>Ga0209748_1001713_pt1 | contig 10766 bp, 7 predicted proteins | sample BarGraIncu00421A_FD_185490 | JGI IMG/M metagenome (GOLD analysis project Ga0209748, IMG submission 185490) | Arctic peat soil microbial communities from Barrow, Alaska - Barrow Graham LP Incubations 004-21A (SPAdes) (version 2) | ecosystem: Environmental > Terrestrial > Soil > Wetlands > Peat... | reverse complement strand
AGAAAAGACCTTCAAAACTCATGTGATCAGCAGGTCAGCAAGTCAAGTCAATTAGTTGGTCGCAACAACATTTTTGTCACTGGTGATGAAGGAAGGTTTTTTGCCGTAAGCACTTCATTGCGGATAGCTTTCAGCCAGTATTATGAGTAATCCGTGCTATTTTGAACCATCGTGGCTCACCACCCGCCGGAATCGCGGCTCCGCACACCGGTGTACTCAGTATTAGTTATTTGCTTCTTTTACTCCATTCTTTTACACCATTGACGAACATTCTGCCCGCTATTTCATCGAGCAAGTATTCTTTCTTTCCGATTGTTTACCAGTGCCTGATGCTGAACACCTCGCATACACCAGGGGTTAATCTTCCTCTACTTTTAGAGTCTTTACGAGTTCTCGTGTTTACTCTCATTGTCTTTACGTGACTTGAAAACACTCATTAAGTTACTTCCTCAGAGATTCCCATAGTTCATTCGATTTATATAGAAGTCGATTATCGGACGCTTACATTCAAATCAAGTATCATTGCCGACAGAGAGAAACGGATTATTAAGAAGATGTTCGCAACCGGTAGACGACACTGCTTGTGCTCATCCGCTTATATGCAATAGCCGGGACTATCAGGCAGACAGCTAAAACTGCTAGCAGAATTCCTGCAATTAACACTACTGGGTAATGAAATTCAGCAAACTGAGCAAAATCTGCATCAGACATCATAAATCTGTAAATCCAATATAGTAAACTGCTGCCTCCTACAAGAATCAGAATGGAAGAAAGAAACGCATAAATGAACCCTTCTGTAAGCAGCATTCCAAGAAGCTGCTTTTTACTCATTCCGATGCTTTCCAGCATAGCAAATTCACGTTTCCGTACAGAAATAGAAACAAACATGGTGTTCATATAGTTCAAAATCCCAACGCTCAAAAAAATGATGGATACGCTGTATAGCAGTGTTTTAAATACAGTCAGGTTTTGTTCGTACTGTATAGCTTTTTCATATCTTGATTCTATGACTATATTACTGTTTGAAGCAGTTAAAAGTTTTAGCTGAGCCAGAATCTGTTTGTCATTCGATCCGTCTGTATCAAAAGCTATGCGATAGATTTCGGTAGTCGTTGAAAATTTCTCCAAAGCGGCTTTGCTGATATACATAGTTGGAGCAGAAAGCCTATACCCGCTATGAAATTTTGCAGGAAGGCTTCCCGTTGCAATGGTATAGTAAAATGTCTTATTCTCTGTAGAGTTTTTTACCTCGATAACCGTTCCTTCTTCAAATGTATCAACACTGCCATCAACAGGTTCTCTTAGTATGACAATGTCTCCATTTTCAAACGCTTCCAGATTAATAGGACTTTTCAGCGTTTTGTTTAGTTCCACAACATATTGTGTATCCAGTCCAAATATATAGCCTGTAAAATTGGATGTATATTCAGCCATTCCCTCGGATGACTGCAGGTACTCTCTATCTTTTTGACTCACTCCCGAACTGGATAACATCTCATCCAGATATTTATCAAATATATCTGCGTTATACGTCACTAATGCAGGCTCTACTATTTGTTCTTTTGCATTAACCGGCATTTGCGTGCTTCGCAAATTTGAAATTCCATTGATTTTTGAAATGCTGTTCTTTTGTTCTGTATTAATTGTTTTTCCGGCATTTTGCAAAGATGTGTACAATACAAAATCTGCTTCTCCTTGGCTTTTTGCAGCGTTTTCTCCAGATACACTTGATAGGACTCCTGAAGATACCATAAATAAGCTCATGCCCAGAAGGAGTGAAAGGAACACAAGACATGTGCTCTTTTTATTACGGAATACATTTCTTAACGCCATTCTGCCTGGAGTTGCGCCCTTCCTGGATTTGCGGTACTTCTTCTTACCCTGTTCGCCAATGTATTTAATTGCTGTCACAGGGGAAATATTCCCAGCCAATCTTGCCGGAATCAAGGCACTTATTATTGCCGTCAACCATGCAAAAATGCCGCCTCCAATAAAGATAACCGGCGAAATAATCACGCGAAAACCGTAGGCAGAAGTATCCGCAAAAGCGATCTTCATAACATATTTAACAAGTGTGGAAGAAGCGGCCGCACCCAAAAGCAGTCCGATTGGGATTCCGATAAGTGAAAGAACTATTACCTCCCTAAGAACAAATACTCTAATTTGTTTCTTCGTAGTACCAACGGCCCGCAGCAAGCCAAAAAAACGAACATCATTTGCAACTGAAATATGGATAATGTTGTTTACAAGCAGGTACCCGCAAGTCATGATGCACAGTACACATACAATTATTGCAATGGTAACAGCGTTCCCCTCTATGCTATATGCCGGAATAACAGTCAGTGTCTGGTTCTCAGTAACAGAAAGATCTTCAGTCAGTCGAGCAATTTCATCAGATGAAAGCTGCGTATTAACTGTGCTTATCATTACTATGCCATTGCTTAGTAATATTCCGTTATTTATACAAAATTCTTCAGATACCAACACATTATCCCGATTTCCAGATGCAATGTGAGTATATTCAGTATAATATCCAGATAATACAAAGTCCTTTGTTTCAATGTCACCGGACCCGGCATTAACAAAATAGGACAATGATACTGTCATTCCAACTTGAGGGTCCTCGATTCCGATTTCCTTCAATGCCCAAGTCGCTATCATGATTTCATCTGCTTTTTGAGGATAATTACCTACAACATTTGATACTGTAGGTTTACGGTGGTTATTCCATTCCACGTCATCCAGATATACGATTCCCAACTTAGCATCTACCGTTTCTGGCAGTACCAAATTACCAACTGTTACCAAACGGCCAAAATCCTTGACGATATTCAGTTCCTGGCTTTCCAACATCTGCAGCTGGTCTTCCGTTGGGTCTGAAAGCGACAATTGTGCCGTTGAACCAGATGTTCGAATACTCTGTAGTTCGTCGGTAGCATTATAACTATTGCCTATACTAAATACAGAGGTAATCAGCATAGTGGTCAGAACAATAGCAATGATAACAAAGATATTCCGAGTCTTCTTGTATCTGATATTATTTCTGACTAAGGTCCTAATTCCATTATTAATCATCGTAGCGCCTCTTATTCAAATATCTTTCCATCCTCGATCTGTATTATGCGGTCAGAAAGCTGTGCAATTCCTTTATTGTGTGTAATCATAATCATCGTTTGCTCGAATTCTTTATTGCTTGCTCTCAACAAAGCCATGACATCCTGACTTGTGCTGCTGTCCAGGTTACCGGTTGGTTCATCAGCCAAAAAGAGTGCGGGTTTTGTAACTAGCGCCCGTGCAATTGCAACTCGCTGCTGTTGGCCGCCAGAGAGGTTATTCGGCATTTCATATATTTTGTTTGAAATCTTCAGCATTTCCAAAATATTATCCAAATAGGATTTATCGACTTTCCCATTGTCAAGTTCTATCGGCAGGACAATATTCTCATATACATTTAGAATCGGAATTAAATTGTAGTCCTGGAAAACAAAGCCAATGTTCTTTCTCCTGAAAATCGAGAGATCCTCATCCTTCATCTTGCTTATTTCAATTCCGTCAATTGCTATTTCACCTTCAGTAAAATTGTCCAAGGCACCAATCATATTAAGTAAGGTCGTCTTTCCGCTGCCTGAAGTACCCACTATCCCAACAAATTCTCCTCTTTCAACTGTCAAATTGACGCCATCCAGAGCTCTCGTAATATTGGGTTCTTCACCATAGTATTTTTTAAGATTTTTCACAGTCAAAATAGAGTCCATATTTATCACCCCTTGCTGCAGAGCCGCTTTTACATTTCATTATTGTATCTTTCTGTTGAGTTCGTTAAGTTTATTTACATCATTATCTAAACAACACAAATCATACCAATTAATACTCTTATTTTCAAACATATATTTAATATATTCCATAATGTATTCCTAGTAACTCTACATATTGTAATTACATAAACCTTCCAAGAACAAAGAAGGATATTGATGTCCTTCTATCCGCATGTTGTTCGATGCTTAATTTGCGACAACTCATATTCCGCGGCAAATCAGGTCGAGTTCCATAATATAGTCTGCTCCGAATGACTTATTTTTAAAATGGAATAATTGAATATCAATGCACAGTGATATAATTGGCTAAAAGCATTTGGAGGTATCAGTCGATGCAGTCGGAAGATCAGAGAACTGAATACAAAGTAAAATTGACTGATCAACTTGAAAAAGAAGTTGTTGGATTTCTGAACTCTCGCGAGGGCGGCATAATCTATATTGGCGTTGCAGATGATGGCCAGGTCACCGGGGTAGATGACATTGATGTCCTCCAAAGAAAGATCATCGACCGAATAAGGAATAACATTGAGCCATCTGTTATGGGCCTATTTGATGTCCTAACGCAAACGTATGACGGAAAGAATGTCCTTCAAATCCTTATCCTTAGCGGGTCTGAAAAGCCATATTATATTCGCTCCAAAGGAATGTCTCCTGCAGGTGTTTTCATTCGTATTGGAACTGCTACGCAGCCAATGACGCCAGCCTTGATCGAATCTCTTTTTTCCAGGAGAACTCGCTCTTCGCTTAGAAATATCCCGGCACCAAATCAGGATCTCACCTTTGTTCAGCTGAAAATTTTTTACGAAGAGAATGGTCTTTCACTTACTGACCAATTTGCAAAAAATCTGGATTTATTGACGGAAGATGGAAGATACAATTATTTTTCTTATCTTTTGGCAGACAATAATAGTATTTCAATCAAAATTGCAAAGTATCGTGGTCGGGACAAATCAGATTTAGTGGAAAACAAAGACTTTGGGTACTGCTCCCTTATTAAATCAACTTTTAATGTCATTAATCGATTGGATATTGAAAATGTTCCGCTGACTCGAATCACTAGTTCAATTCGCGAAGAAATATATCCTGCTGATCCCGTTGCACTTCGCGAAGCGGTAGTAAATGCAATTGTACATAATGATTATTCGCGCGAGATCCCACCTGTTTTCGAAATTTACTCTGACAAAATCGTTATTACTTCAACAGGCGGTCTTTCCATCGATATGACGGAAGAAGAATTCTATCAAGGTTTTTCAGCGCCCAAAAACAGAGAGTTGATGCGCATCTTCAAAGATGTACGCCTAGTTGAGCATATTGGTTCAGGAATTCCTCGTATTTTGAAAAAATATGATCGGTCAGTATTTAATTTTTCAACTAATTTTCTTCGAATTACATATCCTTACCCGGAAAGTATTGCTGAACGAAATGAGCAGAATGAAGGCAGCCGGCATCCAGACAAGTCTTTATCAGCAATAGTCGGCAACAAACCGGCAATAACCGGCGATAAACCGGCGATAACCGGCGATAAACCGGCGATAACCGGCGATGAACCGGCGATAACGAACTCAAATTATATATGTATTATGGGTTACTTGAAAACTCATGATTCTATTACTAGTTCTGAGGCAATGGAAGTATTGAATCTAAAAGCCTCTCAGACAAGACAGATCCTAAGAGAAATGGCTGAAAGAAACTTGCTCGAAGCAGAAGGTAAAAATCGGAATCGATATTACGTTTTGTTCACGGAAAAACCCATCTGAAAGTTGCTGCAATCCTCAGCAGCTCAGTGAATCCTTCCTCCCTGCTCTCGAACAATAGGCTTGAACATAATTTGAACATAATTTATGTTCAAACTCACAAATAACCACCAAAAGATATTGCGGCAAAAACCCCGCAAACGCCCTATTTGCAGCCATCTACATGAAACCACACAACGCCCCAAACAGCCCTTCCTATTTTTTGTAATCAGCAGGTCAACGGTTCGAATCCGTTAATCGGCTCCAAACGATTAGCCTACAGCCTGTAAGGGATGCGGGCTTTTTGTTTGCTCAAAAATAAAATTATCAGTTGCAAAATCTCACAAATGTATTTGCAAACATCACGTAATTATTGCACATATTTATAAATATAATTATATGCTTATACAAACACAAAATAACGCTCTTTTATCATGTTTGTTTATGTATACTTATTAAATCACAATTAAGATTGAAACATTTCAATTAAGATTGTGACATTTCAAATAAGATTGTGACAAACGTAAGCGTCCGACAACCGACGTATTGACGATAAGAAAAAAGCGGTATCAACCGCTCAATTCGCTTTGCATTGTGTTTGCATAAATGGACTCCAGGGCATCAGGTTTTGCATGGTTTTCTCATCTGTCCGGAACTTGCTGCCGGGGATAATGAGTAGGAGGCACTGGAGATAATGGAAGGGATCCAGATTATTCGCCTTTGCCGTTTCAACAAGCGAGTAGACGCAAGCGCTGGCGTCAGCACCTTTCGGAGAACCTGCAAACTCCCAATTCTTTCTCCCAACTGCAAATGGCCGAACGCAGTATAAAGCCCTTTGTTATCGGCAGAAAGAACTTTCTATTTGCCAATACGCCCCGCGGAGCCAAGGCCAGCGCGATTATGTACAGCATGATCGAGACGGCCAAAGAGAACGGTCTGGATCCGTTTGCCTATCTTGTCTGGGTCTTTCACACCGCCCCGGGAACGGAAATCCGCGAAAATCCCGCTGCGCTGGAACGAATCTTGCCTTTCCATGCGCCACTATTCTGCAGTGCGGTTAAAGGTAAAGCGGCCGTTTGACGCTTACCTTATTTCCATGCCACTTCAACCTCCTGGTAGTTCTACCATTAGTTTCAGCAACATTTATATATTGGGCAACGACTTTATTTTCAAGTGCATTTTTTGCTGGGCAACGCGCTCTCTGTCGGGTTTTGGTGATTTGTGGTAAAATATAATCATAACGAAACTGATATTATTCAGTGACTTATTCTAGCGGAGGCTAAGAATGCCTAAAAAGCTTATATTTCTAAAATCTCACAAAAATTTTAATAATAATAGTAAACAGTGGATATCTCTAATTGTTTTGCTTGCTATGACGATTTTAATTGACCTAATCATAAAAATAGAAGGGGTTATTGTTCTAAGTGGGCTAATTGTAGCTGTTATAGTCATTATTCACATCCTGATTAAACTTTCTGCTATTTTTAAGCCTTGGTCAAATATCTCTGTTGAGCCTGCCCCCGATTATAAGCCCTTTGTATCTATCCATATTGCATGCAAGAGCGAAGCGGCCGAGTTAGTCAATAAAACGGTAGAATCCACCACTAAACTTAACTATGATAATTATGAAGTAATAGTAATTCATAATAACAATCAAGACGCTCATAATTGGCAAAAAATACAAAAATATGTCGAGAGCTGTGGCAAGAATTATAAGTTTGTACATATAGATAAAATGCCAGGTTTTAAGGCTGGAGCCTTGAACTATTTAAATAGCCACTATATTGACAAAAAGGCCGAAATTATTGCAATAGTCGATTGTGACTATATTGTTACTCCCGACTTTCTAAACGAAACCGTAGGTTATTTTAAAAATCCAGAGGTTGGCATCGTACAGGTGCCTCAGAGCTATTATAATGTTAACTCTTGTAATATTGGTTTGGCTTATGAATATAGAAGCTTTTTTACTCTAGTCATGCACCAGGCTCAACGATTTAATTTAGTGACCTTTACTGGTACTATGGGCCTCATTAGAACTGACCTAATAAGAAAAGGTTTGAAATGGAACGAATGGTGTATCACCGAAGATGTTGAAGCTGGAGTTCATATTAATAGTGTAGGTTTTAATGGTGTATATGTTGATAAAAGTCTTGGTAAGGGCTTAATGCCATTCGATTATATTTCGCTAATAAAGCAACGACAGCGCTGGACTTATGGCAATATGCAAATTATCAAGAAAGATTTGGTTTCTGTTATTTTGAATAAAGCATTGTCAATCAAACAAAAATTCGCTTTTCTGGCCTTATTGGTAACATGGTTTCATTTTGAGCTTATTATTACTGGTATATATCTAATCTTAAATATATTAAGATTATTTAACCAATCGATAGGGGGTGTTGTCCCTGTGATTAATTTAATGCTTGTGTTATTAGCTGTCAGCCTCATTGGCAGTCTGTTATATTTTACAATTGGTATGAGAAAAGAGGCGTCTATATTGGAACGAATCAAGGCCTTTTTGGTCCATTATGGGCTGCTTTACGTTATGTCATCCAGTTGGATTATTTGTCTTCTGGGGCGTAAACTAGGCTTTATAGTAACGAGTAAAGAGAAACAGGGCAGTAAAATGCTACTTAATCAATACTCTCACGAATTCATTATTATTGCATTGCTATTAGTCGGCTTGGTAATGGCACTATTAAGCAATAGGCTAATATGGCTTGACTTAGTGATAATATTACCATTTGTCGCAGTGGAATTAATGGGAATTATCTATCTATATAGGGCGTTGGCTGAATCTGATATAAAGAACATTAATAAATGAAGGAAATAAAATGCGAATAGCTATACTTGCTCCATTATGGAAGACTGTGCCGCCACTAAAATATGGAGGGACTGAATTAATAGCTAGTTTACTAGCTGATGAATTGGTTAGGTTGGGGCATGAAGTTACCTTATACGCCTGCGGGGGGTCTATAACTAGTGCTAGCTTGGTGCAGGTGATAGATCGGCCTATGTTTGATATTTTGGGCGGATTCAAGTTTGATGCTATACAGTTTTATGATTTTATGGAGATAAAATTAGCTTTTGATGCTGCTAAGCAGGGTAAGTTTGATATTATCCATAATCATATGGGATTACATATGGCGGCTTTCGGCGATTTTTCGCCCGTTCCGATGGTTACGACTAATCATAGTAGCGTTCCTCCGGATTTTGAGCCACTGGCAAAATTAGCAAAAGATAGTAACTATGTTTCAATAAGTGATTCTCAGCGTAAGATGTCGTCCTATCTTAACTATATAGCTACCGTATATCATGGAATAGACACTGCTAGTTTTGATTTTAATCCTGATAGCGGTGACTATTTACTATTTTTAGCTACTATGTCAAAGGCGAAAGGCGTCGATAGGGCTATAGAAATTGCCCAAAAAACAGGTATGAAAATGATTATGGCTGGCGATATAAGGAGCGAGGCTGATTTTGCAGAAATTAAGCCTCTGATTGATGGTGACCAGATTGTTTATTTAGGCGAAGTTGATTCTAAAAATAAAAATGAGTTAATGAAAAACGCTAAAGCCTATATATTTCCTATTCGTTGGAGCGAGGCTTTTGGCCTCACGGTAATTGAAGCACTTGCATCCGGAACGCCAGTAGTCGCTTATTCTAATGGATCGTTGCCAGAAATAATCGATGACGGCATAACTGGTTTTTTGGTGGATGATATTGATCAAGCGGTTGAAGCTGTCAAAAATATAGATAATATCTCCAGAGGAGAATGTCGTCGTCAGGCTATAGAACGTTTTGATGTTTCGGTTATGGCTAAGAACTATATTAAAGTTTATGAGGGTTTATTAAAATGAAGATTGCCATTATTGCTCCCGTAATGCGTAAAATTAGCAATAATAATCTTTATGGCGGGATAGAGAGGATTATCCTAAGTTTAGTTATCGGAGTCGCGGACGCTGGCCACAAGGTCACCTTATATGCGCCATTTGGCACCGATTTAATACACGAAAACCTAGAAATTTGTCTTACAACTAACCAGGACGTTACAGGAATGCCTGATCTTATAAAAAAAGCTGAGGATAGTCTATTTCAAAGAATGATTGCAGAACAAGAACGATTTGATATTATACATACTCACATTGAGCCTATTATAGCCAGGCTAGGTGATGGTAATTACTTTAATAATATTAAGAAACCGGTGATTGTAACTATGCACAACCAAACACATTTGCTAGACAATATAAATTATTATGAATCGCATAAAGAACTTCATAATTTAAATTTTGTCTTTATTAGCAAGGATCAATCTAATCCGCTTAGTTTTCTACCAAATAAAACAGTCATTTATAATGGCATAAATATCGATGACCTTACTTTTAACGCAACCCCAAATTTAGGACAATTGGCGTTTTTGGGTAGAATAACTCCAGAAAAAGGAATTGCTCAGGCTATAGAGATAGCAAAAAAGGCCAATAAAAAACTGATTATCGGTGCGGCAATTGACTCCACAGAGCAAGATTATTACGATGAGGAAATAAAGCCTCAAATTGATGGTAAAAATATAATTTATCTTGGCGAAGTCTCTAATGCAGTAAAAAATGACATACTTAGAACAAGCGAGGCTTTGTTATTCCCTGCTAAGTGGCACGAACCTTTTGGATTGGTATTAGTAGAAGCGATGGCTACCGGTACGCCAGTGATAGCATCGGCAATAGGATCAGTTCCTGAGATTATCCAAGATGGGAAAACTGGGTTTATTATCTCGGATTTAGATAATTCTGATAGCTATGTTAAAAAAATAAACATAATCAATACTATAGATAGAAAATATTGTCGACAAGTAGTTGAAAAAAATTTTACTGAGAGCGTTATGGTTGCAAACTATCTAAAGTATTACGACTCCCATTTACCTTGAAAGTATTAAAAAACAAAGTAATAGTGCTATTTTGATGGCAATTACATCCAAAGACGAAGCAGATGCTACAATTACCCAAGTAAAAAGGTTTCGCAATGTCAGTGATCCAAATGCCCAAATTGTTAATATGAGTGACAATGATTTTAGAAATATATGGAAATATACCCATAAAGATTTGATTGGTGTAAGGCTAATATTAAAAATCTAAAACATGAAAGTATTTAATGATATAAAAAAAGAGCTTAAAAAGGATATCAATTGCGTTTATACAAGAAAACGGGACAATAAAAATGCTAGGTC
>Ga0209748_1001708_pt1 | contig 10777 bp, 5 predicted proteins | sample BarGraIncu00421A_FD_185490 | JGI IMG/M metagenome (GOLD analysis project Ga0209748, IMG submission 185490) | Arctic peat soil microbial communities from Barrow, Alaska - Barrow Graham LP Incubations 004-21A (SPAdes) (version 2) | ecosystem: Environmental > Terrestrial > Soil > Wetlands > Peat... | reverse complement strand
GGACGGCAAACCGGCGGATACGGCGAGCGAAGGTCAGCAGGCGGAGATCGTTTTGGATACCACACCCTTTTATGGGGAGTCCGGCGGACAGGCAGGTGACACAGGCTATCTGGAAGGAGCCGGTTTTAACTTTACCGTTTTGGATACCAAAAAGCCGGTGGAAAAATTCATCGTGCATAAAGGAATTGTCCAGAAGGGAAATATCAAAGTCGGCGATGCGGCGCAGTTGATCGTTGATGGCGAAAAAAGAAAGGCAACTCAAGCCAATCATTCCGGCACGCATATTCTGCAGGCGGCGCTCAAAGCGGTGCTGGGCGATCATATCAAACAATCCGGTTCGCAGGTGACAGCCGAACGGCTGCGTTTCGACTTTACCCATTTTTCCAAAATCAGCGATGATGAAATGCAGCGGGTGGAAGATATTGCCAATGATATGATTCGCAAAAATCTGGAAGTGCAGACAGAAGTTTGCGCGCTTGAAGACGCGCTCAAAACTGGCGCCACGGCAGTGTTTGATGAAAAGTACGGCGCGACCGTCCGCATTATCAAAATGGGGCAGATGAGCATGGAGCTTTGCGGCGGCACGCATGTGCAGCAAACCGGTGAGATTGGCTTGCTGAAGGTCATCCACGAATCGGCCATTGCCGCGGGCGTCCGCAGAATCGAAGCCGTCACCGGCAAGGAAGCGCTCACGCATGTGCAAAAAGCGGAAGAAGAACTCAAAAAAGCAGCCAACCTGTTTAAGGCCAATCCTCTGGAGCTTGCTGACCGCGCGGATAAATTACTTAAGCACACAAGAGAGCTGGAAAAAGAAATAGAAGCCCTCAAAGGAAAACTTGCTGCCAAAGATTCCGGCGATCTGATGAGTCAGGTGCGTGAAATTGGCGGTGTGAAAGTGCTGGCGGTGGAAGTGAGCATTGCCGATGCCAAGACGCTGCGCGACTTTGGCGATAAGCTACGCGACAAGATGGAATCCGGTGTTATCCTCCTGGGCAGCAAAGCGGGTGAGAAAGCGCTGCTGTTGTGCATAGTCACCAAAAACCTGGCCGGAAAGTATCACGCCGGAAACATCATCAAAGAACTCGCGCCGCTAGTCGGCGGCAGCGGCGGCGGCCGCCCCGACATGGCCCAAGCCGGCGGGACACAACCGGAAAATTTAGGTAAGGCAATTTCTGCTTTAGAGAAATTACTGACAAAGTAGAACAAATACGGATAGCCTGCGCATAACTTTGTTGGCAACGCCAACTCGGCGAATAATGGGGCATCGTCGGCTTCCTCAACGTATGGACATATACGCCGGATGCCTGCCCGGCGCATGCCGGGTCACCTCCTCCTTGTCGCCTTGATATCATCTTTGATTTAGAAATGGTAAAAATTAGTTTTAGGTAAAAGCAAAGATTATAATAGGCTATGATATGTCCAGCCTTTGGTTTCTCCTTTTCTTAAACTCATTGATAAATTCTTTGGAAGACAGATATTTATCGGCAAATGAAATGATAAATGATTCTTTATATTTTGGCGGAATAAGGGTGAGCGGCCACATGTGCTTTTTGATAATGTCCTCCTCAATTTCATTTATCGAAAAGTATTTCTTGGCATTGGCAAGGGCGATCATGGGATGCTCAATTCCGTGAAATTTTTTTCGGTGAAGATCGGGCACATCATGATTACGCCAGTCATAAAGGAAAAAATCATGCAGAAGCGCCCCGCGAGCGGCCGAGCGGTAGTCCAGCTTTAAGAATTTACATATCCGGTAAGAGAAATAAGCAACATCCTGCACGTGTTCATAGATCGAAGAATTGTGATGAAAGTACTCTTTGAGTTTCAGGAATTCTTCGTGTTCACAGATGTCTTGAATTGCTTCGTAATATTCATCTTCAAATGGTTTTCGGCCATTCATCTCTATGATGATCTTATCCTGAATAGATTTCAGAAAAGTATTAATCCTGTTTTTAATATTATTGCTTATTTTGCTATTGATATATCTGTTTAAATCCGGGAATGCGTAGCGGAGCCGCTGTAAGGAATCTAAAATCTTTTCTGTTTCAACATTGCTCAAGCTTAAATATTCAGTATAGAGATAGGCGATTTTCTGACGGAATTCCGTGATGGATGCTACAGAATACGCATAATCAACCGCATAATAGATTATGAATGCTATCGCCGCGGTTTGTAGATATGCTCCATTGAGAAATGTGGCATTTTGCAAAACTACGGGATGAATAAATGTAATGAAAATAAAGGCAAGGGCGGCCCAGATTATTGAAAAGAGGAGGCTCACCCTTCCATGAAGGTTAAACTTGTATTCCGAATAATCCCATAGCGTCAATTTAAATATCTTTTCAGAAAAATAACCAACCATATATTCAATGACGGTGAGGGCCAGGCCGAATATAATAAGCCGGGGTACGAGATACCAACCATGAAAAATATATTGAAGTAGTATGATGAAAAGAGCTCCAAAGCCATAGATGGGAATAAAAGGCCCGAATAAAAACCCCGCATTGACAAACTTCCGTTGAGTTATTGAACGATAAATAACCTCTATAATCCATCCCATAAAGGAGTAAATAGCGAAAAGCGCCACATAATAAAAAATGTTTATGCTGATATTTGCCATGATACACTTTATCCCTTACATCATCCTGATTTAATTAGTGGGTTGTATTTGCTAATTAAATACCAATGTCATTGATTTAAGGATTTTTACTTTTCAAGTCCCCTTTATCTTGTGCCCTTTAGGGTATAAAGGGGGATTTTTATGGCATTCCGTAAAATCTCCCCCAACCCCTCTTTAGTAAAGAGGGGAGCTGTCGTGCTTAAATCAATGACATGAAATTAAATACTTAGAAACAGCGTTATAATAATTCCTGTTGTCTTTTGCTTAAATTCAAAGCGGTGATCTGAGAATAATCTTGTCATTTTTTATCATAATTAAACACTTTTGCAAAGAGGAGAGTGAAATAATTTTGAACATTTGTTTATTCTGATTCCAATTCTAAATCAAAGCGCTATCTTTGTTGGCAACGCAGCCCGGCAGGAAACCCCGGCGAATGAGACTGTGTCGCAATCCTCGTTTGTCATTGCGGTGAATCGAAGCCCCGAGCAAAGCGTGTGGGGGCACGACAGTGCGTGCGGCAATCTTTATATATTCTGATACTTATGAGATTGCTTCGCTCATTACATTCGCTCGCAAAGACATTGCGACACAGTCTCGGATGCCTGAATGACGCAATTGGATTGCCGTATCCTCCGCCGGCGGAGGTGTCACGCAGTGACGGAGGTGGACATTGTAGGGACTGCTCCCCGAGCAGTCCGAAGCGGCGCGTTTGGGAAACGCGCCCTTCGATGAACATTACGGCTACATTAACACGTCCACCCTCCGCCAGCGGGGGACATTACGACACAGTCTCGAATGCCTGAGGCATCATCGGCTTCCTCAATCCGCCGCGGACCTGCGTCGCCCCCTCCTTGCCGCTCCGCTATCATCTTTGATTTAGAAATGGTATTATCCGTATGCCAATAGTAATAGTTTCGGGTTTGACTTAATGACCTGCTTTGTCTTTAACCATGTTGAGGACGATTTTGATATTGTCAATGATGCTGAACTTATATTGGCTGATGGGCTAGAGTAAGCCGGTTCAGAGGTTCACAGTGGCCGTTTAATGCCCCCGGAAGTGATTGTTTGAGACCTGCAAAACTCCTCTATTCGTCATTCCGGGCTTGACCCGGAATCCAGTTATTTCAATATGTTCTGGATACCGGCGTTCGCCGGTATGACGATATTTGCACTTTTTACGAGGGCGTCAATTTTAATACAGACTTTATTTTTTACTCGCCTCCAGAAGATGACTGCGGTCATTGAGCGCTTCGATTACGGCCTCGCCATCTTGCAGCAGGACGATCGTTTTGGAAGCAGTGCCTACGCAGGTACTGCGGAATTCGGAGAGGCTGATCTTTCTTATTCGGCAGAGAATGGCCGCAATGGTGAAGTTGTGGGCAACTACCACTGCGTTTTCCTCTTGGTTAATTATCTTTTCCAATGCCCGCCAGGCGCGCTCCTGCAGTTGAGCCAATGACTCTCCGTTAGGCATCTGGACAGAAGCCGGATCAGCAATCCATTTGTTCAGAAATTCTTTTTCGCAAGCCATCAATTCCTTAAAAGAAAACCCTTCAAAGTCTCCCTGGTCCATTTCCATCAGGTCTTGATGCGTTTGAATTTCCTTACGATGGAACTCGTTGATAATCTCCGCTGTTTGCAGGGCTCTTTTCAGCGGGCTGGCATGGATCGCTCCGATAGGCTGATCTTTCAGGGATAAGGCGAGAAGCCGGGCCTGCTCAATTCCCACGGTGCTTAACTCAATATCGCTTGTTCCTTGAATCCGGCCCTCTTTATTCCAGAGAGTTTCTCCGTGTCTGATGAGAATTAATTGCATAGGGTCCTTTGGTAAATAACGATATTATTCCAATTCTAAATCAAAGCGCTATCTTTGTTGGCAGCGTCGTCGGCTTCCTCAACGTATATACAATACGCATCGTCGCCTCCTCACTTGCCGCCTCGATATCATCTTTGATTTAAAAATGGTATTATATTTTATGATTTTTATAATATTTGAGACCGCAAACTCTGTGTTGTTTTCTATGTGGTGCTGCTCCGGTCAATGTTGTGCCGGCCCGGGCGATGATTGCCCATTTTCATTCTTCACGGTACATGAGGAAGCCTGCGGCACAGAGGGCATCTCTGAAGGGAAAACAAAACGCACCGCGCGTTCGTAGAGCAGATAATCCCACGCCCAGTTGATCAGAACCATAACCCGGTTGCGGAAACCGATGAGGTTAAAAAGATGGATGACCAGCCAGATGATCCAGGCAAAAAAACCGGTAAATGTCCGCGAGCCGATGGCGACCCCCGCGGCTTTGCGGCCAATAGTAATCATTGAGCCGCGATCATGATAATGGAAAGGCTGAGGTTCTTGTCTATCAACTTGCCGCAGAATATTTTGAGCAGAAGTAATACCTGACTGGATAGCCACCTGCGCAACCATCGGCAGTACGCGTTTCTCCTCCTTAATCGAAGCCAGATCACCGATCACATATATTTCCGGATGATTTGGTGCCTGTAACGTTTCGTTGACAGTTACACGGCCATCTGTCGTGATGGGGATACCCGATATTCCGGCAAGTGGTTCTCCACGCACGCCCGCGGTCCATACTACAGTTTTGGCAAATATATTATCATTATCCTTCATGATGACGGCACTAGGCGTTACTTGTGCAACCTTAGCACCTAAGCGCACTTCCGCTCCCATCTTTTCGAGCTTTTCCAGCGTATAAAGACGCACTCTCTGAGGCATATTGGCAACCAGTTTATCGGCAGCCTCCAGCAGAATGATGCGCACCATACTGAAATCAATTGTCGGGTAGTCTTTGATCAGGGGGCCGTGAATAAGTTCGGTAAGAGCCCCGGCATATTCCACTCCTGTGGCTCCACCGCCGACAATAACAAACGTAAGCAGGCTTCTTTTCCTAGCCTCATCTGTTTCCCTTGCCGCTGCTTCAAAACAGCAGATAATGTGATTTTTCAGAGCTACGGCTTCTTCCAGCGTTTTTAGAAAAAAGGCATTATCATCAACACCCTGTACACCAAATGAGTGGGTTATGCTGCCTGTCGCTAAAATAAGATAATCATAAAAAACTGTTTCACTGTCGGTTTGGATTGTGCGGTTTTGCAGATCAATCCTCCGGGCATGAGCCAGAACAAAATCAATGTTCGGAGTGTTCCAGAAAACACTGCGCACAGGATAGGCAATATCTTCGGCCTCCAGTTCAGCTGCCGCTACCTGATAAAGAAGGGCCAGAAAAGTATGGTAGTTGTTGTAGTCGATAACAAGAACATCAACTGGTTGCTTTGCCAGACAGCGGGCTGCCCACAGACCGCCGAAGCCGGCACCGATAATAACGACCTTTGGTTTTTTGCTTTTGTTTGTATTTTCCAAAAATAATCCTCGAACTAGTTTTTTAAAAACATTCCCTTTACGTCATTCTCACGGAGAGAATTTGTCGGAAAGAGGGAGATTTTTATTCCCTCCTTTTCCAAAGGAGGGTTAGGGAGGATTTTATGAATATCATCAAAATCCCCCTCAATTCCCCTTTAACAAAGGGGGACTTAGAAACTTGAATCTTTTCCTCATGCGCTCCTTTGTTTCGTTTTTGTAACCGCTTTACGAATATTTGCCAACTTTTTCTTTTGTGCCGGTTTTTTCCAGGTGCCATTCTCCAGCGCCAGCTTCACTACTTCCAGCATGTCGCTGACAAAATGAAATTTAATACTTTTTTGCACATTGACCGGAATATCTTCCATGTCTTTGCGGTTCCAGGCGGGCATGATGATTGTTTTAATCCCAGCTCTGTATGCCGCCAGCACCTTTTCCTTGATTCCTCCCACGGGTAGAACAGCGCCGCGCAAAGTTATTTCTCCAGTCATGGCCAGATCTTTCTTGATCTTGCGGTTAGTAAGAAGAGAGGTCATGGCCGTTAGAATTGTTACGCCCGCCGATGGACCGTCCTTGGGAATTCCTCCCGCCGGAACATGGATGTGCAGATCGACATCCTCAAAGAAGTCCGGTTTAATACCCAAGTCTTTAGCGTTGGTACGGATGAAGCTCAAAGCAGCGGATGCCGATTCCTTCATGACATCGCCCAGCTGTCCGGTCAAAGTCATTCCTTTCTTACCCTTCATTGCCGTTGCCTCGATAAAGAGCAAATCGCCTCCGACTGGTGTCCAGGCAAGCCCTATGGCAATGCCGGGCTTGGCGATACGCGCGTCAATATCCGTCATGACACGTATAGGACCAAGATATTTGGGAATATCTTTAAGCGTTATTATCTTAGATTTTATATTTCCCTCCGCGATCTGTGCTGCCACTCCGCGGCAGGCATTAGCGATTTGCCGCTCCAGATTTCGAACTCCCGCCTCCCGTGTGTAGCCGCAGATAATGCTGTTTAGCGCTTTGGTGGTAATTTTGAACTGTTCAACGGTTAATCCGTTTTCAGTCAATTGGCGTGGTATTAAATACCGTTCAGCAATTTTTACTTTTTCCTCCTGGGTGTAACCGGTTAACTCAATCACTTCCAGTCTGTCCAGCAGTGCCGGAGGTACCGGATCCAGAATATTGGCCGTAGCGATAAACACGACGTGCGAAAGATCAAAAGGCACATCCAGATAATGATCGGCAAAAGTATTATTTTGCTGCGGGTCTAATACTTCCAGCAGAGCCGAAGATGGATCCCCCCGGAAATCACTGCCCACTTTATCAATTTCATCGAGCATGAAAACAGGATTGTTCGATTCCGCCCGCCTGAGCCCCTGAATAATGCGTCCGGGCAGGGCGCCGACGTAGGTGCGCCGATGACCGCGAATTTCCGCTTCATCACGCACTCCGCCCAGAGACATACGCGCGAACTTGCGCTCCAGCGCCCGGGCAATGGAATGACCCAGAGAAGTTTTGCCGGTTCCCGGCGGTCCGACAAAGCACAGGATAGGCCCTTTGGAATCAGGTTTTAATTTGCGCACAGCCAGGTATTCAATGATGCGTTTTTTCGCTTTGGCTAAACCATAGTGATCTTCATCCAGAATCTTCCTGGCCTTCTTGATATCGAGGTTGTCTGAAGTCGATTCATTCCAGGGCAGAGCCGTAATCCAATCGAGGTAAGTGGAAGCTACAGTATATTCCGCGGAAGAAGGATGCATGCGGGACAATCTCTCCAGTTCCCGGTTAGCTTCTTTTTTTGCTTCTTCGGGGAGATTCTTGGCGTCGATTTTTTTCCGGTATTCCTCAGTTTCGACGACATTCTCGTCAGTTTCGCCCAATTCCTGCTTGATGGCTTTCAGTTGTTGCCTTAAATAGAAGTCCCGCTGGCTTTTATCAATGTCGTCCTTGACTTTTGTCTGGATCTTATTGCCCAATTCCAGAATATCCATTTGATGCGTGACCAGCCGTGTTAATTCCTTCAGGCGTTCCTTGGTATCAGCGATATCCAGGATCTTTTGTTTTTCCTCTAGCGGGGCATTAATAATCGAGGCAATCAAATCGGCCAGAATTCCTGCTTCGGTAACCGATTTAGCCATTGTGCCGAATTCAGGAGGTAAAAACGGAGAGAGCTTCAAAATCCGGTCGAAGAGAGCAACCAAATTTGCCATAAGCGCTTCGGTTTCGATATCTTTAACTTCTTTGTCTTCAATTACTTTAATGCGCGCCTGCTGATAAGAGGGGTGATCTATAAGCTCCAGTATTTGAAAGCGGCTGATCCCTTGCAGAAGCATTTGCGTCCTGTTTTCGGCTACCTTAGCCATTTTGAGAATAACCGCGCAGGTTCCAACACTGTGCAAATCCGCAAGAGAGTAAATATTGTTCTGGCTCGCCGGTTCATTTTTAGACATGATCAAGCCGACCAGACGTTCTTTGGTCATAGCTTCATCCACAAGCGTGGAATTGCTGCCGGAGACTTCCAGAGGAATGATCATCTTGGGAAATACCAGCGCATTATGCAACGGAAGGATTGGAATTACTTCCGGTATGGGAAAATTTTTATTTTCTTCAGGAAACTTTTGTTCAGTCATGGAACCCTCCAATTTTGTTCTCGAAAAAGAACAGGCACTTATTACTATTCAGCAGTTTTAACGTGAATTCGATGAGTTTTGCTGGCCGGTAACTTGTTAATTCTGACCATGAGAATTCCATCGGCATATGAGGCAACGGCTGATTCCGCATCCACTGGCGTCGGCAGGATTAAGTTTCTTTCAAAATGTCCGTGTGGTATTTCCGCCAGATAGTAACGCCCCTTTTCTAAAACCCAGATCGTGTTGCGCACGCCGTCTATTTTTATTTTTCTGCGGCCAAGCTCAATGTGCAGATCTTCCTTGTTCAAACCGGCAAGATCGGCCAATACCATTATTTCATCCAGTGATTCGTAAACATCAATGTTAGGTTTCCAAATACATTCATGATGCTTGAACGCGGGAATAACCAGACGAAAAACTTCATCAACCGCTTTTTGGAATTCTTCTTCGACATTACTGCCAAACTTAATTTTTATTAAGCTCATTTCATTCACCTATCCGGTATTTTTAAAACGGTTACGGGAAAAATATAGTACTTAGCTACCCATTTGTAAAGGTTGCTTCATACTATAAGATTTTTTGGCAGAAGTGAAATGAAAATAATGTATTGCGTTCGTATTTTAGGATATTTGCATTTATAAGTTGTAATAATTCGGGCCTCTTTTCGAGTATAAAGACGTTTGGAAAGAAATAGCTGGTTAAAAACCGGGCCTTTTGCTATGAATGCAACACAATTTATAGAAAAAATAAACGTTACGGCCATCACTTAAGTCAAGATTGGTTTTGTTCCATCCGATATTAATCGCATAAACTACTTCACCAAGATGACCTGAAAGAATGAAAGAAAGATGAAAAAAGATCATTTAAGAAATATTGCTATTATTGCCCATGTTGATCATGGCAAAACGACACTGCTCAACGCCATGTTGAAGCAGACAGGAGTTTTTCGGGCGAATCAGACGGTAGAAGACCGCGTGATGGATTCGATGGATCTGGAAAAGGAACGCGGGATTACCATTACGGCGAAAAACACCGCGGTTGATTACAATGGCGTCAAAATTAATATTGTCGATACGCCGGGTCATGCCGATTTTGGCGGTGAAGTTGAGCGCAGCCTTAATATGGTTGACGGGGCCATGCTGCTGGTTGATGCCAGTGAAGGTCCTCTGCCGCAAACGCGGTTTGTTTTAAAAAAAGCTCTGGCACTGCATCTGCCGATTATTCTGGTCATTAATAAAATTGACCGCGGCGATGCGCGGATTGATGAAGTCATCAACGATACCTATGATCTCTTCATTGATTTAGGAGCCGAAGAAAAGCAAATTGAATTCCCGATTCTTTATACCAATTCCAAAATCGGTGTCAGCCATAAGAAAATGGGAGACGACAGCACCGACCTTAAGCCGCTTTTGCAAACCATCATCGATTATATCCCGGCGCCGCAGGGAGACGACCAGGCCAATACGCAATTTCTGGTGACCAATCTGGATTATGATTCTTATGTGGGACAAATTGCCGTAGGCCGTCTGCAACAAGGCAGGCTGGAAATGAATACGCCATACAGTCATTGCGCCAAGGGAAAAATTATTCCAGGCGTTAAGCTTTCGGCTCTTTATACTTTCTATGGTCTGACCAAAAAACCGGTGACTAGCGCGGAATGCGGCGATATTATCGCGCTGTCCGGGGTGGAAAATGTCACCATCGGTGACACGATTTCATCACTTGCCGATCCACAGCCCCTGCCGCGACTGCAAGTGGATGAGCCAACGGTATCCATGATGTTTTATGTCAACGATGGCCCCTTTGCCGGAAATGAAGGCAAGTATCTGACATCGCGCCACTTGCTGGAGAGGCTGGAAAAAGAAGCGTTGCGCAACGTGGCCATGAAAATTAAAAAGCTGGAAAGAACTGATGCTTTTGAGGTTTGCGGTCGCGGTGAACTACAGATGGCGGTGCTGATCGAAACCATGCGCCGCGAAGGTTTCGAGCTGATGGTGTCGCGCCCGCAGGTTATTACCAAACAGCAAAACGGCAAAACGCTGGAGCCGTTGGAAAGATTATTTCTGGATATACCCGAAGAGTTTGTGGGAAAAATTACGGAGAAATTATCCATCCGCAAAGGAAGGCTGGAGAGCCTGGTGAATAAAGGCAGTGGCA
>Ga0209748_1001707_pt1 | contig 10777 bp, 10 predicted proteins | sample BarGraIncu00421A_FD_185490 | JGI IMG/M metagenome (GOLD analysis project Ga0209748, IMG submission 185490) | Arctic peat soil microbial communities from Barrow, Alaska - Barrow Graham LP Incubations 004-21A (SPAdes) (version 2) | ecosystem: Environmental > Terrestrial > Soil > Wetlands > Peat... | reverse complement strand
AGAGACACGGAGCGTACGGAGGACTCCCAGAGGCTTCTATTATTCTATTACCCACTCGGTACAGCGAGGAACCGAAAAAATGGATGATTCTTGCTACTAATTCACCCGCCGCCGCAGCCGCAGCCTCCGCCCGACGTGGATGTTGTAGTTCCCCTCGATCCGGAGATGGGATACATGATATTCTTATATCCGGCCAGGTTTTTGTTGACCCTATCCTGGGCATAATTCGATAGATCAAGAGGTTTCAAGCCAGATGGGTCGGCAATCGTGGTATTATTCATTGAAGTGGCATTCAATGATGAATTGTTCAATTTCATCTGACTCACCACGGGGTTACCCAAAGCGTTCGAAGCATCACCTCTGGAGATAGAGGATGCCGCCAGATTCAAATCACCCATATACACCATCGTTCCGCCAGGTGACCACTGGGCAGAGGCGCTATGGGCCAGGGCGATGAACATAACTGCCAGTATCATTGCAGTATATTGTGCAGATGACATAAGTATTGTTCCTCCATTTAGAATCAATCAGAACGATTTCCATAGACGCTAAATAAAATGAGATTATGTGCCCGCCAGGGGCACATATTCAGCAGGTTCAACTGCCGCTTTACTTGGGTGGCCAGAAATCCTTCATCCAGCCAATGATGCGGCCGGAATCTTCTGGGCCGACCATTATCTTGACCTTTCCTTCGAAGAGCTCCTCAAGCTCGCCTGAGAACTTGGCAGCCATGCCGGGAAGCACAATTGCGGGATGCTTCTGGCCCTCAAACTTGAAGTCGGTCTCGCCGAAGGAGTCCTTGATCTTGGTTGGGTTGAGCTGGCCGCCGGCGACTGAGGCCTGCACGCCGATTCCGTCGGTGCCGATGGAGATGATGTAGGCATCGATGCCATTGGAAGCGATATCGGACTCGACTGTGTAGTAGGTCAGGGCGAAGTTCGTGGTCACGAAGACCGGGGACTCGACTCCTGGGTTGCCTACCTTGTAGATGCCGGGCTTTACCTGCACTGGCGTTCTCGGGTCAGTGTAGATATTGAAGCGCAGATGCATATCCGGCATCATGCTGTAAGCCTCGATAGAGTGCTTGATCATGATGGCTCCGCCGCGGATGATGAATGCAGCGGTGAGCACCGACTCCCAGTAGGCAGCCCTGACTGGATCCTCAGTGGTCAGCCAGGCATTGATGGGCAGCACCATGACTGGATAGGCGATATCCCTCTGAGCCTCTTCCACCGCAGCCCTGCGCAGGTTGATGAAGTTCAGCAATGTCTGCTGCAACATCTTGCCGTTGGGTGCAGTGCCCGGGTCCAGAATTAGATCAGTCAGGCCCATGCCTGCAAAGGTGAGGGCCATGGACTTCAGGGCATCCAGATCGAAGGGCACGCTCAATGTGACGGGCACCTTGTAGTCAAAAGCGAGCTGGGCAACTTCCATCCAGTTATCCTTGTTGGCGGCGTAAATGAGTGGTCTCGCTTTGGCCGCGACCTCGAGTCCTGCCTTGAGAACAGCAGGATTGAAGGAGCAGAGAATGAGCGGGAAGTCCGAGTTGGCCATGACCGTCTTAACACAGGCAGCGAACTTAGCCGGGTCATCGCTCACGGAACGGACCGCAATCATCTCCACAGCCTGCCACTTGCCGATGTAGAACTTGCGCCAGGTGGAGATCTTCTTGACGCGCTCCACGAGCTTGGCCTCATCCATGTTATCTGCAACGTCGTAGGCAAATGGCGGCTTGTTGAAGAAGGTCATCTGGTGGCGGAACATGACGTCCTCGCCTCCTACCTTGACCTGCTTTTCTCCCACGCCGATGTATACCATTTTGAGCTCAGGAGCGACGATGCTCCTCAGAGTCTCAAGCTTCTTGGCGTACTTCTTCTCGTCTATTAGTGGAGTGCACTCCTCTACCTTGCGGGTCCTGGAGATTAGACCAGCGGCATAGGCCATGCAGGTCTCCTCTCCGCACTTCTTGCAGTTAGTCTGTGGAAGCTGCTTGTACAGGTTGAGCGGGCTTGTTTCCTTCATGGTTCTCACACCCCCATCTTGAGCCAGGCGGTAGTGTCCGGCGTCTTGGCATCTATCCTTCCCATCAGGGACTGAGTGATCTCATGCAGATAAGCAACGGCCGTCGGGTGCATCATCATGAAGATGTCCACACCAGCCATGGCCAGAGAGTATCCGGTCAGTATCTCCCAGATTGGGCCGCGAAGCATTCTGTCTCCCCAGTCGGAGTCGTCCTTATTGGGTGAACGAACCATCCAGGACTCTCTGACACCCCAGGCGTTGGTGGTGCCGGAGGACATGGGGAAGGTGAGCTCTTCGTCGCCTTTGAGAGCGCCGAGCCTGATCCTCTCCATGTTGGAGTAGGCGAAGTCCAATCCGTAGGCCAGAGCAGCCGTGGTCGGGTCCATGACGATGGATTCCCTTGGAACACCGGCGACCTTCATGAGCTTGCGGTTGAGCTCCTTCTGAGAGTTGATCTCGAGCTGAGTCCAGGCGAGGCAGACATGTCCGTTGTCTTTGCAGGCTCTGCCTATCTTCTCCCAATCCATGTTCAGGTTGGCAGAAGCGATGAGGCAGCGCTCACCCTGGGCAGCCTCTGCCGCCTTGGAGAGCACTATGGGGTCCTTGGTGGGGTTGCCGGATCCGCCGATACAGATTGGCACATCCACAGCCTGCAATACCTCCTCAACGGTCTTGACTGCATCCTGGGCTGAGGTATCCTTCAGGAGCGGATCAGTGCTGATCAGGTGAACGGTGACCATGTCGGCGCCGTACTTCTTGACTGCCTTCTTGGCCCACTCGCCTGGGGAATTGATTACGTCCTCATAGTGCACCTTGACGGCCTTGGCCATGCCGATGGGCATGTCGAAGACGTCCATAGTGATCTTGGGCGCATGGGGCATGGCTGCATCCGGGAAGAATGGCATTGCCTTCTCGCCGCCCAGCTTGACTACATGACCGCGGCTTCCGCCGTCCGCCTTTGTGGCACCCAGAGTGACCTCTTGAATAGGGACCCTCCAGGTCTTGTCTATGCCGACGCTGAATTTGGCGCTGGCCAGAGCGCTTGCTACCTTGAAGGCTGGCACGGCTGCGGCAGCTGCTGCCAGATCCTTGGGAGCTGGAGACATGGCCTGCGCTATTGCTACGGGCTGGAGCAGGTTCTCCACGGGATAGCCGACCGCCTTGGCGAAGTTCATGAGCTGCATGGCGATCTTGGCTGCTTCTTGTCCGAAATAGTAAGCAAAGAGCGGGCCGACGCCGCCGGCACCTGCATCTATTTCAATCTCTACATCACCCTCGATAGTTAACCCCTCGAGGGATTGAACATTCATTTCTGCTAATGTCTTATTCAAGTCAGATAAAGTGATCTTCTCTGCCATTCAAATCACCCTCATAGGCCCAAAGCCTCAACGACCTGCACCATCTCTTTCACTGCAGGCGAATCGTCAGGAAGGCCCATCAATGGATCTCCCACTAAATCGAATCTAGCTAAACTCTCATCATAGGGGATAGTGCCGATAACCTTCAGGCCGAGGCCTTTAGCATTTTCCAGAACCTTCTCTTTTCTTCCCGCGGTGACCTTGTTCACGATCACATACAGGTTCTTGTACTTCAGCTCGATCTCGCGCGCAGTGTCACGTATGCGCTCGCCCGTGGTAAGCCCTCTCTTGGACTCATCCGTCACCACGATAAGATCGTCGAGGTCCGGAATGGTCTTCCTGCTGAAATGCTCCAGGCCCGCCGGCGTGTCAATGATGACCAGGTCGTAGTTGACCGTGGTCTTATCCATGACGGCGCGCAGAAGATTGTTGACAAAACAGTAACACCCAGATCCTTCCGGCTTGCCCATGACAAGAAGATCATAACCCACCTCCTCCAAGAGAATCTCGAAGATCTTGGACTCAAGAAGCGCCTGCTTGTCAGTATCCGGTGAAGCTGTGAACCGGGACTGCTGCACGAACTCCCTCATGTCGCCGATGGTCTTTCCCGCCTGCACGCCCAGCGCGTCGGCCAGGTTGGCATCGGGATCGGCATCGATTGCAAGTATTCGGTACTTTTTTCCGGAATTCTTTACCAGGTGTCTAATAAGCATCGCGGTCACGGCTGTTTTGCCGGTGCCGCCCTTACCGGTTACCGCTATTACTTTCCCCAATGTCTAGCCTTCCTTATTTCTTTCGTATAATGACTTCCGCTACGTGGATGGACGCGCCTCGAAGCTCGATGGTCATCATGCCACCTGCGCCGCCTGCATTGGGCATAGCGAAAGCCGGAGCTGCTGCGCCTGTGGCTGCCATTGGGGCTGCCGCCGGTGCCGCTTCTTTCTTCTTAAGCTTAAGTTGCATAATATCTCCCTCACATTTAATCAAGACAGTTGCACTCGCCCGAATACCGCATCTCCCAAAAAGGAGAAGAAGGCGGTACTCTACTTAGCGAGTACTACCTTGTCTATGCTTATCTTGGCATCCTTCAGTATCAGCTTGATACCGCCGGCGCTGCCGGACATGCTGAAGCCTGGTGCTGCTGCCCCTGCTGCAGGTGCGGCTGCTGGAGCCGCTGCTGCAGGTGTCTTTGGTTTTAGTTTTAGCTGCATAGATTTTCACCCTCTTTGATTCTTACGTATTCGATAAATTCACTCACTCGAGAACGCCGTCAGCCTGCAGAGCCTCGACGACCTGCATGAACTGGCCTTCGGTGAGAGCAAGCTCGGACTTGACGGTATCGATGTTGATGTCTCCGCCGGTCTTCTCGATATAGGCCAAGACCTTCTCTTTGATCTCATCGGAGATGTCCTCAAGCTTCCAGCCCTCGGTGATCTTCTTATTGTCAACTTTCCTGGTGACGCCGTTGACAACGGGGTGGTCGACCTTGAGCAGGAAGGCCTTCAGAGCTGCGATATCCTTGGCATCGTCCTCTGTGGCGATCTTGGCCATCATATCCTCATCAATGCCGGCCTTTACTCTCTCCTTGAGGCCCTTGGACATCCAGACGATTCTTCTCCAGCCGCCGTCGGCCTGGAGGAACTTGGGCGAGAAGTAGTACAGAATGCCCATGCCCAGGAATCCTACGACCTGTTTGCCGCCGCCGGTCTGGCCTGCCATGGTTGAGAAGGGCAGTCCGTTGGGGGTTGCGCCCTTGAAGTCACGGTCAGCAAGACCAATGCCGTCAACCTCAGGCATGAAGAAGCCGATGGTCTCGAAGCATCCACAGGAGGTGTGGGGTGCATCGAAGAATGTGTACAGCTTCATGACGCTGTACTCGCCGCCCGAGCGCTTCGCAGCCATCTCGTTGATAGCTTCGTACTCGCCGGTGACACCATCAACTGCGGTTCCCTTGGGTATGGGGAACTGGGGGCCCTCTGGGTCCACCTTAGCGGCAGCGCGCCCGTCGAACCAGGTGATAGCTCCGCACAGGGATGGCCTGTCGGGTGTGACCACGCAGGCGCTGGTGGGTGCGAATGCCTGGCATAGTGTGCAGCCGTAGAAGACATCGACGTCCTCATCGTGCAGCCCCTTGGCGCGCGCGTCACGTGTCTTGTAGACGGCCATGGCGTTGGCCAGCTCTTCCTTTACCTTGGCGGGGTCAGTGATAATGATGATCTCCATCTTCTCGATGAAGGGCATCTCAGCCTTGTATAGATCAACGACTGGCGTGAATATCTGTACCCAGGAGGTTACACCCTTCTTCTGCAAGCTCTTGCCGATCCTCATCCAGATATCGTATCTCTGGTTGAGGTGCATGAGACCGCTGATATAGGAAAGCAGGGCATGGTTGCGCCTCTCGATGATGGACTCCAGATCCTTCTCAATCTTCTCGCCGCCGACCTTGAATATCATGCCGAAGGGAATCGTCGAGCCTTCCTTGATATCCTTGAGATCCGGACCGATTACAGTGACCCTTCCATCCACGATCTGATCCATCGGGGTGGCCAGAGACAGCTCGAATCCATCTGCCTTGGGGCCGCCCAGCTCTACCCATAGATCGTCCTTTCTGATGCGCTCGCCCTCATACATAGGGGATATGTCCAACTTTACATCTGCCATTTAATATACCTCTTCTGTTTATAAGATAAATTTTATTTCTTCATCGCTTCTATTACTTCGTCCACAGCGGCATGGTAGTCGTCCGGAGTGAAAGCCATGTTGCCAAAGGTCATATTCGCATTGATATGATAATACCTATCAATGGATATGCGCTTGATGTCCCTGTTGAAATTCTTGAGCGCGGAGAACATGGCGTTGGCGAACTTGTAGAAGATGCCCATGAATATAACGACATCATACTGGCCCTTTCCGTCCAAGCCCATATAGTCCGGGAAGCGGAGATAGTTGGTTAGTGGATGCAGGCCGATCTGATAGACATTAGTCATGTAGCCTCTGTCCACGAAGCCCTTCACGCTGTGTGCGGTAGCGGCGATGGGTATGCCCATCTTGCCCATCTCGATCATCTTGTCGAACATGATGGGGTCGTCAAAAAGCTCTGCTCCTACTACGAGCAGAGGCCTCTTGGCCTTCTTGATTATTGCGCCCATAACCTTCGGCATGTAGCACTTGGCCTGTTCCGGTCCGGGAACCTGGGCCATCTCAAAGGGAATGGGGTTCTTGGTTGTGTCAATGCCCTTCTTAACTTCTGCTGCCATTTTTATCTCCTCCTCGCCCTCACTTCTTGGTCCTGATCTTCCTTGCCAGGTTGGTCGGGTCGAAGCTCACATCAGCCGGTCTGAGCGGGCCGGAGATGAACTTCTTGTTCTTCCAGTCGATCGTCCAGCCGTGCTTAGACTCCAGCTCCTTCATCATCTGATCCTTATAAACGAGGGGAAGATCCTTCGTGTCACGGACATAGATGTGCCAGTCGTCGGGCAGCTTGCCGCAGTACTTCATGGAGATATCGCAGTAGTGGGTCAGCTTGATCGATCTGCCGATACTATTATCGGAAGGCCGCAGACAGAGCTTGGCCATCTCAACCATAGCCTCTTCTTTGGTCTCGGCAATGTAGAGCATGGCCTCAGGTGCTGGCTCGATCTGCTGCATCTTGCCGTCGCGGGCATCGATGACCATCCAGTCCTCTGGCTTGTCAGTCCTGCCGATGAATGTGCGGCGGTACATGACGGAGTGAGGCTGAACTACCACAGGAATGCCTAACCGATTGCAACCGGTTGCGATAGAAGCGGCTTTCTGAGAATATGCTCCCCAGGCCACGCCGCAGGCACCAACTTTGTTCAGGATATAGTCTGCTATATCGTCAAAGTTGCCCCTGTGGTTTCTATGGGCGAAGATAGTAGCGACCTTAATGGCGGCATCGGCGATGTTGGCGTTAGATACGCACGAGCCGGTGTTGCAGATGTTGCGACCGTCAAACCCGCCGGGATACTGCTCCCAGATGGTCTTTCCGTCTACATCGGTGTAGAGGGACATATCCATGGCCATGCATCCTGAAGTGACTACGATGTAGCCGCGGTCTACGAACTCCTTGGCAATATCGTAGCATTCTTTGGTGCCGTTGGGATAGTTGCTGCATCCTACCAGAGCGATAACTCCGGGAATTGTGCCCAGCACAATTGGCGCACCTACAGCACGGATCTCAGTGTCTCTTGCGGGTCCACGGCCAGCTCTCATTTTGAACTTCTGGGTCTTGATATATTGCCGGTTGGCATACTCGAAGAGATCGAGGATGTTTATGCCCTGGGGGCAGCTCTGCTCGCACTTTCCGCATCCTACGCAAACCTCATACATATTGGAGAAAGAAAGCAGGTTGCCCTTCATTGCATCTCCAATCAGGCTGCTGATCCTGATATGCGGGGGACAGACGAAAGCGCACTCGTTACAGGTGGTGCACTTCTTGATGCCTTCCTGGAACTGCTCTTCTGTGAGCAGGTTCTGAATCTTGGCCTCAGCACGCTTGGGCTTCACGGCTATGGCAACACGTATGCCTATTTCGCCAGCCTTGGTCGGGTCCAATACGGCAACGCCAGGCATCTTGAAGTTGACCAGGTCATCTACTATGGCATCAATCGGGTCATTGGTCCTATCTGGCAGACCAAGCATGATCTTGTCTGTGGTAGCAATGACAGGGATCTTGCGCTTCTCGGCATCTGCGAGAACGTCGCAGAAGACGCACTGCTCGTCAACCATGACGCAGTCCATGACACCGGAGCGGATCATCTTTCTCCACCAGCCCATAGCTCCAGCGACCTTGGGCTTGGTTCCTATGCCCTTGGGCACCTTCAGCTCGCCATTTCCGAGGCCGATCCGGTTCAGGTCATGAGCAGTACAGCAAACACCGCCAATGTCCACCTTGTCCCAGAGATTGTTGTTCTCGGCGTAGATCATGGCTTCAGCGCCGGCAGCCAGGTTGTGGCCGTAGGCAATCAGAACGCCCTTGTTCTGATCCAGGGTTCCCATGCCGATCTCGATGAGCGGAGCATCTGCAGCGCCGCGGGGCATGTCGTAGGCCACGATCTGCAACATATCGCAGATCTCCATGCCGAGCAGGTCCAACATGCCGGCATGTAAAGCCTTGGACTCGAAATCTATGAAAGCGCTCTCCTGGCCGGTGTGAGTCGCTGCCAGAAGCTGTACGACCTCTTCCTCAAGGTAGTAGAGTCCCTCGTTGAAGTCCTTGAAGCTCTTGGGCTTGCTGCCCATGATGGTCTGGTATAAGGGAGAATCCACCAGAATCTCATCGCCCATGTCGAACTTCATGTCGCCGAACTTGTCCATGCACCAATGATAGAGATGCCTTCCGTGGGCGGCATGCGCACAGCACCCCATCAGGCAGGCGATTAAAACGATCTTGCCGCAGGCACCGGCCTGATCAATGCCGCATGCTCCGCGCTTGTTACCTGTCAGGTCGCATGGACCATAGGTGCACAGAGTACAAGTATCATCCGCTGGCGTATACATGATCTTGTATCTATTGGCAATCATATGATCCCAGTTCCGTAGTGTTGCCACGCCGGGCTTGGGGAATGGACCCATCTCCTGGTCCCACTCATCCGCTTCCTTAACGACAGCTCCAATGTTGATCTGGACGTTCTTCATGTCCTCAACGGAAAAGCTGCCTTGGTTTGTTGCCATCGGGTTCTTAGCCTCCTCTTCCTTTGATATACGCCGCTTGGGTTCGCATAGAGTAGATAAAACACTTTCGGATACCGATTAATATTAAAATTGATAGATCGACTTCAAATTCATAGTGGTAATTTTATATATAAATCACCAGGGCATGGCCTCCGATCCGGTCACGATCGTTAATGGAGGATTCTGCCCACAAGTTTGAAATGCAATCACACGAGAAGGCCACGACAATTTATGATAAATCGGGTACGGAAGAGCTTTGCTTTGGCTGAGGAGTGCAAACACGGAGGCAAAGTGCAGGAAGCGGCAGAGCGTTTGGGAGCAGAGCCGCTGGATTTTTCTGCCAACATAAATCCCCTGGGCTCGCCCCCCCTGGAGGAGCTCGTAATGGAAGAGCTGAAGCATATCGGCCACTACCCGGACAACAGCTACTCAGGCTTTTGCCGTGCAGCGGCCCGGTTCACGGATGTGGAGAAGGAGTGCATCGTTCCCGGAAACGGCTCCTCGGAGCTGATCAGGCTCTTCGCGGAGGCGGCGCTGGAAGAGGGCGACCTGGCTCTGATACCAACTCCCACCTTCGGCGAATACATGAATCAGTCTCAACTTGCCGGCGCCAGAATTGAAAGGCTGCAGATTGACCGGACCGGCCTGCCCATATTTTGCGACTCAGACCTGGCCCGGGCCAGAGCGCTCTTTGTCTGCAACCCCAACAACCCCACGGGATGGCTCCTTTCGCGTGATCAAGTGCTCAATCTGGCAGATAGATGCGAGGAAGCTGAAGTCTTTCTGCTCGTGGACGAGGCCTTCATAGAGCTTTCCGATCCCCACCAGAGCGTGGCCGATCTCGCACCCGAGAGGGATTTCTTGTTTGTCATGAGGTCCCTGACCAAGTCTTTCGGAGTGCCGGGCCTGCGGCTTGGCTTCGGCGTGACCAATCCAACACTAGCAAAGATCATGAACCGAGCCAGAATTCCCTGGTCCATAGGCTCCATTGCCGCAGCTGCGGCTGAGCACTTGCTGGGATGCGAGGAGCATCTGGAGAGATCCCGGCATATCATAAAAGAAGAGTTGAATTATCTCACGCCTGCCCTGCAGGACCTGGGCCTCGAGCCGCTGCCAAGCTGGACGAACTTCATTCTGGTGAATATTGTTCCTTCTGGCATTGACTCGGATGTTCTGGCAGAGCGGACCCTAGCCCAGGGCATACTGGTGCGGGACTGCCAGTCCTTTGGCCTGGGAAAGAGCTTCATCCGGGTTGCCGTAAGAGGCCATAGCGAGAACGAGCAGCTTATCGCAGCCTTGAGGCAGGGCCTGTCATGCAGAGACTGAATTGCGAGAATTTTCCCTGCCACACGAGGGAGCAGGACTGTTCCCTCTGCTTTTGCCCCTTCTATCCCTGCCGGGATGAGAGAACGGGCGGTAGGGAGAAGGAGGGCTCCTGGTGCTGTGCGGATTGCCTTATCATTCACCGCCCGAACGTAGCTGAAATGATCTTGGATGCTCTGATGGAAGGCCAGTCAGTTCCCCTGGTCTGGAAGACGCTGGAGGAGCTGCTGTGATTCCCATGATCCAGGAGAGCCTGACGGTTTTTCTGCTGGCCATAGCCTTCGACATCCTCCTCGGCGAGCCGCCAGCTGGGCTCCACCCTGTGGTCTGGATCGGCAAATTGATCACCTTTCTGCACGCCCGGGCCGGACCGAGCCGGG
>Ga0209748_1001706_pt1 | contig 10783 bp, 12 predicted proteins | sample BarGraIncu00421A_FD_185490 | JGI IMG/M metagenome (GOLD analysis project Ga0209748, IMG submission 185490) | Arctic peat soil microbial communities from Barrow, Alaska - Barrow Graham LP Incubations 004-21A (SPAdes) (version 2) | ecosystem: Environmental > Terrestrial > Soil > Wetlands > Peat... | reverse complement strand
CGGACCCTCGACTCCCTTCGCACACGGGCCCGCGTTCGGCTGCGTCTGGACACTTCCGGTGCCCATCACCAGACCCGAGTCGAAGCCGACGATTCCGGTTCCGCCGCTGAAGGTCCCGGCGGCGTTTTTCGTGCCGGTGAAGGCCACGTTGGAGATGGTGACCCCCTGGCCGGCCAGCGATTGTGCCAATCCGAGGGCCGTGGAACCGTGGTCGAGGTCGTTGACGACGAGCCCGCCCGCCGCTGACGCCAGGCTTGGGTTGACCGTCAAGGCAAGCGCGGCCACAAGGGTGGCGCCAAGCGCGCCTGCAAGCACTTTGCGGCGTCGAGGCACAGTAATACTCCTTATGTCATATTCGAAAAATATCCGAAAAATGTACGGATGATGTACGGATGGAGTACGGTGGATGAGCCAGCGATAGTGGAGTTTAAAGATGGTAAATACTCTTACTTTTCAATGTTTCGCAGTCTGGGGAGAAGTGATTAGGTTCGTCAAGAGTTCGCGTTGACTCCAGTGGTCCTGACATGGTGAGTTAGATCACGTGTGGATCAGGTGCTGTTTGACGCTGTAGACGAGGGTCAGATCGGTGCCTGGGTAGCGCGTTTCGGTGTCGTTGAGTTCGGTGCAGAGCGCGGCAAGGGCTTTGCCTGCGGCGGGGTGCTGAGGCGGGGTCGAGCCGGACATGCAGTTCGGTGCCGACGATCTGTAGGTCACCGGACAAGTCGAAGGCTTCGCGTAGCAGCGCGCGGCCTTCGCGTTCGCTGCGGCTGTAGTGCGGACGCAGCAGCCGGGCCAGGGCGCTTTCGCTGTCGTAGGCGCTCATCCGGATCGCGTGGGTGAGCAGCTTGCGTTCGGTTTCCAGCAGTCGGCTGCCAGGCCACCGACAGCACCGAGCGCGGCGACCAAGACGGTCACCACCGTCAACCGCGTTAACGCGCGTGCGCTACTCATGTGTCCCTCCAAGGCCCGCCACGGCTCATCGTCCTCGCCGAAAGCTATCGGCGAATTCGAAACCCGTCAAACCTGCCGCGACAGTGACCGTGACGGCCGCCGCACCCACCACCGCCGCCGCCGCACCGCCGGAATCACGGACGGCAGCTACCTTGTCGGCACCGAGATTGCCCTCGGTACCTACAAGTCGAGCGGCGGAGGCTCCCTGTGCTACGCCGACACCCAGGACAAGGCGGGCAATATCCTCGAGCAGGAGGTGGGCGCCCAGGGCGCCAGTGTGATCATCCGGATCCTGTCCGGCGCGTACACGTTCAAGTCGAGCGGATGCGGTACCTGGACGAAGGTCGGCTAGCCGCGCCGTCTACCCGGAACCCCGCCCGGTCGCTACGTGCGGCACGACGGCCTAGGCGAGTCGCGATTGAGCCCGTCGCTCAGGGGTGGCTCCGCCATTTGGGTGCGCTCGGCGTTTCAGCCGGCGCCTTTCGCATCCGAACAGACGTACACGCTCATCGAGAGGACAGTCATGAAGGCCACGGACGCTAAGAGCTACGCGGAGGCATTCGACACGATCGATCGCAGGCGCGTCGCTGGCCAGATGACTGACGGCGAGGTCACCGTGGGCCGACTCCGGCTCACCGCCGAAATCCACGAGTTGATCCGCCCGTTGTGGCAGAAGCTCATCATCTTCTTGTTCTGGGCCAGCCTCATCCTGGGGGTCGCAGTCATGATCCTGCGGGGTGCGACCGCCGCTTCGGGCTTGTCTGGCTGATTGCCCAGCCGACCACCACTCCCCAAGACGGACGCCGGACGGAGCCCCGCAAGCTCTGGCCGGCGTCCTTCGCATGACTGGAGCGACTTCGATCAAGCGCTGAGCGGTTTCGTCGCTGCCTCCCGGAGCGATCTCGGCATACAACCTCTCGGAGAGCATTGAGGCAGCCGCCTCATTACTGGGAAGATCCGGATCTGCCGCTGGCCGTGGGCTTCGCTGGCTCTCGTGCCCCCCTGGAGCATTGACCGCGGCCGACCGACCTCCTAGCGTGGCAATGACCCTGCCCGCCGCTCAAGGGAGGCCGTGGTGAGCGCCATCAACCTCTCGCGCGTCTATGACCACGAGCCGTCCGGGGAGGGCAAGGTGTTCCTCGTCGAGCGGCTGTGGCCCCGCGGCATTCGCAAGGACGCGATCCCCATGGACGGCTGGCTTCGTGATGTGGCCCCCAGCGGAGAGCTGCGGACATGGTTCTCCCACGATCCCGAACGGTGGCAGGAGTTCCGCCGCCGATACTTCGCCGAGCTGGATGCCAACCCTCAGTCTTGGCAGCCTCTGGTTGACGCCACCGCTCAGGGGTCTGTGACCCTGCTGTTCAGCTCCCGAGACGAGGAGCACAACAATGCGGTCGCTCTGCGTGACTACCTCCTGTCCCACATGGAGCGCTCCGATGACCGGTGACACGATCCTGGCGAGCACCGCACGGTACGTCTCGCCGGCTGATGAAAGGCGAACGAGATGAACAAGCTGTCCCTGGATGCCACCGCTCGTGAGCAGCTCGAGCGCGCGAGGGTCGAGTCGAGCGGGCGTAGCTCCACCACGGTCTTCGGCGGGCACGAGTACGTCCTGCGGCAGGTGGTCGTGGCCCTCACGGAAGGGTCGTCGATGGCAGAGCACAACAGCCCTGGCGAGGCCACGATCATCGTCCTCAGCGGACGCGTGCGGCTGAGCGCTGGCACTACGACCTGGGAGGGGCGCAAAGGCGACCTGTTGGTCGTTCCTCTCCAGCGTCACTCCCTGGAGGCGATCGAGGACGCGGTCATCGTGCTCACGGTTGCCAAGGCGGGTTGATCTGCACCGACCCGGCTGCGTTCGCTGAGGCACAGCGGTTTGCTCCAAGGGGTCGCTGCCCGCATCCAGCGCTTGCGGTCCTCATGGCGACATGGTGAAGACTGCCCAGGGCGCCGCGCCCCACGCTCGCACATGCCGCGGATGGCGTGGCGGACCCTGCCAACGTCCGTCCTCCCCGACGCACGGCTGACAGAGTGTGTCCATGGCGATAAGCAGGGCAGACAGGCGTAGGGACCGAAGTGCGCGGGCGCAGACGGACTTCGGTCCCGACGCGGAAGCCGCTCTCGACGTGCTCGAACTGACTGAGTTCGCGTGGCACGACTGCTTCGGCGAGGTAACGCCGCCAGACGCGGTCATCGACGACGCATTCACAGTGGCGAGAGGAAGCATGACCCAGCTCGTCCGAGCGGCACGTTTGGCCGTCGAGGACTACAGAGACTTGCGGCTGACGGCTGACTCCCTGCGAGGTTGACGTCCCCGGCCAACGTCTCGGACATCTTCGAGCAGTACGGGTTCACCAAGACCCTGCGCAAGCACGAGGACAACGACCGGCTCTATGTCGTCGTCCAGCAGTTCGCCGACGTCGACATCGCGATGCAGACCGTCGGGGTTGTTCCTCACAACCTCAGCTGATGTCGTCCCGCATCCGGCGGGAAAGTACCCGGTACCCGCACCGAGATGGTGCGGCTAGGGCAGATGAGCAATGTCTGATCCGACCACTACCGTCGCAGGCGAAACGGCGACACTGGCCGTGAAACGGAGCGTGATGAACGACGACGAACTAGCCGTCTTTGCAGTCCGCGGAGACCCGGCCGGGAACAGGTACGTTCAGGCGCCGCAGACGCAAGCCGAGATGAGCGAACTCCACATGGCTGCCCTGGCGCGCAGGGAGGACTTCTTCTGCTCCCGGCGGCTCGGCGGGTGCGGCGAGAAAGTCATGGTCGTCAACGGCCCGGTCCGGCGCCCCCACTTCCGCCACTACGCCCACACCGACTGCCCACTCACCCGAGCGGCGGCCCGCGACATCTACACGCATGCGATCATCCAAGACGCGCTCGTCAGCTTCCTGCAGGCCCGCGGCTACCTGGATGCGGTCGCCGAGAAACGCCTCGATGCCAGGTCCCGGGTCGACGTGCACTGCTCACCCGGAGCGGTCATCGAAGTCCAGCTGTCCGGGGAGACCGACTCTTCGATGCGGTCCAGGACCAGCCGGTACGGCGGGAACGTCACCTGGCTGTACGACCCGGTCAACCCGATCAGCAGCCGCGACTCGACCCTCACCCGGGACGGGATCGTCCTCATCGTCAGGATCCGGCCCGTCGACGCGTTCGGATGGAAGCCCCAGACCGAGTTCAGCCGGCAGCCCATCGACATCGGGGTCAAGCACAAGAAGTTCCCGACCGACGGCGCCTCCAGCCAATGGTGGCCGCTCGAGCAATGCACATTCACCCCCGTCCAGGGGCTCCAGCCACCCGGGTATGCGGCCATCCGGCAGGGGATCGCCGATGCGCGGCTGGCCGAGAAGGAACAGGCGGCCGAGGCGCAACGGGTCGCGAACCAGGCAGAAGCCGATGCGCAGAAGGCCCGCAACGAGATAGCCGCAGCATCCGCCGCCCGCCAAGGCCAGTTCATGGAGGAGCTCGCCGGCCGCCGCAGGAAGGCCGACCTGGAATCAGCTGCACGCCGGGCCCGGAACCTCGCCGACCGCGGCGAAAGCACCTGCCTCGGAACAAGGCCTGGCAACTTCCCGGTCGTCTTCACCGTCGACGACCTCGCCGTGTGGGAAGCCCAGTACGGGCTGGTCGCCCCCGAGAATGGCGCTTGGCGGCGGGTCCTCGAGTACCACGACGGGCCGTTCGCCGACTGGGTCGCTTTGATGACCGACGGCTGGGTGACCGGCCTACCGGAGCACCTGATCGACCCGGCATGGGCAGCCCTGTACCTGACAACCATGTCCCTGTCCGGGCAGGTCAGTGTGTTCCTGGGCGGCGGCGACCAGGACTTCGACCCGAACCATCCGTACGACCCGATCGACCCGGAAGGACTGATCCTTCGCCGGCTCATCGACCTGTCCCTGGTCGGCCTCTACGGCGGCCCAGGCGAGCCAGTCATGGTTCGGGTCCAGCACCATCTGGGCGAGATCAGGTGGAACTCGAGGATCCGGCAACCCACTGTCTGGGTGTCGATGCCGAGTGAAAACTGATCCCCTGGCGCCGAGTGAAGTTTGACCCCCCTCGGTGAGAGTGAGGGAGTGATCAACGTGGAGCATTGGGCAGAGATTCGTCGGCTGCATCTGTCGGAGCAGTTGGGGGTGAAGACGATTGCGCGGCGGTTGGGTCTGGCGCGGAACACGGTCCGGTCGGCGTTGGCGTCGGACGTGCCGCCGAAGTATGAGCGGGGCCGGGCGGGGTCGAGGGTTGATGAGTTCGAGCCGGCGATCCGGAGGTTGTTGACCGAGTTCCCGGATATGGCGGCGACGGTGATCGCGGAGCGGATCGGCTGGGTGCACTCGTCGTCGGTGTTGCGGGCTCGGGTCGCGGCGCTGCGGCCGTTGTTCCGTCCGGCGGATCCGGCGGACCGCACCACCTATGTGGCTGGGGAGATCGTGCAGTGCGACCTGTGGTTCCCGGGCAAGGTCGTCCCGGTCGGGCCGCTGATGAGCGCCCCGCCGGTGCTGACGATGGTCGCGGCCTATTCGGGGTTCATGATGGCGTTGCTGCTGCCGTCGCGGATGACCGGGGACCTGGTCGCGGGGATGTGGCAGCTGCTCGCTGGCCTGGGTGGGGTGCCGAAGATGTTGGTGTGGGACAACGAGTCCGGCATCGGTCAGCACCGCCGTCTGACGTTGGGCGCGAGGTCGTTCGCGGGGACGTTGGGGACCCGGATCTATCAGGCGGCCCCGCGTGATCCGGAGACCAAGGGTGTCATCGAGCGGGCGAATGGGTTCTTGGAGACCTCGTTCATGCCGGGCCGCTCGTTCACCGGCCCAGGTGACTACAACACCCAGCTGGCGGGGTGGTTGCCGCGGGCGAACGCCCGGATGCTGCGCCGCACCGGGGCCCAGCCCGGGATCCGGGTCGTCGAGGACGTCGCCGCGATGAGGGCCTTGCCGCCGGTCGCGCCGACGGTCGGGTGGAGCGGGCAGGTGCGGTTGGCGCGGGACTACTACGTGCGGGTCGCCGGGAACGACTACTCGGTCGACCCGAGCGTGATCGGGCGCCTCGTCGATGTCCATGTCGGCCTGGGTGAGGTGGTTGTGACGTGCGCGAAGATGGTTGTGGCCACCCATGAGCGGTGCTGGGGGGCCCGGGTGACGATCACCGATCCCGCGCACGTGGCGATCGCCCGCGAGCTGCGCACGGCCTTCCAGGCCCGCACTGCGGCCACGCGCGGCCCGGCCGCGGTGGCCGCCGTGGTCGGGGTCCGCGCGCTTAGTGACTACGACGAGGTGTTCGGCCTGTCGGTGCCGACGTCGCGGTCGGTGCGTCCGGATCTGCAGGTCGTGCGGTGAGCGCCGCGCTGACGGCGGCGGCCGGTCGCAAGGATGTCGCAGGGGAGGTCGCGTTCTACGCCCGTGAGCTCAAGGCGCCGGTGATCGCGGCGACGTTCGCCACGCTCGGGGACCAGGCCCGTGAGCAGGGCTGGTCCCACGAGGAGTACCTCGCGGCGGTCCTGGGCCGCCAGGTCGCTTCACGGGCCGCGAACGGCACCAGGATGCGGATCAGCGGGGCCAGGTTCCCCCAGATCAAGACCCTCGAGGACTTCACCTTCGAGCACCTGCCCGGCGCCCCCAGGGACGTGATCGCGCACCTGGCGACCACCACGTTCGTGGCCCGCAAGGAGAACGTCGTCCTACTCGGGCCGCCCGGAACCGGGAAGACTCACCTCGCGATCGCCCTCGGGATCAAAGCGGCCGAGGCTGCCTACCCTGTCGCGTTCGACTCCGCGATCGGGTGGATCACGCGCCTGGCCGACGCCCACGACCACGCCCGCCTGGCCGCCGAGCTGCGCCGCCTGAACCGCTACCGCGTCCTGATCATCGACGAAGTGGGCTACCTCCCCTTCGACGCGGCCTCGGCAGCGTTGTTCTTCCAGCTCATCGCCTCGAGATACGAGACCGGGACGGTGATCGTGACGTCGAACCTCGCGTTCTCCCGCTGGGGGGAGACCCTCGGCGACGACGTCGTCGCCGCCGCCACCATCGACCGCCTCGTCCACCACGCCCACGTCATCCCCCTCGACGGCGACTCCTACCGCACCCGAGCACACCGCACCGGACCGCCACCCGCGGCCCCAAAAACCATCAAGTAGCCATCAAAAACACACCAGGGGGGTCAAAGTTCAATCGGCAATAGGGGGTCAAGGTTCGCCCGGCGTTGACACTGGGCGCCTGCGACCCCCTGACCCGCCGTCAGGGGGTCACCTTGGCGCCGACGTGCACGGCTCGATCCGGACTCGGACCCTCTCGGAGATCCACGGGTCGGGGCAGGCATTGTCAGATATGACTAGCCGCCCGGCCGCAGTTGCCGTGGCCGCCGACGTGTGGTGGGCGATCGCAAACTGGTCCGAGGACACTGAGCGCGGTGCCGTGACGCGGCCGTGCGAAGACTCTCTCAAGAATCCACAGACTGACGCCAGAGACCGCCCTGAGATGCGTGAGCCCACTGGCGCGGAACTGGGCGGTCATCGTCGCCGAGACGTTGGCGGTCTATGGCACGTATCTGGCACGTGCCCCTCCTCATTTACCATAATACCTTGTCAAAGGTCATTCCAAGCGAGGTTCAAGTCCTCTCTCGGACACACTGATGTATGGCTCGCTGACTACGTGAAACACAACCGGCAAGGACTTTCGTCCTTGCCGGTTGTGGACACGAGTGGACAGAAGTGGCCTCCGGTACCCATTCATTCCCCACGTATTCCCCACGGAAGCCCACGCGTGGGGAACAGTTCAGCCGCTCAACCGACCGTCTGGTGTCCCCCGGTCAGCTGTATCGCCCGTTACGAAGCGTGACGGGAGGACCGCTGCATGGCTAGCCGACGAGCAAAGGGCAAGCGTGGCTTCGGGGAGATCTCGTTGCTGCCGAGCGGCCGGTACCGGGCGCGGTACACCGGTCCGGACGGGAACCGGCACAGCGCCCCCATCACCTTCGTCGCGAGGATCGATGCCGAGGGGTGGTTGGTCGACCAGGAGCGCCTGATCAGCCGCGGAGCGTGGCCGCCACCGACGGCCATGCTGAGCGCCTGATCAGCCGCGGAGCGTGGCCGCCACCGACGGCCATGCATCGTGACGCACCCCTACTGATGGGCGAGTACGCGCCCGTTGTAGTGGCGCGCCGACGAATTCGACCGGTGACGGCCGCGCTCTACGCGAAACTGCTCCGCCTCACGATCCTGCCGACCTGGGCCGGCCGGGCGCTCGACGACATCACCGCCGCAGAGATCGCCAGCTGGTATGCCGGGATGCTGGACACCCCCACCCAACAGGCCAACGCCTACGGACTGCTCAAGTCCATCTTCAAGGAGGCCATCGAGGATGGGATTCTCGAGACCAACCCTTGCCGGGTGAAGGCGGGCGCTCAGAAGCAGCGAGCTCGCGAGATCGACGTGCTCACCGTCCACCAGCTGAACCAGTACCTGGCCGCCATCCCCGAAGCCAGACGGGTGCCGCTGCTCCTAGCCGGATGGTGCGGGTTACGGTCCGGCGAAGTCCGTGGGCTGCGGGTCCGCGACCTCGACCTCGACGCCGGCGTGGTCCACGTCCGCCAAGCCGTCGTCCGACTCAAAGGACAACTCCTGATCGGCCCACCCAAGACCAACGCCGGCATCCGATCGGTCGCGATCCCTCCCCACCTACTACCGGCGTTGAGAGCCTGGGCGAACCAGCAGCCAGCCCGCAGCCGCGACGCCTTGCTCTTCCCCGCAGGCGACGGCCACTCCCCACTGAACGACAGCGTGCTACGGGATGCTCACGACAAGGGCAAGGCCGCCATCGATATGCCACGTCTCACGATCCACGGCCTGCGCCACACCAGCGCCACCTTGGCGGCCCAGCTCGGAGCCACCCTCGCCGAGCTCCAGGCTCGGATCGGGCACAGCACCCCCAACATGGCGATGCGCTACCAACACGTCGCCGCCGAACGCGACGCCCAACTCGCTGCCCGCATGTCAGCATTCGCAACCGGTGGAACTCGATGGACGGAAGCACCCCCGCAATCTGCCCAGTGAAGGAGAGAGCCAATCCCGGCGTCCGGCTCAAGTGGCAGGCACCGGCACAGCGGGGCCTCGCACGTCGCCGTCTGCCTCGTGAGTGCACCACCAGAACGAGTTGACCCGGCGGCGGGGCACCGCCAAGGACCACGACACTGATCAGTCGCTCAAGGCACCGGCGGGGTCGTGGACAACCGCAGCCAACTCCACCGTGGCCAACGGATCCTCGCAGAAGGGGGCGAGCTGTTCGCTCGTCGCCCCGTCGTCGGTAATGAGCGTCCACGGTCGCGTCATCCCGAGCCAGAAGTGGCTCCCCTCGCGACTTCCGAGCTTGCGGGAGTCCGCCAGCACGTAGACGTTGTCGCTGCGCTCGACCATGAGTCGCTTGAGTGCGATCTGTTCGGGCGCACGCTCGCACAGGCCGAGCTGGCCGACGACACCGTCGGCACTCAGGAAGACGCTGGTCGCCGTGAGAGACCCCACCATCTGCTCTGCGAAGGGACCGACAGTTCCCTGGCTCAGGTGCCGGATCAACCCACCCACGAACAGTGTCTGAATCTGCTGACACGGTAGGAGCGCCCTCATGGACGTGATGCCATTCGTGACGCAGGTGACCGGCATCGCTCCTTGGGCCAAGACTTTCGCGAAAGCGCCCACGGTCGTCCCTGCGTCCAGTAACAGGAAGTCGCCCTCGTGGACATGTTGCGCCGCCGCCCGCCCGATCGCATGCTTTTCGCGGACTGCCTGACGAGCGCGTTCGGCGACACCTTGCTCATTGCTCACCGCCACATCGAGCGCGCCGCCATAGGTCCGAAGGATCCGGCCCTGACCGCTCAGGGCTGCGAGGTCACGCCGGATGGTTGAGGTCGAGATCTCGAAGCGAGACGCGAGTTCGGTCACGCTCAGGTGACCGCTTTGGAGCAACATTCCGATCTCACGGCGCCTTGCGGCTGCGCTGGTCGTCACTGCGCCCGACCGGTCATTCATCGGACCTGGGGGCCATGATGACGGCCTGTCGCATGGCCTCGTACATGCTTTCCGGATCGACCCGACCTGTGCCAGCGATGTCGAAGGCGGTGCCATGGTCGACGCTGGTCCGAACCACGGGTAGGCCGACGGTGATGTTCACCCCGTGCTCGATCCCCAGAGCTTTGATGGGACCGTGGCCCTGGTCGTGGTACATGGCCACCACCAAGTCGAAGTCGCCTCGAGTAGCCAGGAAGAACACCGAGTCCGCAGGCATGGCGCCTACCGCGTCGATCCCCCGGAGACGAACCTTCTCCACGGCCGGGTTGATCTTCGTCTCTTCCTCGCCCCGACCGAAGAGCCCATGTTCACCGGCGTGAGGGTTGATGCCGCAGACCGCAATGCGTGGGTGCGGGATCCCGGACCGCACCAGAACGTCGTGACCACGCTGAATAGTCCGTTCGACCAGCCCTACGTTGATGCGCTCCACTGCATCCAGGAGCCCGATATGGGTCGTCACGTGGATGACCCGCAACTTCGGCGCGGTGAGCAACATGGACACCTCGGGAGTACCGGTGAGATGGGCCAACATCTCCGTATGCCCAGGAAAGTTGTGACCCCCCGCGCGGAGCGCCTCCTTGTTGAGCGGGGCGGTACAGATCGCTCCCACGCGTCGCTCCACCGCATACTGGGTCGCACGCTCAATGAAGCGATACGCGGCGTCGCCCGCGGCGGCCGACACCTCACCCCAGGCAAGATCCTCGGGCACGCAGTCGAGGTCGATCACGTCGACCGTCCCGACTTGATATCGGCCGTCCTCGG
>Ga0209748_1001705_pt1 | contig 10784 bp, 8 predicted proteins | sample BarGraIncu00421A_FD_185490 | JGI IMG/M metagenome (GOLD analysis project Ga0209748, IMG submission 185490) | Arctic peat soil microbial communities from Barrow, Alaska - Barrow Graham LP Incubations 004-21A (SPAdes) (version 2) | ecosystem: Environmental > Terrestrial > Soil > Wetlands > Peat... | reverse complement strand
CTAATAATTACATGATGACTTCTTTTGGTGAGATACGCAAAACATGGTTTGAGGTAAGAATTTTTATTTCATTATCCATTGTTATAATAATCTCAACCATTTCATTTTTAGTTTTCAAAAACAGTTCTTCAATAATAGAAACAGCAGGAAGCTGGTTTGGGTTGTCATCTCAATTGTCAGTTCGTTATGGATACTTGTTCGTAGCCTTGCTGGTTTTGTTTGCAACATTTATCCGCATGTGGGCAGGGAGCACTCTCTCTTCAAAAACAGTGATGGCTTTTAAGATCCAGAACAGCAAACTGACTATCTCAGGACCCTACAATTTTGTAAGAAATCCAATATATTTTGCTGACTTAATTGCCTTTTCAGCATTGTCTCTGTGTTTGCGACCTGTTGGCCTACTGATACCAGTTTTGATCTGGTTGCATTATTACCAGCTTATTAAGTATGAAGAGGAGAAACTGATCTCGCGATTTGGCAGTACCTATTATGAGTATATTCGTTCAGTGCCAGGGCTTAGCCCGGGTATAAGGCAAATCAGGGCTCTATTCAACATTCCGCTGAATTTCAGATTAAATTTCGATGGATTCCGTCATAATGCCCAATATCTGCTGTTTATCCCGGGTCTGATAGTGGCATCCTACTCCGGAAAGTTTATTTATGCAATTTTAATCGGACTTCCTGCGGTTATAGACTGGGCGGTAATTCATACGATAATCGGCGTCGCGGCTACCGAAACAAAAGAAAAACCAATTTTAAAAGACAGAACGCGTAGCCACTCAAAAGTATTCAGGGATATATTATATGCGCAGTGTTGGGAAGATCCCGAGATGGACAGGGCAGCTTTTGACATTAAACCCGGTGATACTGTATTTTCAATTACATCAGGCGGTTGTAATGCGCTGGCATTTCTTCTTGATGATCCCGGGAAGGTTATATGCCTCGACATGAACCGTTTTCAAAACTATCTGCTCTCATTAAAAATATGTGCATTTAAGACTCTCGGGTATAATGAAACTCTTGAATTCTTGGGCGTAAGATCTTCAGCCCGCCGGTGGCAATTATATGAAAAATTAAAACCTGAGCTTACCTGTGAGGAGCAGTTCTACTGGAATAATAAAAAAGCTGATATAAACCGTGGCATTATCCATTGCGGGAAATATGAAAGATATATGCATCTTTTAAAGAGAGTGTTCAGAATTCTTATCGGGGAAAAGATTATAAATGATTTATATAATTCGTCAAGTCTCAGTGAACAAAGAATTATATTCAAAACAAAGTGGAATAATTTCAGATGGAAGGTTTTTTGCCGCATTTTTCTAAGCCGGACATTTGCCAGTATGCTCTTCGACAAGGCATTCTATAAATATCTTGAACCAACATTCTCATTTGAAAAGTATTATCGTTCGGCAGTGATGAGAGCGGTAACAGAACTTCCTGTTAAAGAAAATTATTTCCTTGCCTATATTCTTTTAGGAAATTATCCTGATGATAATCTGCCCGTTTACCTGAAAAAGGAAAATTTTAATACAATCCGTTCTCGGGTTGACAGGATAAAATCTGTTACCTCAGGTTGTCACGAGTTCCTGAGAACCCTGCCGGCAGACACAATTTCAAAATTCAATTTCACCAATATTTTTGAGTGGATGTCAATGGAAGAATTCACTCTCCTGTTATTGGAGACTTTACGGATTGCAAAAGACGGAGCCGTAATCACATATCGTAACCATCTGGTAACCAGAAACCGTCCTGAAATCTTTGCTGATAAGATAATTCCCGATATGAAACTGGCCCTGGAACTCAGGAAAAAAGACCGGTCATTTATTTACAAAGCATACGTGGTTGAACGAATAAATAAGAGTTTATGTCATTCTTAGTCAGAGAAATAACAATTCAGGATGGAATAGAGGATTTTCTTTCCCTGCCAATGGAGATCTATAAAGATAATCCGAACAGGATAGCACCTCAAAACGCTGAAATAATGAGAGTACTAAATCCTGTAAAAAATCCCTATTTTTTAAATGCCTCATTGAAGATTTATGTATGCTATTCCTCAGGGGAACCGGTTTGCAGGTCAATAATGGTAATAAATCATCATCACTGGACCAGGTGGAAGAAGAAGTCCGCTTTCTTTGGATTCTTTGAATCGTTTGAGGACGTAAATGCTGTTCGTTTTCTATTTGAGAAAATTGAATCAGACTGCAGGTCGGCAGGCGCAGAATTTCTTGAGGGACCATTTAATCCCAATCACTATTCTGAACTTGGGATTTTAACGGATAATTTCAATTGTTCCCCTGCTTTCTTTGAGACTTACAATCCTTCATATTATCCTACTCTGCTCAAAGGGGCAGACTTCGGTGAATGCTACCGGTTTCATACCCGGAAAAATAACGACATTTCTTCCATGCTCGCTAAAAAATATAAAAGTTCCAATGATGAAGTCCCCAGTAAGCATATCACGATCAGGAAGTTCAATATTTTCAGATTTAAAAAGGACCTTGGAATTCTGCGTGAAATCAATAATGATGCTTTTAATAATAATACATTCTTTCTACCCCTTTCGATTGAAGAATATAAATTCTCTGCAAAATATCTCTTTCTTGTTACCCGTCCCGGACTGATCATGATTGCTGAACATAACGGTATCCCGGTTGGTGCAGCTCAGTTCGTAATTGACATTAACAATCTTGTCAGAACTTATAATGGCGGGATCAATGCATGGCAAATACCAGGTTTTCTTTGGAAAAGAAGAAAGATTAAGGAACTCATAATTTTTACTGCCGGAGTAAAAAAAACATTCCGAAAAACAAGAGTGTTCTCTGTAATGCTCAAATCTGCCGTAAAGATATTCAGAGATTATTCTGCAATATCCACAACATGGATTTCAGACGAGAACCTGGGAGCAAACCTTGATGATCTGCTGGAAATGAAACCCGATAAACATTTTGCAATTTTTTCAAAACACTTACAAAATTAGAATATGCTGCCTGACAAAATGATATTGAGCAGTTTAATCAGAGGATGGAACCTCGATGCCTCAAATACTGGGGAGCTGATCATAGGCGGATGCAACGCCCTGGAACTTGGCAATATTTATGGTACCCCGCTTCATGTAGTCAATGAAGCAAGGCTCAGAGGTACAGCTTATTCTTTTCTCGAAACTATTAAATCAAGATACCCGGGGAAAATTTCAGTTCATTATGCTTTCAAATGTAACCCTGTTCCTGGAATAATTAAAATAATCAAGGAAGAGGGAATTAAGGCTGAGGTGATGAGTGAGTATGAGTTAAAACTGGCTCTTAAGCTCGGATATTCAGGCGAAGAAATCATTGTTAACGGACCACACAAAACTGACCAGCTAATTACTGCCTGCCTCGAAAATAATATCAGGTTTATAAATGTGGATTCACTTTTTGAGCTTGAAAATATCAATCGCATCTGCAATGACTTAAATAAATGTACTGAAGTCCTTTTCAGGATAAACCCCGATTTTGTTCCGTCCGGTATGAACAATGGAAGCGATGCAGGCAGCCGTTCCGGTTCTCAGTTTGGCATGGATCTCAAAGGTGGAGAAGTTATGAAAGCGCTTGAAAAAATAAAAGGGATGAAGTATATCCTCTTCAAAGGATTTCATTTGCATATAGGCTCAGGTATTCAGGATCCCGTGGATTACACCAGAGCACTTTCGGGGCTTAAAAGGTTGCTGAATGAAGTTGACAGATTGGGGTTCAGTGTTGATGTGATCGATGTCGGAGGAGGATTAGGGGTACCTAATTCGCGTGAGATGAAAACTTTGGAATTGCTGATGTATCAGGGATTTGATCTTCTTCATTCAGGAAAACAACCGAACAGGAAAGTATCCTTTGCACATTTTGCCGGATCAATAACAAAAGGGATCATCGCCTTATTCAAAAATAAAAAAATCCCTGAACTCATTTTCGAACCTGGAAGATGTATTACAGGGCCGAATCAGTTGCTTCTGATAAAAATTCATCAGGTAAAAGAGAGAAAAGGCGTTAAAAAATGGCTTATTACTGACGCCGGTATCGGAACAGTGACAATGCCTACCTATTATGAACATCATGAAGTTATTTTATGCAACGATATCCGAAGAAAAGCTTCAGAGAAAGTAACTATTACCGGTCCCGGCTGCTTTTCGGCTGACGTGGTATACCGGAATAAACTTATGCCAAAGGTGATTGCAGGCGAGATGCTGGCGATCCTTGATAGTGGAGCCTATTTTACTTCCTGGGAATCCTCTTTTGGATACCCTCGTCCGGCAATAGTTTCTGCAACTAAAGGCAGTCATTACCTCCTCAGAGAAAGAGAGTCTTTTGAACATATGATCTCCCGTGATAGGCTTTAATACTGAACTCAAATCTTAATTCATTAAGCCATGATATTTAAAATTAATAAAACAACAAAATGCCCCGATCTGATAAACCTGGGTAATGTTTTAACAGGGGAAATAATAAAAAATGAAAATGAACTGGTTTCGTCAGAGGTGGCTTCAAATTTTGTACTGAATTTTATTGATCTCGAACGCCCTGAAGCATTCAGGAATGTGAATCATAATCAGGCTGGTACTTCTTACTGGATGACTGCCCGAGGAGTTGACAAATCAAACCTTAAAGGGCCTGGGAAAGATATACTTCTTGTAAAAGGATATGACAAAGAAACCGGCAAGATGTTGGTATCCGTCCCTGAAGAATATGACCCAAGGATCAGAGTATCAGTTGATGCCATTGAACACTATATAATATACAGGGAATTCCCCGGAACAGGGGCAATAGTTCATGTGCATGCATGGATTGACGATGTTCTATGCACTTCTCAAAGTTATCCATGCGGAACAAGTGAGCTGGCTGAGAATGTTGTTGAATTGCTGAAAAAGACATCCTCCCCTGAACGAACAGAGGTTGGATTGAAAATCCCTTAAAAAGAGTAGGGAGTGTATGCCGAAAAACTTAAGAGTAAGCCAAATGAAATGATTGACATAATGAAAAAAGTAATTCTAGTGACCTTTCTAATGTTAGTCTCACTTTTCAATTCATCAGGCCAATGGTATGTTAAAAAGTATCAGGTCACAGATATAAATTCTCTTACTAGTGGACAACTTGAGGAATCATTAGCGAATTCAAAAACCGGTCTTAAGTCCGCTGGTATAATTGCCGGTACAGGAGGAGTTTTCTTTCTCGGTTTTAAGTACCTGCGCCCCGGAATGAGCGATGATCCGACTGTCATTGAACAATTACTTGGTGACAATGGGGTGAATATGGTTGGTATGATAATAAGCGGAGGAATACTGATCGGTGGTACAATAGCCAGTATAACCTACCTGGGCCGCATCGGAAGGATAAAATCCGTCATTCACAGAAATTATCCATCTTTTGGATCACTTAATATCTCTCCGGCAGTAATTTTAAAAAGTAATATGAGAACTCCATGTCCGGGATTCAGGTTGACATTGAATTTCTGAGTCCGATAGCATTCAATTATTCCTGAATTATCGAATCAATCTGATTTGATTTTAAGATAAAAATCCCCCGCATGATAGTATGCAAATAAGGAGATACCTGAAAATCCTTTAAAGAGTAGGGAGCGAGTGTCGAAAAGCTTTAAGAGTAGACTGACTAAAAAAAAACACTATGAAGAAAATTAGATTAATTGTACCGGTTTTGATGTTACTAACTATGGTAGCTTGTAACAAGGAATACCGCGAATTAAGCATGCAGCCTTCCACAAAAGGCGAAAATGAAAACTTCTGTTTAGGTTCCAAAACCTTAAAAATTGCTGTGTTATCCGACCTGCACTACATGGATCCATCGTTACTTAAGTCAGATGGCAGTGCGTTCCAGATGTATCTTATGCAGGATCCGAAATTGCTAGCTGAGAGCGGAGCTATTCTTCAACAAATCCTTCGCAAGCTGGTGATTGAAAAACCCGACCTGGTACTAATCTCAGGTGATCTTACAAAAGATGGCGAGCTTGTAAGCCACAAATCTCTTCTTAAACAACTTCAGATACTTGGCTTAAACCATATTAAAGTTCTGGTAGTGCCAGGTAATCACGACATTAATAATCCTGATGCAAAATTGTTTGATGGCGATTATGCTACATCTGTTGCAACTATTACCCCCAACAATTTTAAATCACTTTATGCTGATTACGGATATAAGAGTGCCATTTCAAGAGATCCAAACTCGTTGAGTTATGTTTCGGAGCCTTTTAAAGACTTACGCATTCTTGCAATCGATGCAAATGAGTATTATAACAATACGCCAGTATATTGTGTCGTTGCAGGCAAAATAAAAGATGCCACAATGGTATGGGCAAAGAAACAACTGGCGGATGCTAAAGCCAAAGGGAAAACCGTAATTGGTATGATGCACCACGGGATCGTTGAACATTTCATGGGCGAATCTGCAATATTTCCCGATTATCTGGTTGACGACTGGGGCGCCAAGGCTAATGAACTTATGAAGGCAGGATTAAAAGTAATATTTACAGGCCATTTTCATGCAAATGATGCAACCATGCGTACTACGGGAAATTTATCTCTGGTTGATATAGAAACAGGCTCTCCCGTAATTTATGATTCTCCATTAAGGATCGTTAATCTTGTTAATGACAAATTATATATTAACACCGAACATATTGAACGAATTTCTTATCCGGGATTGAACGGTATTTCCTTTCATGAATATGAAAAAGCCTTTTCATTAAAGGGGTTTGAATTTCAGGCGAAATACATGCTGATGAACCCCCCGTACAATGTTCCGGAGGATGTTGCTACCCAGATAGCACCTGTCTTCGCAAATGGCATGCTGGCTCATTTTGGAGGTGATGAAACTATTTCAGCCGAAACAGCTGTACAGATACAGGCTATTTCAGAGATCTCACCTGATCTGGCTAATATAATTTATGGGCTTTATACCGATTTACCGCCGGCTGATAACAAATTAGTCGTTGATCTGAAATAGATCCCTTTCCTATTTTGGAAATTACACCACAGTCTGCAAAAAGTCCGTAGGAACAGGTTCTTACGGACTTTGTTATTAATCTTATTTACTATCAACCAGCATCGGAAGGTTTTTCCCGTTGGTCATAAAAATCAGTTTGGCATTAGGTGAATTAGTAATGGCTTTAATCATTTCATATTGAAGCAATTTGTCGCTAAGCCCTGTACTTAATATTTTCTGATAATCTGCAATACCCTGTGCCTCAACCCTTTTTCTTTGAGCTTCCTGGGTTTCTTTCTGCAGAACAAATTGCATCTTCTGAGCATCCTGTTCAGCATTTATTTTTGATTCAATAGAGGCTTTTACTGATGCAGGAAGAGTGATGTTCCTTACCAGAAGTTGCTCGAGCAATAAACCGCGTTCTTTGAAGTTTGTTTCAATAGTTGAAAAGATCTTGGCCTGAAATTCATCTCTTTTTGTTGAGTAAAGTGCCACAGCATCATAATAAACAGCATTGTCTCTGATCTTTGTCCGGCAGATAGGACGAACAAGGACATTCCGGTAATCAATACCTACCTCTTTAAGAATCCGGGGGGCTTCTGTCGGAATAACCTTATATAAAACTGTAAGATCAACTACAACTTCCAGACCATCAGCTGTTAATACACGGATAGCATCATCTCCCTGTTTAGATCCCTCATCCTGGACTCCTGACATAGTATAATTCTCAGTCCTTATATCGAACATAACAACCTGTACCAATGGGTTAACTATGTTTAATCCACTTTCAAGGATATTATTATTCACTTTCCCAAACAGTTTTTGCACGCCTACCATTCCGGGTTCAACCTGAACCACACATGCAATAGACATTCCAATAAGAACGACAATTACACCGGCAGTTTTAATCATTGACCGATATTTACGCAACATAGGTTCGTCTGCTTTAGCAGCGACAAACCCAATGATTAAAATTATTATCCCAACAATTATTACTGTCATAATTTTGATGTTTTAAGGTTAGTTTTAAAATTAAAAGTGAGTTATAAAGGTAGTCAGAAAAATGAGAAAAATTATAGGTATACTTCAGTAAAACTGACCTGTTATTGTAAAGAGGCAGCCTGGGATTTTCTATATCTCTGTATGTACTCCTCACTTCATTGAATTCAACTTTGATTTTTCTATCCTGGCCGCCCACCCACCACCGGGAGCTAGATGGATATTCAATTTGGTGCTTTTCGAAATTTTTATCAGCTCCTTTATATAATCAGTACCATCCCGGTCTGCATTGACTCCATCCTTAAATATGACTGCCTGGAAATCTCCTTCACCAAGGAAAGAAAAGTCGAGTAACAGATCTCTTGCAGTCCAATTGGTCATTGCTCCAACATACCAGGTAGCTCCCTTTTTACGCGCCAGGGCGAGATACTCTCCTACTTTTCCATCGAGTGGTACAGTTTCGTCGAATGTAACAGGAACACTTGTAATGAAATCGGTACATTCCTGTTCTCTCATATAGATCGTCGGATTATCTGAGAGCATTTGAAGTGGCGCTTCAAAAACCACATACATTGCCAGTTGCTGACAGCGTGTACCCTGGCTCATTGGATTCGAGTTTATTGGTCTGTAGTTTGCTTTATTCGAATTTCTCATCGCCCCGGGAGTATAGTCCATTGGACCGGCCATCATGCGGATAAATGGAATAGAAACGACATAACGGGGTTGATCCTCGGTTGCCCATTTATAATTCTCAAGTCCTTTTACCCCTTCAAAGCCAATTACATTAGGATAAGTTTTTTGTAAACCTGTTGGCTTAAATACTCCATGGTAATCAACAAGTAAATGATTATCAGCCGCTATTTTAGCAATCTCATATAATGAAGCAACAGCCAACTGATCGTCCCGGTCAACAAAATCAATCTTGAATCCTTTCACTCCCATCGCTGAGTAATAAGGAAAAACTTTATCCATCTGCTGAGTGACAGCATACCAGGTAGCCCAAAGGATCACTCCCACTCCTTTCTGCCTGCCATAGTCAATTATTTCCTGAAGATTGATATCAGCAACTATTTTAGTAAGATCCAATTCTTCAGACCAGCCACCATCAATAATTATATATTTTACTTTATTTGCTGCTGCAAAATCTATGTAGTATTTATAGGTCGGCGTGTTCATCCCCGCCTTAAAATCGACATGAGATATATTCCTGTCATTCCACCAGTCCCATGCAACCTGGCCAGGCAGTATCCATGAAATATCAGTTATTCTTGACGGAGAGGCCAGCTTCTGAACCATATCATTATTCAGCATCTCTTTGTCGTGATTGCTGATAACTACTATGCGCCAGGGAAAATCACGGGTGCCGCTTACTTTAGCTATATAGACGGCTCTTTTAGTCGGGATATAATTGATACCCCCATATCCGTTCAGCTTTGCCTCCAGAGGGTAGGGAGCATAGACGCCCATAAAGCCCTTATGAGTCTGATTAATATTCAGGTACATGCCAGGATATTCTTCCAGATCAGCTTCCAGGATGACCACTTTTCTATTATTCCCCACATCAACCAGAACAGGAAGGAAGGCAAGGGAATCGCTGGCAAATTTTGAAATATTTATCTCTTTATAGAGAGCTTCAAAAGAAGAATTGAAAATTTTCCCATCCCGGTAATCCCACATATAGGGTATAAAAGCTCTGTTATCGGAGGTGAAGTTAAAATTGGCTTCTTCATTTTTAACTATCAGTTCACCTTTTCTCTTTGCAAAAAACCGGTAAGCAACTCCTTCATTAAATACCCTGAAAACTACTCCAAAATCGCCCTTAAAATTGATTATAAGCTGATTATACTGATTGATGATTGCTGATTTTTTATAATTGACAGGTGTAATTACATTGTCAGTTTTTTCAATCTTTGATGACAATATTTTTACATTGTCACCAAGGATTTCACCACCTTCAATTTGAAGTGAAATTGGTGAAGGCGCAATAATCTGCTGCCCAGAGGATTGCACGGACCACTGCAGTTTGGCTCCGGCTTCAATATTGAGAGTGATGTTGCCATCGAATGACTTTATTTCAAAGCTTTTGATCTTCTGGGCGGAGAGAATCGTTGTACTCATCAATATCACGATGAGTGATCCTACTAATCTTTTTTCCATTTTATATGTAAATTTTGGTGCGAATTAATTATCACAAAAAATCTCAAATCATTTATAACTATATAAAGTAACTCTCAGGATGTTGTATCCGGTACCCAGCCTGAGGTTATTACCCTGAGCAGTATCATCGCCTGCCAGCCTGCGCCCAGGGTTCCATTTGCCATTTAGAAATGTACCTTCTTCAACCGTCGCCAGTCCGGTTTTAAATTCACTGTTTTTTTGTGAAAAAGTAATTGACATACCAGTTCCTCCGATATAAAACTCATTTGAAGCTATCATTATGAATATTGCTGCACCCAGTTCTGCGCTTCTGCTGTTTAAATTATTTGGATCGAACCTAAGATCAGCATGAAAAATTTGCTCCCCGAATTCAATATTTTCTGAGGTATTATCCTTAGTTAATAAAACCGCACTCATCGAATTCAGCCCCTGATGTTCGCCAATTAACGGAATAAGCTGAGATATCATATTATAACTTTGCGATAATTCATCTCCTGCAAGAATACGTCGTTCAATACCAAAGGGTGAAAATCCTAATGCATTATGCTTTCCTACTGCATAAATGACATTGGCTGCTCCCTGAGCTCCGCTGCTTGTTTCAGGAATAAACAACGGGTTACCTGAATGGGTAAATTGTTCAGCCATATAAGCAAAATCCGGGCGATA
>Ga0209748_1001704_pt1 | contig 10788 bp, 8 predicted proteins | sample BarGraIncu00421A_FD_185490 | JGI IMG/M metagenome (GOLD analysis project Ga0209748, IMG submission 185490) | Arctic peat soil microbial communities from Barrow, Alaska - Barrow Graham LP Incubations 004-21A (SPAdes) (version 2) | ecosystem: Environmental > Terrestrial > Soil > Wetlands > Peat... | reverse complement strand
CACAATGCCCTGCAAGCTAACTTCAACACCCTTGCTTTGGGTTGATCCCACATTTTTCCATATCCCCCCAACCGGGTCGGTGTAAAAACCTGGTGCCCAATCGAGCAAGTCCTTAGCAGTCCTCCTGTATACTTCTATACTACCGTTGAGCCTGTTTTTGAAGAGACCAAAATCAAGGCCGATATTTTCCTGAACATCCGTTTCCCATTTTAGCTCAGAATTTCCTACATTATTCTGCTCAATCATAGTAATCGGTGCACCTCCAATTATGATTGCATCCGGAAATACTGGAATATAGGTGTCTAAATAATAATTATTATTGACTACAACACTTTCATTACCTGAAGTTCCCCAACCAGCTCTTAATTTAAGATTGCTCAGTACAGAGTTATTTTTCAGGAAGCCTTCTTCGCTGATAACCCATGCGCCGGATAAACCGGGGAAAAGCCCATATTTTTTATCGGCGGGGAAGCTTGAAGATCCGTCGTTACGAATTGTAAAACCAACTATATATCTATCCTTCAGAATGTAATTTAACCTTCCGAACTGGGAAATTTTTGTATGCTCAACTCTGTCGGATCTTAATTGGTCCTTGAGTCTATTCATATTGAGAGCATTATTATAATTTTGCAAAGCATCGCTTGGATAATTACTAAGCTCTACAGAAAACCACTGGTCGCTGCTTTTGTAATAACCCGCCCCTGCCACAACAGAAAGTTTGTGAATAGTATTAAAAGTTTTGGTATAGGTTAAATATGTTTCAACGCTGGAGTTTATGTTTTCATCATATGAATTACCCCCATAATTGTTTAGTATACCCGGAACAAATCCATATGCCCGGGCAGAAATATTAGGAATATATTGATCCACAAATGCGGAAGTCTCATCATAGCCCGCAACTATATTAGCCTTCAGATCATTGAAGATCTTCACTTCTAAGTTGGGTGCGAAAAAAAGCCTGCTTGATTTCGTATTATCTTTCCTGTAAATCCAACTAAAGGGATTTGGTGTAACTCCATCTAAAGCCGTATTAAGCATAGTATGTGTATCATCCTTCCATAAGGGTAAATTCGATGGAAAAAGAACTGCTGAGCTGGATAATTGAGCGTCGTTTGCACTATTCCCTGCACGACCAGTGCTAGGGTTTTTAGTATCAATTTGAGTATACATTGAGTTCATGCTGAATTTCAACCATTTGGTAATTTCCTGATCGAAGTTTATTCTGCCGACGTATTTTTTGAAATTAGATTGAAGTATTATAGGATCATTCCTGAAATAATTGAATGAAACAAAATACTTGGTTTTGTTAGTTCCCCCGGATATAGATAAGTTTTGGTCAATATTATGCCCTGTCTTCATTATATCCTTAACATGATCATAGTTTTTCGCAGCGGCAATTTCCTGATCCGTAAATTTAGGAATAAAAGCGCTTACAGTTGATTGATCAGTCGTACCATAAGGGGCTATAGAATTCTCCAATAACCAATAATCATGCTCTGCCCTGTTTGATTGTTTCATAAAATCCTTGGCAGCAAGTGGTTCCCAATATTTGGAAAGGTTTTGAAAAGAGTAAGAACCGTCATAAGTTATTGTTGATTTTCCTTCTTTTCCACGCTTGGTTGTGATAAGTATAACCCCGTTTGCAGCTGCCGAACCATAGATGGCTGTCGAACTGGCATCTTTCAACACATCAATCGATTCAATATCGGAAGGATTAAGCATGGCTAAAGGGCTAACATCCAATCCGTTTTGATCGCCCGCGTCACCGGTCTGCGTTAAATGCGCTCCACCGGGATTTCCGGGTTGCGTTATTGCCACACCGTCAATAACATATAAGGGTGAATTGTTCCCTCTGGGTGATAGGGCGCCACGGATATTTATATCCATACCGGAACCAGCCTGGGCGGAATTCTGTGAAATAGATACGCCTGCAAATTTCCCTTGAAGGATATTATCAACAGATACCGCATTAACAGTGTTCAGGTCTTTTGCCTGAACAGAAGAAATTGCACCTGTCAAGGTTTTTCTGCTTTGGGTTCCGTAACCAACAACAACAACTTCTCTTAATGCCTGAATATCAGATACCATTTTCACGTCAATTACAGATTGATTGCCAACAGTTATGTTTTGTTTAGCATACCCCACAAAAGAAAAAACCAGTGTGGCATTTGCATTTGATACATTAATGGAATATGTACCCTTAATGTCTGTAATGGTTCCGGTAGTAGTACCTTTAACCAAAACGGTTGCACCAGGAATTGATTCCCCGGTAGAGGCTTCAGTAACCTTGCCGGTTACTTTTTTAAGCTGCTGGGCCACAACTTGTTGTGCTGTTACTGAAGTAATTGTAATTAACAGAATTAAAAACAAAAACTTCATTTTTTGTAAATGCATAGTTTTCTTCATTTTTAAAAAGTATTAGTTAATAATTAATTTAAAAAAGAATTGATTATATTTATTTAAAAAAGCTTTGTCTTACCAATTCAATCATTTCATCTTCTGTGGCAACTCTGGGATTTCCTTTGAAATCAGGTAATACCATGCATTGTTTTGCCAGAGCTTCAATCTCAGATTCGGGCATTCCTTTGTCTTTAAGGCATATCCATAAACCGATCTTTTTTAAGAACTTGTCCATTTCCTCCACAGACTTTTCAGCAGCTAGTTCGTCAGTTATCTTTTTCAATTCAGGGTTTAATATTCTGGCAAGTTTTGAAAACTGGGGAACAGCCCATTTCCATGTAAACCTGGTAAAAGCAGGATATACAATGGCAAGCGATTCGCCGTGGGCAACATTCGGGTACATTCCTCCAATAGCCATACCCATTCCATGAGGGAGAGTTACTCCGGCATTAGCAATGCACAAACCTCCCAGGGTATCGGCCCAGGCCATATTCTCCCTGCATTTAATATCTTCCAGGTTCGCTAGTAGGGCAGGAAGATTTTTAACTACCAATGAAATGGCTTCCCAGGCCAGTAAATCGACATAAGCACCAGTGCCGGGATTGATAGTACTTTCAAAAGCATGGCAAAGCACATCAAACCCGGTTGTGGCTGTTACAAATTTAGGGACCGAGATCATCAATTCAGGATCGATAATAGTTACCTGGGGGTACAAAATATTGTTATACAAGGCTGATTTATCGCGAACCTCCGGATTTGTGACAACAGCCACCTGTGTTACCTGCGAGCCGGTTCCCGATGTAGTAGAAATGGCAATGACTGGCAATAATTTCTTTGCGTCGGGTTGAGGTGTTTTATAAAATAAATAGTCCCAACTTGTTCCTGGATGAGTGGCTTCCACCGAGATAGCTTTAGCAGAATCCATGCTCGAACCACCCCCGAGGCCAATAATCACTTCAGCCCCAAATTCACGTGCCATTTTTGCCCCTTTACTAATCGTTTCTACAGTTGGATTTGGAATAACGCCATCGAAATGAGCTACCGAAATTCCAGAAGCTTCCAAAATCTGAATCACTTTTTTATATTGTAGATCTAAGGCTGGAATAGCTGCCGGTGTAGTTACTAGTAAAACTTTTGTACCATATTGGGCGGCGATTTGTCCTAATTCCTGAACTCTGCCAATGCCAAATTTAATTTCTGTAGTTTGATGAAAATTAAAGTTCTTCATAGATGTTGTATTTTTTGTTTTTAAAATTTCAGTAAAGATTCAGGCAATTTAGGGGTTGCACCTTTTTGCGTGCAAACGAAAGCTGCAATCTGCGTGGCTGTTTTATGTATTTTTTTCAATTCCTCGTTTCGAAGTAGTCCTGCAACTAAAATCGCGGTAAACGAATCGCCTGCACCGACAGTATCGGCAATTTTAACTTTTGGTACTTCCATAAATGATTTCTCTTTGCTGGTCATCAAAATACTTCCTTTATCGCCTTTAGTTAAGGCAACCAATTTCAGACTGAACTTTTGCATCAACTGCGACATCAGTTCATCATCTGTACCCTGAAGCCCCAGAAGACCTGCCACAACAGGAAGTTCATCGTCATTCAACTTGAGAATATTCGCAAATTCAAGGGATCGGATGATGGTAACGCGGTTGTAAAACGACTGGCGCAAATTGATGTCGAAAACCTTTAGGCAGTCGGGCCGTGTTGCCTCTAAAAATTTTAGGATTGTTTGCCGGGAAACTGAATTTCGTTGGGCCAGACTGCCAAAACATACAGCATCTACACTTTTAGCCAGTGCTTCGAGTGAATTATTCCAGACCATATTATCCCAAGCTACGTTTTCATGAATAATATAAGAAGGGATTCCATTAACGTCCAACGAGATAGTTACTGTTCCTGTAGAAAAACCTTGAATAAGTTGCACAAAGCTTTTATCCAGTTCCAATTCATCAAAACGCGACAATATCTCATCTCCGGAAGCATCGGTTCCAAGAGAACTGATTACAAATGGCTGACATCCTGCCTGATAGGCGTGATAAACAAAATTGCATGGTGCACCCCCAAGCTGTTTTCCCTGTGGAAGAATATCCCAAAGTAATTCACCTATTCCAGCAACTTTAAATTGTTTTGTCATTTTCAGAATCTGTTTTTTATAAATCAACCATTACCTTCATTACCTTATCTCCGCTTTCGCCAATGTATTTGTAAGCATCTAGGTATTTTTCAAATGGAAAGTGTTTCGAAATCAACGGATCAAGAATAATCTTGCCCTTCGAAATTAACGAAACGGCTTCCTGATAATCCTCGTGGCGGTACATCATTGAGCCGAAAAGGTTTAGTTCATGTTCACCAACGAAATACATATTCACCGTTGGATTTTTGGCGTAAACTCCAAGAATAATCACTTCTCCACCCTTTTCTACATTGGCAATTAATGCATCGAGTGAAGCCTGAACTCCTGCTGCTTCGAAACCAACCTGATAACCTTCACTTTCAAAGGCATCCTTGATGCCTTCAGCGAAAGGAGTTTTCAGAATATTCAAAGTGTTTTCAATGCCACATTCATGGGCTTTGCTCAACTTAAAATCGCTTATATCGGTAATTAAAACCTTTTTCGCCCCACGCGCTTTAGCAAACTGAGCAACCAGATTGCCAATGGTTCCGGCACCGGAAACCACCACATTTTTTCCTGCTAAGTCTCTTGATCTGCTGGTAGAATGTGCCCCAACAGCAGCAGGTTCTATCATAGCGCCTTGTTCAAAACTCATTGAATCCGGAAACACGATCAGACGATCTTCCGGAACAATGAAATATTCCTGTGCCACACCCGGTGCCTGAAATCCCTGTACTTTTAATTCCTGACAGGCATTGTATTGTCCGCGCAAACATGGACCACATTTCCCGCAAACTAACTGAGGACGGGCAGTTGCACGTTGTCCAACTTTGGCTGTTTTCACTGCTTCGCCAACCGCTTCGATGGTAGCTGAATACTCGTGTCCCTGAACCACAGGATAAGGAGTTGCGGGATGTTCACCATGAAATACATGGATGTCTGATCCGCAAACACCGATTCGCTTAATTTTTAGTAATATTTCGTTGGGTGCCAATTTACCGGGAGCTTCCACATCGCGAAATTCGATGCTGCCCGGCTTAATCATTATTGCTTGTTTCATCCGTATATTTATATTTTGAATTGATAATTTATCCTGCATAAATTGCTAGCCAAAAATTGCATATAGAATAACCATCACCAGCAGCAAATAACCTGCAAGCAAACGATTATCAAAAATGCCCGTAAGCTTACCTTTTGTAATCACTGCAAGCGGACTTTCCCATGTACATTCGGCAATTGCTTTAGGATCAGGTTTTGGAGTCATATAACTGACAGTATAATATATTACACAGTTTATGCAGAATAACCACCAGGCTTGCATCATAAATGGAATTCCAAGGCCATCAGTTATATACATTTGACCGCTAATTGGTACGAAATCGAGACAGAACGAGATTACACCAAGCAAGAAACCTACCCAAAGCGTAACAATAGCAGCTTCTTTTGTTCCTCGTTTACTAAATACTCCAAGCAGAAATACAGTTGTAATAGGTGGTGCCATAGCAGCAGCTATCTTGTTGATGGCTTCGAAAATGCTGGTAAATTTCCCTCCCTGAGTAGACCAAAACATCGCTATAATCATAATCACGACTGCAGCAATACGTCCATATAATACCTGTTGTTTATCGGTTGTTGATGGTTTCAGCCTTTTGACAATGTCCACAGACACAAGTGTTGCTGAACTATTCAAGGCAGCGGCAAGCACACTCATTAAAGCAGCCAGTAATGCAGCTGCAACGATACCTTTTAAACCTATTGGCAACAATTCTTTTATAAGAATAGGAAAAGTCTGGTTTGCATCTGTTCCAATTATGTCTTTAAACAAGACATACCCAATAACACCTGGAAGAACGAGAATAAACACAGGAAGGATTTTCAATACACCTGCAAACAAAGAACCTTTTTGAGCATCATCCAACGAACGGGCACTTAATACGCGCTGTACATGGGTCTGGTCGGTACACCAGTACCAAATTCCCATAACAGGATAACCTAAAAGTACTGCATACCAGGTTAATCCTGTGCTTGATGCAGTTTGACTAAGTGCTTTTAAGGAACTTGTAGTATGCAACATACTTAGTTGTCCTTCTTTCGCTGCTGCTTTAAATGCCGCGAATGTAGTAATACCATGCTCGGGCAAGGCAAGAATACCAAAAACTGTAACCAATATGGCACCGATAATGAGAATTATTGTTTGTATCGACTCGGTTACCATTACTGCTTTTAGCCCGCCAACAACGGTATAAATTGTTGTTATAACTGAAATTAAAATAATGGAATTTATCACACTAATGCCGAAGAAAGATTCGAACACCACAGCTCCGGCATAAAGGCTCATCCCCATGTGTATAAATAATGCAGCAAGTATCCCCATAAATGCAACGAAAGTACGGGATGAGGGTCCATAGCGTTTTTCAAGGAATTCCGGCAGGGTTGAAATTCTGGTTTTAATATAAAATGGTGCAAAAATCAATCCTAACAAAATAAGTGTAAGAACTGCCATCCATTCAAAATTTCCCCAAACCAAACCATCGTTATAGCCCGAAGCTGCCAGACCTACCATATGAATGGTGGAAATGTTTGAAGCAAATAGCGCTGCACCCACAACAACCCATTTTAAACCACGGCCTGCTAAAAAATAATTCTCGCTTGTCATTTTACTTTTCCGGACAGACCATAATCCGATAAAAAGAATTCCAATTATATATACAATAATTATGACTAGGTCAATTGTGTCAATTTTTATATCATTCATAGGAATTTAAGTTTTAACCTTCGTTTTCGCAAAACCATCTGTCACCAGCACCCGAAACCAAAATTACATTTCCAAATGCCGTAAAGTCGCCGGTTCGGATAATTGCCTTTACTGTTTTGGCTAATTGCTTCAAGTCAGCATGGTCAATGGTTTCAATCAGGATATTTTCACCAAATGATCTTGTGATGGCATCAAATAAAGTTGGACTGGTCGCCTTCGTCTGATTGGCCATAATCATTTTCTCAACCGAATAGAATTTTTTCAGTTCGGCCAACACAGTCAATACCATCGGGTTCTTTTCTCCTAATGAAATATCAATACATTCAACCTCTTTGGGAATTGCAAACCCTGCATCAACCACCATTAATAAATCCTGATGACCTTGTTCTGAGAGCACTCTTGCTATCGAACGATTTATTACACCTATTTCTTTCATAATTTAGTCCTTAATATGAGTTAAAAAATATCTTTTTAATATTGCATTCAAAAGTATGTTAATTTTCGTTAAAACATATAATTAATTTAAATTTTTTTTTTAAACAGTTTCTATATCTTTGATAAAAAATAACTAAGTACATGAAAAAAATTGACAGCACTCTTTGAATTTATCTATGTCGTTAGAGAACAGTGCATTTGCAAGGAACGTCAAGCCATACTTGAATAAACTTTTAGCTTTTCTTTCATGCTTTTTGATTTTGATTGGACAAACAGTATCCAAGAATATTCCAATTTTATATGCCCAAACAAAAGCCACAAATACTAAAGCAAAGAGTTTATTAATTCGTTCAATATCTGTCAAATGTGTATCCTCAATATTAAAACCACTTGACTTTAGGGCTCGAAATGCATTATGTAAAGCTTTACATAATCTTTTAATTTGCATAATACAGCAGCTCTATTTGCCAGCGCAACTTATAAATGGCAGCTACCAAATCCGGTCGCATCTCAAATAAGTTGGTTAGAAACTCAAACTCTCGTTTTAATTCTCTGTCATAAAACCTTATTTTCCTGAGTTTTAATTTGCTCTTAACAACACCATCATTGACTGTAACCACTATTATTTCATCCTCCAGGATACCAGAATGGATATGTTCTTCGATTTCATTCTGACAAATAGACTCATATACGGCATTATCTTTGATTCGGGTAACAAATCCGGTTTCATTATCACTAAACTTTTGGAAGGCTTTATAATCATTGTACCCCTTATCAAAAACGTAAATAGTGTTTGAGTCCATCTTTAGTTTATTCAGTAAAACATGGTCATGTGTAGCAGCAGGGGTAAACCAAACGAACTTAGGAACAGGTTCATCCACATTTATAACAGTATGGACTTTTATACCTTCTTTTCGCTTTCCGTTTTTTGGTTTTCGTCCAACACATCTCATAACATCCTTAAGAAGGCTTATTGTAGTACTATCAAAGATTTCAATTTGCTTCTTTATCACATCTTTAATTCGGATGTCCGAGATAAAGTGTCCATATTTGAGCAAAAGCTGATTATAAATAAAACCAAATACATCTGCATCTCGTCTTTGATTAGCATCGCCCAATGTGCTTTTCTTCGAAATATGATTCAATTGAAAATGTTTGGTCTTGCCTGATAATCCTAACATTGCACCTGCCACTTCACGCAAAGAGGTGCATTTTGCAAATGCACAAAATACCATACTTATCAGGTGGCCTTTTGTTTTAAACTTCTTCACACACTGGTCAGAATTACAACATTTGGATGCTTTTGAAATAATTGTCGAATCAATTAAAGATAACAGCTGTCCGAAAACGGATTGACCAAAAAAAAATGTAATTTTGCTCATTGTAGTTTTATGTTCGCAAAACAAATCTACAAATTAAAGGGGCCGGACCTCGGTTCGGCTTCCTTTATATCTTTAGCTTTTTACCGGACAACAGTGAAAAAAAAATCATGTTTAAAAACATACACAAAACGTTAAAAACAACACAAACACTTATATATATTTACATATTAATTACTCCACACCTATAATATCATATCAGATAAACCCAACATCATGATATTATTTTAATATTTTTGCGTGAACACAATATTGGAACAAATGAATTTAGATTTCGAAAAGGCCAGTGCAGGCCAAATGAACTTAAGCAATAAGAAGAAAATTATAAAGATAATTAGGCTGTACAAAGAGATAAGCAGATCTGATATCGGGAAAATTACTGGTCTATCTGCTCCTTCCATTACCCGGATCGTAAATGAGTTGATCGAAAAGGATCAACTGGCAAGTTATATTGGAATCGGAAACTCAAACGGAGGCCGTCCACCGATGATTGTCAAATTCAATTCCGTTAACAATTATATCATTGGTATCGATCTCGGTGCCACCAACATCCGTGGAGTACTTGCCGATTTGGATGCAAATTTTCTTTCTGAAATACAGGTACCCACCGAAATTCACAAAGGATTTTACCATATTATAAAAAGTATTGTTGTTGTTATCAATAAGCTTCAAAATCGCAGAGGCATTGATAAAAGCAAAATTAGGGGTATTGGTATCGGCGTTGCCGGTCTGATCAACAGAGATACACAAAAGATTACCTTTTCGCCCGACTTTGCCTGGGAAAAGATTGATTTCAGAAAAGAAATGGAAAAATATCTGACTATCCCCTTCTTCTTCGACAATAGTACCCGACTAATGGCACTCGGCGAACAAGTTTATGGAGAAAGTAAAAACATGAAAAATTTTGCTGTAATCAACATTGGATATGGTATTGCAGCTGGCCTTGTTATTGAAGGAATTCTCACAAAGGGCAACTCAGGATTCTCCGGCGAATTTGGTCACATTACGATCGATAATAACAGCACTACTATGTGCAAATGTGGCAAATACGGATGTCTTGAAGCATTGGCTTCAGGAAACAGAATTGCAGAACTTGGTACAGAACTTATCAAACAAAACCCGGAAGGAATACTGGCCAAACTTGCAAACAATGTTATTCCGATGGAAGCAAAAATAGTTGCTGAAGCTGTTATTGATGGTGATGCAGAAGCCAGGAAAATCTTTGAAGATATCACCGAATACATTTGTATTGGAATTGGAAACCTGGTTAATCTACTCAACCCGGAATACGTTTTTATTGGCGGAGGTATCTCTTTAACTGGCGATTTCTTTTTCGAAATGATCAATAACAAAAAAAACAAATACCTTTTAAAGCCGAACAGAAATTTAATGATCAAACCAGCCACTTATGCAGAAAATGCCACTACTATCGGGGCAGTTTCGCTGGCACTTGAACAAATCCTAAACTTTAAAATTCCACCAGAATCTCTCTAAATAATAAAGATTGGTAGGTAAAATTCATTGATAGAATAAACATGCCAAATCAACATTTTAATAGGTTGTGCTGAAGACATCCAAATGCATTTAGGAGAACATCTAAAATCTATCCCAAGAAACAGTGTGCCAAGTGCAGACACTATCCTGCGTGGAATAAAAGAACTAACGGTTCCCAATAAAACCTTCATTTCCAAACAAGGGAAGAGTTAT
>Ga0209748_1001702_pt1 | contig 10796 bp, 10 predicted proteins | sample BarGraIncu00421A_FD_185490 | JGI IMG/M metagenome (GOLD analysis project Ga0209748, IMG submission 185490) | Arctic peat soil microbial communities from Barrow, Alaska - Barrow Graham LP Incubations 004-21A (SPAdes) (version 2) | ecosystem: Environmental > Terrestrial > Soil > Wetlands > Peat... | reverse complement strand
CGCCGATGCCCTGACCGACAGCGCCTCCATCAGCGGCAGCCCACGCTTCAGGTTCGGCGGGTTCAGCTTGATGGGCAAGAGCTCAGCGGCCGGCAACCAAGCCGACGAAAAAACAAGGATGACCGCAACCACGATAAGCCATTTGTGTAAATCGTTGGTAATGATCTTTTTTTTCATTTCAACCTCCGTTTAGCGAAACTTTATTTATTATACATCTTTATTTTCAACAGGCATAGCAATACAGGCAGCCGTGGCGGCAGGTGCCGTAGCTGCCGATGTCGATGCTCTGCTGACACAGGCACAATTTTCTTTGGGACGGGTCCTTGCGATAGGAAAGGCCCAAGCCGAAGAGTTCATTCAACAATTTTTCATCCACACATTTGCCGGGTCCCACAGGGGGACGGGCGTAGCCGCCCAGGCGCACGCCTGCAGTCAATCCCACAAGGGGACGGGCGCAACCGCCCAGAGTCGCTTCGGCGCAGCTTTGAATTTCCAGCCCTGAGCATTCAGCTACGGCGGCAAAGTGCGCGAGCAATTCTGCCTGCTGTCCCGGTGTACCGGCCGCCCCGCCAGTGTCGATCCCCACTTTGTTCAGCCTGCGCAAAACCTTGGGATACGGATCGAAAAAACTGACTATCACCCGGGAAGTAAATGGCGAGAGGAGCCGCGCCAGGCCGGAAAAATTACGAACATGAAAATCGAAATCGGTTTGCTGCGTAAAGATCACCGGGTCGTAACGCCAAATGACGCGCCGCCGGCCGAGGCGCCGGGCCAGTTTTTCAAAAAAAACAACCGCTTCCTCAATCTTTGGAGTGGACGGCTCCAGGAGCCGGGGATAACCGGTGACCGTTATCAGAAAATAATACGGGTAGCCACGGCGTTCAATTTCCGGCAGGTGTCCCATGAACGGCCGCGGGTCACGGCTCCAAAAAACAAAGGCTTCGACATCCTGCTTTTTCAGGCTGATCCGCGTCGCCAGAGCCGGGCGGAAAGGATTTTTGACCTCGACCTCGCCCTGACGCAGGCATGCCATGAACCAGACGCTGCAAAAAGCCGGGATATCACTACGCCTGGATACACTAACAATCATTTATCCCCCATACCCCCCCGGAGTCGAAAGCGGTCAAAGGCCGCGGTTTTTAAACTCCAGCAATTCAGTGCTCTGCGGAAATTTGTGCAGCGCCAGGGCCAGGGTTTCCCTGAATTTTTCACTGTCTTTCCAAGCCTGATAAATTTTTATTTGCAAGAGGAAATTGTCCAGGTTCTCTTTTAAAAACAGGGCGCTTTGGGCGTAAATCTCCGCCTGGACATAGTTTTGCTTCTGCAGATAAAGCAAGGCCAGCAGGTGATGATTTTCATTCAAAAAGGGGTTGACTTCCATGGCTTCTTCCGCCTTTTGCATTGCCCCGCTAAAATCATTTTCCAAAAAAAGGTTTCTGGCTTCGATGTAAAAAGAATTGCTGTCAACAAAAACTCCCGGCAATGACCTGATTTGGAAGGGATTCTTAAGCAGCGGCTGGATTGACAAAGACGCCTCACTCTGGAGAGGAAGCGACAAAAAATTGCGGAAAGCCTGAGTCAGCAATTCCCGTTTTTCGCTGGCAGCCAGAAAAATGGAAAACTGTCTCAGTAATTTTTCATCGTCCGGAAACAACTGCAGAGCCCGATTCAATTCCTCCAAGGCCCGGCTGTTTTGTCCCATGGCTTTCAGCAAAACGATCATGTTGCTGTAAATTTCCGGATCTTTTTTCAAATATAGGGCATACTGCAGGCATTTTTCAGCGGTCTGGTAATCGTTTTTCTGCAAATAAATGACTCCCAGATTATTGTTGGTCGCAACGGCATATATATTCTTCCGCTGCAGCTTGATGAACTGATTCAAAGCCACATCGATGTTGCCGTTGGCGAAATTGACCAGAGCTAAAAGAAAATCTTTTTTGTCCTTGAACAACAAGTCGGCTGATATGCGGTTCAAATAGGATTCACTATTAACGAAATCATTTTTATCCATGTAAATTTTGGCCAATTCAAAATTTAAAAAATCGGAGCGCTTATCTTTTTCATTAATTGAAAGTAAAAGATCCAATTTTTTGCCAGCATCAACGACCAGAAGACTCTTGATGAATTTTTCATAATCAGGCAGGGCCATGTTCAATTTGGGAAAACGGATTCCCGTCTTTTCTTTGGCGATAATTTTAATAACTTCTTTAAGCAATTCCTCTTGGATTTGGTAAATATTTTTTAAATTCCCTTTGAGCACAGGCAGATATTTTTGAATCCGCCCTTTGGCATCGATTAAAAAAACCTTGATTGATATTTGGGAAGAGCTTTTAACGCTGTATAATATTTCCCCCCAAAGTAAACGATCGGCCTGATTTTCTTTGGCCAAAACCATGGCCGTGGCCTTGGTGATAGCAAAAGGAAAACGAATCAGGTTGCGGTTTAATATAAACTGAGCATCCTCATGGTCAACCACCGGTAGATCATTCAGAAAAAGACCGGAAATCAAATAAAAAGAAAAGGCTTTGCCCAGCCATTGGTAAGAAGTGTGATTTTGGGCATCAACTTTGAGGGGCAGCACCATTATTTGGGCCGTGAGACCGACTGCCCAAAAGATCCCGATGATCAAAGCGACGCTTTTTTTCATTTTCATTACTGATACAATATTTTTAACAGGTCCCGTAAAAAAAACGCGCCATTGAACTCGGCTTGACCAGCTCCCTCTAATCTAAAAGCGAAAGCATAGTGGGGCTTTTCAGACGGAAAAAAACCAATAACCAGTGCATCAAGCCCTTGCTTACGATCACCGGTGGTTCCGGTTTTTATGGCCAAATTTACCGCAGCGGACCAGGCCCGGCGTCCAGTGCCGTTTTCATTATTCACCACTTCCTGCATAGCTTTTTTAACGCGCTCAAAATTCAAGTCATCAGCGAGCACGCGCAGCGGCCGGGCGCTATGGCCGTGAAATCCAAGATCGAGAATACTTTTGGCGTCGTCGATTATATAAGGCGGAAACAATAGGCCGTTTTGAGAAAAAACAGCCGCCAGCACGGCGGCGTGAAGCGTGGTCAAGGAAATTTCGCCAAGCCCGACAACCAGATTGGCCAATTCAAAATCATCGCTCAATTCCTGGTTGAAGGTGCCGGTTGGAAACTTCAGGAACCAGTCGTAAAAAGGCCGGGCATTAAAATAAAAACGCCCCAGCAAGCTTGCCAGATTTTGGAAACCGACCTTTAACCCCATGCGGGCAAAACTGAGATTGCAGGATAAGGCCAGCGCCTCGGAATAATCTTTGACCTGCTTATGAGCTATCCAATCATAAAAAACTTTCCCACCCAGAATAATTTGTCCCGGGCAAACGTAAGGGAACAAGTTCTGATCGGCATGGCGCAAATAAGCCAAAAGCGTGATAATCTTGACAATCGACCCCGGTTCATAGGCTTCGGAAAACACGGCATTGGCAGCCTTGGAAAATCTGGGTTTCGAATAGGCTGCCAGAATACTATTTTCAGGCAAATCCAAAAGCAGCAGGGTCCCGAAAAAGCCATCAAAAAGATGTTCGATCTTTCTTTGCAGTCCGGCATCCAGAGTAAGCCGGAAATAGCTTATGCCTTTTTTTATCTGCAAATCAAAATCCGCAAAATCCAGACCCGGAAGCAGCGAATGGGTACTCTGATTCCGGACATCAAAATATGCCACGGGTGAATCGTTTTTGTCGAAAATATAATCGAACCGCCCCAAGCGCAAATCAGCGTTGACCTTAGCCAGGAGTGCCAGTGCCTTGGCATTGTTTTTTCGGTATGCTGGAGAAAGCCTGGCGACAGCTTTTCCCGATTCGTTGCCGTTAAAAAAAGCGGCCTGATACAGGGCGTAAAACCAGATATTTTCATCACCGCCCCGCGGCAGTTGATAATCGGTATAAATTTTTAATTTGCGGTATTCGCCGCGATCAATAAAATATTTTTGGAATTGGCCGGAACGCAGTGAAGTTGTGGTCCTATCCTGCCTGAGTTTGTTAAATTGTGCTTCAGCCTGGGGCAGCCGGTCTTGAAAAAGATCGGTCAAAGCCCGCAATTCCCGGATGTTGCCACGCAAAAATAACGAGGACTCCAATCCCGCTAATTTTTTACCGGCCTCATTTACCTGATTGCTCAGCAACAGATCCTGGATTTTTCCGATGGCAGCGCTTACTTTAAAAAAACGGTAGCCGCAAAAAACGGCAAAGACCAATAAAACCAGCAAGGCTAGCATCAATCTTTGCCGCCGGCGACGGGTTTTTCGGTTTTTAAACGAAAAAGATACGCCTTTGTAATCCAATACCATCAGATTTTCGCTCCCTGCGGACCGGAATTAACAGGTAAGACCATGCTCTAATTGCCTTTCCGTAAATATTCTTCGATTTTATCCAACCCTGCGCGGATATCTTTCAGGGAGGTGGCATAAGAAATACGCAAATGATTGCGGGCACCAAAGGCCGACCCGGGCACCAGAATGATGTTCAATTTTTCAAGGATATCCATGGCCAGTTGGTTGTCATCTTGAAATTTTTTATTGGCGATGTCATAAGAAAAGTCAGCGAAGAAATAAAAAGCACCGTCGGGCAGGGCGTAAGTGATATGCCCGATATCATCGACGCGGCTGGCGAAATAATCCCGACGCTGGCGGTATTCAGCCACCATGGACTGCACCACGCTCTGGTCACCGCCAAGCGCTTCCACGGCCGCTTTTTGCGAAATCGAGCAGGGGTTGGAAGTCGAATGCTCCTGAATTTTGGTCATGGCTGCAGCCAGGGTTTCGGAAACGATGCTGTAGCCGATGCGCCAACCGGTCATGGCAAACGTTTTGGAAAGCGAGCTGACCACCGCGACCAGTTCCCGGGCCGCCGGAACCAGGTTCATGGGCGCAGGGTATTCCTGATCAGTGTAAATGATTTTCCGGTAACAATCATCAACGACAACCAAAACATTTTTTTTGTAAAAAAAATCGATCAGTTGCCGCAATTCTTCGCCTTTCATGATTTTACCGGTGGGATTGGCAGGAGAATTGACAATCACGGCTTTGGTCTTGGCGCTGCACTGAGAAATGTAGGAAGCGGCTGTCAGTTCAAAAAGTTCGCCCGGCTGCAGATGGTCAGCATAAACCACCCGGCCGCCGCAGCATTTCACCATTTCCGGATAAGAGACCCAATAGGGACGCGGAATAATCACTTCGTCCCCGGGATCAATTACGGCCTGCAGCAACAGAAAAAGGCTGTATTTGCTGCCGGGCGAAACCACGATTTGTTTTTCTGTGGCGGCAAATCCCTGTTCTTGCAGATAGACAAGTTGAATGGCTTTCTTTAATTCGGCGATCCCCGAAGTCTGAGTATACTTGGTAAAATTATTTTTAATGGCGGCGATACCGGCATTTTTAATATTTTCCGGGGTGGGAAAATCAGGCTCTCCGGCTCCGAAATCAAGGATAACCTTACCCTGGGCTTGCAGTTGATTTTTTATTTGCACCAGCTTCAGAGTCGGCGAACTGGTCATAGTTTGGACGCGCTCAGACAGTTTAAGCATGCTTGCCTCCAAATATATTCTGTTCGATTGTTTCGGCCATAATATGCAATAAAAAAAGATGCATTTCCTGGATCGTCGGCGTATCCTCGGTATCAACGGCAACCAGTATATCGACGGGAATCGCCCGCAGGGCTTCAACCTGGCGCCCGGCCAAAACGATGGTGAGCAGACTCCGTTCCCTGGCCACGCCCAGAGCCTGCAGGACATTGGCTGATTTACCGCTGGTAGTGATGCCAAGCGCCACATCGCCCTCGGCGGCGAAGGCTTCCACCTGCCTGGAAAAAACAAATTGGAATTCGTCATCATTGGCGATTGAGGTCACGTTGGCCATATCGGCGCTCAAGGCCAGAACCGGCAATGCCTGGCGCCGGAAGTAAAACTTGTTGACCATTTCGGCGGCAAAATGCGAAGACTGGGTAGCCGAACCGCCATTGCCAAACACCAGGACTTTATTCCCGTTTCGCAAGGCTTTTTCCAGGCCGGCAATGGCCCGGACAACCTGGGGATCTTCATTCAGGCCGGCAAGCAAACGAACGCGCTGGCGAACTTTTTCCGCATCAATAATTTTCATGGTTTTTATCCTGATAAATTTTTTGCTGCATGTTTTGGATCCATTCTGTCAACTTGCTTTCCTGAATACCAGCCAGAGCCAAAGGGGTAAATAATTCAATCTCCACCGTGCCCGCCTTGATGCCTATTTGGCCCCGCGGCATCAGTTGATAGCTGCCGGAAATTTTCACCGGCAATATAGGCACACCGGCTTTAAGGGCCATCTTAAAACCGCCTTTCTTGAAATTCTGCATTTGCCCGCTCTTGCTGCGAGTCCCTTCAGGAAAAACCAGGAACGAATAGTGTTTTTTTTTAATCATTTCAACCGCTTCGGTCAGCGCTTCCTGCCGGCGCAGCGGATTTTTGCGGTCCACAAACACAAAATCGGCCAGCTTCAGCACCAGGCCGATCAGGGGAATTTTTCGGGTTTCGATTTTGATCAACACCCGCGGGTTGAAAGGCAGGGCGCTGAACAGCAGGAGTCCGTCCAAATTGGACAAATGGTTGCAAACCACCACCATGGGAAGCGAAAAATCAATGGCCGCCAATCCCCGCACCCGGGTTTTGACCCCGGTGATTTTTAATATTATTTTTATTACGAAGCGGGAGAGCGCAAAAAGAAATTTGTCGTAGCGGCAAAGACCAGAAACAATTAAAACCGGAATAAATAGAAATAAAATCAGCAAAAAAGCAAGCAGATAAGCCAGAATGTTTCTAAGGAATCGCATGTCTTCCATTAATAAATTTTTTTCCACTGTTTGTCAAGAAAAATAGTTGACAAAATCCTGATTCTCGGTTAATAATTAAATTTCTTTTTAAACATCCAAAAATAACTAATATGGTGATTAAAAATTTTTACCAAGGAGATAAACCATGTCTGTGATTAAAGAACTCATCGAAAAAGTCAAAAGCAAAAACCCCGGTGAACCCGAGTTTCATCAGGCAGTCAAGGAAGTTTTGGAAACACTGGAACCCACAGTCAAGAAACACCCCGAATTCGTCAAAGCCAAAATCTACGAACGCATCGTAGAACCTGACCGAACCATCATGTTCCGCGTCCCCTGGGTGGACGACAAAGGCGAGGTCCAGGTCAACAGGGGTTTCCGCGTCCAATTCAACAATGCCATCGGCCCCTACAAAGGCGGCCTGCGTTTCCACCCTTCGGTCAATTTAAGCATCATCAAGTTCCTGGGTTTCGAGCAGATCTTCAAGAACTCGCTGACGACCCTGCCCATGGGCGGTTCCAAGGGCGGTTGCGATTTCGACCCCAAAGGCAAGTCGGACGGTGAAGTCATGCGTTTATGCCAAGCCTTCATGAGAGAATTGTTCCGCCACATCGGCGCCGACGTGGACGTCCCGGCCGGCGACATTGGCGTCGGCGGCCGCGAAATCGGTTTCCTTTACGGCTACTACAAGAAGATCCGCAACGAACACACCGGCGTACTGACCGGTAGAGCCCTGGAATACGGCGGCAGTCTCATCCGCCCCGAAGCCACCGGTTACGGTTCAGTCTATTTCGCCGCCGAAATGCTGGCCACCAGAGGCAAGGATTTCAAGGGTCTGCGCTGCGCGGTCAGCGGTTCGGGCAACGTCGCCCAATACACAGTAGAAAAAATCAATCAACTTGGCGGCAAGGTGCTATCTCTTTCCGATTCCAGCGGAACCATTATTGACGAGTCCGGCATAAACAAAGAAAAACTGGCTTATGTCATGGATCTGAAAAATATCACCAGAGGCAGGATCGAAGATTACGCCAATAAATACAAAGCCAAATATTACGCCGGCAAGAGCGTTTGGGACGTGATCAAGGACGGTCTCAAGGTTGACGTGGCCTTCCCCTCGGCCACCCAGAACGAAGTCAATGAAGAGCACGCCCAAGCCATGGTCAAGAATGGCTGCTTCTGCGTTTGCGAAGGCGCCAACATGCCTTCGAACCTGGCCGCCATCAATATCTTTCAAAGCAACAATGTCCTTTATGGACCGGCCAAGGCGGCCAACGCCGGCGGCGTAGCCACCTCGGGCCTGGAAATGGCCCAGCAGAGCCAGCGCTTCTACTGGAGCCGTGAGGAAGTCGACCAGAAGCTGCACACCATCATGAAAAACATCCACATGCAGTGCCTGGATGCGGCAGAAAAATACGGCAGCAAGGGCGATTACCTGATGGGAGCCAATATTGCCGGCTTTGTCAAAGTCGCCAAAGCCATGCTGGCCTACGGCATCGTTTAGTACCTTAAAACAAATTAGTAACTTAAAGCAAATTAACTTGGTAAAAAAACAAGATAATTTGCTTTCTAAGTTACTTATCCTGCGCAGCAGGGTTAGTTTGTTAAAAAACAAGTTAATTTGTTTTCTACCCAGCCAAGCTGGATAAGAGCATTAGAAAAAAATGAATTCATTTTTTTAATGCTCTTAAGGTAATTATCCCCCCTTGCAGGGGACTTCGCAGCGTAGCTGGGTTAATTTAAATCGTTTCATCCGCATAAGGGGAGTTTTTTTAAACTCCCCTTTTTTTAAGCAAAAAAACCAGGCTTGAAATCTTTCCCCAAATGAGATATAAAAAGTAAAAGGAGAAAATCATGGACAAAAATAATGATTTATTTGAAGAAATTACGCAAAAAGTCGAATTTTACAAGCAGCCCAAATTCTGGGCATCCCTTATCACTATTGTCATCGGGCTTATTTTAATTCTGGTATTTTATAAAACCGTGATCAAGGAAACCATGAGCGATCAAGAGGTAGCCAAATCAATCCAAATCGTCTGGCATGATTCCCTCTGGGTCGACAAAAAGAGTAAACCTGACGAAGCGATCATCGTCCCCTCGTTTAGCTTTAAAATTAAAAACACCGGCAGCCGTCCCCTGCAGCATGTCAACTTCAACTGCATTTTTATTTTTGAAGAAAGCGGTGAAAACCTGACCGACGGTTACGTGACGGCGATTAAAGAACCCCTGCCCCCGGGGCAAATCAGCGGGGAGATATATGTCAAGGGCTTTTTTGGCTACACAGCCTCATCCAAGCCGGCTTTTATCAAGAATATGGCCAACTGGAAGAACATCAAGGTTAAAATCTATGGCAAAACCAAGAACTCCGGCCAGGTGCTTTTGGGAATTTTCCCGATCTCAAAAAAAATTGCCGGCATCAAAGTCATTTATCAGGGTCAGGAGGAAAGCAAATGACATTGTTTTTTCTTTCAGCGCAGGTTGAATGAAAAAATTATACCGGAAGCTATTCATCATTCTGATTGTTTTTTTAATAGTCAACGGATTTCTTCTATACCTGCCACTGAATTCACTGTTACATTATTGGCTGAATACCTTGATCTTACTAATCTTTATGGTAACTCTGATTGTTTTTTTAAAAATCGCGATATTGAACCCCCTGCAGGAGATCAACCAGAGTCTGCTGCTTTTCCAGCAAACCGGGAGCGGCCGCATCTCCGTCAACCGTCCGCATACATTTAAAGAAATCGGAGAAATCGTTGCCAACATAGAAAATGTCTTCACCCGGTTGCACAAGAAAACAATCGAAATCAGTGAAGCCAAGGAATTTCTGGAAAAATTGATACAAACCGCCCAGGCTGTGGTAATCAAATTTGATAGGATAGAGGGATGCACCCCATTTACATGAATGACTATGGTCTGAAAAAATTCCAAATCGAAAATCAAAATATCGCCGCACTGCGCATTTCCGACTTCCTGGAAAAAAGATTCATCCGTGAAATCATAAGGAAATTAAAAGAAAATGATCACGTTGTAGATAAAGAGACCACGATGGTGCTGAAGACCGGGGAAAAAATCGACATTGCGCTGTCGCTTTCCCTGTTCCGGGATTTAAACAATAAAATCACCGGCTACTTGGCGGTTATCGCCGATATCAGCAAGCGGAAAAAAGCCGAAATCAATTTGAAAAATCAGATCATATTCTCGCAACAGATATTCCAATCGATCCCGGAAATGATCATTATCGTGGATCGTAAATTGCGCATCACTTTTATCAACAAAAGGGCCCACGATGTGATCAAAACCACCGCAGACAGCAGTATTGGTCAAAATCTGAACCTTATTTTAAGCAAAATTGCCAACGAAAGCGGCTTTGATGAACTGGTGCGCAATGTCATTGAAGGAAGCAACAGCGTTCACCGCATTAACACCATTAATCCTATCCTGGAAGAAGAGAGTTACGTGGATCTGATCGTCGAACCTTTGAAAAGCGGTAAAATCACTATCGGCGGCATGATCCTGCTCCGGGACATTTCCGAATGGCGCGGTTTGACCGCCCAATTCAGATCTTTGCAGGGCTTCATGCAAAAACTGATCAACGCCAGCCCCTACGCTGTAATTTCCATTAACAGCAATAACTTGATCACCACCTGGAATTTATCGGCCGAGAAAATCCTGGGGGTTCCTTTTACCTCCGCTTTCGGCGAAAACATCTATACCCTTCTGCCCCTTTTCAACAAGTATAAGGATATCATCAACGAAATCATGATCCTGAAAAAAACCATCTATCTCAATGATGAAAAGATATTCGTCGGTGAAGAGGATTTCATCGTCGCCAACCTGACCCTGTACCCCGTGACGGCCGAACAAAACGGAGTAGTCATCCATATCGAAGACGTGTCAGCACTGAAAAAACTTGAATCCTCCCTGCTGCAAGCCCAGAAAATGGAATCGCTGGGATTGCTGACCA
>Ga0209748_1001701_pt1 | contig 10797 bp, 16 predicted proteins | sample BarGraIncu00421A_FD_185490 | JGI IMG/M metagenome (GOLD analysis project Ga0209748, IMG submission 185490) | Arctic peat soil microbial communities from Barrow, Alaska - Barrow Graham LP Incubations 004-21A (SPAdes) (version 2) | ecosystem: Environmental > Terrestrial > Soil > Wetlands > Peat... | reverse complement strand
TGTTTGCATTAGCTCCCTCAGATACGACTACCGCCAAAAGAACCGCTAGTGCCAACGCCAGAACAGAGTATTTACTCGTGGTCTTCCCTCACGAAGATATTTGGCCTGTTCACTCACTTATTTCTTGTGCCCCTTCCAGACTTGGGAATGCATGCCCACAGAAATGGAAAAATTCAGTTATATATAGTAGATTATACAACTTTCAGGCCAGAATCAGAGCTCATGATATTTTTATAAATATGCTTTCGCCCTTGAAAGGTCTGATGTTGCGCTCTGGATTGTAGGCTGCAATTTGGTTCTAGCCGATGCTGCCTTTTCGATAGCTGGCAATTGTCGATAATTAATTCCATAGTCTTTAGAATAGGGACTTTGCCAGAAGCGAAAATAGGGCCTGTTAAGAGGCTGCCAAAAAGAGAGATGGATTCTTACAAGTTGTATGTACTTCTTGGTGCTGGGATTAGCTCTTATACCTTAGCTCCTTGGCTTGTAAGATACGGCCTTAAAATTCATTAGGCAATTGATCTGAATGGGTGTTTATATATTCGAATTGATAAATGGCCCATGAGCGGTATGCCATGAGAATTTTTATTAGCTTGTCAGGCCCCCGGAGCATGGCGATAGCAGAAGCCCTACGAATCTGGCTCCCGTGCATTGTACAAGCAAGGGAACGTTATAAGCACTAAGTCGATGATAGTAGGTAAACTGAGGAGGACCAAGCCGGATCTAGCGTAGCCAGAAAATCGCGATCATCAGACGAGGTAATTTCAGCCATGCCTCTGGCTATTTATCTAGCACGATCGAGGTAGTCAAAAAGTCGTCACTACGGGTAGTACCCGTAGTACCCATACCTGCTATAATAATTGTCTAAGGATTTCTGGAATGCATGGTTTGCGATTGCACGGTCCAGTCCCGCTTGTGGATCGTAGAAGTAAGGATTATTGTATCCTAACAGGTAATTGCTAGGCGGTGTATAAGTGCCTATCCCGCCTAGAACCACAGGATTATAGGTCTGATAGTAATTCGAATAACCGAGCGGCATATAGCTAGGATATGTGTTTAGAAATTTCTGGGTCCCAATAGGAAGATCGCTATTGGGATAGTAATATGGGCCAATATGGTATACGGGACCTACACTCAACCAATCACCAGGAGAACCAAGATCCCATAACTCCTGACTTGATGCAGCCCCCATCAAGAAGCTAAACAAGAGAACGCATAAGCACCATAGTTTCTTCATGATTTTTTCACCATGTAATAGTCGGATCCTATTATTTAAGCTAGATCGTTTCGCCGACTCAATTCGGACCCGGCTCCTTTGATCAGCTCTGCCATCAGGTGGAACAGGTGGAGGGGGTGAGGTTTCGGGAGCTATGGAATAGGCTGCCCAAGCGATTCGAAGACGGCGATCAGCTCCTGAAAGAGCTCGTCAAGGCGGCCAGAGGTGGCACTAAAAAACCATCATGGTAGCAAGCCCTTTGGAAATGACCGCACATTTGGAGAGACCGGATCATCCCACCGTGACCACAGATGTTAATAACCTCGGAGGGGTCCTGCAAGCCCTGGGTGATCTGCAGGAAGCCAGAAAAAGCTTAGAGCGAGCTCTGAAGATATTCCGGGAGAAGCTCGGCGAGGATCACCCCGATGCGCCGTTTCGTTAAATAAGACCACATTTGTAAGGCACTTTAAGCCCATTTCCTGATCTGTGAAATCAATCAAAAACTTTAATAATTAATAGTTACATACCTCAATTCAGCTAGGTAAGCTGAGACGTGGAGATAAAATATGCCGATTGGAGCTACTCCGCAGATCCAGAAAGAGATGCTGATGAATTTAGGTATAAATCTAGAGGATATCCTGGCGTTTTTCGTTTTGTTGTTTGTGACTCTGGGGGCTACTGCTTATCTCCAATACTTGATTACGAATGTTCTAGAATATGCGGATTACATCAACTTGTGATTCGTCTCACTGGGAAGGCCAGTTTATGGGAAGCTTCGGAGGTCAACGTCTGCTTGCTAGTATAGGCGTAGTAGTTAATACTGGTAGTAAACCGCTATCAGTAGGAGGAGATGCGATTTTGGCTCGCATCCATGTAATAGATACTTGACTATAACGGTCTATGCATATCGATGTATTACTTAATATAGATCTAATTCAGTTGATGTACTTTAAAAAATGTACGTGCATATCATTGCCAATCCTGGCACCCGGGATGGACCGCCGTGCGGGAGGACCCGGCAATTTGAATGCTCAGGAAAGGCAAATTGGATTAGGTGGCCATATGCCTGAACAAAGGGCCGAAAAAGAGAGATGAAATCTTGCAAGTTACATGTACTTTTAGCCACATCTTACCATATCAACAATAGGTTGCTATTATCTGAGAAAGGGAGAGGAGCAGAGCGTTCATCGAGTCGGGGGAAGAACCGTCCTCGCCTGATGGCAACTTTTTGCAGTAATCGATATCATCAGACCGATTCAATAACCTTCTCGACGAGGGGCCATTCTACCCCGGCGCCTTCTATGGAACGAGCCTTTAGTGTCCATGCTCTTTTAGCCAATTCTGTGCTCCTTTATCGCCCGAGTTGGCCGCGGTTCTGATGCCATCCAGATTGCTTTTCATGCCCTCCTTGTCCGCTTTTTCCATCGCCAACACGAGATCTCTATACTTCCCAGAATTCTCCTTCATTCCCAGTTCCCGCCACTCGTTTAGCGTGGTCTTGGATACCCCGGCCTCCAGTGCAACGACATCAATGGGATACAATTTTCGAACTGCTTCTAAGATCTTATCACGAATTTCTGACGTTAACTCTTGCACAAACTCACCCCCTCCGATGATAAGGCGCTTGGTATAAGTCCAATTGCTTGGCCATGTGGCCCAAATTCATCAGCCGCGACCTGGCGAGCAGAAAGCCAGACATGCATGTCAAGCGAGGTAATGAAGTTCAATACGCTTCAAGCTCGCGTTGAAGGAGGTTAATATCTTAGCAATTTCCATCGTTTTCGTGGGCTCGTTGTGGGATTTAAGGACCTCATCTGGAACCGAGCCATTTGGGACTGTAGAATCGCTTTTAATAGCAATTTCCGTGCCATTATCGTGAGTGAGACCAACCATTTTCATTATGCAGTACCCTGAACTCATGTCCGCCCACCACGTCACGGTACCAGGCAATCCACCGAGGCTCGTGTTATATGATCCATGTGCAACAAGATCCTTCGGTGCGATCTCCTCAACCGGGTCAAATCGCAAACCGTTGGTATCGATTATCGAACGACCGTAGCGGTCCGGGGCGTCAAAATAGATACCAAGACGAGCAGGTTGTTCCTCTTCGATTACTTTTACTCCGTCAACACAAGTTTCACAGTTCAAGATTTCGCGTTTTTGAGTAACATTAAATATCGTACTGACGATTAGGCTCGTTGGATAATTCGGGTTCCCCATTAAGGAAATATCGAAATTTTGAACATCATCTAATCTTACTATTGCCTTATTTATATTCAGATCTAACGGCCACGCCGAGACGCAACAGATCGAAAAGATGGATAAGAAAACGATTGCAATCGATCTCATGTCCATGACAACTCGTTTTTTAGTCAAAATATCCCTCCACACGTTAATTTGTCTAATTAACGAAAAGCCTTTGGGTTCAAAATTTTGCAAAAAAAGAAAATCGTTGGGCAGGAACTCGTGAATCTGTCCCGGGGTACAATTATAAAAATAGACTTAATTAAGTATGCTTCGCTCTTTTCTTATGTAACTGGATATTATCTTATGCGTTCTTGTTACATAAGAAAGCAGAGGGTGAGTTCCTCCCTTACCTGCCCTTTTAATACAGTTTTTCCGAACATTGTAACCTCTTGTAGTGCCCGTAGCGGGCTTTTCTTTTTGAGCTAAACTATTCATCGAAAAGAATGCTAAGAGGCCGGATTCGGCCCCTCCGTGAGTATGGGCGGCTCTCTGTTACCCTCCATCTCCGTCTCCCTGAGCCGGTCAAGTTCTGCCAGTGCCACTCGGTCACGCTCGCAGTCCGAGCTCTCCCACTCTATGCGGAATTCGTCAATCTGTGCCGGAGTGTACTGCTTGAGCCACCTGAGTTTGAACGAATCGCTTGAAGGAGGTTTGTCGGTCCAGCGAAGCTTGATTATTAGCTTGCCACTTACAACAGGCTCTTCTTTCTCCATGCCACCAGACAGATAATATGCAGTGGAATCCGCTTGGGAAGGGAAGTAGCTGACAATTGTTCCAGGGGTTTTACGTTTGCTCGACAGCCGCCAGCCTCTTTTCAATCTGATAGGTTTTCATTTTTTCACCCCCTTTTCTAAGGCATCAAGCCTCTTTTCTATATCAGAAATTTTATCTAATTCCCACGCCTTCAACCAATTGCCCAAAAGCTGACTGATCTTTCCAGCGTGCTCCAGCTCTGAACCCTCCTCAAAGGCCCGGTCTATGACACGCCGGACTATTCGCCGCGCGTCTTCAGGCGTGTTAAGCGTAATTCCCCTACGTCTTACGTTTTTATTGTCAGGCATCTATTAACTCCTTGATATGGATTTGCGCCTTGACCCCCCTGGGGTCAATACCATCTAGGGAAACGTCAATCTCGTTACTCATAACGATCATAGTCTCTTGTCATCGATTTTAATCTTAAATCCATTCGTGAAATTTCATTAGCAGCGTCGCATATCGTTTGTAATAACGATAGCCTCCGCTGTTGTAATTGCTGTTTATTTATTCAAAATACAACCTAAAATTTGATTTATGTGGCTTTGACCTCATCTCGGCGCGAATACCCACAGCCAGGCCGGGCACAATAGACTTGACCGTTCCTCTCGATCATGCCGTGCCCAGCCAGATCTTCTCCACAAGCCCCGCAAACCAGATGTACTTTCTCTGGTGTTGGCATATTTCGCTTGGACATGACAGGGGCTGGAGAGGGGTCTCCTCCCTCATCCACTCCAGACGTTTTATCCTGTCCCATTTGGCATAGTGTCATTGTGTCCATAGACGGAGTATATAAACTGCCTTTGTTATTTCCTTTATATACTGACTTATGTGACACTATGTCACTATGACACTCCCTTAGTTTGTAATATAGTACATTTCCTTTTTTGCTCTTCACACTTTGTTGCTCAATCTCCTCCGAAAGTATCAATGTTTCGATAGATTCTTCTACATCTTTTACCTTCATGTGGAGTGCTCTGAGCAAATCACGCTGTTTTATCAAGCCATTGCTCCGCTTGATTGTGCCGATTATCTTATCTTGCACGTTCTTGGACTCTGCTCTAGCTACTTCGTCAATGATTATCTTACCAATCGGTAAGAAGTATTCAACGATTAGCCGCGCCGCTTCTTGAATATGTGGAAGCTCGATCATTGAGTTCTCATCAAAATCTGATCGTCCGATGGTGAACAATGCCGCCATCTTCACAGCATAAGTCATAAGCCTCCCTGCCAGGGCCTTTGTGATGTTATCGGCGTTCTCCATTGCCGTCTCTTCTATGTCTTTTTGCCATCCTTGGAAGAATTCCATGGACTCTGGAGTCAGACTCAGACGACGGGGTTTGGTTAGCTTCTGGATTATCAAGTTGTATTCGCCGTAGATCGTCGTGTACTTATCAAAGTCGCTTGCATCCTTCTCAGCAAAAGGTTTCCATTCCCGGGGATAGTTGGGATACATCCAGAGGTATCTGAGCAACCATCCTGAGGTGAGATCAAGCGGAGTGGTGTACTCCTTTCAGGTTATCGGGTGTAGTCATCAGATACTGGGTGATATACGGGTCATTTATCTCGCACTCGGATTTCTTCAGCTTCCGGTAATAGTCGTCACACTCGTATATCTCTGCCAGAAAGTCCCTCGTCTCTTGCATGTAATCCTTGCACATCGAAGCTAACAAACTTCCTGCTTCATCCTTCATGTAGAAGCATCTAGGGGTTGATGCTATCGCGTCCATAAGTGCCTCTGGAGAGAAGGAAGACGGCAACGATTTTCTAGGATATTTGCTTTTCAAAACCAGCTTGCAGAGCTTGTGCGCCGTGGTCTTTCGGCTGACGGTGCTATCCCCTATCGGGAATATCCAGATATTAGGATAGATGTCGCCATGCCGAAATGAGATCACTATTTGGCGATCAGCGGCAACAGATAACAACACAAGGGCCGAAGCGAAATGATATTCCTCATAGGCATCTGATGTAGTTTTGCCGTATATCATGTATTTGGTTATGAAATTGCTATCTTCAAGATGCACTTCCAGCTTCGGGTTAAAAGTTCTTGGAAGCGCTTTAAGCTCGTCCTCGGAAATTGTGCTGTCTCCAACAACCGCGTCATATAGGGCTTCCTGCTCCTTCGGGGCAGTGTCCCAAAGTTCTTTCGGCCTGTCAGGTATGGAAAAGCCTCTATCCCTGGCGATCTGAAGCACTTGCTTGAATAGCACCTTGTCATCCAGGCATCCTGGCTTTGCATCCTCGCATCTGATAAGACCTGCTTCGACTGCTAGCCATTCCAGCGGACCGCCGCCAGAATTATGCCCTCCATGGAAGCAATGCCAACAATTCTTGGCGGTGTTGACGCTGAAGTTCTTGCCCCCCTTGGAGCCATGCAGGGGATGAGATCCCACTACCTCAGAGCCGGCACGCTCCTTGATGTCCTTAGGCCATGCAACAACGTCAATAGGGATGAGATCTCCGAGGCTGGAGCCTCCAGACGAACGCCGTCTAGCTTCGGCCCGATGGGGCTCTTCTGCAGGATCGTTGATGCCTGTCAGAATCAAGCCATCGAATATCTTGAGTAACTCGGCTTTGCTGATCTTCAAGATCGGAGCATCATTGAGGAGTTCGTAGCGGTTGCCGTTCTGGTGAATGCTTCCCGGCCCAACCACCTGCTGCCCCTTCGATTGAATCTCTCCGAGATGCAGGGGTTCACCGTCTGCGTCCCTCAGGGTAGGGTGGTAGAGCCCTATTTGGTGATCAAGTTCTGCGCAATCGACATAGACATGTTTGCCGCCTCTGCCTGTCTTAACTTGCATGGTGCAGGGTATCTTCTGCATGATGCCCAGCTCCTCCAGGGCGGCGGGGTCGTCTATATCAGCCACATCGATTCCGGCATGGCCGCAAAGGACGCCATAGTTATGCCCCTGCGATAGATAGCCAGCTAGCGGTGCATCATCAATGGCATAGTTAGCACCGTTTGGGCTGCTCCAGCCTTTACCCTCTGGTTTTTTCTGCCCATTGATTATGACTGTGAACCTGGCGCCCGGTCTCTCTCGAAGTTGGACAGGGATCTTCTGCAAGACCCGGATAAATGATGGATCCATCTTCAAGCCCTCTCATCGTCTTCTGGCACCACCCCAAAGCATAGCACCTCCTTCTTGGTTCTGGTTGTCCTAATCAGGTTCCGTAGTTCTAAAGCCCGGATACGCTCGCGTAAAACAGACTCCGATTTTTGTAAAAGGAATGGTCGAATTACGTCACGAATAGAAAAGCCTGGGTTCGTCCTGATGCGATTCTTCAGCGCCTTATCTAACTCATCTAGCTCATTCATAATGCTTTAACCTCTTAAAAGAGCTAGCTGACTCAAGTAAACACCTAGTAGCCTGGTCGACTAGGTCAATGTCCAAGTCAACCTGGGCAGATCTGGGCGGGCCAAGTTTTTTAAACCTAGGCAGTGCTCAGATACGTACAGGTGCTTAGGCTGATCCCCTGAATCTTGGCAGGTCCGAGGATCGGCTCTAGCTCTTTCATTACTATCGTTGTTGTTCTTGTTGGTTACAGTATTTCATCCTGGTTTATTCGCTTGTTGCTCTGAGTGAAAGTGCTGTACATATTTGTACATTACAACGTCTATCACTAGCGTTTTTGATTCCTTCGCGAACTTTACATAAAACTCCATCATGTAGGATATGCTAAATCAAGAACGCTATCCTTCGATGATCCTCGTCCGGATTGTCACCTGGCTTCTTGTAAAATTGTTCAGATAGCCAGGTCTACTTAAGGAACCTGCCAAGACTAAGCTAATTTGGTAATAGTTCTTTGGTATTTTCACAAATGTCTTCAAGAATGTCAAAAATACGCAGCTTACTATCGTTTTTAGAATCAAACTGCATGCCGCCACCCCCCCCCTAAAGGATGGGGTATGCTTCGGGCCGCACGCCCTCGTCCCAGGGGCGCTAAGCGAACGCCCCTTTGCTCTGGCACTCATCCACGGAGCCATTCAAGCCGCCCGGCCATTTGCATTCCGGCCGGATGCTCTCGGATACTGTTTAACGAAGAATTATATAAAAATAATTTGATATCTTATTCACTTAAAATTGATATACCCCCCTTAAATTGTGTAGTGATACAAATATAGCCGGGAAATCTGTGAATCTCGAATTAGGATAATTTTATTCAATTACCCAATTGTCGGCAAACTTAATAAGATTTTACGTTCAGTCTATTGCAAATAATAAATTCATGGGAATTGTTCTTTCGCCAACTCCATTATTCCGTACTTTATAGGAATACTCTAATCTGGCCGTCCACACCCCTGATGAGTGAGATAGAAAGTATCTCCAAAGAGCTTTTGCTTTTGCTGATGTCGGTTTCAGGCATATCGAAATTTTAGGGTTTATTGCTTGTACTTCTTGCATAAATAGAAGATGTAAAAATGGCAAAGTTTGCGAAATTGCAAGAAAAGAAGAAGTAAAAAAAGTTTATAAATTTGGAATTTCAGAATTTAGACTTTGGGTTTTTCCTCCGCACCATCAGGCTTGACCAATGTCGTGAACATAACTGCATGCTTGGACAGAATGATTTCTGCACCATCCGCGACACCGATACACAGCTCATATGGGTTATACGCTATGAGTATGCCTTTAATCACGATTCCATCCGTGCATTTGCATTGAATATTTTGTTTAAGAAATCGATGATAGAAATCCATCGGCTTGTATGGTCGCGCGGTCGATGCTTGTGCTTTTGGCTCGCTCGACGTGCCATCTGAGGCCACTACATCGGGATTGTTGGTTTCCATTTTCATTATCTCCTTTGCCTTTTCTGACATAAGCGGACGCGGAATTGCTGATTTCATTTAGACTTCCAAGGTTGTATATCTATTAATATCAGAAAGAGTAAGGAAGCTACGATAGAAATCAAAAAATGACTGGATCAGGTGCTAGTTACACCTGAGAACCAGATTAGGAGAACACACTTATGATAGACGTAGTTGATACTAGAATAAAAGCCTTTGGGACATCACCCAAGACCGATTTTGTATCGCCTTCAGAGCAGCTTATCACTTTGACCATCGGCCAGCTGCAAGACCTCGTCACCCAGGCCGTTGAGAAGACCATCCAGCCTTTGCAGGATCGTATTTCATCTTTGGAGGATAAGACTGCTGCACTAGAAGAAGAAAACGCCGCCTTAATTGCCACACAAGAGACTCAGGCCGACAACCAGTTTATTCAACTTCAGCTTATCCATGATCTCCGGGGTGCTGCTAAGAAAGAGGTGCAACCCGGTAATAAAACCAAAGACAGGGCAAAGAGAATAAACAATTATATGTTATCGCGATCCGATCATAAAGCTAGTTTTGAAGCTTTAAGGGGATTCTTAGAGGTTAATGCTGTTTTGCTTAATCTGGCTATAGCTGCATTAATGAAAGATGCACCGGGTCAATATGCGATAGTTAAAGACAGATCAGATAAGAGGAAACGGTTTTTAGCAGTTATACCCAAAATTAGTTAAAATTTAACTAAACTATTATCGCGATCACTAAAAAGGATAAAAAAATAGAGTAAAATCTGAGGTGATTTTCTCAGATTGATTGATAGTGATTAGTGTTAGATAGAGATAGATATAGGATTATTTATTATTCTAGTATATAAAGAAGTGGTTAGAGATTGATTTATCAAAAGTAGTTTAGTTAAATTTTAACTATTTTTCCCCGGAACTAGCTTTCATGCATTAGCACGATTCAGAATTGCTTCCATTGGCTGGATAGATACCCTCTCGGACCGTTGCCAAATTTTGGTGAGAACAGAATTTAAAAGTTACAGGTTACACGGAACCTTAATTAGTGAAAACTTAGTAATTGGATTTTAGATGATGAAATGACTGATCAAAGTGAGTTAATAAAACGAATAGCTGAACTGCGAAAACAACTGGATATTGCACATACTGTCGCTTCTGAGATATCTCGGGGAATACAGAACTTAGAGACGCAACTATATGATGGAATTGTAACAGAAGATACTGGACTTGCAATATCTGGTATGGCTAAGATTGCAGCTATAAATCCTGATGAGATCGCAGATGAAATTCGTGCCGACGCTCTCAACTTAACTGCAGGATCAAAAATGATTCTCTCGATTATTAAGGCGATCTCAAAAAAATGCCAATATATTCCTATTCCCTTGGTTCTCGACGTGGCAGATAAACTGGGAATGGGCAAAGAATTGGCAGCAGCGGCCATCGATAGAATGAGGCGCGATGGAGATGTGTTCGAACCCCGTCCAGGTATGATCAAGTTTCCGTGATCACTTCTTTTCTCCATTATCATCTACCATTTTTTGAATCCCTCGTTTTGCGATTCTAGATCTAATAGGATGCCATTGAATAAGAGGCTCACGGTTTCCAAAAATTGATTGCACCTTCAATCTCGGCAGGATGTGATCATAGGTCCCTGCCGAGAGAACCGAGCCTAGTGTCTCGTCAGACTTGTAACGTCGGATAGAGTCTTAATAGTTTTATCCTGGCATCCTCAGTTGTGAATTGCCAATTAACTTTTGCATTTTTGTTGTTCCGGAATTTTTGCCATGCTGTGACTT
>Ga0209748_1001697_pt1 | contig 10813 bp, 9 predicted proteins | sample BarGraIncu00421A_FD_185490 | JGI IMG/M metagenome (GOLD analysis project Ga0209748, IMG submission 185490) | Arctic peat soil microbial communities from Barrow, Alaska - Barrow Graham LP Incubations 004-21A (SPAdes) (version 2) | ecosystem: Environmental > Terrestrial > Soil > Wetlands > Peat... | reverse complement strand
GCTGTCGGCTGCCGTACTGGCGGGGTGCGGAGGCGGAGGAGGGAGTTCTTCGTCTCCAGAAGGAGTGACAAAAGCATTTCTAGCTGCGGCTATCAAGAAAGACGTAGATACGACATGGGACATGCTCTCCCAGAACACCCGGGCGTCCATGAAGAACAAGGCGACCCTCGCGGAGACGCTAAAGACCTTTGGGCCTAACGACAAGGTCGTAATCGGCAAGACGACAGTCACCGGTGACAAGGCCGAAGTCCGGGTCGACTACAAGAGCGGCGGGGGTAAGACTACAGACAAAGTCACAATCATCCTTGTCAAGGAGGGCGGCGCCTGGAAGGTCGACCTCACACAGTTGAAGTAGCTTCTGGCTACTTGCCCATCGTCTCATTGAGCTCGCGCTTCAGGACCGTCGGTTCCCACTACTGGAGCAGGTTCCTACACGCCCTCTCTCAGCCGCATAATCCCACCGAACACAATCGCAGCGCCGTAGGTCTTGAGGTGGTGCTCGTATGCGGGGCTACCCTTGATCCTCAAGGAGTTCAGGTACCACTCGGAGTAGGGTTGGTTGGCAAACATAGCCCGGGTGCCTTCGTTCCTGAGGATGTCCATGATGTCACCCTTATCAGTCGGGGCGAACGCGGGCACGCAGGACAGCGACCAGTGGATGAAGATGCCGAACTTCGCGTCGTGGTACCAATCGGGGACAGGGTGCTTATCGACGGACTCTTTTGTCGGCTGGTACTCCATGAGAACCTCCGTTGTCAGACGCCGGAATCCTAACACGATTTCGAGCTTCAAGGCACAGGCACGGGATTCAATTCTCTGCGCCTGACAACCACGTCAGGTCATCAAAACGTGATATTGAAGCCCTCGAAAAAGTTGCGGCCACGTTGTAGAGCCCGACAACGAGTTCTGCTAGATTACATGTCACAGCGGCCTTGTACAATCCTGTCGTAGACAGCGCACAGACCGTCAGTCTTTGGGAGTGGTGCTCAATGAGTAAACACAAGACCAAGTCGGAAGCGCTTTCTCGAGGTGGTTTCCTCGGGCTTACGGATCGCCCCCCAAGAATTCTCAACGAGGTCGAGCTCACGAATCCATTCGTGCTGGCAACGATAACTCACATGCAGGATCAGTTCGGTAGCCAGGTCTTCGATCAATGCGTCCTGAAACTGACAGGCAGGGGAGGGTCCGCCGCATGTCAGACCTCCGCTCGTATGGCGATCGACCAGGCCTGCAGCAGACTCGATAACGGTCTGGTCTGGCAGTGGGCGCACGAAGCGATGCAGGCCCACTCGTCGCAATCTGGCAACTGGGCTCAGACACCGGAACAGATGGCCAATGCTTCATCGACGCAAGACCTGCCACCCGATTGGAACGAACGCAGGCGCGCGGTACTCAACCGTGATGGATGCAGGTGTGCCATCTGTGGCGGCAGCCTCAAGACGCACAGCGACATCCACCACATCGTGCACAGATCGCGCGGAGGCTGCCACCACTGGACTAATCTGGCGAGCTTGTGCCATAAGTGCCATCGAGTGCTTGAGGGACACGAGGGAATGAACCGCCCTGGCTTTCGCCTCGATGACCACCGACGCATCGTGCACTCCAAAAACTGCAGGCTCGAAGGCAGTGCAAGGGTCGCCGAGGATACGCCCAACGGTTACCGCCCGTGTCAGAAGTGCAGGCCGTTTAAGGGCTCCAAAGCCTATTCGCAGGTCACTTTCAACAGTCGCCGCATGAAGCGCGCCCCGATGGTCATGAAGCACCTCCGACAGGAGCACCCTCCCTCACCGGAGATCGTCTGTCAGGCACGACTGCTTGTGCCCGATATCTGCGTCTATCGACTCGTCGCGCCACAGGGAAGGAAGAAGATCAAGAGGGGTAATCTTGAGGTCATTGGTGGAACCCTTCATTTGCAGAGCAACTTGATCAGCATGGAAGGCCAGATTGCTGGGGCAGCGCGATGAACGATTCTTCCAGTACCGATGAAGGTGTTGCCAGGACCATTGAACGTGCCAGGCGACTTCTTGACGAACGCTTTGGCTATACCGAGTTCTTGCCAGGACAGGAGCAGGCACTCCAGTCAGTGTTTGCCGGCCGGCATCTGCTCGTTGTCATGCCCACCGGGAGCGGCAAGTCGCTCATCTACCAGCTCCCTTCGTTGGTGGACACTGGGCTTACGATTGTCGTCTCACCGTTGATCTCACTGATGAAGAACCAGGTGGACGATCTCGAGGGTCTCGGCGTCCCGGCCACTGCGGTCAATTCCAGCCTCAGCCGCGATGAACAGAATGCCAGGCTGTCCGCGTGTGCGAGGGGAGACTGCCGGCTCCTCTACATCGCACCTGAGCGGTGCCGCGACAGCGTTTTCCTGGGCATGCTACGCGGCGTCGACGTTTCGAGGCTCGCCGTCGATGAAGCGCATTGCATCAGTGAGTGGGGTCACGACTTCAGGCCGGATTACCGGAGGCTCAAGCAGTTTCACGAGCTCATCGGTCGCCCGCCTGTGACCGCTCTCACGGCCACCGCGACTCCCCGAGTACAGACCGACATCGTCCAATCGCTAGGCCTCGCTCCGGATGATACGGATGTCCACGTCCACGGGTTCGACCGCCCGAACCTCGAGCTGAACGTTGAAGTCACCCACAACGACAAGAAGAAGCTGGATTTCCTGTCACGGTTCCTGCGCGAGAACGGTGGGTCCGGCATCATCTACGCCGGGACCCGTAAGAGTGTCGAGGAGATCGTAGCGGCTCTGAGCCAGGTGGAGCCGAGCATTGTCGCTTATCACGCGGGGATGGAACCCGAGGACCGCATCAAGGCCCAGGAGGCGTTCCTCGGCGGGAAGGCGCGGGTCGTGGCGGCCACGTCTGCGTTCGGGATGGGGATCGACAAGAGCGATGTGCGTTTCGTCGTCCACTACAACTACCCGGGGTCGGTTGAGCAGTACTACCAGGAGGTCGGCCGCGCCGGGCGCGATGACCTCGAGTCGCGTTGCGTGCTTCTTTATTCTTCCGCGGACAGGAGCCTTCGCGAGTTTTTCATAGATGTGGGCTACCCCGATGCCGGCACGGTCAGGAGTATCTATGAGGCCATCTGGAGCATCCCGGATGGAACAGTCCTCATGACACACAAGGAGATCGGCGGACTGTGCGATGAGTACGTGGGAGAGGCCCAGGCAAGGGCGGCTATCCGCCTCCTCGATGGCGCGGGCGTGTTGCGCGCTTACAGCGGCGAGCCGATGGTAGGAATCACCGTGACGCGGCCGTTCGCAAGCTTCAGCCGGGAAGTGCGTGGGTCTCTTCAGCAGCGCGTGCTCGATGGGCTCGGATCCTCAGTCGATCTGGAGTGCCCGGGCCGGGTGGAGATCGGCATCAACCGGCTGGCCTCCGACTCCGGCGTCTCGACCGAGCAAGTGAAGAGGGCGCTGACAGCGCTCAGAGACGCGGGGCTTCTGGGGTACGAGCCACCGTTCCGTGGGCGTGGCTTGCAGAAACTCGTTGACCCGGCGCCGCCATTCACCGACCTGCCGATCGATTGGGCACGGCACAGGGCGCTCCGCCGGATGGAAGAAGACAAGCTGGCGGCGATGGAGAAGTACATCCTCCGACGCGGCTGCCGGCGCGGATATATCCTTCGTTACTTCGGGGAGACGCAGTCGTTCGAATGTGGTACCTGCGACTGTTGCAGGAAGAGCGTCTCGCTGGTCCAATCGGCGTCGGGCGTCATGGAACGGAACAGGAGTACAGCCCTCTCGGTGCTGGCGTGCCTGCGCTTCATGCAGTTCCCCATTGGCAAGGGCCGGGTCGCCGAGGTGGTCACCGGCTCAAGGCGCAAAGAGATCCTGGAGTGGGGGCTCGACCGAAACCCTGCCTACGGGACGGTTGGCATGAAACAGGACTACGTCAAAGGCGTGATCGAAACCCTCATCGACGAGGGCTACATCGAGCAGGAGGTCAAGTCGGGCTTCCCGATATTGAGGCTTACCGAACGCGGGAAGAAGGAGGCTGTCGGTGCCAGCCTTGAGGACCTGCGGAACGGGACAGCGGGCAAGAGCGGGAAGGCATCGAGTAGTTTCGAGATTAGTGCTGGGCGCGGGCCTGGCGGGGGCGATGGCGCGACCGGCGGACGTGTGGCTGGCAGGCAGCGCGTCGCGGCGACGACAGATGAAATAAAGCTCGCGGTGCTGCGGTGTATCGATTCGATGCCGTTCGCGATTGGAGTAGTCAAGATAGCCGCGGTGCTCACCGGCACGAAAGCGGCATGGACGCGCAGCAACGACATCACCGAGCTGGACGTGTACGACAGCGTGAATGCGACCCAGGAGCGCGTCCGCGACGTCATCAAGTCGATGCTTGCGGACAGACTGATCGGCCAGGAAGGTTCCTCCGAACGCCCCATCATTGGCCTGACCAGGGAAGGCCGGGAAGAGTTGAATCGCCAGAGGTAGCCGTGGGCTTCACGTTAGCAACGGCGGACCGGGCGGCCTGGACGGGATGACCTCAAGGAGCGCGCAGGACCTCGACCGCCGCCATGTTGCAATCATCGTTGGTGGGATTGGTAACCGAAAGCGTCGCCGGACCGGGTGTCGCCACGGCGCCGGGCAATCCCTGTACCCAGTACGTGTCACCGTTAGGGGTGCTCACGTCCTCATGGAGCATTACCTGACCGGCGGGCATCGTACGCGGTTTCGGGTCGGACCAGTCCGAGCCGACGGCTGCGACGAGCGAGTCGCGGCGCGTGGTGGTAATCGTGATGGTTGCCGGACCCGGGCGGCCTGACTTCGGTCCCACGCCGTAGAAGGCCGTGGCCCCGACGGGGTTCTTCGGGTCCGCCCCCGTGATGGCCTGGACCAGGACCATGCCGTTCGCGATGTCCGGCCCGGATGCTCCTTCGTAGTTGTCACAGTACGTCAGCGCGCCGTTGTCGTTGTTGCGCGTGACGGTCACGGTGAACGGCTTTACGGGGACAGGTGAAAATGCGGTCCAGATCTCGGCGATGGAAGGCTCACCGGTGATCGACAGATGTGCTTCAGCTCGCCGGGTCCAGGTGAGGTTGCCTCCATCGACGCTCTGGATCTTGCCGTCGAGCGGCGGCCCTCCTCGCGCCGGGCCTTGTCCGCTGTCGCTCGCGATAAAGGCTACGAAGAGTGTGTTGGCCGAAGCGGCGGTCACGCCCGGGACCTGCATCGGCTCCAGGTGGGTTTGATCGTCGACCCACCAGCTGTTCGCTACTGAAAAGCCCGGCTGCTTCTTAGGACTCGTGCTCTTTGGGGTAGAAGACGTGGTCGACTTTCCAGCGCAGGAAACAGCGAGGAAAGATAAGAGAACGATGCAGAATATTGCCGCCGCCGGCCGAACCGAGGCACGAGTTTTCCTGACCCATCCGGTTCATGTATTGACCATGTTGACCACGGCCCGATTCTAACACAATCAACAGGCGGAACTTCAGCGCCGAAGCCCACCGCGGAGAAACGTCGCTACATCGGCTTTCGTTGTGGTTCCTTCAGCAACAGAACGCACCATGGTTTCAAGCCCATCTTCATCGACCAGGATATCGATGTCGTTCATCGCCAGAAACACTAATGCCGCAACCGCTCCCGTCCGCTTGTTTCCATCGACAAACGGGTGGTCTCGAACGATGTAATAGAGGTAAGCCGCGGCCATCTCGAAGATGTTCTCATGCAGGTATCGATCAGCGATGCCAGCCCGTGGCATGGCCGTGGCTGACTGCAGGATAGCGACATCTCTGACGCCGGCGCTTCCGCCGTAGCGCTCCAGTTGGTCTCTATGTATTAACAGTATCTCGCCGAGTTCCAGAAAAGCGGGGTCCACTAATCCGCCAGCTTCTTCAGCGCCCGGCCGTACTTTCGGTTCGTCTCCGCGACAGCGTCCTCGAACTTCTTGCGACGTTTCGCATCCCTGACAGGCGAAATGATCAGGACCTCACCGTCGGTAGAGATCTCGAGCGGCGTGTCTGCATCTATGTTGAGGAGATCCAACACTCCCCGCTCCATCACGAGCGCGAGACTGTTACCGTGCCTGGTCAGCTTCTTGATCATTTTCTGCCTCCAGAATCGCGTAGTATTAATGTATATACATTGTAGTACCACAGACTGGCTGGGTCAAAAGGCAGGGGACTCTGGTCTGATTCTTCGCAGCTTTTTCAGGGCGTCATTACTCGCACGGAATAGTAGAGCAGCGTTGTCAAACTGCCGCGTCGTGCTCGCCAATATGGTAATCTAATAGAGGCCCAGGATTGCCTGGGCACTGTTTATTCAGGGAGAGATTATGGAAGAACCAGTACTGACGGCCGACGGCATGAAGGCGCTCGAAGAGAAGCTGCAGTATCTCGAGACCACCAGGCGGCGCGAGGTCTCCGACCAGATGAAGAAGGCCATCGACCACGGGGATATCTCGGAGAACGCTGAGTACGACGAAGCCAGGAACGCTTATCTGCAGCTGGAAAAGAAGATCAATGAGGTCGCCGGACTGATTGCCAGGGCCAGGGTCGTCAAGGACAGCGACATTAGTACGGAGAGTGTAGGCGTGGGGTCCCTGGTGCAGATTGAGGACGTCGAAAACGGAAGCAGCAAGCAGGAATTCAGGCTTGTCGGCCCGACCGAGTCCGACCCCGACATCGGCAAGATATCTCACCTGTGCCCGATCGGGATGTCTCTGATGAATGCAAAGCTGGGCGACGTCGTGGATGTGAAGACTCCTAGTGGGACCAAGCAGTATAAGGTCACCGCTATTAATAAGTAACTGAAGAAGGGCCCCGGTCGTCCGGGGCCCTTCCAATCTCAACCTCTACAGGGGGTCAATACCCCACCGCACAACTCCCACCTGTCCAGCCCTGGAAGTTGAAGTACATGGGTCTCTCGGCGATGATCGTCTGACCGTTTGTGCACTCCACTATTGCGCTGAAGTCGTGGGCGTTGTCATCTCCTGTGCCCAGCACATCCGCGGGATGCACCGTGGCACGAGCGTTGGCCGGAATCATCATGTCCTGCCTGGTGGACTTACCATCTCCCGTCATGTAGGTGATCTTGATCGCCGCGTCTCTCGTCCCCGGGTTCAGCATCGTTATGTAAGCGTCGAAGCCCGGACGGCAGGTCCCCTCTGCGAACCTGAAGGTAGTCGCGGCGTAGTTGGCTCCCACTGCGTCATGACCGCCGTCCCACATTCCCTTGTAGTTGAAGTACATCGGCCGCTCGACCACCAGAGGGGTGTCGTTCAGCGATTCCACCTTCGCGCTGAAGTCGTGAGCCGCGTCGTCTGCCTCTCCAAGCTTGTCTTTCACCGCGACCGTGGCGCGGGAGTTGGCGGGAACCGTGATCGTCTGGCTGTCGGTAGTGGAGTCGCCTTTCATGTACGTGATCTTTGTCGGCGAGTCCGTGCTGGTGGTGTTCTGGATGCAGAAGTAGGGCTCGAAGCCGGGGCGGCTCGACCCTTCCGCGAAGTAGAAAGTGGAATTCGGGGCCGTCGCTCCCACCGCGTCGGACCCGCCCGTCCACATTCCCTTGTAGTTGAAGTACATCGGCCGCTCGACGAGGATCGGCAGCCCGTTGAAGCACTCCACCTTTGCGCTGAAGTCGTGCGCTGCGTCGTCTCCCACCCCGATAGTGTCTTTTGCTTGCTGGGTGTAGCGAGAGTGCTTTGGGATGAGGAGCAACTGGGTAGCCGTCGAGCCGTCGCCCTTCGCGAAGGTGATCCTTACGAAGGCATCGTCATTATTGGGGTTCTGGATGCAGAAATAGGATTCGAAGTTCGGGCGGCACGTTCCCTCCGCGAAATAGAACTTCTGAGAGAGGCTCGACGCCCCCATCGCGTCGTGGCCTCCGGTCCATGCCCCGTTGTAGTTGAAGTACATCGGACGCTCGACGATGATATCCTGCCCGTTGGTGCAGACCAGCTTGGTCGAGAAGTCGTGGGAGGCGTCGTTGCCGACTCCCAGCACGTCCGCGGGGTGCAGGGTGCTCCTCGAGCGGGCCGGAACGGTGATGATCTGTGAGCTGGACTTGCCATCGCCCTTCATATAGGTGATCGACACGCGGGCGTTCTTGCTTCCGGGGTTCTGGATTGAGATATAGGTCTCGAAGTCGGTGCGCGTGGTCCCCTCGGCGAGGTACCAGGTCGTGGACAGTTTTTTGATCCTGGCCTGATTTGTGTAGTAGCTTCGCGGAACGTTAGCCAGTCCGTCACCGTCCAGGTCGGGCATGTGGGCCACCGTGTTGGTCAGCGCCTGCCAGCACTTGAGTTCAGCGGTAGGCCCGGTGTGGAGGATGAATTCCTTCATAGGGTCGGGGTAGGTCGGGGGCTTGTGCTGAGCTCCGGTCTCGTCCCTGGGAAAGAGGCCGAAGAGCCCCATGAAAGCCCCAGTGTAGTAGTTTGCGGCCAGCTTGTAGAGCGTCATCGGCTTGAGAGGCTCGAAGCGCCCGGCGCCGTTGTCGACAAGGACGCTCACGACCTTGTGCCCGCTCGGAGCGTTGGGGTCGTAGGTATACTTCATCCCGGACGTCTGGAGGAAGAAGTCGTTGCGACCCAGATCGACCAACTGTTCCATCACGCCCCTGATCTCAGCCCCCAGCAAGTAGAAGCTGCACAGCGGGTAGCCCGGTGTCGTGTGGTCATACGGAGAGCCGCCCAGCGGCAGGGCACCATACAAGTCGTAGAAAGAGAAGACCCCCTTGGCTCCCTTAGGCAACCCCAGCCAGATCACCCCGTTGGCCTCGATGGCGATCTGTGAGGGATGGGCAGGGTCGACCTGGTTCGCCGTGGTCCGGTACGTGTCCGCTATCAGGTCCCCGAGGTTGGTCTCGCGGAGGTCCGGCTCGTTCAGCAGCGCGAAGCCGCCGTCTTTGTTGAGGTCCGTCTCCGCGAAGGGAGCCAGGCAATTGAACCCCAGATGACTGTTGATGGCGCCCAGGAAGCTATTGATGAGTGTGTCTATCGCGGGCACGGTACCCACCGTCTGGTCCATGTGGATGGCGCGGGCGTTGCGCACCGACACCTTGCTGGCAGAGGCGGGGGCCGAGGGGTTGAACTGCAGCTCCAGGTCGCCGAGGTATTCGGTCTGGGCCTTGGACTGCACGATGATGGTGTTGTTGGAACCCGCAATGATGGGCGGGTAGTTCAAGTCGTGGCTGTGTCCACCGACGATCACATCGATGCCGGACACGAAGGTCGCCAACTGCTGCTCCTCGAATGTGCCCATGTGGCTGATGCACACCACGACGTCGCAATGCTCCGTGTTGCGAAGGGTGTTGACCGTGTTCCCGGCCACGGTCACGCGGTTAATGAAGCTGGCCGTGTTATCGCCCGGCACGTTCCCGAATTTGAGCGGCGCCGCACCCCGGGCCACCTGCTCCGCCTCAACCCCCAGCATACCGAACATGCCGACCTTCAGGCCGTTGGAGAGCGTCTTCGTGGCGTAGGGCTGGAGGAAGAGGTCTGACCTGTGCATGTCAGTCGCGGAGAAGAAGCCGGTGTAGAGCGCGTAGTCGGCGCTCGAGGGGTTCGGCGGGGTACCCGTAAAGATTATGTTCGAGCTGAGAACGGGCAGGTTCACTCCGTTTCCCTTGGCAGCCGCGAGCTCCCCGGCGAGGTACTGCGGACCCAGCTCGACGTCATGGTTGCCCATGGCTACGGCGTCGTAGCCCATCTGCTGGAACAAGGTCAGCTCGGGCGCCGCAGACTGCTCCAGCCAGGAAAAGAGCGTGCCCTGGGACCAGTCGCCGGCGCTCATGGTGAGGACCGGCTCGCCCGCAGCGGCCTTGGCTGTCTTGATGTCAGCGATGGTCCTGGCCAGCCGGGAGAAACCGCCCGTGGTGGGGTTTCCGGGATAATCGATGGCCAGGCCGTGGGGGATAATCTGTGAGTGCTCGTCATTCGTGTGCAGGATGGTAAATTTCTTGACGTTACTGGCTGACGCCTGCGGCTTGCCGGACACGCAACGCGATCACGGCGCAGACCATCGCCAGAGTTCCCATCACAACCAGGGCTCTTGTCCAATGTTTCTTCAACAATCCCTTCACCCCCTGAGAGTCGGACATCCTTATATAGATGGTGGGCATTGTGATGACCACGCATGTTACGAGATGGAACAGTCGGGGTCAGGAAAGTTGAGATTGGATAGAAGTGATTTGAAGACCAATGTTTCCCCCAAAATCGATATCCGCTGCAGCCGTTGCCAGCATCAGTATACTATCACGATTCGGCCCGTCTATTGGCCACAGAAGGGTATATTTCCGCCGACGCCACAGATAAATGGGGATCAAAGCGCCCGGCCGGCGGCGTCTCCTTCGTGGACCGCCTCGAGCAGCCGCCGGGGGGACTCGGCATCGCCGACTACATGACAGCAGGGGATGCCGGATTCTTCAGCGGCCTTGAGTAAGGCGTTCTCCGGCAGCGCGCCCAGCGCGGTCACCACCATCCCGACGGTGTCGAGTCGCTGCTCCTGGCCGTCTTTCGCGAAGACCACCGCGTCCGTCTCAATGCGGAGGACTGTTGCGCCCAGAAACAGCTTTCCGCCCCCCTTCCTGAAGCGCCGGTTGAGCCAGTACTCGTGGGCCTTGAGATTGCCGACGGGGGCGATATCTTCCTTCTCGAGGACAGTGACCTCGACGCCTCGAGCGATCAGGAAATCCGCGGTCTCCATGCCGACGTATCCGGCGCCAAGGACTACGGCATTGCCCTTGAGCGGTACTCTGCCGAGCAGGACGTCGCGTGCGTCGAAGACGTTGTCTCCATCGATCCCCGCGATGGGCGGCACGGCGGGGAGAGCGCCCGATGCGAGCACGAGAATATCCGGCCTG
>Ga0209748_1001696_pt1 | contig 10826 bp, 8 predicted proteins | sample BarGraIncu00421A_FD_185490 | JGI IMG/M metagenome (GOLD analysis project Ga0209748, IMG submission 185490) | Arctic peat soil microbial communities from Barrow, Alaska - Barrow Graham LP Incubations 004-21A (SPAdes) (version 2) | ecosystem: Environmental > Terrestrial > Soil > Wetlands > Peat... | reverse complement strand
GCCTTCGCGCCCGAAAGGGTCGCCACCGCGGAGAGGTGGCAGAGTGGTTGAATGCGGCAGTCTCGAAAACTGTTTAGGAGGTATCCCCTCCTACGAGGGTTCGAATCCCTCCCTCTCCGCCAGTTTGTGGTCAAACGTAGTCCCGGTCACTTCGCCAGAAGTGCCGGGGCTACGTACGTAAGCGGTACTCTTGGTGACATCCTGGTGACGAACATGTCACTAGTAATCGGCACAGGCCGTCACGGGGCGCGACGGACGGCGGGGCAGTTGGCTCAAGCCTCCGCCAAGATCTTGTAGGCGGATGCGCAGCTGCTGGAGGACACCGCATTCCGAGCAGGGGGATTTGCCATGAATGTTCCCGATCTACTATTGCGGCAGGCCCAGGACAACCAGACGTCCGCCGCGTGTGATGCGGGGGCAGCAGTGCGGTTGATCGCTGGACCGGGATCGGGCAAGTCGCGTGTCATCCGTGACCGGGTCCTCTGGCTGGTCGCAGAACACGACGTGGACCCAGAGGCCATCTGCGCAGTCTCGTTCACGCGTGCCTCCGCTGGCGACCTCGGCAATGACGTGGGTGTCGCTTGGCGGGATGCAGGCCTGGGCGATGAGTGCCCCGTGCGTGTGTCGACGTTGCATGCACTGGCCCTCCGCATTCTGCGAGCTGCCGACCAGTTGGCCGTCTTCGCCGTCCGTCCGCGAGTGCTCGATGCGTGGGAGATGAAGTACATCTTCGACTGCGAATACAAGGATGCGTCGGGACTAGGTGCTGATCGGCGCAAGGCGATTCGTCTTGACCATGAGGCATTCTGGAGCACGGGTGACTGGCTGCCGCCCGGCCTCCCTGCTCCGGAGCCGCCGATAACCGCAGCGGAGCGAACCGCCTTCGATGGGTTCTACAGGTCGCGGTCCTCTTTGTACTGCCATCTGCTGCCGAGCGATATCACAAGGCGGTGCTATGAGTTCCTTTCGGCCCTGCCTCTTGAGGCCCCGTTGCCCATACTCCTTGCGCATCTCGTGGTCGACGAATACCAGGATCTGAACCCCGTCGACCTGGCGCTGATCCGAGAGATAGCCTCGCGAAACGTGAGTTTGTTCGTGGCGGGCGACGACGACCAGAGTGTGTACTTCTTCCGGTATGCAATGGCGGCGGGGATTCGGAGATTCCCGGATGACTACCCGATCGCCCCATCAACACACATGCTCTCGCATTGCTTCCGTTGTCCCGATGAGATCCTGACGCCCGCTCTTGGGCTACTCGACGCGTACGCCTCCTCGGGCCGTATCCCGAAGGACTACATCGCAGTGCCGAGCGCAGCGGTCCCGGCGGTTGTCGGCCAGGTCCACAGGTGGTACTTCAAGGGCTGGCGTCTGGAGGCTGACTCGATTGCCGCTTCCTGCCGGGACCTGATCGCCGAAGGGGTGCGACCAAGTCGGATAGCCATATTGTTGAGCAGTCGGCCTACGCTGGAACGAACCATCTTGGAGTCGCTGGAGAGCCATGCAGTGGCCTACGAAGTGGAGGAGTCCGAACGGTACGTCGACACAAACCCGGGTCGGCTGGCCCTGTCCCTCGTCAGGATCGTCGCCGACCCGGACGACTACGTCGCCCTCAGGACCCTGCTCGGAGTGCTCCCAGGAGTGGGCGCTGGCACATGTCGCGTCATCGCCGACTGGGTTGTGGATTCGGCGATGAGGTATGGGGACATTCTGGTCCGACCGATCCCTGATCCATTCGGAGCGAGGGCACGTGGCGCGCTGGAAACCCTTCGGGGGATCGCGGGTTCCTGCGAAGGGCTTGGCTCCGAGACCCCTGTTGTTGACTTCAGCCCCATAGTTGCAGCGAATGTAGAGCGACTGTTCGGCAAGGGTCAGGCTGACGGCTGGCGAGACTTGGTGGCAGCGAGCCCAGCAGGGGCAACAATCGGGGATGCGTGCCGGCTGATTACGTCACCGACCCTCCGCGCTCAGAGAGCTGCGCTGACCGAGATAGCTGAGAGGCTTGGTGAACCGGCGCCAGAGCCGGAAGAGGAAGCGGTGAGGGTCCTTACGTTGCACGGGTCGAAAGGGCTGACCTTCGACGTTGTGTTCATCCCGGGTCTGGAGTCAGGCTCCGTACCTAGCGAGCACGCTCTGCCGTACTCGGGTCTCGTCCAGGAGGCAGCCCGGCTTCTTTACGTCGGCATGACCAGGGCACGCGTTGGGCTGATTCTGTCGATGTCGAACTCGCGCCAGATCAACGGCACGTGGACCGCTAGGACGCCGACGCCTTTCGTTGGAAGCCTAGGAGGGCGTTTCGACAATCGTGACGTCGGCCTCGACCACACGCAGTGCGCCATGATCAGAGAGGGGCTCGCCGTTATCGATGCGTAGTCCTTCCTCCTGACTGGGGGCCTGCACACGGCCATGAGTCGGAAGAGACCGACGCTCAGCATGTGGCCCCGGTCTCTTGGCCCCGTTTTCACTTGGTCTCGCGAAGTTGCCCCCTTGGTTGCGGTCCACGACTCCGCCGATTCCCGTACGTCAACGACGCAAGCCAGACCGTCGCGGTCTAGACTGGAACGTGCACTGACCATGATCGCGAGGGGGGGCCGAATGCCCTACGAAACGGATGAGCGACTGAAGAGCTATCTCGACGCGAATCAGCTGCGTCGAGAGCAGATGTGCCTCGCCATCCTAGCCGTGGACAAGCGATTCGCGGACGTTGCACCAAGGCACCCCCGCGGCGGCCCCGATGGCGGGCGCGATATCGAGGCAACTTTCCAGAAGTCACACCGGGCATACGCGGCGGTTGGCTTTGTGAACCAGGCCAACGACTCGGCACCCCAGAAGACGACGATCAAGAACAAGTTCGCCAGCGACCTCGCGAGCGCTGTCGAGGCGGAGCCGCGGCCGAGTGTATTCGTCTTCTTCACGAACTTGGCGCTCACCGTAGGCGAGCGGGAGGGCCTTATTGAGCAAGGCCTATCAAAGGGGCTCTCGCACTGTGAAGTCATTGACCGCGAGCGCATGCGAATTGTCCTAGACAGCCCCGACGGGCTGTCCATACGCTTCCAGCACCTCGGTCTATCGCTCTCGGAGACGGAGCAGGCGAGCTTCTTTGCCCGCTGGGGCGATGACATCCAGTCGGTCATCTCCACTAGTTTCGCCCGGGTTGATGCCACGCTTCAGCGGCTCATGTTCCTAGAGGAAGCCTCGGACGTCATGTCGGAGTTCGTCGTGCGCCTTGAACTGGATCGCGAGTACTCGGCCGAGGAGATCGGGCATTTCCGTGCCTTCTGCTACCTGCACCTGAAGGAACCGAAGAATGGGCTGTTTGCTGTCATCTTTGGGTCTTCGGACAGGGCCGACCGGACAAGCACTAGCCGGAAAGTCGACTTGGCTGACGAGCCGGCCGGCATCAAGCACGGTCGCAGCAGCGGCCAGTGGGAACAGTACTTGGAGCCGGGCGAGACTATCGACCTCTTCGGTGAAGAGGCTGACGAGCCGCCGTGGGCTATGTCCGCGGGAGGCTCTGCCATTGGGGCGGACGCGGTGAGCTTCGTTACTGCCGTCTACCGCCACGACACCTTCGTGCGCTTCTCCCCGAAGATGTCATTGCGGGATATCGACCAGTGCTTCTTCTTGCCTCTGGTCAACGCGTCCCTTGCTGAGAAGATCAGTTCGATTCACGTCTATGCGAACGGATACAAGCTCCTTGAGGCCGCGCACGGTCAATTCAAGGTTGACGCTTCCGAATTCGAAGACCGAGTACCTGCGACCTTCACGAGAGACGAACTTGTCGACCCGTGGGTGCGGATCCGTCCACGGATTGCTTCTTCCTTCAGCCTCTCGTTCGCTGAGTTCACGCCCAAGCGTATGTATGAGCCGCGCGCAGTGTCAGATAGCCTCAGCAGTCTCGACTGAGCTTCCCTTCGCTTAGGGTCCTGACATGGCCCTGGCTCGCTCCTTTCCCCCGTAGACATGTCGCAGGCAAGGGCGACAATGGTCGCGGGGGAAGGGGGAGCGATGCTGCCGCGATGCAGGATCGAGCCGGAGGTTCTGGAATGGGCGCGCACGTCAATCCGCCTGGACATAGCGGATGCGGCAAGGCGCGCTAGGGTCCAGCCAGACACACTGGCCCAGTGGGAGGCGTCCGGAGCAACTCTGGCCTTCACCAAGGTGGAGACCCTTGCTCAGACGTACAGGGTGCCTGTTGCCGCCCTTCTCTTTCCAACGAAGCCAACCGAGGCGCGACTACCCGTGGATAGGCGGACGCTGCCCAACAAGGCTGGATACGAAGTGACGACGGCGACAATCCTCGCAGTGATGTTCGCGAGGGGCGTCCAGTCCGATGCCCTTGAGTTGGGGGACCTGACGGGCGCACTGTCGCCCCTGCTCCCGCAGATCGGCAGCGGGGAGTCCGCTTGCGCCGCGGCGGAGCGCGTCAGAGGCCTTCTGGGTGTGTCGATCCTGGAGCAGCGCGCATTCCGCAAGGCATCGGTCGCCATGCGCGAATGGTCGCGGGCCCTTGAGGCCATTGGTGTCTACGTGCTTCACAGGAGTTGGCCTATTCACGAGGGCCGGGCATTCTCGATCGGAGGAACCCGGCCAGTCATCGTGCTCAATGACGCCGACGAAGACGTGGCCCAGGTCTTCTCCCTGTTTCACGAGTTGTGCCATCTCCTCCGGGGCGAAGAGAGCCTGTGTGATGCCGCCTACAGCGGCTACGATGAGGTCGACCGACGGGTAGAGGTCTTCTGCAACGCTTTCGCCGGGGAGCTGCTCGTCCCACCGCACGACCTCGTGGAGCACCCATCAGTCGTCGCTCACCAGGGTTCAGAGTGGAGCGACTCCAAACTGCACCGGATCGCCTTGGATTTTGCAGTCAGTCGAGAGACCGTTCTTCGGCGCCTGCTCACCCAGGACCTCACGACTCCGACGGTCTATGAGCGAGAGCGTGAGCGGCTCCAGCGCGAATATGACGAGTACGTCGCTCGCACGGCTCTGCGAAGGAAGTCAACGAAGATCAAGGGCGGTCCGCCCTGGCCGGACAGAGTCGTCCACACCCGAGGGACACGGTTCAGTGCTGAGGTGATAGCCGCCCATTCGGCGGGTTTCATTTCGTCATTTGAGGCTGGCGGTTACCTTGGGACGACTCCGCGACATCTTTCCGGTATCAGGGAGCTGCTGTCGTGACCGGGCTGTTCACGCACTGCTGCATCGACACGAGCGCATTGATTGACCTGTACGGCAGCACCATGAAGCACAAGCAGGACGAAGCCCTTTGGGCCCTGTTCAGCGACCGCGTGTCTCTCGGCGCGGTTGTCTCCCACCGCGAGGTCCGCAAGGAGATCCTGCGTGGGAGCGATGGCCTGGTCACATGGGCGAAGCCGCGGGGCTCCTTCTTCGTGGACCCCACGGCTGAGCAAGTCCGAGAGCTTCAGGGATTGCTGAAGCTGCACGGACGAAACGCGGTTCATCTGGACCGACAACACGCCCATGACGCCGATCCGTGGCTTGTCGCACTCGGGAAGTCGGATGGTCTAGTCGTGGTGACATCCGAGAGTCAGAAGCGCGCGTTCGGAATCCCGAGAATGTGCGCCAGCGTTGGCGTTCGCTGGGCAGGCCTCGCCGAACTTACGCAGATTCTCAGAGGACAACAGGCGGGTTGGTCGGCCGTGCCGCCCGGCGGCTAGGCTCTCTACAGCAACTCGCTTGCTTTCACACTCAGCGCCTCGACCAACTTATGGATCGCCTTGAGCGAGACGTTCCTGCGTCCATCCCCGACGCTTGAGATGTAGGTTCGGTCGATGCGGCCCGGCGCACCCGTGTTCCTCCGGGATGTCGCCCCGACACTGTAGAATCGGCCGCAGCTACCGTGTCCGAATCGGGGGAGAAGGCACTTCGACATGGCTCCAACCACGAAGGAAGCGCAGCGCGCCGAGCTCCACAAGACGATCTGGCGGATCGCGAACGACCTTCGCGGGTCGGTCGACGGATGGGACTTCAAGACTTACGTCCTCGGCATCCTGTTCTATCGGTTCATCTCGGAGAACCTCGCCGCCTACCTCAACGAGGGCGAACGCAAGGCGGGGCGGCCCGGCTTTGACTACGCGAAGCTCTCGGATGTGGATGCCGAGTTCGGTCGCCAAGAGACTGTGGCCGAGAAGGGCTTCTACATCCTGCCGAGCGAACTGTTCGCGAACGTCCGCAAGCGTGCCGCGCGCGACGAGAACCTCAACGAGACACTCGAGCGGGTCTTCCGCAACATCGAGGGCTCCGCGGTCGGCGCCGACAGCGAGGACGACCTCAAGGGCCTCTTCGACGACCTCGATGTGAACAGCGCCAAGCTCGGCCAGACCGTGGCGAAGCGCAATGAGAAGTTGGTCAAGCTGCTCGACGCGATCGGCGACCTCGGCCTGGGTCACTTTGAGGACCACACAATCGATGCATTCGGTGACGCCTACGAGTACCTCATGCAGATGTACGCGTCGAGCGCGGGCAAGTCGGGTGGCGAGTACTACACCCCTCAGGAGGTCAGCGAGCTGCTCGCCCGGATCACCGTGGTGGGCAAGACGCAGGTGAACAAGGTCTACGACCCGGCGTGCGGGTCGGGGTCTCTGCTGCTGAAGTTCGCGAAGGTGCTGGGCAAGGAGAACGTCCGTCAGGGCTTCTTTGGCCAGGAGATCAACCTGACCACGTACAACCTCGCCCGCATCAACATGTTCCTCCACGACGTGAACTACGAGCAGTTCGACCTCGCGCACGGCGATACCCTGATCGATCCGGCACACTGGGACGACGAACCGTTCGAGGCGATCGTCTCGAACCCGCCGTACTCGCTCACGTGGGAAGGTGACAGCAACTCGCTGCTCATCAACGACCCGCGGTTCGCACCTGCCGGCGTACTCGCGCCCAAGTCGAAGGCCGATCTCGCCTTCACGATGCACATCTTGAGCTGGCTCGCGGTCAACGGTACAGCGGCGATCGTCGAGTTCCCCGGCGTGCTCTACCGCGGCGGCGCGGAGCGCAAGATCCGCAAGTACCTCATCGACAACAACTACGTCGACGCCGTCATCCAGCTGCCGCCGGATCTGTTCTTCGGCACGACGATCGCGACCTGCATCATCGTGCTCAAGAAGTCGAAGACCGACAACGCGACCCTCTTCATCGATGCTTCCGCTGAGTTCGTCCGCGGCGGCAACAAGAACCGGCTCACCGAGGCGAACCAGCGCAAGATCCTCGAGGCGTTCACTGCTCGCACCGATGCCGAGTACTTCGCCCGGCTTGTCCCGAATGCTGAGATCGCCGACAACGACTACAACATAGCCGTCTCGTCGTACGTCGAGCAGGAAGACACGACTGAGGCCATCGACATCACTGCGCTGAACGCCGACATCGCCCGAATTGTCGCGCGGCAGACGGAGCTTCGCACCCAGATAGACGCGATCGTCACGGACCTAGAGGATGCGTCGTGAGCCGGATGGACGAGCTGATTCGGGAGCTGTCTCCGGACGGGGTGCCGCATCTGGCGGTTGGCGACATTGGCACGTTCGTCAGCGGGCTTGTCGGGAAGACGAAAGCCGACTTCTCCGAAGGCAACGCGCGGTTCATCTCCTATCGCAACGTCTACAGCAATCTGGCCGCTAGCCAGACTGCCGCTGACTTCGTGCGAGTGGGAGATGGCGAGAGGCAGAGCGAGCTCCGTCTCGGGGACGTCCTCTTCACGGGGTCATCTGAGACACCCGACGACGTAGGCATGTCCTCGGTGATTCTCGAGCCGCCGCAAGAGCCTCTGTACCTGAATAGCTTCTGCTTCTGCCTCCGTCCCACTGAGCCTGACCTGCTGTTGCCGGGCTATTCGAAGTACATCTTCCGAAGTGCTCGAGTTCGACGGGAAATCGCCAAGGCTGCAAGCGGGGTCACACGGTTCAACATCTCAAAGGGGCGCTTTGCGGAGATCAAGATCCCTGTCCCACCAATCGAAGTGCAACGGGAGATAGTGCGGGTTCTAGATTCGTTCACGACGCTGGAAGCGGAGCTGGAAGCGGAGCTGGAAGCGGAGCTGGAAGCCCGGCGGCGTCAGTATGCCCACTATCGGGACTGGCTCTTGACCTTCCGCAACGCAGTGGGGGTCCGGTGGGCGCCGATGGGTGAGATCGGCCAGTTCATCCGCGGCCGCCGCTTCACCAAGGCCGATGTCGTCCAAAATGGAATCCCAAGCATCCACTACGGCGAGATTTACACGCGGTACGGTGTTGCGGCCGATGAGACCGTGTCCCAAGTTCGCTGTGACTTGGCCTCGCAGCTCCGCTACGCCAGGCCGGGCGACGTCGTGATCGCGGCGGTGGGTGAGACCGTCGAGGCCGTAGGCAAGGCTGTCGCCTGGTTGGGTGACGGGGATGTCGCAATCCACGATGACTGCTTTCTCTACCGGCATTCGATGAACCCGAAGTACGTTTCGTACTTCCTGCAAACCGAGGCGTTCCACTCCCAGAAGGGCAAGCGCGTCGCGCGCGCGAAAGTGAAGCGACTTTCGGCCGAGGGTCTTGCCGGAATCACCATTCCCGTTCCTCCCTTTGAAGAGCAGGAGCGTATCGTCGCGATTCTCGACAAGTTCGACGCGCTCGTGAACGATCTCTCCGTCGGCCTTCCGGCTGAGCTTGCTGCTCGTCGCAAGCAGTACGAGTACTACCGTGACCGCCTGCTGACCTTCGAAGAGTCGGCTGCATGACCGCGGGGCGCCATAGCCGCAATTTGTCATCGTGGAGTTTCTCAGGGCGTGCGGTGACAAGTTGCGACGCATCGAAGTACTCGCGAGACGGGAAGGCATGAGCGAAAGCTGCGGCAGGAGGTTCATGTGATAAAAGCCTCGGACAATGTTCACAAAGTCCGAGGAATCTATCACAATGCGACCATGAAGCGAACGCCGTCAGAGAGTGCCGTGCGCGCCGCCGCCGCGATATTCAGGGCTGCGGGGGGTACACTCCGCACGCGTGAGGCCGCCGAGCGCGGGATTCACTATTCGACGCTCTACGGGATGCGCGACGCAGAACTCCTCGAACAACTCTCGCGGGGGGTGTACCGCCTTACAGAGCTTCACGCGCCGAGCAAGTACGACGTCATGGCGGTGGCCGAACGGGCGCCAGACGCGGTCCTTTGCCTCATCAGCGCGCTCGACTTCCATGAGATCGGCACGCAGATACCTTCCGCAGTGAGCATCGCGATAGGCCGGAAGGACTGGCATCCGCAGTTCGACTATCCGCCGGTTCGCGTCTATCGAATGTCCGGAGAGGCGCTCACGGCAGGCGTAGAGGTGCACTCGATCGAAGGCACAACGGTGAAGGTATTCAATCCGGCGAAGACGGTCGCCGACTGCTTCAAGTTCAGGAACAAGGTGGGGCTCGATGTTGCTCTTGAGGCTCTCAGGGAGGCAGTACGGGGCCGGAAGGCGACGCGCGACGAGATTATGATGTACGCCGTGATCGACCGGGTCACAAAGATCGTCCGTCCGTACCTCGAGGCGATGCAGTGATGAATCGCGAGCTGAAGAACATCCCGGCGTCGATCCATGCGCGTTTGCTCAACGAAGCGAAGGTGCGCGGCGAGTCCTTTGACCAAGTACGCCAGTACTTCGCAATCGAACGGTTCCTGTATCGATTGTCGAAGACCGAGTGGGGAGAGCGCTTCATCGTCAAGGGCGCGATCATGCTCCGTGCTTGGGGCACTCCGCTCGGGCGGTCGACGCGTGACGTCGACTTCCTCGGCCACGTCGACAACTCGCCTGAAGCCGTGGCGAGCGTTGTCCGCGAGTGCCTCGCCGTGGACTATCCCGACGACGGGCTCGTGTTCGATCGCGAGATCGAAACGGCTGAGATCAACACCGAGGACGCCTACCCGGGGGTCAGGGTCGTGCTGCGCGGCGATCTCGATGGAGGTACCTTCAGGTTGCAGCTCGACATCAGCATCGACGATGCCGTCGTGCCAGACGCCGAGTGGGTGGACTACCCGACGCTGCTGGACTTGGATGCGCCACGCGTTCTGGCCTACCAGCCGACGACGGCTCTCGCCGAGAAGTACGAAACGATCGTGAGCCGGGGTCTTACGAACAGTCGCCTGCGGGACTACTACGACATGTGGTTCCTATCAAAGTCCCACCACCACGTCGGGTCTGAACTCGCCGCGGCTATCGGCGCGACTTTTGCCCATCGCGGAACCCCGCTGCCATATGAAGCTCCGCCGGGTCTGACGGAGGCCTTCTACGCGAGTCCGGATGCGCAGATCAGATGGAGGTCGTTCCTGGTAACCAGGGGAGTCGACGTGCCCGGTGACCTCGCAGGCGTGTGCGAGGCGATCGTCACCTTCATCACGCCACCCGCGGCGGCCGCCGCCGCCGGGTCGCCGTTCTCCTCGACGTGGGATCCGTCGTCTGGTTGGTCGTGATGATGCGAGGCATGCAAGGAATCGATCTACTCGCGAGGGGGAAGGCGTGACTGATACCGGCGGGACGATACGCTACGACCCGATCGCCGTGAGCGCCGAGAGCACGGTCGTCTCCGAGTACTTCCCGGACGCCGCGGAAGAAGCTGCCTATCAGTCCGAGGCCGCTCTGGAGCAGGAGTTCATCAGGCTCCTCGAGTCCCAGGCCTACGAGTACCTGCCGCTCGCGAGCGAGGCACAACTCATCGCGAACCTCCGCACGCAGCTCGAGGCGCTGAATACGATCACGTTCAGCGATGCCGAGTGGGAGCGCTTCTTCACGGAGAAGATCGCCGGTGCGAACGAAGGCATCGCCGAGAAGACGGTGCGCATCCAGGATGATCACGTCCAGATCCTGCGGCGCGACA
>Ga0209748_1001695_pt1 | contig 10827 bp, 5 predicted proteins | sample BarGraIncu00421A_FD_185490 | JGI IMG/M metagenome (GOLD analysis project Ga0209748, IMG submission 185490) | Arctic peat soil microbial communities from Barrow, Alaska - Barrow Graham LP Incubations 004-21A (SPAdes) (version 2) | ecosystem: Environmental > Terrestrial > Soil > Wetlands > Peat... | reverse complement strand
CGATACCCGGGTGCTGGTCCTGGCCGGAGAGGGCTGGCACGAGGGAGTCCGCGGCATCGTCGCCTCCCGGGTAGCCGGCCGATACGGCGTTCCCGCGCTCATCTTCTCCGTCGAGAATGGGGAGGCGCGGGGCAGCGGCAGGAGCGTGGGCGAGGTCGACCTGCATGCCGCGCTGATCGGTTGCTCCGATATGCTGACGCGCTTCGGCGGCCACGCGGCGGCGGTCGGGGCCACCTTGCCCGAGTCTTCGCTCGCCGCTCTGGCAGCGCGGCTCCAGACGCAGCTCGCGGAGGTGCCAGCCGATGCGTTCGGAAACCGGGTGGCGGTGGACGCGGAGGTCCCGCTTCACGAGGCGACGCGCCAACTCGCCGCCGCGCTCTCGGCGCTCGAGCCGTTCGGACACGACAACGCGCGGCCGCTTCTGGGCACGCGCGGTGTCTTCATGGCACAGCGCTCTCTGGTCGGGCGCAACGGTGATCACCTCAAGTTCGAGGCCTACGACGGCGTCTCGACGGTGCCCGCGATCGCTTTCCGGGTGCCTGAAGCCAGGTGGCTCGCGGCTTGTGAGACCGCGGTCGACCTCGCGTACTCACTGGATACCGACGAGTGGCGTGGCCGGGAGCGGGTGCAGCTAATGGTGCGCGCCATCTCCGTTCACGAGGCGCCAGCCGACGCTCCAGCGGCCGAGCTGGTGGCAGAGCTGTTCGCCGATGCCGCGCGGATACTCGCTCGAGGCGAGTACGAGGGGATCGCGGACGCGGAGTCGTTCCACACCAAGCTCGCAGGAGTGAGCTTCGAGGGACGACAAGAGGTGGTCGCCCGGCTCCAGCCGGGCGCGCCGGTGCGCCTCGTCAGGCAGCCCGACAACGAGTTCGACCCGAACGCGATCGCGGTCTTCGCGCCCACGGGCGAGCAGATCGGGTACCTGAATCGGCGGCTCGCCTCCGTGCTCGCCCCCGCGCTCGACGCCGGCGCCGAGTGGGACGTGGGCGTGACGGAGGTCACCGGCGGCGAAGACGCCGGTGCGCGGGGGGTCAACGTCCTGTTCTCCCGGCCGGGCTCCGAGGAGGAGGCCGAGCGGGAGGCGGGATCACGGGCCGCGCGCCGCGCCGATCTGTCCTCGCTCGACCCGGACGCGCGCGACGCCGAGGTCACGCGCGCGCTGATCGGCGAGCGGACGCCGCACGCCGCGCAGGTAGAGGCACTCGCGCATCTGGCGGCCGGCCGCTCGTGCCTCGCGGTGATGGCGACCGGCCGCGGCAAGTCGTTCATCTTCCAGGCGCACGCCGCACGTATCGCACTGGCCAGGGGAGAGGCGAGCGTGTTCGTCTACCCGCTTCGCGCCCTCGTGGCCGACCAGGCGTTCCATCTCACCGAGGCCTTCGCCTCGCTCGGGCTGGTCGTGCGTCTCATCACCGGCGAGACCGCCCCGGGCGCTCGTGACGAGACTTTCGCGATGCTCGCTGATGCTGCGATCGACGTGTTGCTGACCACCCCGGAGTTCCTGGAGCGTCACGCAGCGCGCTTCGCGGAGTGCGGGCGCATCCGCTTTGTGGTCGTCGACGAGGCGCATCACGTCGGGCTCGCGCGGGCGGGGCATCGGCCGGCGTACTCGCGCCTGAGCGACGCACTGGAGACGCTGGGACGGCCGGTCGTCTGCGCGGTGACCGCGACCGCCGGGGACGAGGTGGCCGCGGTCGTTCGTTCCGCGCTCGGCATCGACGCGACGATACTGGACGACACCCGACGGGCCAACCTGCGCGTCGACGACCGGAGAGGCCTCAGCGACAAGGCCGGTCATCTGGCTGCCCTGGCGGCGCGCGGCGAGAAGATCATCGTCTACGTGAACAGCCGCGAGGAGTCGGTGCGTCTCGCGATGCGGCTGCGCGACGCCAGTCCGCATCTCGCACAGCGGGCAGCGTTCTACAACGGCGGGCTGTCGCGGGCCGCACGCCATGCGGTGGAGCGCGCGTTCCGTTCGGGCGACATCACGGCGATCGTCGCGACCAGCGCCTTCGGCGAAGGGGTCGACATCCCCGACGTGCGCCACGTGGCGCTGTACCACCTGCCGTTCAACCGCGTCGAGTTCAACCAGATGTGCGGGCGCGCGGGGCGCGACGGCGCCGAGGCGAGCGTGCATCTCCTGTTCGGCGAGCGCGATGGCCGTGTCAACGAGCTCGTGCTCGAGTCAGGAGCGCCCGACCTCGACGACCTGCGGGTGCTGTACGCGGTCCTGCGCGCGCTCGGTGGCGCGTCGGCCGACGGTTGGATCGAGGTCACGAACGCCGAGCTCGCAACCGAGGTGAAGAAGCGGCGCCCGAAGTCGCGGGTGACCGACCGCGGCGCGTCGGCCGGACTCGGCATCTTCCGCGAGGTGGGGCTCGTGACGGGCGAGGGTTCCGGCGCCTACCGGCGCCTCTCCCTGCTGCCCGTGGACGGCAAGGTCGACCTGACCGCGTCGGTGCGTTTCTCGGAGGGTGTCGAGGAAGCCGAGGAGTTCGCCGAGTTCCGGTCCTGGGTGCTCGCCGCGGACTCCGCGGACCTGCTCGCGGCGTTCGACCGGCCGATCCTGCCAACGGCGCAGTGACCCCCTCGACCCGGGACGCGCCCCGCGCGCCGCTCGCTGCTAGAATCCTCCCACCAGTACCGAGCACACGCGCGCACGCAGGTGCGCGCAAGGGAGCGTTCGTGACCCTCACGATGGAGCAGCTCGAGAAGCGCGTCTCCGCCTACAATCCGTCGGCGGACATCGCCCTGCTGCGTCATGCGTACGACTTCGCCGCGGCGGCGCACGAGGGCCAGATGCGCAACTCGGGCGAGCCGTTCATCACCCATCCCGTGGAGGCATGCGGCATCCTCGCTGAGCTGCACCTCGACATGGAGACGCTCGTCGCCGGGCTGCTGCACGACACGGTCGAGGACAGCAAGGTCACGGTCGCGCAGGTCAAGGCGGCGTTCGGTGACGAGGTCGCTGCCCTGGTGGACGGTGTCACCAAGCTCGGCAAGATCAAGTTCGACTCCCGCGACGAGGCCCAGTCCCAGAACCTGCGCAAGATGCTGATCGCGATGGCGAAGGACATCCGCGTCATCCTGATCAAGCTAGCCGACCGGCTGCACAACATGCGCACGATCGAGTTCCTCCCACCCGACCGCCAGCGCGACAAGGCGATCGAGACGATGGAGATCTACGCGCCGCTCGCGCACCGCCTCGGCATCTCACAGGTGAAGTGGGAACTCGAGGACCTGTGCATGAAGGTGCTCGAGCCGGTGAAATACCAGCAGATCCAGCGCCTCGTGCAGGACAGCCGCGCGGCCCGCGAGGCCTATCTGGCGCAGGTGATCGACGAACTCACGCGCGAATTGGGCGAGGTCGGAATCCACGCTGAGATCTCGGGCCGGCCGAAGCACTTCTACAGCATCTACCAGAAGATGTCCCAGAAAGGTAAGGACTTCAACGAGATCTACGACCTGATCGCACTGCGGATCATCGTCGCCTCGGTGAAGGACTGCTACGGGGCGCTCGGCACCGTCCACTCCATGTGGAAGCCGGTCCCCGGCCGGTTCAAGGACTACGTGGCGATGCCGAAGTTCAACATGTACCAGTCGCTGCACACCACCGTGATCGGCCCGGCCGGCCGGCCGCTCGAACTGCAGATCCGCACCGAGGAGATGCACCGCACCGCCGAGTACGGCATCGCCGCCCACTGGCGGTACAAGGAGGGCGGACGCGGCGACGAGAGCTTCGACGAGCGGCTCGCCTGGCTGCGCCAGATGCTCGAGTGGCAGACGGAGCTGAAGGACCCCCGGGAGTTCATGGAAGCGCTCAAGATCGACCTGTTCGAGGACGAGGTGTTCGTCTTCACGCCGAAGGGCGATGTGGTCAGCCTGCGCAAGGGCTCGACCCCGATCGACTTCGCCTACCAGATCCACACCGAGATCGGCCACCACACCGTCGGCGCGAAGATCAACGGCTCGATCGTCCCGCTCGGCTACGAGCTGCAGATGGGCGACCGCGTCGAGATCATGACGAACAAGAGCTCGGGCCCTTCGCGCGACTGGCTCAACATCGTGCGGACCTCGAGTGCGCGCAGCAAGATCCGCACGTTCTTCTCCAAGGCGAGCCGCACCGACGACCTCGCTCACGGCAAGGACGAGCTCCAGAAGATCCTGCGCAAGCAGGGGTTGTCGGTGGGCTCGTCGACCGGCGTCCGGGCGCTGAACGCGGTGGCGAAGGAGCTCAATTTCGCCGAGGCCGACGACCTGGTCGCGCACATTGGAGCGGGCAAGGTCTCCGCGAAGATGGTCGTGGGCAAGCTGATCAAGCTCCTTGCCGGCTCCGACGCGGTCCCGGCGGAGCCGGAGAAGCCCGAGTTCACGATCGCGACGCCGATGATGCCGCCGCGGAGCAGTCGCCGGAAGTCGGTCACGGGCGTGCGGGTGAAGGGGATCGACGACCTGCTCGTGCGGCTCGCTCACTGCTGCAACCCGGTCCCAGGTGACCCGCTCGTGGGTTTCGTGACCAGGGGACGCGGCGTGTCGGTGCACCGCAAGAACTGCCCGAACGCCAAGGACCTGCTGAACACGCCCGAGCGCATCATCGAGGTCGAGTGGGACACGGACGCCGCCACCACGTATCAGGTCGAGATCTACATCGAGGCCCGAGACCGCACCGCGCTGCTGCGCGACGTCACGACCGCGCTCGCGGAGGCCGGCGTGAACGTCCTGTCGGCCAACATCGCCACCGACCGCCAGGGCATAGCGACGATGCGGTTCCTGTTCGAGCTCGGCAACATGGAACAGCTGGGCGCGGTCCTTACCCGCGTCCGGACGCTCGACGGCGTGTTCTCCGCCGACCGCATGATGCCGTCGCCCGGGCTGCAACGTTCATGACCGCGCTGGACATCACCCGGCTCGTGCTCGGCGACCTCGACACGAACTGCTGGATCGTCTCGGACGGTTCCGGAGGTCCGCTCGTCGTCATCGACCCCGCGGCCGAGCCCGAGCGCGTCCTCGAGACGGTCGCGGGTCGGCCGGTCGCGGCGGTAGTGCTCACGCACGGGCACTTCGACCACCTCGGTGCAGCGGCGGACGTGGTCGACGCGACCGGGGCGCCCCTGCTCGTCAGCGCCGGGGACGCGGCGACGATCACCTCGGCGGAAGCCAACGGGGGAGCGGAGTTCGGATTCGACTTCGTCGCTCCGGCGCCGGACCGGTTCCTCGTCGATGGCGACGCGATCGAGGCTGGCGGGCTCACCCTGTCGGTCTGGGCGACGCCAGGGCACACGCAGGGCTCGATCTGCCTGCTCGCGAGCGGCTTCACCGGGGACGAGCACCTCTTCTCCGGCGACACGTTGTTCGCCGGCAACGTCGGACGCACCGACCTCGCTGGCGGGGACCCGCGCGCTATGCGCAGCTCGATCGCGCTGCTGGCCTCGCTCTCGCACTCGACGGTGGTGCATCCAGGCCACGGGCCCGACACCACGATCGGCAACGAGAGCCGCCACAACTACTTCTGGCCGAGGTGAGCAGCCCCGTGGACACGACGCTGCGCGACGTGATGCTCGTGGCAGTCGGCGGCGCCGCGGGCTCCGCGCTCCGCTACGGCATCGGGCGGCTCATGGGGCCGACGGCGGACGCGGCGTTCCCTTGGCACACGTTCCTCATCAACGCCACCGGGTCGTTCGCTATCGGCCTGCTGCTCGTCGCCGCGGCCCGCCTGGGCTGGCCCGGATGGTGGCGGCCGCTCCTGGCCCTCGGTCTACTCGGTGGCTACACGACGTTCTCGACGTTCGCACTCGAGTCTGTGGAGCTGATGCTGCGGGGCTCGTACGCTCTGGCGGCCACCTACTCGCTCGGGTCCCTAGCGGTCGGGCTGGCGGCCGCAGCCGGCGGGATCTTCCTGGGGCGTGCCCTGCTGTAGCAGACGCCGGCGAGCTCGTCGCCGGTCCCGCTTACGCGCCGCCTCTAGGTAGTGGATACTCGGAACACAGTTGTCGGGGCGGTTCGTGCGGTCGATTCGACAGGGGCGTCGGGAGACTCGATGTACGTCGCAGGCGACATCAACAGGATCGCCCAGGAAGCGTTGCTCGACGCGGTGGCCGGGCCGGCGTTCTTCGTCAGTCCCGAGTACCGGTACCTCGCGTTCAACGAGGCGAACCGCCGCGCGGTGAAGATCCTGTACGGTACCGACCTCGAGGTGGGCATGAGCCTGCTCGACGCCGTGACCTCGGCGGACGACCGCGAAGTCCTTAGAGCACACCTCGACCGTGCTCTCGCGGGCGATGTCCACAGCGCCGGCAGCTGGTACGGCAGCGACCCCGACTCGCGCTACTACTACACGATCACCTACTCTCCGATACGGTTGAGCGAACGTGTGGTGGGGGTCGCCGCGGTCGCTGTGGAGGCGACCGACCTTCTCCGGGCCTACGAGGCGCTCCACGTGCTGACCGATGTGGTCGAGTCATCCGACGAAGCGATCGTCACCTGGTCGGCCGACGGGACAGTCTCCAGCTGGAACGCCGCGGCCGAGCGGCTCACGGGGTTCAGCGCCTCGGAGATGGTCGGTCAGACGATGGACGTCTTGACTCCTCCCGGACGGGAGAAGGAGTTCCCCCAGCTCATGGACGAAGTGGCGGCAGGCCGCCGCATCGAACACGTCGCGACCGAGGCGCTGTGCAAGGACGGGACTTGCGTAGCGATCGAGTTGACGCTCAGCCCGATCGTGACCGATGAGGGCGAGGTCGTCGGCGGGACCACGGTCGCGCACGATCTGACCCAGAAGCGCTCGATGACCGAAGCGCTCCGCCGTTCGGAGCAGAAGTTCGAGGCCGCGTTCCGCGCGTCGCCGGATGCCATCAACATCAACCGACTCTCCGACGGACTGTACCTCGAGGTCAACTCCGGCTTCGCGGCGCTGACGGGGTACTCCGCCGCGGACGTGGAAGGCAAGACGTCGTTCGAACTGGCGATCTGGGACGATCTGGCGGACCGCGAGCGTCTGGTCGAAGGTCTGCGCCAAGTTGGGCACGTCGACCGGCTCGAAGCGCGCTTCAGGCGCAAGGACGGCTCGGTGACGGTCGCGGAGATGTCGGCCTGTATCATCGAGGCTGGCGGCCAGTCCTGCATCCTGTCGGTCACGCGCGACATCTCCGAGCGGAAGCGCGCCCAGGCCGACCTCGAGGCCAGCTATGCGCGCTTGGAGCGGATGAGCCACGACGTGGTCCAAACGCTCGGGCGGGTCGTCGAGACCCGCGACCCATATACACAGGGCCACGAGCAGCGCGCGGCGGAGCTGTGCCGCCTGATCGGCACCGAGATGGGCATGAGCGCCAGCGACATCGCTTTCCTCGAGACCGCTGCGCTCGTCCACGACATCGGCAAGCTGAGCGTGCCCGCCGAGATACTCACGAAGCCCGGACGGCTCTCCCCGGTGGAGTACGCACTCATCCGCGAGCACCCCCGCAACAGCTACGAGATCCTCAAGGGCATCGCCTTCGACTGGCCGATCGCGGAGATGGTGCTGCAGCACCACGAGCGGATGGATGGCTCCGGATACCCTGACGGGCTTCGCGGCGACGAGATCGGCATCCACGCTCGAGTGCTCGCAGTTGCGGACGTGGTCGAGGCGATGGCCACCTCCCGTCCGTATCGACCCGCTCTCGGCTTGGAGGCAGCGGTGGAGGAGCTCCGCCTGCACCCCGAACTCTACGACGCGAACGTCGTCGCGGCGTTCCTGACGCTCTGTGACGGCGGGCGCGTGGATCTCTAGCGCGCGCTCGTGCGCCCGCGCCCGCGTACGGCGTGACTGCTACACTCGCAGCCGTATCCGTGATGCCTCCTGCGAAAGGCAGCGCCGCGACGATGTCGAAGGCGGAGTACCGGGCCCCGAAGGGCACATCTGACCTGCTCCCCGCCGATGCGCGAGCGTGGGAACACATGCTCGCTACGGCGCAGGACCTCTTCGCGCGCTACGGGTACGAGCCGATCTACACCCCCGTCTTCGAACACACCGACGTGTTCGTGCGTGGCATCGGCGAAGCCACCGACATCGTGGGCAAGGAGATGTACACCTTCGACGACAAGGGCTCTCCGCCCACGTCGCTGACGCTGAGACCCGAGGGTACGGCTCCGATCGTCCGAGCGGCCCTCGAGAACGGACTGACCGCCAACGGGCAGTCGGCCAAGCTCTACTACTGCGGGCCGATGTTCCGCTACGAGCGCCCGCAGGCCGGCCGCCGCCGCCAGTTCTGGCAGATCGGCGCCGAGGCGCTCGGCATGGGCGAGCCCACCGTCGACGCCGAGGTCATCGCTCTGCTGATGGAGTTCTTCGCCGCCGTGGGGATACCGGCCGCATCGATGCGGCTCCTCGTCAACACGATGGGTGACGAGTCCTGTCGCCCCGCGTACCGCGAAGAGATCGCAACGTTCATCCGGAACAACGCCGCGGACCTGTGCGACGGATGTGCTCGCCGGGCCGAGACGAACCCGCTGCGCGCCTTCGACTGCAAGAACCCCGGCTGTCGCGAGACGATGGGCAAGGCCCCGATACTCCGGGACCGGTTGTGCGACGATTGCGCGGCCCACTACGCGGCCGTGAAGGCGCACCTCGACGCACTCGGGATCGTCTACGAGGAGGACTCCTCGCTCGTGCGCGGCCTCGACTACTACACGCGCACCGTGTTCGAGGTGCAGGCGGACGGGCTCGGCGCGCAGAACGCGATCGGAGGCGGAGGCCGGTACGACCGCCTGTTCGAGATGTACGGCGGCCAGCCGACACCCGGGTTGGGATTCGCCCTCGGCTTCGAGCGCACGATGCTGGCCCTTCGCGCTGCCGGGGTCGAGCCTCCGTCCACCGCGATCGCGGATGTCTTCGTCGCTCGGGTGGCCCCGGAGGTAGCGTCCGACGTCTTCGCCGTGACGCAGCGCCTGCGCGCAGCCGGGATCGCAGCGGAGATGGACCATCAGCGCCGCTCCCTGAAGTCCCAGATGAAGGCAGCCGACAAGCTCGGTTCGTTGTTCGTCGTGTTCGTCGGCCCCGATGAGATCGCGAGCAACGAGGTCACCATGCGCGACATGTCCACGAAGGAAGAGCGGCGCGTATCCCTGCACGAGGTCGAGGAGGATGTGCGCACCGCGGTGTTCGAGCGGTACCTGATGCGCGCCTCCGAAGGTGCCGCCGGCCGGTCCTAAGACGAAAGGCGCTATATGCTCGACGCACGCTATTCGATACGCACACACGTCGCGGGAGAGCTCCGCCGCGAGCACATCGGCACCGAAGTCACCTTGGCGGGCTGGGTTCACAGGCGCCGCGACCATGGCGGGCTGGTGTTCATCGACGTCCGCGACCGCAGCGGGCTCGTGCAGTGCGTCTTCGACCCCGACGCGTCAGGCGCGGCGTTCGCGACCGCCGAGCGGGTCCGCACCGAGTGGGTCGTGAAGCTCACCGGCACTGTGCGCTCGCGTCCTGAGGGCACCGTGAACCCGAACCTCGTCACCGGCGAGGTCGAGGTCATCATCGCCTCGGCCGAGGTGCTGAACGAGTCGGTCACCCCGCCGTTCGAGATCGATGCGGGTATCGAGACCGACGAGATCACGCGCCTCAAGTACCGCTATGTCGACATCCGTCGTCCCGAGGTACTCGCCGCTCTCGTCCTGCGCGACCGGGTCACGCAGCGGTTCCGCAAGAGCCTCGAGCATCGCGGCTTCATGGAGGTCGAGACGCCGATACTGACGAAGTCGACGCCGGAGGGCGCGCGGGACTTCCTCGTGCCGTCGCGCATGAGTCCGGGCGAGTTCTATGCGCTGCCGCAGTCGCCGCAGCTGTTCAAGCAGCTGCTCATGGTCGCGGGCGTCGAGCGCTACTACCAGATCGCGCGCTGCTTCCGCGACGAGGACCTGCGCGCCGATCGCCAGCCGGAGTTCACCCAGGTCGACATCGAGATGTCCTTCATCGAACAGGACGACATCCTGCACCTGATGGAGGACGTCATGCATGAGGTCATGCACGAGGCGGGCGAGGAGCTCGCCGTGCCGCTGCCGCGCATGCTCTATGCGGAGGCGATGGAGAGGTTCGGTTGCGACCGGCCGGACACCCGGTTCGGGCTGGAGCTCGTGGACGTCTCAAAGGTGTTCGCCTCCTCCGAGTTCAAGGTGTTCGCGGACGCGCTCGCGTCCGGCGGCACCATCAAGGCGATCAACGCGAAGGGCGCGGGGGACTGGAGCCGCAGCCGGATCGACGGGTTGAACCAGTTCGCGCTCGACGCCGGGGCCAAAGGCCTGGCCTGGGCCGCCTTCCCGAGCGATGGCGAGGTCCGCAGCCCGGTCGCGAAGTTCTTCTCGGGGGACGAGATGGCCGGACTTGGGGCCGCCCTCGCGGTCGAGCCCGGGGACCTGGTCTGCATGGTCGCCGACGCGCGCGCCGTCGCGAACGACGTGCTCGGCAACCTGCGTCTGCGCCTGGCGGACGACCTCGAGCTTCCCCGGAAGGGTTGGTCGGCGCTATGGGTGCTCGACTTCCCGCTGTTCATGTGGGACGAGGACAACAAGCGCTGGGACGCGAAGCACAACCCGTTCATGCGCCCTTTCGAGGAAGACCTCGCGCTGCTGGAGAGCGATCCCGGCGCTGTCCGCGGCTACTCGCACGACCTGGTGATCAACGGCCTCGAGATCGGTGGCGGCACGCTGCGCATCCACGACCCTGAGCTTCAGATGAAGGTCTTCCGGATGATGGGAATGACCGAAGAGGACGCCCAGCGCCGTTTCGGGTTCCTGCTCGACGCGCTGAAGCACGGCGCGCCGCCTCACGGGGGCATCGCACTCGGGCTCGAC
>Ga0209748_1001693_pt1 | contig 10831 bp, 16 predicted proteins | sample BarGraIncu00421A_FD_185490 | JGI IMG/M metagenome (GOLD analysis project Ga0209748, IMG submission 185490) | Arctic peat soil microbial communities from Barrow, Alaska - Barrow Graham LP Incubations 004-21A (SPAdes) (version 2) | ecosystem: Environmental > Terrestrial > Soil > Wetlands > Peat... | reverse complement strand
TGCCCTGGTTAACAGGGAGGAAGGTGGGGATGACGTCAAGTCAGCATGGCTCTTACGCCTCGGGCTACACACGCGTTACAATGGCCGGTACAATGGGTTGCCAAATCGCAAGATGGAGCCAATCCCAACAAAACCGGTCCCAGTTCGGATTGGGGGCTGCAACTCGCCCCCATGAAGTCGGAATCGCTAGTAAACGTGAATCAGCATGTCACGTTGAATACGTTCCCGGGTCTTGTACACACCGCCCGTCACACCACGAAAGTTAGAGACATCCGAAGTACGCTTAGGCGTCCTAAGGTGGAGCTAGCGATTGGGGTGAAGTCGTAACAAGGTATCCGTAGCGGAAGCTGCGGATGGATCACCTCCTTTCTAGGGAGTAAGATGACAAAATGACGTCATCCTGAATTTATTTCAGGATCTCGGAAAGTCAATCTAGGCCGAATCACGTCTCGTACGTGAAGGTTTGGAAAATGCTCTGCTATTATTCGGCTGCCAAAGTCGCAAGACAATGACACCAAAACAACCACTACTTGTAGTGGTTGTTTTATATTGGCTATTCGTCATTCCAGCGTAGGCTGGAATCTAGCCTTTCGATCCCTCGTCATTGCGAGGTACGAAGCAATCTCTCCCCGTTGTCATCTCGACCGAAGCGGAGAGATCTCTTAGTAATATTCGTTATTTCTTTGCCACTTTCTCTTGAAAGAAAGTAACACAAAGTTCAAGAAAATCAAGTTCTCCTTCAGTTCGCTACAAATACGATTATTCAATTCAGTATTTATGACGCTCACCGATAGTCGTGCCTCACGCCGGCAGGTTGATTTTCGCAGGGGCAATCAAAAAAGCCACCTTGCGGTGACTTTTTTGATGGTGGACCAGACCCTCCTTCATCCGGCAGCTGCCGGACTACGGGCGGGCAAGCAGGACTCCCACTTGCCACTCGATACAGAATTATCTAAATACTTACGAAGGCAAAATCATTGTTAAATGAGCTAAAAAGTGCTAAAATATTAGCTGTCCAGTGCTCGTTTGAGCCTGAAGAGGGCGATTAGCTCAGATGGTTAGAGCGCGTCACTGATAATGACGAGGTCCCAGGTTCGATTCCTGGATCGCCCACCAGTATAAAAGGAGGAAGAATGTTCGGACAGATAGTTTTCGGCCTAATCGGTATCCCACTCGGGGTGCTTATCATGGTTCGCACAAACTATATCGTCGACCAAATCACAGGCTCCATCGGGTTCGCTGAGCGATACCTGGGTAGTGGTGGCACGTATACATTTTTCCGCATCATCGGTTTCATCATCACCCTAGTCTCCCTGTTTGTAATGTTCGGCTTCGCTGGAACAATTTACACATCCATCATAGATGGCCTAAAGGGAGTCTCCGGCAAGTAGCCCGCGTATATTCGCGGGCCAGTAGCTCACCTGGTAGAGCGCCTCGTTTGCACCGAGGAGGTAGCGGGTTCGAGTCCTGTCTGGTCCACCATCAAGAAAGTCACCTTTGGGTGGCTTTTTTGTTATGCTATACTCTTTGTATGAAAAAGCATTATCATGAGAATGAGAGCGAAGACTTTCGCTGCAAACACTGCAAGGCCGAGGTGCCTGGGACTGCCATCGGCACCAGACAGCGAAATCACTGCCCTTTTTGTTTATATTCACTGCACGTCGATGAATCTATCGGTGACCGCCGGTCGGAATGTCATGGTTCCATGAAACCTATCGGACTTACCACGAAAAAAGATGGTGAGATTATGATTGTCCATCGGTGCGAAAAGTGCGGCAAGATTTCGAATAATCGCATCGCCGGGGATGACGACACCGACAAAATAATTGCGTTACTAAACCCTAGCTCGGGCATTGAACTGGAAGACTTAAGTACACAGCTTTTTGGAAAATAATATTATTGCGGTAGGAGTTTTCCCTTAGGTGTTTTGGTTTTTCTCGGATGTAAATTGTACTTTACGAATTCAAAATATTTATATGTAAGAAAGTATAGTAAACCCGTTGAGAGCAGTGCTAAAAAGTTGCTATCTTGGTTATTCGCGGTTTTAAAGGAAGCAAATATTCGGGCCGGTATCACATTAATCAGCACTGTGACTAGATTGTCCAGCGCGCTGCCGTCAATAACCTTTATCAAAAAATTCAGTAGGAAAATAGTTATAAGGGATAATTCGACAAACAATAAAGTCGTTTCCACTAAAGACGCGATGTTCTCGGCCAAATACTTAACGCTAAAAATAGGATGGCACTCACCCTTCTTCAGCTTTATCATGTAGTGTTGTTTGATATTTCCCATACATCTATTATATACCCGCTCACCTAGGGCTTGACAGATGTGTTCTATGGGACTATCATACTAGTCCAAACGAATATTTCGTTCCACTCGGCCACCGAGAGTGGCCCTATAAAGTTCCGAAACTCATGACTCATTCATGGGTTTGTTTTGTTAACAAAACATCTTGGTCGACAGGTGTTTTTACCCGCCTTTGGCGGGAGGAAGGAGAGATGTGGATAACAGGGACAAAGCCATCGTACTTCTTGCACAAGCGGAAAGTATCGTTTCCGAAGCAAGAGATGCGATGGATTACAAAAAACACTTTCATCTGAATGGTGAACTTTTGGCAATAGATACCATACTGTGTAATATCCTAAAGTCACAAAGACGGAACTATTAGGAGGAGAAAATGGGTAAGAATCAAATAATCGAAATGTTGGACCGGGCGCATCTAGACATCATGGATGCCAAGGATCTGATGGACGACAGCAGGTACTTTCATTTGGCTGGCGAACTACTAGCCTGTAGTGAAATCATGAGTAAGATTATCAGAGAGACACAAAAACAGTATTAAAATAGAGTAAGGAGAAAGAACAAGTGAATATTTCCTGCTGATAGTGGCGGACCAACACGGTTTCGCCACTTTTTTTGTTGCAAAAACACTGAAGAATAGCTATAATCACTCGCATAGTAATATCTTTCCACTGGGGAGAGGGGTCCAAAGTGTGCAGGCAACTTAGCACTGTCAGGGAGGCCAGCCTCGGCATCAATGCCTTCATCGAAGGGGCAAAGAAGGTAAAGGGGACTAAAGGCTGCGAGAATCTGATCACTGCCCGTAGAACGGGAGACGCTCAGACTCTGATCACGCACGCCGTCGGCCTCGCTTTTGAGGAGGGTCCTACTGTAGGGTGTCCTCTGAGGCTTCGGTACAATCCCACGACCAGGGTCTTCTACATCGCCGGGAACGAGATGGACTACGATCCGTTCATCGCGCTGCAGAACGCTGTCGAGTCGGAGTTTCTGGTCAAGGGGCTGAAGTTCCACCGCATGCTTGACGGCACCGAGGACGCGCCTCACGTCTCGCACGCCGCATCTCTCGTCGTACAGCCCGCCATCTGATCGCCCCACTAACGGTTTAGACAAACGTCTGCCGGTTGTGGGGCGTTTGCATTTATAATCTTCGTCATTGCGAGCGCAGCGCGGCAATCTCGGCCAGCCCCACTACCGTTCGAACGAAGCGAGAACTATTCTGTCACCTGGGTGTAAATCGGCTATTTTAGTCGCAGCTAACGATTTTGCCAATCTTGGGCGATTTTCCACCTAGGTGTAAATGGGCAGTTTTAGCCCTAGGTCCTGAATTTCGTTGCAAAAAAGACATTTTTAGCTTATAATCACCCCCGACACTACCGAGACTCTGGGAGGGACAGAAATGAGTGATACATATAGCTCGGAGCCTTATGGCAAGGAGATATTTGAGAGACTTGAAGAGTTGGGTGTTGTACAGCATGGTCATTTCGTCAATGCACGGACTGGACAGCACGAATCCATCAGGGTGGAGAAGGATCTTCTCTTCCCCTCGGCGGTCGCCATGCGCGACTTCACAGAGATCATCTCACTGGAGCTGGTCTCACCGCGGATTGACACCGTCATCGGTGCAGGCCCCATGGGTGCAGCCCTGGCGAACCAAGTCACTGACTGGCTCAACGTTTCTGGTCAGCAGGCCTTCGCAATCTACGCCGAGAGGATCAGGCACCGAGCTATAAGAATCCCCGCGGCGCAGAAGTGCTTCGTGGATTCCACTCAGAGGGTTGTCATCGTCACAGACATTCTCCATGACTCTAGTTACCAGGTACGTCAGATGGTTCAGATGGTTCATGAGCTCGAAGGAGATCTCTGGGGCATCGCCGCCATCTGGAATCACGGCGGCCTGACCGCCGAGCACTTTGGGGTTGAGAATCTCTTCTCCATCTGCGGCAAAGAGTTCACTACCTGGTTCGAATCCGACTGTCCGCTCTGCGAGGGCGACGTACCCATCACCCCTGCACCTTCTACATTCGAAAGGACATGCTAATGACTGAGTCTAGAAAGAGCCTGGACGAACTGCTGAAGCAAGTGCGTGATGGCTTCCAGCAAGCTGGTCAGCCACCGGTGGGCTACATCGCTCACAAGCCTCACTTGGCCTGTGAAGCAGGTGATGCTCTGCACGAGATCTCTGACATGCTCATTGATGCGGTCAAGGTCTACGGCTACACGCCTGGATGTCCGCCCAAGGCCGACAACCGCCAGATGAAGTGCATTCAGTGCTCCCTTATCGCTGGGAGCGATCAGTGCACACTGGAGCGCGTAGGGCGCGTCGCTCGTCTCATGCCTCCGGGCTGAACACCACACCCCGTCTACGATTTGGCAAACAAACTGCCGCATCGGAGGCGGGGCGTTTGCTTTTTCATTGCAAAAAAGGCTTTTTCGTCATATAATCGCCTCGTGACGCATCAAAACTATATCCTTGAAAGGGGGATGTCGTCATGTACAACGGTGTAGTTCTGGCTCTGTTCATGGTGTTGATCGCGCTCGTAGCCTGGGTTGGTTTCCTGCTCCAGAAGATCGAAGAGCGTCTCGTCAAGACGCCCTGGGTCAAGGTGACCAAGGAAACGAAGGAGCTCTACGACGAGATTGTACGGTGCTCTGGTGCAGTAAGCAACGTTCTGCGGATTTCTCAGGGTGCTGTCGAGTACCTTGGGAAGGAGTTCAGCAACAGGATTCAGAACTGCAAGGTGCAGTCGGTGAGGGTCTATGGGGTGCCCGATTCAGCCAAGATCAGTCTCCACGGGACCACTTACCAGATTCACATCACTGCGGAACTCAACGTCGGAGGTTTTGGGAGTAATTCTTCGGGTGAGAAGATGCTCACAAGGCTCAACTGCAATTTCGTCTTCAACCCGAGGGACAAGGCGGCTGAGCTAATCTGGGTCGGTCCGAACTAGACCCACGCCCCACACACGGTTTTGACAAACGTCCGCCGGTTGTGGGGCGTTTGCATTTATCGTTTCTTTTTGTAGTAATGATACATGAAGACCAGGATGATAAGAACGAAGATTGCCAGACCTGCTAGGCGGAATACCCTAAAGAAGTTCACCACCGCATCCAGATTTTTACTAAAGTGAAACGTCACCGCAGCTACTATAGATACGAGTACGGTTGCAGCTGCGGCATCGAATGCGATGAATCTTTTGTATGGCATATGGGCAAGGCCGGCGGCTATGGAGCCAGTAGCACGACTGACGGCGCTGAACTGCGATGCGAATACTGTGCGGCCACCCTTCTCACGAAAGAGTGCCTCGGCTGGGGCTAAGTTTGCCCTATTTTTTACCGGAAAATATCGGCCTATGGCATAGCCAATACTGTCTCCGATGAGGTCTCCGATGATCGCTAGCGGCACTACAATCCAGATATTTAGCAGGCCTTGCCCGGCATAGAAGGAGACTACGATGAGCGCAGTCTCTCCCGGTATTGGTACCCCGGCGTTCTCTAGCATCAGCCCGAAGAAAGCTACCCAGTAGCCGTAGCCATGAATGTATGGCGAAAGTAGATTGATGTAGTGTTGTATGCCCATGTCTATATATTACACCCATAGTGTTACCGATGTACTCGCCTATAACATTTTCTTGAATCAAATCCAATCAGTGTTATAATGTAATTGTGTATAACCCACAGAAGGGAGTCATATGAGCACCCAGGAAATCTTTTTTATCACGCAGAGTATATCGGCCGTCATGGTCAGTATATTCTTTGTCGCTCTGATAGTTTTCCTCATGAAACTATCTGCCTCTATCCGGACAATCCGGGAGAAGATCACTACAGTCGCCGATGATGGCATCGAAGCGGCGGAGGAAGCCAAGGTCTATGTCAACAAAATAGGCAAAACGGTCCTCGAATACATTACTATCAAGGCACTTGGAAGTATTAAAAAAAAATAAAGAAGGAGACAGACATGAAAGTAAAAGACTTTGCAGAAGGAGCCCTAATCGGAGTACTAGCAGGCGCTATTGGCGGAATACTATTCGCCCCACAATCAGGTGAGGAAACTCGCACTGACCTCGTCGACAGCTTCAACGAGATCAAGGGTAAAGTAACCGAGAAGCTAGCAGAAGTCGAGGACTTCACTCGTGAAACCTACGACAACGCCGTCCACGGTGTAGTGGCTACCTACGAAGAAGCCAAGAAGATCACACCAGAAGACGCCGCCAAAATTAGCGACATTTTCGACAAAAGCTTTGCTGATATCGAGAAAATAGTAGCAAAAGATGTCAAGAAGATTGCTGACGCAACCAAATAATACTCGACTGAGTATCAAAAGAGACGGTTTCAGCCGTCTCTTTTGATTTGGGCGAGTTCTCGACAAGACTCACGAATAAGGCTACAATAAAGCTATGACTTGGAGTGCCCAAAAGAGCGATTATGCCGACCTATTTGCATAATTTATTGAAAAGTAGTATATAATGTATTTAGACAAAAAGACTATAAAAACGAAGGAGTGGTAAAGTGAAAAAAATTGGTAAGATTACAGCGGTAGCGGTATTAATGACTGCTATGGTTTTGGGACCTTCTACTATGGTAAGAGCCGCAACGGCAACGGTAGATCTGGGGACCGCAGGGAATTTCGCGGTACTGGCTGGTACACCAGTGCTCACGAATACCGGCAACAGTGTTATTACCGGGGATGTTGGACTCTCTCCAGCTGGCGGCGGCGGCTTCGCCGGCTTTCCGCCGGCAGTAGTGCACGGTACCATATATGCAGTTGATGCTTTTGGCCCTTCTGGCTCTATAAATGATCCTGATTTGCTCACTATCGCTAAAAATGATTTAACCGCTGCTTATGGCGACGCTGCTGGACGAACACCGGTTACTACAGTAACTACCGAACTCGGCGGCCTCACCCTGACATCAGGCGTTTATACTTCCGCGTCAACCGCATTACAGATCACTGCAGGAGCTGGCGCGCTAGTCCTTGATGGACAGAACGATCCAAACGCTGTCTTCATCTTTGAGGGTTCTGACGAACAAGCCGGATCACTTACCGTAGGACCCGGGAGCACCGTATCACTGATTAATGGGGCCCAGCCTTGTAACGTATTTTGGCGAGTCTATGGAGCAACCATAGATACGACTGCCGTGTTCAAAGGCAACCTAATGGCACTGACTTCCATCACAGTTGCAGACGGTGCAAACATCGAAGGCAGACTTCTGGCTAGAAACGGTCAGGTCACCCTGATAAACGACACTATCACTGCTGCTGTCTGTGCTGCAGGCACTGATACCACAACCGTCCCTGGTCTGCCAGAAACAGGCGTCAGCTCCACAAATAGTAAAAATCTTATAGACATGTTAATTCTTGCCGGCATCTTTGCAGGCTCACTCATACTCACTATATCTTTACGCAAAAGGGAAATTTAGCTAACCCAGGACTAGCTATGAAGTTTAAAACCTTACCAAAGCGAACATGGCTACTCGCAGTCGTCGTCTTGGTTTTGATATCCTTCGGTGCACTTCTTTATTGCCTCCATACGAGCGCTAGAAAGTCTGAATCTGCTAGTAGTTATTCGAAACCGCAGGTTAAGGCGGCGACTACTGCCCAGATAGTCCCGGCTACCCCTGGATTACCGATACGACTCCAAATCACAGCCATAGGGGTAGATGCTTCCATCGATTACGTTGGTCTGACAGCATCGGGACTAATGGATAAACCCAAAAACCAAGACACCGTGGCTTGGTATCAGCTGGGCGCGCGCCCGGGAGATATCGGCAGTGCTGTCATAGCAGGGCACTACGGCACATGGGCCAACGGCAGGGGTTCGGTTTTTGATAGTTTGAACAAACTACAAAAAGGCGACAAAGTATCAGTCTTAGATGATAAGGGCGCCACCATTACTTTCGTTGTACAAGGAAGTCGGGACTTCGGCTCTGCCGCGGACGCCACAGACGTATTCCGTTCCAGTGACGGCAAATCCCATTTAAATCTCATCACTTGCGAAGGGATCTGGAACACAGCCTCTCAGAGTTATCCCAGTCGGCTCGTGATATTTACGGACAAGGAGTAAACAGAGCATTATTGGCCATAGGGAGTATAATAATTAATAATAGTAATAATAAGAAAAGGGGGACAAAAATGGTAGCAGAAGAATACACTAAGGAAACTGTCACCACAGAGGAAAGTGGGACGGGCCCAACCGAGAAAAAACTGGCAAAGAGGGAATCCACCGGCCCGCAGACTATAGAATACATAGTCTATTTCGTGTTCGGGGTACTAGACATATTGCTAGCTTTCCGTCTCGTGCTACGCCTTTTGGGAGCGGGCACTTCTAGTTCGTTTGTGAACTTTATTTACAACCTGTCCGCGGCTTTCATCTGGCCATTCCAGGGCATATTCAGCAGTACTGTTGCACCGGGTGCAGAAACCGTCTCTGTCTTTGAGCCCGCCACACTCATTGCAATCATCGTGTACGCAATCCTGGCATGGGGAATTGTACAACTAGTCCGGATCCTATCCGGAGAGAGTCAGGAATAAATGGGTATTATCTATTGGATTGTTTTCGGACTCATCGTAGGAGTAATCGCGAACTTTATCTCACCAGGTAACAAGAGCGGCATAGTCGCTTCTATCATCCTCGGCGTCGTCGGCGCTATCGTCGGTGGTTATCTCGGAGACATGTTCTTCGGAGTCGGTGTGTCTGGCTTCAACTTGCCTTCCATCATAGTCGCTGTTATCGGCGCTCTCATCGTCCTCTTCGTCGGCAGAATGCTGATGTCACGCAATCAGGCATAGAGAAACGGCAATTTCTCTCCTACGTCATCCTGAACTTGTTTCAGGATCTAAAAGAGGCCTTCAGGCCTCTTTTTATAACTCCGTCATTGCGAGTCACGAGGCAATCTCTCCCCGCTGTCATCTCGACCGACTTGTCCGCCGTAGCCTTGGCGAAGGCTGGAAGGGAGAGATCTCTTAGTAATATTTCTTATTTCTTGCCACTTTCTCTTGAAAGTAAGTGGCGTAAAGTTCAAGAAAATCAAGTTCTCCTTCGACTCACTACAAATGCGATTATACAATTCAGCATTTGTGAAGCTCGTTGATAGTCGTGCCTCACGCCGGCAGGTTGATTTTCGCAGGGCTAATATAAACCCGTTATTGCACCGTTATCGTTTGAGCTTACCTGCTCGTTCCGCAGCATTTGCGACTTGTACGCCGTAGCTTCGTGCGGAGGCTGTAAGGAGGAAACGATCTTTTTTTGATACAAATAATTTGACATAATAACTATTTCGTTGACTAATAGCCATAATAATGTTATTATATCCCTCGTGTAATCCCAAGAGGGGTTGTACGTGGGCAATTATGCCCGTTTGACATGAAAGGCAGGCGATAGGGTTGGGTAAGCTCAGCAAGAGAGCACGTGGCTTCCTCGCAATCGCACTTCTCGCAGTTTTGGTCGCAGCGGTCGGAATCTCCGGCGCGTACTTCAGCGACAGCAAGTCCGGTGCGATCACCGGCACGAACGGCAGCATCAAGGTCACGGGATCTGGTGGCGGCGGCTTGGACAACCTGGATCTCGCCTTCAGCAACCTGCTGCCTGGCGAGCCTCAGTCCGTCACCGCGGGCTACCAGAACACGGGCACGAGCCCCGAGGATGTCTGGATCGTATTCCCGAACGTTGACGCGCTTCACGCGCTCAACAATCTCGGCAGCTACGGTTCTGTTTCTATCGTCGACGCCGCGGGCGGCGTGAACTGGTCTTCGACCAACCTGAACGACAACCCAGCCTATTCCGCGGGTCAGCCAGACGACGTCAATTCCGGTAATGGCGCTATCTATCCTCTGCCGAAAAAGATGCTGCTCCAGTCGAACGTCGCTGCTAACGCTAGCGGCTCAATGACGTTCACGTTCGCTTATGCGAGCAAGCTGGGCACCGCTTCGAACAGCTCTGGCGGCGGAGTCTGGAACTACTATCCGCTTGGGACTACGACCAACAACGGCCTTCCCTACAAGATCGTCGCGACGCAGGTCGGTCAGCAGCCGTAGGCTGCGATTCGACCACGTGCTGTGGGGGTTGGCGGCCTCGTGCCGCCAACCCCCCCCTAGATCAAGGAGACATTTTGAAAAGAGTTCTGGGAACCCTGTTCAACGTCTTTCTCCTACTCGGAGTGATAGTGGCCGTGCCGCTAGTACTCACTAAGGTAGGCGTCCTGCCGTACCGGGCCTACCTGATAGACACTGGCTCTATGACACCGACAATCCCCAAGTGGAGCGCGGTGCTCGTGAGAGACGGCGTCTACCAGAAGGGCCAGGTCATCTCGTTCCAGACGCCTAACGGCATCGTAACGCACCGTCTCGTGGTTCAGAACCAGGACGGTACGCTCGGTACCAAGGGTGACGCCAATACGACCATTGATCCCTCGTTCCTACCGCCGGACAAGGTGATAGGCGGGGTGGTCGCGAACATACCGATGGCGCCTTTCTGGCTCATCGTATATGTCGCTCTCCTGCTTGGGTCCGTAGCCGGACACGAGCTAATCC
>Ga0209748_1001691_pt1 | contig 10834 bp, 8 predicted proteins | sample BarGraIncu00421A_FD_185490 | JGI IMG/M metagenome (GOLD analysis project Ga0209748, IMG submission 185490) | Arctic peat soil microbial communities from Barrow, Alaska - Barrow Graham LP Incubations 004-21A (SPAdes) (version 2) | ecosystem: Environmental > Terrestrial > Soil > Wetlands > Peat... | reverse complement strand
TAGGCCTCGATTATGCCAAGACGGCCACGCTCGCGTTCACCGCGGGAAGCAACAACTTCGAGCTTGCCATAGCAGTGGCGGTCGGTGTCTTTGGCTTAAATTCCGGTCAAGCGTTTACTGCAGTGATAGGGCCGCTGATTGAAGTCCCGGTTCTCATAAGCTTGGTGAACGTGGCCCTGTGGTTCTCCTCGAAGTATTTTACCTCTACCGGAGAGTCAACCGCGAAACGTTCTAAGCATAATTAGCGAACCACCTCAACGAGCAGCGTCTTAGCGATCAATGTTGGTTAGTTACTTGAACGAACGTGACAACGATGGGCGAAAAAAAGCCTTGTAAGTTCTGTGGCGCACTTCTTCCAAGAGATACCAAATTTTGTCCAAGCTGTGGGTCTTTCCTCACTAGCTCCCTGCATTCTCCATCAAAACGGGCTAATCAGCGCCCCCAGCGACAGCCAAAAATTGGCGGTCTTCGCGATGCGTCAGACCGAAGGCAGGGCCTAGGTAACCGCCGTTCGTCTAAATTTCAGCTCACAAGCAAACGGGTATCCAAGTGGGTGGTTTTGCTCATTTTCTTTCTCATCCTCGTTGTAGTTGTCGGAGGGGCACTGCACATCCCAACTGGTGGGAATACCACCACAACTTCAGTGTCTTCATCATCATCGCAAGCGCTGTACGCGCACAGCATAGTCGGTGTAGGGGATTCAATAACAGAAGGGTTTGCTGACCCTAATAACTGGCCGTATCATCTCAAAGCAAGGCTTGGCGGGGATTGGCTGGTCGTTAATCAGGGAGTTGGCGGGGATAAAACGGCGGATATGTTCGCGCGGGAGACTTACACCTTCGCTAGAAAGTGGGAAAAGCTCAGTGCTGTACTGAATCCCTCCTCTTTCGAAGTCAGAATATGTCGCAGCGAAGAACTCGGTCCGTTTAGGGATTGAACTTTCAGGGATCCTTCTATTTCCGCTCCACATCCCAAAATAGACGCGATTCAGTTGGACCGAAAAGTTCGGTGCCCCGAAGACTTCTTGATTTCCGCCATCAACGAATGCGGTTTTCCTGTCAGAATCGAGGAGTTGAATTATCTTGAATCCGTCAGTCGTTAGTGGGAAAGGTCGTACTCCTCGCTCAGGAAAAAACGGGTTGCCTATGTTCTCATCGTTGAGATGGGTATCCAAGCGTTTAATTAGCTCGTTTGCAACTTGTGAAGTTTCCTTTTTCATTTGAAGACCAGTTGCAGACAACAAAGCGTTATGGTTACAAAAAGACAAGAGTACACAGTCTTACTATTACTTGCTATTGTCGAGTTTGCATGTACAGGATCAGTCATGGTGCATAGATGTTACACAGCTCCCGCATTATCTGTCAATTGCTGCCAATAATTAAGGTGTTAGGACGCACGACGAAAGTGTATGGCTGTTAAGCCGGGACTCTTTTTTTATTGAGTTGATAGTCTACCAGTCCGAAAACATAACGAACCTATCCATTCACATAATATCTTCTGTGTCATCTAGAAACGAAAGAGAGAGTCCCGGGCGGTTCTTGAACGCTCTATCAATTGCGTCACGGCGGAACACCGACGTTATTCTATCGTGAAATTCACAACAATACTCTTGTCGAAAAAACCACTCTGGGTATTTTTTGCGCTCTTCGGCTAGAAATTCAGGAGTTATTCGAGGACATTGATCTGCATTGACTTCAACTTTAAGCCACTCGCCTTCGTATTGCCAGGCTTCAAAAAAGAATCCCAGTTTTCCATACGGTGTTGACAGCAGGATAATCCTCCCTCCAGATACGGCGACCATAGGCCTCGCTGTTTGATATGACTCGTCGGGAACCTGCGCTGCTTCGTCAATAATAAGAAGGGAAACGTTGGAAAAGCCTCGAATGCTATCGGGGCGCAGTCCTGTTAACGTGACAATCCGAGATCCGTTTTGCAGTTCCAGCTTATGCGCTGACTCTGTGATTGAAAGAACCGGACGTGCTATCTGTCGATAATAATCACGGCAGTTGCGGAACGTCTCGGACGCTTGCTGGAGCGTGTGTGAGATGATTATGACCATGGATTTGTCAAAAAATAGCGCACGGTGAAGGGCAAGAATTGCAGCGACTGAGCTTTTCCCGGTTTGTCTCGCACAGTTGAGAATTATTCGCTTAGAATCTGAACGCAAGACTTCCTGCTGCCAGGGATCTGGCTCTATACCAAGCGACCGCGCAAAGACAACGGGACTCAGGGCAGCGGCGAGGTTGTGATAGCTGCTGTTACTTCTTGCCATAACCCTCGTTGTTCCTCTTATTAGCTGCTTCAGCTTCGAGTAGTGCCTGAGCTATCTCTTCACGTATTTTAGGATGTGGCTCGAGTACCTGCATTAATTTACTTCGTAACTTTTTATATTCCGGAGAATCTGCGAAGCTCACATGCAGCGATTCGTTCTGGTTACTTGGAGTCTTATGCGCCAGTCTGGCGTCTCCTTTGCTAAGCGCTGCTTCCAATTTTAGCTCCATGTCTAAGAGTTTCGGGGTTTCGACATCTGAAAAGTCACGTTCTTCAAGTTGATCTCTAACCCGTACGAGCTGGCTGCCTAAGCGTTCAATGCGCGCTTTTTCCGTCAGCCAATATTTCTCTAGAAGAGCTTCGAGTTCCAGTGCATTTAGACTCTCGATCTGTTCCTTGAATTTATTATCCCAACGCTTAGCTGTCTGCACTCCGATCCCAAGCTCAGCAGCGACCGTCCTCTGCGATTTGTCCTGCGCCCGCAGCTCAATGAATCGGTGTTTCTTTTTACTGTCTTTCACATCTAATCCTAGACCTCGTATGGTACGTTCGAAGCTGTTGTCTTTGGGTGGATACATAGTATATCTGAATTTAACTATTTAAATTTTTTTTAGTAGTTAAATTAATTTTCCCATTATAAAAAGGCATCTTTATCTATTCTCAGAGTTATCGAACTACAGAGGCACCAAGAGCAATGGCGATGTTAAAGACTGACAAGGATACCCATACGAGGTTTATGCGCTACATAGCGAAGCGGTTTATCCAGACCAAAAAAAAGATGACGGTCACTGAAGCGCTCAATGAGCTGCTTGACTACGGCGACGAGCAGATCAAAAAGCAGCTGGATGCGGAAAACAGGTTTGACCCTATGCCTGAAGACGTCTTGAAACAGCAAACAGACGATATAACGAAAGAACTTCTCACTCAAAAATAATCCACAAAAGGAGGCCTCCTCGGCAATATGCCGGTCTTTTTTAGGTGCCGATCGGTTAAGAGGCGGATGGAACTTAACGGGTTCCTTTTTTGAAGCTTGAACACAGCTCTGATCAATTTCATGACCCTTTTCGCGCAGGTGATGTCAAGCAGCAATAGAATTCACTTATCCGCCAACAGCACGCTTTTTAACGCGATAAGAGACAAGGTTAGGCGGCTTGAGTTCGATCACTGACGCTGGGGCTCTCACGTTCCGCAGGTGAGGGGGCTTTCGCCCGTCTCTTTGTTTTTAGAGTCGAATCCCGTCGGAGTTGGCTTGCATACAACCGCCTAGCAAATATATTTATATATTTATATATAATTTTATAAATAATTGATAATAAGGCCTTTCGTTTGACTAAAACGATTCAGCGACGTTTTCTGCCTAAAGATCAAACGCTGCTTTTAAAAAAAGTGACATGGTTTTGGTAAAGTTTTGGTAAAGTTTTGGTAAAGTTTTGGTAAAGTTTTTCCGTTTGGCTAGATTTTGTAACTCCCAGCCAGAAGGTTTCCTATAGTGTCGAATGCAGCTACCAAAAAGACAAGCTTGTGATTCGCAGAAAAGAAGAGATATCGGTCTTTATTTTATTCTGATTCGGTGACTGCTTAAGTTATCGTAATTGCGCGTGCAACAGGGCGATTTTTTTCAGTTATTTCCTGAAGAGCACACTCAGCAGCCTTTTGCACGCGCTGGTCGGCATCCTGGAGCGCTTCGCTAAGAGCGTCCACCGCGCGAGGATCACCCAGTTGTCCGAGCGCCAAAGCTGCAGCTTCTCTCACCTCTGGATACGGATCTCCCAGCGCTTTTATGAGGGGCTCAACCGCTTGCGCATTGTTAATTTCCCCAAGTGCTACGGCCGCAGCTTGACGCACATTTTTGTAACTATCGGATAGCGCTTCAATGAGTGGCTGAACAGCGCGGGAATTTCTGAGCTGGCCGAGGGCTTCGGCTGCGGCCCGCCGGACGTCACTATTTTCGGCGTATAACGCGCGGATGAGTGGCTGAACCGCGCGGGGATTTTTAAGCTGGCCGAGGGCTTCGGCTGCGGCCCGCCGGACGTCGGACGATTCGTCTCCCAAGGCGTGTATGAATGGGTCTAATGAACGCAGGTCGTTTAATTGTTTAAGCGCACACGCTCCTGCAAAGCGTACGTGCCGGTCCTGATCTCTTAGGACAGATATGAGCGGTAGAACGGCGCTTGGGGTTCCCAGCTGGCCGAGGGCTTCGGCTGCGGCTCTGCGTGCGTTTTTGTTCGTAGATTGCAGCGTTCGTATCAACGCTTTTATTGATAGTTCTCCGAGGTGAACTAATCCCTTAACAGCGGCGAGTTGAACACGCCGGTCATCGTCATCTAAGCGCTCTATGAGCGGTAGAACGGCGCTTGGAGTCCCCAGCTGGCCGAGGGCTTCGGCTGCGGCCCGGCGCACCTCGTTATCCTTTGAATGCAGTGCAGTAAAGAGGGAATCAAACGCCTTGTGCCTCTCGAGAGCTGACACGGCGCTGACGCGCACACGCCCGTTTTCATCCTGCAAGGCTCCCTCGAGAGGAGCAATCGCCCTTTGATCTGTAAGACTTCCAAGCGCGTCGACGGCTTCTCTGCGCCTGTTTTTATCCCGTTCGAAGCTAGGGTTGCCAAATTCGACGAGGTGAGCGAGGTTTTCAACGTCACTGTCACCGACCATTTTTGAAATATTGGGTTTGCTGTCGAAGATGCTCACGAATTCCAACCCCTACAAACGATTCACTTTATCGATTATTAGTACGCCCATCAAACGTCATCTTAGAAGAGCGTATATGTTTTGAATCGCATAGACTTGAGTGCTGGAGTAACCATGCCAACAGGCTGACTAACAATCAACGACACATCGCAAAAGACCGCACTTAAAAAAAAGAAGCTTATCACGGTAGGCAGCGCCACAATAACTGCCACTCCTTATGCAGATTGGTTGCCAGCCAAAGGCCTTACCGTCTTGGTTCAGCCCACTTTTTCTGCAGAGCGGTTACACTAACCGGCGAGAGGGTCGCCTTAAATCCTTGCCCCGATACGCGACAGTTGCAGCCCTATTTAGCTCGAAGGCCAGCATCCAAAGCGGCGGAAATAGCTTTCTACTAAGAACTAAGCACCCGTATGCATAGTGCTCTGCCTTCGCGCGCTGCGATATTGTCAGGTGCAATCTCAAGCGCCTTTTTGAACGCTTCTAAAGCCGCGTCGGACTTGCCTAGACGCCCCAATGCACAGCCTTTGTCACTCCAGGCAGCTGCCAGAGCTGGATCGGATTCAGTCGCCTTTTCAAACTTGCTTAATGCGCCGTTATAGTCACCTTTTTCGTACAGAGCAACGCCATCGTTGACTAGCTCATTTGCAGTTGACGGCTCCGCCGCTGTCTCTGCGGCAGCTTTCTCTACGGGCGCTGTCGATACGCTCTCAACGACGCTGGCCGGTTTTAGTACAGGTGTTCCGCATTCCCTGCAAAAATTCGCTGTAGGGCTTAAAGGCGCTCCACAAGACTTACACAACTTTATTTCGGTCATAAACTCAGTTTACATTATCGCAACAAAGCCATAAAGCTTGCGTATCAGGTTAAGTTTAAAGGCAGACGATCTGCCGCAGGAATCTAGATTTGAGCAGCCGCATCATTCAAAAATGGTTCACATATGTAAAATGCGATATCCCACAGGATCGCCGTATATCACACAATAAAGCAGTCAGCATCGCGCGTTGACTCAGTCAGTTGCCGTTAGAAGTCCATTGCATTCACTATCTGCTTGTTAAGCCGTGCACACTGGGCTTTAAGATAATATTTGCTTTGCGCAATCTGTTGTCTGAGAAGTGCTTCCATCTCTTCTGCGGTCCGATACATAAACGGATTAAGTTCCTGTAAACGTTCTTGAGACAACCCCTCAACAGCGGTTGGTACGAGCACACTGTCACCCCAGAGTGGGTGTGGCTGATAGTCAACTGCCCCGCGCGTTGCTTGAATCAAGAATAGCTGTGTCTCTTCGATGGTCGGGCCCGTCCCTCCGACAGGCTTCTTTTTACCATTCACTTCTTCAAAAAGAGTCTTTGCCAGCCAGACGGGCTCGTCACCAAGGTGCGTATCGACCCAGACATATTTAGCGCCGACGCGTCCCGTCGTGTTGATCAGGTACGATTCGATCGGATTATCAGTGCCCACCCGCTCCTTCATAGAGGAATAAAATCGGTGGACGTGGGCGGCATTTCCAACGCCCATCGTGAATGGAAGACAATATCTAGATTCGTATTTCTCACCACCGACGCCCTCTCGGCCTTGCGCCGGGTGACCAATCGTTCTTCCGTCGGCGAGCACTTTTGCGGCGAACGCCGGATCATTCAGCTTAACCCACGCATAGTCTGAGATATACCCGGGACTGATGAATACTGCCATATTGAGCGGCCCAGCAGAGTCGACATTTCCATCGAAGTAGCCGGTATCTTCCAAGAAAATAATGCTACGCGCGTTTTGATTCAATTTTCCATGATACTGGAGTATCTCTCCACGGAAACTCACGTTTCCATATTCGTCCCACTCAGTGTTTTCGTGAAGTGCGTTCGGCGACGTCCCGGCGTTGTAAATGGCATGCTGCGTAACGTCGACGTCCTCTGTTTTAGTCCAGCAGCCCCGTTCTGGACTGGCTACTTGGTCCTCGAACACTGCCACGACGTCGTCATTTCTTATCAGTTGGTTAGAGATGAACGCAAGCGGATCAATTCCAAACTTATCGATATAGATCTGTGCAATGTTTTCATCATAGACATAATGCCCGTGCGTGGATTTTCCGCTGCCTGTCAATCCCCACACACACATTACTATGTTCTTGCTTGTGCCATCAAGACGCTTGACCGTAAACTCTTTTAGCGAAGCGTGCTCGCCTGTCCCCCCCCTTTTATAGACCTCATATATCCAGTGTGAAAGGAAGGCCTTCTTCGCTTCTCCCATATAAGACGATCCAACGACGATCGAATAATTGTGGAAGGGAAACCTGATGACCTTGAGCATCTCGTTTTTCCCGGGCACATTGGGATTCTCAAGGTAATGAGGGATCATAAAGACCTGCGCGTCAGGTTGTGCATCAGGATCGCCCGGAAAATTCACCGCTTGCCAACGATATGCGATGTCAGGAAACTGCGAGTCGCAGTAGAGTCGACATTTCATTTCACCCTTTGAACCCTTTTGGCCGAGCGAAGCATCTGCCTGAATCATCGGCTGATCAAGAATGTGCTCCAACACGCGCAGCATCAATAGCTGATGCTCGATACGCAAATCCTCTTCGCGCTCGACAACGACGCTGCCTGCAGCACTTCGGCTCCAAATGTTTGATGCCCAGTTCCAAGACCCATTCTTAAACTGCGTTCCGTAACATTTTGCTCGATCTAAGAGATCGGACGGATTATTCTGGATGGGTGTCAAACCCACCTTCTGCTTTTGCTCAATGATCTGGTCAAATAGCGTGGGAAAACTTTCTATCGTTATGTCGTCAGTGGAAATTGGCATTAGAACCTCTGCGCATCCGGGAGGTACTCCCAGAACTCTTGCTTACTCCTGTGCTAAAGAGTATATAACTTTTCGTCAGCGAGTGCAAAACAACTACAAATGAGCTTTAACGTGTCCTTCTGCTCTTTATGCTCTTACGTTACAAGCTCCGTGCTTACGCGAAACATCTTGAAAGGCCTCAGAATTACCAAAAAATCGCGGCCAAAGACGCCGAAAAAAATGAGCGGACCCGAACAGAGCGCTTGAGAGATCAAACGACCGAAAAGCAAGAATATTAGCAAAACTAGCTAATATCCTAACTAACAAGGGATACGATATTCGGACACGTAATCGGTGTATTGGCGACGCTGTAAGTTTGGCAGATGCAGCTCTGCTCTCACAAGCTAGGTGAGGCAAGCGGTGGTGAGCGACAAAGAAGCTCGTTTAGCTGAAGAGGTCACCTTCATACTTAGTAGCGCCCATGCTCAGCGCCATTTCAACCGATTCCTGATCCTTCATTAGAAAGATCTTGTCGTCCCCAACCTCCTGGACGTCGACGCTGTTTTTTAGGATATCTTTATGTTTCTGAAATCGGCCGATCGTTACGACGAACTCTTTAAGATTGTCGATCATAGTAATATCGTACCCTGCTGCCTGAAGGATGTCTTGAACCTTATCTAGCTCCGCCTCGGGGATTTCAAAACGATATTGTGCTCCGTTGTAGTAATCGCCTAACTGCTTGAAGAGTCCGGGATCGCCAAGGTACTGTTTAAAGACGTAATCGTTTTTGAGCTTAAATATATTAATACCAGCCATTTTAACCACGGGATGATATGTTTACATGTATTTATCTCTATTTCCGTCAGGCTAAAGAACGTTAGCTCTGGGAAATCTCGATCGTCTTTTTGTTATTCCAAAAAAATCCAACACGAGAAAGGTTAACGTATATCAATCACAATATTGTTGATAAGGAGTCGTTTCTTCTCCGGTCGGCTTGTCAAGAGAATGTAATGATTAGAGACATCAGTGAATACTTTGAAAAACTAGAAACTGAGCTTCAGGCCTGTTTCGCTATAGCCTCTGAAGCACGGAAAAACGGCGAAGATCCATCTCTTTCTCCCGAAATCCTACCTGCTCGTGACCTCGCTGAGCGCGTTGAGAACCTCATCGGCATCCCTGGAATTGCGCAGCGCATAAGGCAGCTTAATGAAACAATGTCCCGCGAAGAGGCTGCCCTCGAAATTGGTCTGGACTTTGCTAAGGGCGAATTCGGCACTTATGAGAGTAAGGTCCAAGTTGTAGAAAAGGCCGTTCGGACCGCAGTTGCGATGCTGACCGAGGGTGTGGTAGCAGCGCCCATCGAGGGAATTGCACGCGTAGAGCTCGGAAAGAATGACGATCAAACCGACTACTTACAAATATTCTATTCCGGCCCCATAAGAAGCGCGGGTGGGACTGCTCAAGCCCTCTCTGTGTTGGTCGCCGACTACGTTAGGCACGCGGTCGGCATTGGCCGATATGTGCCACGGGATGATGAAGTTGAGCGATATGTTGAAGAGATTCCCCTTTACAAGACGCTCGTGAACCTGCAATACACGCCCCCGGCTGATGACATCAGAACCATTGTCACGAATTGCCCTATCTGCATAAATGGCGAAGCAACAGAAAAAGAGGAGGTTTCTGGCTATCGAAACCTTGAACGTGTGAAAACGAACGCCGTTCGCGGTGGCATGGCGCTCGTCTTAGCAGAAGGACTGGCTCAGAAAGCGCCAAAAGTGAAGAAGTACGTGTCGCAGCTCGGACTGGATGGGTGGGGGTGGCTAGACGAGATCATTCACGTTAACGTGTCTGAAGAGGGGGGTGAAGAAGGGTCAAAAATCTCCAAAAGGCGAGGCGGCGAAAGCACGATTGCCCCAAGCTGGAAGTACATGGAGGATATCATTGCGGGCCGGCCGGTGTTCTCGCATCCTTCCCGTAAGGGAGGCTTTCGTCTTCGCTATGGGCGAGCACGTAACACGGGCTTTGCCTCTGCTGGCATCAACCCCGCAACGATGGTCGTGCTCGGGGAGTTCCTCGCTCCGGGAACGCAATTGAAGATGGAACGGCCAGGTAAGGCTGCTGGCATTTCTTCAGTCGATTCGATTGAAGGCCCAACCGTTAAACTATATGACGGAAGCGTCTTCCGCATTGACTCGTACGACGCGGCCCTCAAACATCAAAACGATATCGACGAGATCCTCGACATCGGAGAGATTCTCGTAAACTACGGTGACTTCCTAGGTAATAACCATCCGCTGATCCCTTCACCGTACGTGCATGAATGGTGGGTACAAGATCTCGAAGAATGGGCAACGAGCTTGCACGAACCCGTCCCTTCTGTTAATGTAATGGAGCTCACTGCGTCAGCCGCGCTGAACCTTTCGCGGCACTTCGGTGTCCCGTTACACCCCAAGTTCACCTATTTATGGCACGACATAACGCTCAAACAGTTGACACAGCTCGCTGACTTTGTCAGCCAAACGGGCCAAATATCACAGGGCGACTTGACAGTTGAAGCAACGCACGACTCTGAAGCGCCGGTCGACCTCATTTTGCCTCGTGATCCCAAGATGAAGGAGCTGTTAGAAGCGCTGCTTGTCCCACACACTGTAACTGAAGAGCAAGTGATAATTAAAGACGCAGCAGCATTCATCAAGAGTCTCGGGCTTACCGACTCACTAGGCAAGGAATGGTTTTCTCTTAAAAGCCCGCGCATCAAGTCGACGATTGACGCAGTCACGCTGCTAAGCGAGATCGAAATACGGAAACGCGCCCCATCAAGGATCGGGGGGCGCATGGGACGACCTGAGAAATCTCACGCCCGAGAGATGAAGCCCCCCCCGCATGTGCTTTTCCCTATCGGCAATTCAGGTGGGCGTGACCGATCTCTTCGAAGGGCAGCCGGGTCATCAAAAGCGGCCGTCGAAAACGCCTCGGAAATTGACGCCCATTACCTCGGTATAATTGACGTTGACATAGGCGTCCGTCGATGTCCAATATGTCAGAACACAACCTATCAAACGCGCTGCGAATGCGGAGGTTTTACAGAGCCCATTAT
>Ga0209748_1001689_pt1 | contig 10847 bp, 5 predicted proteins | sample BarGraIncu00421A_FD_185490 | JGI IMG/M metagenome (GOLD analysis project Ga0209748, IMG submission 185490) | Arctic peat soil microbial communities from Barrow, Alaska - Barrow Graham LP Incubations 004-21A (SPAdes) (version 2) | ecosystem: Environmental > Terrestrial > Soil > Wetlands > Peat... | reverse complement strand
TTTTTCTTTTGTTGGAATGAAATCACAGGAAATTTTAGTTGGCACGTTGACCACGATTTCAGTAAAAATGCTTTCTGAATCCATCGGACTTGAAGAGGTGGTTGCAATTGGTTACGGTGTTCAGAAAAAGAAACTGACAACAGGTGCAACCGTTCAGGTAAGTGGTGACAATTTGCAAAAGATGAGCACTACAAATGCCTTGAGTGCATTGCAGAGCCAATCTCCAGGCGTTGAAATAACACAGAGTTCTGGTCAGCCCGGAGAAGGCTTCAAAGTAACTATTCGTGGTTTGGGTACTGTTGGTTCATCTGCTCCACTATACGTTATTGACGGCGTGGCCGGTGGCGATATCAACGCATTTAATACCTCGGATATTGAATCTGTTGACGTATTAAAGGATGCGGCTTCTGCAGCAATTTATGGTGCACGGGCTGCCAACGGTGTAGTTTTAGTTACAACCAAGAAAGGAAAAGCCGGAAAACTTCAGCTCTCTTATGATGGTTACTATGGTGTGCAGTATGCGACGAAAATGCCTGCTATGTTGAATGCCAAAGAATATATGTCAATGATGGATGAAACCCGTTTTAATGAAGCCAATCCTACCTATGACTGGGCGAACCTGCTTCCTGCACCTCTCTATAATTCAATTATGGATGGTTCATGGCAAGGAACTAACTGGATGAAGGAGGCCTATAACGAAGCTGCTCCTACTCAGAATCAAGCATTTAATCTGGCTGGTGGTAACGATCAATCTAAATTTGCATTAGGTTTTTCGTATACTTCACAAGAAGGTATTTTAGGAAAGCCGGTTCAGTCACAATACGATCGTTATACAGCTCGTATTAATTCAGACCATGTTTTATTAAAGACAAAAGACTTTGATGTAATCAAGATTGGTCAGACATTGAACTATAACTATAACACAAAGTCAGGTATTGCCATTGGTAACATTTATGGCAATTCAATTCACAACCTATTGACCGGAAACCCTTTGCTTCCTGCATATGATGCAGATGGCAACTTCTATGATTATAACGACAAAGTGGCTAACGGATGGAATTTTGATGGAAATACTGGCAACCCGCTTGCTGGAACCGCTCTTTCAAATTGGGGATTGAACCTCTCGAAGAATTACGCGCTTCAGACAAGTGCCTACCTGGAAATCCAGCCCATCAAAAACTTGGTGTTCAGATCTCAGTTTGGTTATAAGATGACTGCATCAACATACCGTTCGTATGATGGAATTCGTCATTTGTCAAACAATACAAATGTGACACTCGATAATGTTTCTCAGAGTGCAAGCTCGGGTCATAACACGACATTTGATAATACTTTATCCTATAAATTCACAGTTGCTGATCAGCATCAGTTTGATGTTTTAGTGGGTCAGTCTATTGAAAAATGGGGAATGGGCTCAAACATCAGTGCAAGCGGCAATAATTCAATGTTTCCAGGATTATTTGATTATGCCTGGGTTGACAACACAAAACCAACCGTTTTGTCGCAACGTGGTGCCGGCGGTTCTCCCTGGGGATCGGGTGCTTTGGCATCTTTCTTCGGACGTGCAAATTACAATTTCAAAGAAACCTATCTGGCCTCCTTCACAATGCGTGCGGATGGTTCTTCAAACTTCGCAAAAGGAAAACGTTGGGGTTACTTCCCTTCGATGTCTGCAGGTTGGGTAATGACGAATGAATCTTTTATGGAATCGACTAAAAGCTTCCTGGATTTTATGAAACTTCGTGCCAGCTGGGGACAGAATGGTAACGCGGCAATTAATAACTTCCAGTATCTTTCTACCATCGCATTTGATACAAGTAATGGTTACTATTTCTCAGCAGACAAGTTGACACAGACCGTTGGTGGCTATGCTGATATTTTAGCAAACCCGGATGTTAAATGGGAAACTTCTGAACAGCTGGATCTTGGTTTTGATTCACGCTTCCTGAATTCCCGTTTAGGATTAACATTCGACTGGTACACGAAAACAACGAAAGACTGGCTTGTAACGGCTCCGATTCCAGCTGTTTGGGGATTGAATGCTCCTTCGGTAAATGGTGGAGATATTGAAAATAAAGGTTTCGAAATAGCATTAAACTGGAATGACAAAGCAGGTGATTTCCAATATGGCGGATCGGTGAATGTCGCACACAATGTAAACAAAGTAACACGAATTGCCAATGCAGAAGGTATTATTCATGGCGATGGCAACGTACTTAGTCAGGGTACAACAGAAATGTACCGTGCACAGGTTGGTTTTCCAATCGGCTATTTTTATGGGTATAAGACTGCCGGAGTATTCCAGAATTGGGATCAGGTAAACAATACCGCTGCAAAGTATGCAGGGGCACAACCTGGTGACCTTATCTTTGTAGATACGGATGGCAATGGCACAATTACAGAAGATGATCGTACGATGATTGGCAATCCACACCCAGATTTTACATTAGGTTTGAATTTGAACCTTTCATACAAAGGTTTTGATTTAAATATTGCAGGTACAGGCGCATTCGGACAACAGATTGCCAAGTCCTACCGTTCATTCGCAGACTCGCCACTACAAAACTACACGACTGAAATTTTTGGTCGTTGGACAGGTCAAGGCACCTCTAATAAGTTACCACGCCTGACTTCCGGAAGCAATACCAATTGGCAGAATATTTCTGATATCTATATCGAAGATGGCGATTATGTGAAAATTCAGAACATTACGTTGGGTTACGACTTCAAAAAACTCTTTAAGAATATGCCTCTTGCACAAGCTCGTTTGTTTGTAACAGGTCAGAACCTCTTTACGATCACTGGTTATTCAGGGATGGATCCTGAAATTGGTTATGGTTACGATAAGAGCTGGGTATCAGGTATTGACTTAGGTTACTATCCAAGCCCAAGAACATATATGGTAGGTGTTAATCTTAAATTTTAAATGAGAGAATGAACATGAAAAAAATATTATACTTTGCAGCTACTGCTCTATTGTTTATGAGTTGCGAGAATTACCTCGATACAGAGAGCTATACAAAAAAGAATACCGGTAATTATCCACAATCGTCCGATGATGCCATTCAGATGGTAACTGGTGTGTATGCCACACTCAATAAACCAGTGGCCAATTGTGGAAATACCTATTACTTTGCTTCAGAATTGGCATCAGATGACCGTTTTGGTGGTGGTGGTGAAAACGACAAAGACTTCCAGGTACTCGACCATCTGTTGTATACGAACCTTGACCGTTTCAAAACCTTCTGGTCTGATCGTTATTCAGGTATTAGCCGTGCGAATATGGCAATCGCTAATCTTGATAAGGTGGCAGATGAAACACTGAGAAACCAGTTGATGGGTGAAACACTTTTCCTTCGCGCGTTTTTCTACAACGAATTGGTAGAGATGTTTGGTAATATTCCGTTAATTACGAAGGTTCCTTCCACTGTAAGTGAAGCGCAAGTATATCCGAAACAGGCTTCTGCAGAAGAAGTTTACGGTTTTATTGCAGCAGGATTGAAAGAAGCAATTAGTATCATGCCTGCCAAAAAATGGAATGAAACCGTTTCTGGTAACGGTCATGTGACAAAATGGGCTGCAGAAGCTCTGTTGGCTCGCGTATTTCTTTTCTACACGGGTTTCTATCAAAAGGATGCACTTCCTTTAATGGATGCTGATGGCAAGATCTCCGGATCTATTACAAAAGCAGAAGTCATAACCGGTTTGGAGGATTGCATTGCCAATAGCGGAAATAGTCTGGTAACTGACTATCGCAGTTTGTGGCCATATACCAATACGCTTTCAAAGAAAGATTATCCCTATGCCAAAAATGCTCCGGCATGGATAAAGGATGGTACAAATCCTGAAACTGTATTTTCAATTAAGTTTTCGCATTTGGCTAGTTGGAGTACAACTACCGGTTATTCAAACCAGTATATGTTGTTCTTTGCAATTCGTGGTTCCGGAAGTGCAAATCAATACAAAAACCTTTATCCATTCGGACAAGGTTGGGGTGCAGGTCCTGTAAGCCCAAAACTTTGGAATGATTGGAAAGCTGCTGAACCTCTTGATCCACGAAGGGAAGCATCAATCCTTGATGGCTCACAAACGACTGACTATACCTATGGCGCTGACAAACAAATGGAAGAATCTGGTTTCTACGCAAAGAAAGTTATTGCTACAACTGGTGTAAAAACATATAATACAGATGGTACGCTTAATGCACTGTTCAATAGTTTTACTTCTTCAACCGAATATTATGGTGATGGCGCAGCTGATGACTTTCAATTGGCTCATGAAGTGGACCTTAATGTTATTCGTTTTGCAGACGTTCTGTTAATGCACTCCGAACTTTCTGGTACAGCAGACAATATGAATAAAGTTCGTGCCCGTGCAAGTCTACCTCCCGTTACCTTTTCACAAACAGCTCTTCGCAGCGAACGTCGTTGGGAACTTGCTTTTGAGGGAACACGCTGGAGCGATATCCGTCGTTGGGGCATTGCTAAAGAGGCACTTTCTAATCAACTCGGGGCTGATATCTGGAATCGCGGTGTTGCTACAACAATGAAAAACCAAGGTGCAGGTTACTCTGCGAGATACGATGCGACAAAAGGTTTTATGCCTATTCCGCAATCTGAAATAGATCTTTCAAGCGGTGTTTTAACACAGAATCCCGGTTGGGATGCATCTGCATTATTTGTTAGTTGGAATGAATAGTTAAGGTGTTTAAATAAAATTCTCAATTTGAAAAATATGAATAAGACATTATTATATTCAATGTTAGCTGCCAGTCTGATGATGATGGTAGCTTGTGAACCTGTAGAGAACAGAGATGTTCTGTCGGGGGCTATTACTGCCAGCGATTTGCAAATCTCAGCCACTCCGGTACTGGTTAATGGTAAAAAATCGAATAGTATTGAGCTGAACAGTGACGGTGTTCGTTGTCTTTCCTCCTGGAATTATGGAAATGGTACAACTGTAAGTACAAAAACAACCGTTCAAATGGTTCTGAAAGGAGCTAATGATATCGTGTTTACAGGTTTGAATCATGACGGAACCACCATTACGAAAACTTTAACAGTGCAGATCGATACGCTTATTAACGTGCCTGCCGAGTGGGGACTCCTCTGTGGAAGCGGCGAAAAGAGTTGGGTATGGGATGATACGAAAGCAAGTGCTGTTTGGGGTAACGGTGGCTATAAAGGGAATGTTGCTCCGGGCTGGTGGACAGTTGCGTTGAGCGATATCAACACCCAGGCTGGAGCTATCGGCGAAGGCGTTGGAGCTGAAATGATTTTCTCAGTTCAAGGATCTTCGCTTACAAAGCTAAAAGCAGATGGTACTTCCGTGAAAGGTGCGTTCTCTTTTGACATGACTGCAAAGACATTAGATGACGCCGGTGCAGTTTGGGCAAAAGGAAAGTTAAAGACGAAGAATGTGACCGTTCTTTGCGGAAAACAACCAAATGCTGCAAATGCACCTGTATATGAATATGATATTCTTACTTTAAGTAATAGCAAAATGGCACTGTGTTTTCCTGAGCCGGGAGCTGGTTCATGGGGAACAGCCTGGTTCTGGATGTTCAAAGCTAAATAATCAAGATTTATAATCATTGAATTTTTAAGAGGGCGGACTTATGGTTCGTCCTCTTATTTGATAAATAGTCTTTTTTTTAGGTTACTTTGCTGCAAAGGTTCTGACTTTTCTCAACAGATTAATGTTCAATTATGCTTCGATACCTGGTTTATCTTTTTCTTCTTATCGGCTGCCAATCCGGCCATCGTTATCTGATTCAAGGTCATCTGTCGGATGAAAAATCCAATGGTGAATGGATCTATCTTGTACCGGTCGAAAATCCCACCAAAGAAAGTGTTGACTCGGTAATGATTGCCAACGGCGAATTTAAGTTTGAAGGATCGGCCGAAGTGCCCGAAATCTATATTATCAGGGCAAAACCATTATTGAGATTTACACTTCAGGAATTGCTGGTGGTACGAGAATCCGGCAATCTGATTGTTGCCATTGGGACGAACAGTATGGTTAGTGGCACGGCACTCAACGATTCGCTTCAACGATGGAAAGAACAAAAAGTGAATGCCGATTATCTTTATGAGGAACTAAGGCAACAATTTATATTGGCAGGTGAAACTGACCAGTCGGTTATAAAACAGAAGGCCAGCGTATTAAATTCACTGAATGTTGATTTCAATTATACCTTTGTCCGAAACAATCGGGATAATGTTGTCGGCAAATTTGTCAACAAGCTAATGGGGAATTCTTTCTCGCCTGAGCAACAAAAGAGTCTTAAACTTAAATGATTATTAATCATATTTTCTGAATGACTTCTTACGAAAAAAAACAGTTTGGATTTGTGGCTTTCGGGCTTACATTTCTGAGCTTTCTTTTTTTTCAGTTTTTCTATCCTTACCACCTGTTTTTCAAAGAACAGATACAGTTATTCCTTTATACACCAGACTATTTCCTTACCTATTTCAATAAACCAGCCTGGCTAACCAGTTATGCCGGCGATTTCCTGACACAGCTTTTCTATCTCCGCGGAGGTGGAGCAGCAGTGCTCTCTCTTCTGTTTTTAACTGAGTGGCTCATCGCCTCTTTTGTAATCAAACGAATAACTTTCACAAAAAATGCACCGCTTTGGGCACTTTTCCCCGTTGGAATTGATTGGATACTATCTTGCGATTTATTACACCCTGTTTCATTTACTGTCGGCTTTATTGCGCTGCTGGTTCTTTTCCTGATTTACAATTCTATTTTGAACAGATGGTTATCCTTGATAGCAGGTGTGCTTATGGCCTTATTTGGCTATTGGCTGATTGGAAGTTCATTTCTAATTTTCCCATTTTTGATATTGGCTTATGACTGGAAAAAAGAACCGTTCAATTGGGCGAAATACCTATTGATTGTTGCAACAGCCTTCTCAATACCATTCTTATTTCGTTATAATTATTGTCTCACTAATCTTCAGTCCTATATTTTCCCGGCGATGAAATGGCAAAGTATGCTATTGCCGGTGTTTTTGATGCTCGCACTTACGGGAGCTTTTTTGCTAAAGCGATTCGAAACAAGGTATCCTCGAATGATCGTTCCCTCGCTTTCTATTGCTTTCGTCGTATTGCTTTTTTTCGGAATTAAGGCGAATGCCAATTTCGATTATGAAAAAATTTTGTCGCTTGACAACGAATACAACTGGGGGAATAGCGATCGTGTTATTGAGTTATCGCGAAAATATGATTTGAAATCCCGGAATGCAACCTATTTCACAAACATGGCTTTGGCAAAAAAAGGTCTGTTGCCCGACCATCTTATGGAATTTTACCAGCCTGCCTCTTTTGGATTGATACTGCCTGTTGCACCCGAGGAAAACTGGCAAACCATCTTCGTAAGCAATGAAGTATTTTTCCTGATGGGAGATATGAACCTTGCGCAACATTCAGCAATGTTGGGAAATACCTTTTCGCCATCCCAAAGGAGCTCCCGAATGATCAAACGGCTGGCGGAAATCAATTTAATTAATGAAGATTCAGCAGCTGCAAACAAATATCTGCAAATTCTTACCCATACGCTCTTTCATAAAAAATGGGCCGAAAGTCAGCTTGCCTTAAACCACGCTTCGGCTTCAAACAAATGGCTGACCGAAAAGCGCGCACAGATTCCCGTAACCGATACCTTGCGTAAATCAAACGATTACCTGGCTTCGCTGAATTTTCTTGTTGGACAGAAACCCAATAACCTTGTAGCACTCGATTATTTGCTGTGTTATCACCTGCTCAATAAAGATTTGAACGCATTTAGAAAAGTATACGATCAATTTGGACGGTCAATTAAGCGGCCCGTACCTGCACTTTACAGCGAAGCCTTGCTGATCAAACTATATTCCCTGAATGCTTCGAAAGAAGAGTTCTCCAACTATGCCATTGCTCCCCAAAAAATAAATGATTTTATTGCTTACACGCAATTGTATGATCAATCGAAAGGTGACCTAAATACATTATCGGGGCGTTTTGGCAAATCTTACTGGTTTTATTTTCATTTTGCCACAATTCAAAAGAAATGAGAAGATTAATACTTTCCGCAATTGTTGGTTTCATCCTGATGTCGTGCAGCAAGCCCGAAAACGTGAAGTTGATTCATGTTCTACCGCCTATTTATCCCGACTATACCGATGTAACCATTCCTGTGAATGTGGCGCCCCTTAATTTCCTCCTGCGTAACGAACCCGATAAAATGGTAGTGACCATTAATGGCGGCAATGATTCAATAACAGTGAATGGAACTCAGAAAATAGATATCCCGATAAAAAAATGGAAAGCGCTTCTTGATTTGGAACGAGGAAAAAGCCTGACAGTTACCGTTACAGCTTCCCTGAACGGTCAATGGATACAGTATGAACCTTTCTTTTGGCATGTAAAAAGCGATAGCATCAACCCGTATTTAAGTTACCGGCTGATTGAGCCCGGATATGAAGTATGGAACAAAATACAACTGGTTGAACGCAATATTACATCCTTTGAGGAACATGTAATTGCCGACAACAACATGACCGACGGAAATTGCATGAACTGCCATATCTATGGAAATCAAAATGCTTCCCTTTCGATGTTTCATCTGCGGGGAAAGAATGGCGGGACTATCTTAAACAAGGATGGAAAACTCCGGAAAATAAACACAAAGGGAAATGGAATGATATCGAATGCCGTTTATGGGAACTTTCATCCCGATGGCAGATATGCGGTCTTCTCCACCAATATTATTATTCCTGAGTTTCATGCGTACCGAAGCGAGCGGCTCGAAGTGTATGATACAGCATCCGATTTGGTTGTGATAGATTTGGATAATGACAAAGTAATATCCCAGCCATTTCTTTCTGATACGACGGCTTTGGAAACTTTCCCTGTTTTTTCATTCGATGGAAGGTGGATTTACTACTGTGTTGCAAAAAAAATACCCTTGCCGGACAGCATCAAATCATTGAAATACAACATTTGTCGTGTGAACTTCGATGCAAAACAAGGAATAATTGGAACAAAGGTTGATACGCTTTGGAATGCGCTAAAGATGAACGGTTCTGCCTGTCACCTGAAAACATCTCCTGATGGAAAGTACCTGCTTTATACCGTAGCCGATTATGGAACATTTCCCATCTGGCATCGCGAAGCAGATTTGCAGATGATGAACCTTGAAACCGGTAAAATTGATAGCCTGAAGGTTGTGAATGGTCCTAATTCAGATTCTTATCACAGTTGGTCGTCAAATAGCCGTTGGTTCGTTTTTGCGAGCAAACGCGATGACGGAATTTATGGCAAACCTTATTTCTGTTACATCGATTCGGCAGGAAAGGCATATAAACCATTTGTTTTGCCTCAACGTGATCCGTCGTTATATGACAACACGCTTAAATCGTTTAATATTCCTGAACTTTCGAAAGGTCCGGTGCCATTTGATGTTAAGGTTATTGAGCAGGTTTTCCTTAACCAGGAGGCTGAACAAGTCAAATAAATAGAATATTTCGTTAATTTTCAATACTTTCGCCAAATAATTATCCATCCGAAAGTTCTATGTTTTATTGAGATTTACATACTGTGATAACATTTTTAAATGAAGCTATTTTCGACCGATAAGTTACTTTCGCTGGCATTTGGAGTCATCGTTTTCCTGTTTTTTGCCTTTTTATACCCGTTTCATCTGAATTACCAGGAGCAGTATCAGCTATTTCTGTTTACGGGCGACTACTTCTTCGGATACATGGCTAAACCGGGCGGATTCTCCGACTATATCGGCAACTTCTTCACACAGTTTTTCTTTTACTCATGGGTTGGAGCGATAATCATTGCTTCTTTACTGACACTTCTGCAAAGAGCTGTCTGGCTGATTTCAAAAAGCATGGGCGCAAAATCATTGTTTGTGCCACTAACTTTCATCCCTTCCATTCTCTATTGGGGAATTCTTTGCGATGAAAATTACTTATTTGGTGGTGTGGTTGTTATGCTGATTGTAGCCTTTTTTATTAGTATTTATTCCCTGATTAAATCAATACAATCGCGTATTTATTTCGTTTTGATCTCCCTTCCAATCCTCTATTGGTTTACAGGAGGTGCTTTCATGTTGCTGCCGCTTTTTGCCATTTTAAAGGAGAGTTTGACGCGTGAAATGAAAAAATCGCAGCTGCTATTCTTTGCATCCGGATCTGCTTTGCTCTCTTTAGCGTTGCCCATATTTTGTAAATACTATTTTCTGCAATATCCAATGAGCCAGGTCTGGCTTGGAGCCAATTTCTATCGGTTTCCCGTAATTGTTCCTTTTTCAGTGGGATTAATTGGACTATTGATCATCGTTATACCATTCGTACTTCGCTTTCTGACAGATCGTGTAAAACCAAAAAACCCGGTATTTATGCTGGTTGCACAGTTATCCGTTTTAATAATTGGAGGTTACCTGTTTATTAACCAGACTGCCGATATGGAGAAGGAAGAGGTGATGGCTTATGATTTTAATGTAAGAATGCGAAAATGGGACCGTGTGATTAAACTTGCCGACAAAAAAGCGCCATCAAGTCCGTTGTCGGTCACATGTCTGAACCTTGCGCTTGCAAAAGAGGGATTGCTCGCCGATCGCATGTTCTTTTATTTCCAAAATGGGGTTGAAGGCTTATTACCCGATTTTAAACGTGATTATACCATACCAATGATCGCCGGAGAAGTCTATTATCACCTGGGATTTATCAATACAGCGCAGCGATATGCATTTGAAGCGATGGAAGCTTTGCCCGATTACCAAAAAAGCGTTCGTTCCGTGATGCGATTGTCTGAAACCAACCTGATAAACGGCAATTATGCCGTTGCTGAAAA
>Ga0209748_1001688_pt1 | contig 10852 bp, 9 predicted proteins | sample BarGraIncu00421A_FD_185490 | JGI IMG/M metagenome (GOLD analysis project Ga0209748, IMG submission 185490) | Arctic peat soil microbial communities from Barrow, Alaska - Barrow Graham LP Incubations 004-21A (SPAdes) (version 2) | ecosystem: Environmental > Terrestrial > Soil > Wetlands > Peat... | reverse complement strand
CCCACATTTGTTTTTGTCCAGAATAAGCAGTGAAAATGCAACTAAAGAACTTACAATAGAAATACCATTTATTACCACCGGAACATGCAGTGTAAGTTTGATTACCGATGGTTCCAGTGCTGGTAGTTTTATTTTCAGGCACATTCATTACCACAATAATTTGGTGCGGATACTTGGGTTTCAAAAACAAATCGCTGAGTAATTACACGGCAGGAAGTTCGCGAAAATTGACAATTAATTACCTATTGGGCTTGCTCGCCGGATTGTTGTGGTTCGGACAGTTTTTTATTTTCGGAATGGGGAAAAGCAAAATGGGAACCTTGACTTTTACATCCTGGGGCATTTTAATGGCACTGACTATCGTATTTGCAACCATTTGGGGCTTAATTCGCAAGGAGTGGAAAGGTGCGCCTGTGAAAGTATATATAATAATGGCTATCTCCCTTACTATTATCATTTTATCCGCATTTATGATTGGTATCAGCGGTTCGTAGCAATTCATTAAAAAACAACATCATTAAATATTTTCACACATGACATCAAGAGAAAGAATACTGGCAGCTATTAACCACACGGAACCAGATCGAACTCCAGTTGATATGAGTTCTACTCCAAGTTCTGGTATATCGGCAATCGCATACAGCAATTTGATTCGATATATTGGGATGAAGCATCTTCCAGTGCAAATATATGATGTAGTTCAACAACTGGCACAACCCGACATTGCTGTGCTCGATATGTTTGGCGTGGACGTGCTTGATATTGGGCGAACTTTTAATGACAAAGCCTCCGACTGGAGACAGATAACTATGGCCAATGGTGATTCCGCTTTTTATCCTAAATGGTTTCAACCAACTCAGATGCCCGATGGCTCATTCCAAACATACGATAATGATGGCAAACGAATGCTTTCGAGAATGCCGTTGGGAGCAACTTTTTTTGATCAAACTTATTTCCCTTATCAGGATGGATACCCCAATTCATACGAAAACCTGGATGATGAAATGGGGCGGGTTCTCTGGGCTCGCGATGTGCATAGCCCTTGGGATCATGCTAAAGATGATGATTTCTGGCAAAAACTACGTGAAAATACTTTAAGACTTCGGCAAACTACCGACAAGGCTTTACTTGTTGTTTGTGGGTGTAACCTCTTTGAATGGGGGACTTTCCTCCGGCGCATGGATAATTTCCTGATGGATTTGATGTGCGATCCCTCCAATGTTGAAAAACTACTCGACCAGTTAATGATCAGGCATTTATCAACGCTTGAAAAGGTTTGTAGTGCTGTTGGCGATATTGTAGACGTAATCCGCTTTGGCGACGACCTTGGTATGACCCAGGGTCCTTTTATGGATCCTTTGGTTTATCGGGAACTTTTCAAACCAAGGCATAAAATGTTGTGCGACTATGTTAAATCACACAGCAAAATGCACACTTTTTTGCATTCATGCGGCTCCATTTCTCTACTAATGCCCGATCTCATTGAAGCAGGAATAGAAATAATTAATCCGGTGCAAACCAATTCGTATAACATGGCTCCCGATTTTCTCAAAAAAGAATTTGGAAAAGACATTACTTTTTGGGGCGGAGGCATAGAAACCGTGGGAACACTAAATATTGGCACTCCGGAAAAAATAAAAGAACAGGTTTTCCAGCGACTCGAAATTTTCTCTCAGGGAGGCGGTTTCGTGTTCAACACAATTCATAATATTCTGCCTGATGTGCCTCCACAAAATGTGGTTGCTATGTTTGACGCGATAAAGGAATTCAATAAATATAAACTTCAATAATTAAATACCATGAAAAGATACGGACAGATCATTGGGCTCGACCCGCAACGTTTAGATGAATATAAAAAATACCATGCCGAAGCTTGGCCGGAAGTAGTGTCAATGATAAGAGCCTGCAACATTACTAACTATTCAATTTTTCACAAAGATGGTATGTTGTATGCTTATTTTGAATATACCGGGGTCGATTTTGCCGCCGACATGGCAAAAATGGCCGCAGACCCAAAAACAATCGAATGGTGGGACGTAATGATACCAATGCAACGCCCGGTCGAAAACCGATCGCAGGGTGAGTGGTGGGCTAACCTTGAAGAGGTATTTCATGTTGATTGAGTTTCTGAGGAAGCTACAGGAAAATCTAATAAAATGGATTAATCAATTTAGAATAAAATTGCAACAAATGAAAGAGCTTATTTTAATTTCACTTTTCTTCCTTTTTGCATTTCAAAACTCATATTCCCAAAAAACGGGAGGTGGCGAATTGAATCCGGGAATATATGCCAACCAGAAATCTCTCGAAAACTTCCAAAATTTGCGTTTCGGATTAAGTATCCATTGGGGGCCAAATGTTGTGGCAGGCAAAGAAATCAGTTGGTCCAGAGGTAAAGAAACCCCTGTAGCGGAATACGACAATTTTTACAAACAATTTAACCCTACGAAATTTAATGCCGATGAATGGGTGAAAATGATCCAGGATTTTGGAATGAAATATGTAATTATCACTTCCAAACATCACGATGGTTTTTCGATGTGGCATTCAGAGTATTCCGACTACGATGTCGAAGCTACCCCGTTTAAGAGAGATATTTTAAAAGAACTTAGTGAAGCCTGCTTAAGGAAAGGAATAGTTTTTGGAACTTACTATTCTACTCTCGACTGGTATCATCCGGACTATCTTCCACATGGCAAAGGCGGACCGGGTGAATTGTTCCGGAAATACAGCGATACACCTAACCAAAACCGATATTGGATATATATGAAGAATCAACTTAGGGAACTACTTACAATATATCATTCTGAAATAATTCAGTTCGATGGCGATTGGGATCCCACCTGGACTCATGAAATTGGTAGTGATATGTATTTGTATATCCGCAAAATTAATGACGAAGTGTTGGTGAACAGCCGAACCGATAAAGGTCGTCAGCCTCCCCCTCCATACAATAAAAAAGACCCGTGGAGAGCTGATATTTTTGCCGGCGATTTTGAAGAAAGGGAACGCTTTACAGAATCGGCCGAAGCTACACAGGATGAAAGCAAAATGATGAACAAATCAGTCTATCCCTGGCAGGCATGGGTTACGGTAGATAAATCGCAATGGTCATGGAAACCAAATGCTACTTTTCATTCGTCCAGGGAAATTGTCATTGATTTACTGAAAACTGTTGGTGGCGGAGGCAATTACCTTATCAACATTGGTCCGCGACCCGATGGAACGTTTGAACCAACAATTGTTGCAACCATGAAAGAAGTTGGCAAGTGGGTGAAAGCTCATGGAGATGCTATTTATGAGACGAGGGCAGGTGATTTTTCTCAAGAAGGTAAGTACACGAGTACTCAAAAAGGGAAAACTACAAATTTGTTCATCTTTGACGATTCGGTCGAAGAGGTTACATTAAAGAGTAGCAATAAATTACTTAATATAAAAAATGAAAAAGGACAGTCTGTTGCATTTCAACAGATTAATGAAAAAATAACAATGAAACTTGATAAAAATAATGGAGGCTTTTTGAGATTTTATAAATTGACTTTTTAATGTAAATGTGAGTTGTTGCATTGATCCGGGGGAAACCGGAGGCCTTTCAAAATGGAACCCGGATTCAAAGAGGTAATCATCTTAAATGCTAAAGAGGTAATAAAATTAACATTTTTGTAACTAATCAGTACTTAAAGTGAGCTAAAGTTTGAAGTGCCTAAAGTTAAAAGTTTTTGATTTTAGTTTCTTTTATAAGCAGCGATGACATTTAAAGCTTCTACCACATTTTGATTATTTTTTATGGCAGTATCAATAATGGACCTCAGGATGGCGAAGTTTTCAGCAGCACTCAATATTTTGAACTGTCCGGATATTTTTTGTTTAACCTTGACATTTCGGATGGCTCTTTCAGAACCATTATTATCAGGAGGTACAGTTGGATGATAGAGAAAGGTGAAGACATGATCACGATATTTGGTAATTCGCTTTTGAAAAGCAATCATCTCTTTGTGCTTAGGCTCCAGCGGTTCGGACAACAAATTGTCCAACTCTTTTTCCAAATGAGTGCGAAGCTGATTTGGATAATAGTAATCTACAGGAGCAAATTGTTTTTTAAGTTTTTGTGCCTCCTTGAGCATGACTCTGAATCTTACCGGCCAGGACACTTTGTAACGCTCCTCCAGGTATTTAGTTTCACGTTCCAGATGAGCCGTGCACAACTGATGTTTCTTTACCGGAGTTTGAAAGTGCGCCTTCCAGCAATCATGAACAAGTACAGATTCATGAGATATTCCGCTCACATTCTCATTAATCGTAGTTGCTCCCCGGTTGGTAGAAGTGGCAATAAAAGTAGCACGTTCGTTTTGCCATGTCCAGAACCAATGCTTTTTGCCATTGATTTTTACACCCGTTTCATCTGTGCCAATAACCCGGCTATGCATTACTCTATCCCTGATTATTTCGTAAGCATCAGCCCCTTTAGAAGCAAGCCGGTTCAACAAACAATGCAAGCCCCCTTCACTAACCTGAACCGTAAAGATGTCATTCAGCATTTCCTGAAGTCTTTTGAACGGAAGGTATTGTCTGACGCTAAGATAACCAATGATAGTTTCAATGTTTTCCCCATATCTGACCGGGCTATCAACATCAACAGGAAAGTTACTTTCCACCATCTTCCCACAGGTACACTTGCACCGATAAACCCGGTGTTCGGTCACTACATGTTTGATTGTGGGTATATCAATAACCTGTCGTTTCCCAAAAAACTCGAAAGGCAGATCACTAACATCTTTCCCGCATTCAGGACAAAAACACGAACGATGTTCAATAATCTCATCTGGCGTATCTGTCATCTCCAACGTTTTCCCTTCATGCCCCGGTTGTCCACCTGCTTTACGACCACTTTTCTCTCGAAGACTGCTCGTGCGTTGTGGCCTATTCTCATCTTTAGAAGGTGGCATAGAGCTATTGTTACTGTCTTTTCTTGTCGTGTATTGTGCCAATTCGCGTTCAAGAACATCGATTCTCGCTTTCAACAGGGTATTCTCCTGAGCCTGCAGATACAAATGTCATATATCTGGGACCGGGTACTCATACCAGGCATATCGACCTGCATAGTAATCAGACTCTCTATGTGCATGGAGACGCTCTTCTTCAGGGAAGTGTCAATGTATGGGATGCTTCAAATACCAGAATTTTTGGCAGGGGGGTGATCCTCTTCAGCAATTCTGCCCGATTTTTGGAATGGAGAGCATGATCTTTTCATAAAGAGCAGCTACAAAAACCTCTGGTTCATCGTAATGCGTTGTTTTTATTTTATCATCCGCAAGAATCTTACCCTCATGATCAACAAAACCAAACACAGTGTTGGTCCCTCCGATATCAATACCAACAACAACTTTTTTTCTTTACATTATATAATTGATAGATTCTTAATAATTGTAAAAATAACATTTACAATTTTATCCATAAAGAATTTACTTTATAAATTCGTTACCCACTTTCCGGGCACGAACTGGTTTATCAAGATCTATTCCAAGGGCAAGCCCGGTTTCAACAAGCAGGTTCCACCCCATTGCCAGCTGAATATATTCTTTGTATTCACCGCCATCAGGAATTTGCAATGAAGTGAACCTGGTCGGGCCGGAGGTGATCGCAAAGATCTTCATTCCAACACCATTAACAAGGCATTCATTGAATTTTGCCTCTTCTTCTTCAAACGGATCTACCCAGATCAGGACTTCATTTTTATCCATAACCTCTTCAATGCCATGCACCGCAAATGTTCCCTCAAGAAATGCCGATTTCTTCCTGGTAATTTCATTTGTCTTGAGGGCAAGTTCTTCAGCTACCCCGTTATTTTTCCCCGCAAAATAAATGACATTTGCTTTACTGATCTCCTTAATAATCTCTGAGGGGATTTTTGCCGTAAGAGCTGTTTCGGTTTTTCCTGCAAACTCATGGAACCCTGTCATCCTGTTTCCCGATAAACCATGAAAGAGAGAATCATAAAACAATCCCTGTTCAATAACAGATTTTGTTGCTGCCACAGCATCTTCTTTTCCACATGAAAGAATATGCGTCCGGATAGCCAGCTCCTGAAGCTTTGTATTGTCGTTCGCAGTTATTCCAAAAACTGATTTATGTCCATGGCCGATCATCTGGCTCACCAGTCTTATTACTTCTTTGGTCTGTCCTGAGTTGGAGGCAGCAAAAACCGCATACCCGGCAAGATTATATTCCATTGCCTGTGTTGCTCCTTCGGTAACAACCGATTTTGAAAACCCTGATTTTAATGCGGAATAGATGGCTCTTTTTGCCGGAAATATTCTGCTGCTTCCCTCTCCTGTAAGAAAGATTCCCCTTTTTCCGGAGATTTGTGGTACAAATTCAGAAGAGGAATTCGGATTGAAATTCCGTATGATGGCGGGGGTTTGCATCATCTCCCTTATCAGGGCATATTTATTATATTTAGATTCAGTGAGATTCATTTCAGTAATTTCTATTTGATTAAAAACGATTTAAGCTCATTCTGGACTAGGGGTTCTTTCTGGAATCCTCCGCCCAGATGCTGCCAGTAAACTTCAGCATAATCAACGCCAGCCATTTTTCCAAAGCTCCTGTTCCCTTCCAGAACGAACCCGAAAAAATCATCCATTTTATGCATGTGCCTCATCAGTTCAATCTGAGAAACATGGAATTCCAGCATTTTTTTCTTTGTCCCGATCACACTTGTTACATCCACAAAAAAATGGGGTGGTGTGATTTTTGTTCCAAGCGGATCTGAAAGTGTGAATGGGGAAGAATGATATAATAACGGTGTGCATTCAATCGGCTTTTCATCAACCGGAACCGGATCGAGAGAAGATATCATCGCAGCCGTTTCAACAATATTTGCAGTTGTTCTGTGGTCTGAATGATAATCAGAAGAAAGATGGGTAAATATTATTCCCGGCTTTACTTTTCTTATGAGTGAAACTACCTTCAGCCTCATTTCTTTATTGTCAAAAAGAAAGCCGTCAATCCCGCCGAGAGAAAAATATTCAGCACCAAGAACAGAGGCTGCTTTTTGTGCTTCCTCGAATCGTGTGGCTGCAGTCTCCTCCATGCTCATATCACAACCGCCGAGGTCTCCTCCTGTAAGAGTTGTAATAACAATTTTATATCCCCGCTCTTTCAGCAGCATAAGGGTCCCGGCATTCCAGGCCTCTGCATCATCGGGATGAGCATGTATTGAAAGAACAACTTTATTGAATTCCATATTCTTAATTTCTTATTTGTTAAACCCATTTCTTTTCCAGCTCAACGAACTCCGGGAGATCTCCGGCCAGAGGTTTCATATATTCCAAAAAGGCAAGTGAAATAAAATTGCCTTTTTTGTTGAAGAACTCCTTTGGCATAGGCTTTGCAGAAACTGCCACATCTTTCAGCGGAACATGTCCGAACCTGATTTCATAGGGTTTGTCTGAAATTCTGATAATGCTGACCATTTTTCCCGATTCTCCCGAACCGGCAAGCTTAACAGCCTCTGTCCCGCACCTGTATGCCTCATCAATATCAATTTGAGAAGCCCTGACAAAATCACTCATTATCAGAGATTCTGTTATCTGAAATTCACCCCTGAAGCCGAATTCCTGGTTGATCATTCTGTGAAGATTAATCCCGACGCTTGCTCCACCCATTGCCCCGAACTCAGTATTGCTGAATTTATCTTTTGTTGTTGAGGCACTAACAGGAGTCCCGTCGGCATATTTTATTCCTTCCCCGCATACAACAGAGACCCAGCCATATTTTTTTATGCATCCTTCGACATCGGTCAGGAATTCTTCCTCTATAAAAATGTGTTCCGGGGTGTAGATAAGGTGAGGTGCATCATCCTCCTTTTTCTTTGCCATTGCTGTTGCTGCAGCCAGCCAGCCGGCATCGCGTCCAATCGTCTGGTAAACAACATATTTGTCGACTTTTTGCATATCCCTGGCAAAAACGCCGGCCTGCATCACATTCAGAATGTTTGATCTTGCCGCAGATGCAAAGCCCGGTGTATGATCCGTGCCAAAAAGATCATTATCGACTGTTTTGGGGATTCCAATTCCCGTAAGCTCATATTTTTTATAGCGGCAATACTCCTCAACCCTGTGTATCGTATCCATTGTATCGTTCCCGCCGATAAGAAAAAGGAACCTTATATTATGTTTTTTCAGGACCGACAGAATCTGATCCATATCCTCTTCCCTTACCTTGTGCCTCGATGATCCAAGGGCTGATGACGGAGTGTGCTTCAATCCGGCAAGAACACTTTTGCTCTGGGAGCCGAGGTCATACATCCTGCCCTGCATGAATCCTTCAATCCCAAAATGCATACCATATATGGCCGTAATACCGGAAGAAGCCTTAGCCGCTTCAATAACTCCAAGAAGGCTGGAATTAATCACGGAGGTCGGGCCGCCCGATTGTCCTATAACTGCATTCCCTTTAATCATTCTTCTTTATAATCCTTGAGTTGAACTTGCTCTTTATTTAAAAAATAATAAAAATTATTATTGTGATAAAAATCTGTGATATAGCCCTTTATCATGATACGGTCAATGCCTCGCAAAACACCGGATATATGTTCTTTAAACTGATGGATAAACTTTTCCATACTTAATTTATTTCCTCCAAAGTTAGAAAACTTTTTATCTTTGTTTGTAGCCTTGTGCTACTTTAGGAATTTATCAGGTTAAATAAGTATTTATCTTTTCTTGACTTTGGATTAATCATTTCAACCATTTGTAGAAGCCTTTTATATAACTTTTTTTAAAGTGTTACATTTTAATGTTTTACAGTTACCCGTTTGTAGTCATATGACCCTATACTGAGGGACTAAGTTATAACCACAACCTCATGATCAAGAATTGAATTAATCGTAAAATGTATCCATCCGTTATCTTGAACCGATTGAATTTTATTGCCCGACACAAGGAGATTCAGATTCCGTCCCTGAATATCCTTCATCAATCTGATCCCAACCTTCACCGGGCCAATCGGAATAAATTCGTCCACAGGTTGTCTCCATGTTCCTGCACTTGTAAGATTAGTCAGATGTAAAATCAAACGACCCTGCTGATGATAAATGATACAATCAACCATTCCGGCGCACTCAACCTTAAGAGGTAGGTTATCCTTTGACACCCAGCGGATAAGATTGGCCAGAAGGTCACCATGATCAGGAAGATTGTAACGACCAAACTGCCTGTCAAGATCGGCTGGCATAAAAGCAACACGCCCTCCTTCGGGCAGGGTGTTTACGATCAAACCCGGAATATCTGTTTTAGTTACCCGCATCCATGCTGTTTCCGGCGGAAATATTGGAAACTGTGGAATAAAAGTCAAAAGCACAGTTGCACCGGAGTTTGTTTTGATAGGATCGAGTAATCCTCCAAAAGGAATTATGTCTGTCTCTTCAAACCCTTTCAGTGCAGGATGACGAACTCCAACAGCTTCCGGTTCAAGACCGGTTTGAGGTCCATCAACATTCTTGCGTAACTCAGGTGTCAGTCGCAGGTATGTATGAAGAGCCTCAACCGATCCTCCTCTGCCAGCAGGTGTCGATGCTGATGCCTCTTGACCCGGATGATGAGCACCGAATAAATCACTCAAAGCATAGTCTGCCCTGCGATCTCCCCATTCATTGTACAAGCTGCTCTCACCTGTGGCAAACAGACCTCCGCCACCTCCGACAAAGCGTTTTATGCTGGCAATCTGACTGTCAGTAATTGCACCCATATTGGGCAGTATAAGTGTGGATAATTGTTTTGCGTCGCGGTCAATGTGATCCGCATGAACAGGAAGATAAGGAATGCGATCCCGAATCAGGGCTTGCGTAATACCTCGCCATGGCAGGTCCACCAACTGATCAGAGTCGTCACGGCCGAAGAAATCCATATTCTGTTGAGACCACACTACACCTACAGTTGCAACAGGACTCCTATTGACAAGAAAAGCTTCATTAGCTTTATGCCATCTGAATATTGGTCCTGGTGTATGATAGATGCGACGATCTTCATGAGACGCACCGACAAAATGCCACCAGGGCTGAATACCTCCTCCCATACCTTCAATCATCCACATCCTGGCTTCCGGTACCGGCTTACTCGCCAGCCGGAAGGTAGGGGTCCAACTTTGATACATCGCCATGCTTTCAGGAATGAGCTTATCCCACCCCAACAAACCATGAATAAGCTTGCCTGTATCAGCATTTTGCTGAAAACCACCCGCATCGCTACGGGCCTGAGAGTCGAGCATTATAATGTCAGCACGGCTGCATATCTCTTTATAATCCCGAAAGCTTCTTGCCTGTTCGCTGATTGAGCCACTGTTCATTCCCGACCAGATGCAGTCCTGTCCTCCTGCCGATTTCGTGGCACGGTTATTTAAATCCCATATCTCCAGGCGGCGGCCGTAATTCCATTTAATCCAGGCTCTGTAAACTGGATCATTCCAGTTCTTCGTCCGTGGAATTTCATTACCCGTTTTATCGTGAAAACTTTTTTTACAGTTCTCACAATAGCAGAAAGTATCACGACCCAGACCGCTCCAGCTATTATCTGTAAAACCTTCGGGATGATAAATATCTGATACCTCTTTGAGGACTGAAGGAATATATTCATTGTAATACGGGCCATTTACACATGATCTATACAGCTTTCCCGATTTATGAGGGTTCCCGTTTCCATCAATTGCAAACCAGTCGGGATGTGCTTTATAAAACTCTTCATGGGCCGAGCTGGAGTCCATCCGGGCAAATACAACTAATCCATCTTCGTGAGCAGCCCGACACAAATCACCAAAAAGGTCCCGCCCCTCCAGAAATTGTGCCTGACGATGA
>Ga0209748_1001684_pt1 | contig 10866 bp, 12 predicted proteins | sample BarGraIncu00421A_FD_185490 | JGI IMG/M metagenome (GOLD analysis project Ga0209748, IMG submission 185490) | Arctic peat soil microbial communities from Barrow, Alaska - Barrow Graham LP Incubations 004-21A (SPAdes) (version 2) | ecosystem: Environmental > Terrestrial > Soil > Wetlands > Peat... | reverse complement strand
AGAAATGTTTGATGAAATTGTCTTGTCTTATAATGTTGGCATTGCCAAACCAGAAATTGCCATATTTGAGTTAGTCGCACAAAAACTCGGGGTTAAAATGTCAGAATGCGTCATGATTGATGATACTGAACAAAATATCAGCGCAGCAACAAGTGCCGATATGCGAGGGATTCGCTTTATCGATGTCAATCAGGCTCAGGGTGAACTTAGCTGTTTATTGGAATCAGACCGTGCCTGAACTACCAGAGGTCGAAACTGTTAAGCGTGGTCTTAATAAATTAATCATCGGTCGTAAAATTGCGGCCGTTAAGTCCGATAATCCGAAAAGTTTCCCCAATGCCCCAGCCGATGTAAACAACTTTTTAATCGACGCCAGCGTTACAGAAGTCCGTCGCCGCGCCAAGGTTTTGATGATTGATCTATCAACCGACTACACTTTAGTTATTCATCTTAAAATGACCGGCCAGCTCGTTTTCGTAAATCGAGTCACCGACGACACTCGCACTTCTATTTTGACAGAACGGCTTCGCGCTGGGTCCGATAAGGGTCCCGACGCCTTATCAAACTCAGGCTGCAGGGGTTCTGACAAAACAGAAGTCCAATTGTCGTCTTCGCAACGAGCCACTGATGTATTTTCAATTCATGGCACCCTGGAACCCAAATCTGACCCGACGCCGGGGCTCGAGTCAAATCTGGCGCGAAGCAGTGCTTTGAATGAAGATACATCAAGGGGCGAACTTGAAGAAATCGATATTCGCTTCGCAGGCGGCCACCCAAATGACAGCCTTATCAATTCATTGCCCGACAAATCAACTCGCGTAACCTTTGAATTTGACGATGGTTCACACCTTTATTTCAACGACCAGCGCAAATTCGGCTGGGTTCGACTAATGCCGACACTTGAGGTTCCAAATATCGATTTTATGAAGCGTGTTGGCCCCGAGCCACTGGAAGCCGACTTTACGGCTGAACAGTTCGCGCAGCGCTTTGAACGACGTGCCCGCACAACTATCAAAGCGGCGATACTCGATCAATCAGTTATTGCCGGTGTTGGTAATATTTATGCCGACGAATCACTTTGGGGCGCCAAAATTCATCCAGCCACGAAGGTTGGTGATTTGCCATATTCCAAATTCAAACTTCTATATTCCGAACTTCGAACGGTCATGAACCTATCAATTGAAAAAGGTGGCAGCACAAATCGTAATTACGTTAATGCCGAAGGTAAAAAGGGAAGTTATATGGAATTTGCATGTGTTTTCCGTCGCGAAGGTCTGCCTTGTCCACGTTGCGGTACCGAAATAATCAAAATCCGTGTTGCCGGTCGCGGTACACATATCTGCCCCAAGGAACAAACGCTCTAACTCTCGTCTTCCCCTGCTTCTTCCATCATCTTATTTGCAATCATTTCTAGATTATGCCCCATGCCTAATATATTGTCGTAATTATCAACCGGACAGCCCATCTGTGTCAGTAACTTTGTAGCCATTTCATTTTTTTTCTTGTCTGCGTAGCTATTATCAGTAGCAGGCTCAATCAATCTTTTTAAAAGTTCGACAATTTTTGCCCTCTTCTGGTTTCTGCGCTCTTCTTCAGCTTCCATATCCTCAATATCGTCACCGTCGATCATATCTAAATCTGCAAATTTAGAACTAAATTTGGCACCAATAACATCAATGTCATCAATTAATTGAACAGGAACTTCGTATCTATTGTATGGCCTGTCGGGAATCTCGTTGCCGTTATTCATTGAATCAGTGTATCGCATAAGTCAATTAGATTACAGCATTAGCGTTTTATCTAGCATCTAGCATCTACTATCTACTATCTACCAACTACCAATCTAAGCTATACTATACGCAGATGATTACTTTGCTGATTGGTGATAATTCTTTCGAGATTGAACGCGCACTAGATGCGATTATTCGTGATTTTGATGGCAATGTCGAGAAGGTTGAAGGCAGTGAACTGCAAGTTTCACAACTTCCTGACATTTTAATGGGTGTTAGTTTATTTTCAGACAAACGTGTTGTTATCATTCGTGGACTTAGTGAGAATAAAGTTGTTTGGCCCGTGCTGGGTGATTGGTTGTCGAGAATATCTGATGATATTCACTTAGTTTTGATTGAACCAAAACCTGATAAACGCACAGTTACATTCAAGGCATTGAAAGAAAATGCCAATGTTCAGGAATTTTTGCCATGGACTGACCGCGATATCGCCAAGGCCGAGAAATGGGTAGCCGCAGAGGCTGAAAAACTAGGTATTTTGATTGATAAAAAATGTGTTCAAAGTCTAGTTCAGTGGGTCGGAATTGATCAATGGCAATTATTTCACGCACTAGAAAAACTTGCACTAACAGATGATATTTCAGTCGATAGTATAAAAAACATCATCGAACCGAATCCAGTCGAGAATGTGTTTAATTTGTTTGAAACGGCCCTTCGTGGTGACACGAAAACACTAGGCGAGATACTCAAAACTCTTGAAAAAACTGAGGATGTATATCGATTAGCTGCATTATTAACGTCCCAAGCTTTTCAATTAGCGGCCGTTGTATCAGCAACCAAAACTGATAATGTTGCCAAAGATTTCGCCATTCATCCATACGTAGTTTCCAAGCTATCACCAATCGCTAAACGAATAGGCAAGTCTGGTGTTTCAAAAATAATCTCAATATTTACCGAACTAGATGATGATATGAAACTATCGCGGGCCGACCCGTGGTTGCTTGTCGAACGATCTCTAGTGAAAGTTGCTAATATCTAGAGTACGTACTACCGCTCTAGATAATCAAAGCTCAACAGGGTATAATTAACATAAAGTTGAGGGGGATAAGGGTGCCTAATAAAAAGATATTACAAGACGTAAAACAAAAGCCGTACTATTCAAGTAAAGGCGCTGTTTTATACAAGGCTAACTGTCTAGAGTTGATGGAATCTATTCCAGAGAATTCTATTGATATGATATTCGCCGATCCGCCGTACAATCTTTCCAATGGAGGTTTTACAGTCCATGCAGGCAAGATGGTTAGTGTTAATAAAGGCGAATGGGACAAAAGTCAAGGTGTACCAATGGATTTTGAATTCCATACTCGTTGGATTGAAGCATGTCATAGGATACTTAAACCTGGTGGAACCCTTTGGGTGAGTGGCACCTACCACTCAATCTATCAGTGTGGGTATGCGTTGCAGTTGCTCGGGTTCAAGATATTAAATGATATTGCTTGGTTTAAGCCTAACGCGTCTCCGAACCTGAGCTGTCGATATTTTACAGCTAGTCACGAGACGCTTATTTGGGCGCGTAAAGATGAAAAAATTGGACATACGTTCAATTACCAGGATATGAAGAATGGTGATTGGCATAAAAACGATATTTTGAAAAAAGAAGGAAAGCAAATGCGCAGCGTTTGGTCTATTCTTACGCCACGTGCTGAAGAAAAAACTTTTGGCAAACACCCAACTCAGAAGGCAACATCAGTTCTAGATAGGGTTATTCTATCTTCAACAAACCCAGGTGATGTTATTCTGGATCCTTTTACAGGCAGCTCTACCACCGGAGTAGTGGCTATACGTAACGGTAGAAAATTTATAGGTATAGATCTGGAAAAAGACTTTTTGGATTTATCAGTTAAAAGATTGGGGATGGAAGGGGTAACAAATAAATGAAACTAGGCGGTATAGGTGGCGGTAACACAAAAACAGGCCTTGTATTCGAAGGTGAGGCAGACTTCTTGACTCTTATCGGAAACGTTCCAGGTTATTTGGTTAAGAAAGTAGAAATAGGCTACGATTTGTTTTTTAACAACTCAGTAGTTGCGCACACTTACAAAAAGCACGATCTTTACAGATTCCTTGATAGCGTTGGTGTTCAATGGGACAAAATAATTTCAAAGAAGCTGCTTCCAGATGACGCAATATATGTCATCAAAGAGAACACGATTTTTATTATTGAGATAAAATATCAAGGTGTAGAAGGTTCTGTTGATGAAAAACTCCAGACTTGCGATTTTAAGAAAAAGCAATATCAAAAGATATTTAGCGAACTAAACTACGAAGTAGAGTACATATATATTTTGAGTGATTGGTTTAGGAAAGATAAATACAGAGACGTATTGGACTACATTATATCCGTTGATTGTAAGTACTATTTCGAATATCTACCATTACATAAAATCGGCCTTCCAGTTCATATTAACGGAGAAACGACAGGCTAATAAGCCAGAAAGAATGATAACTATGTCGCGTTTTGATGAGATACAATCATATTCATACGGAAAAATCATCGAGGTATATAAAAAGTTTACGATACCAAAATTCCAACGACCTTACGCTTGGGAGAAGCAACAAATAAAGGATTTCTTTAGTGCCGTGATAGAGAATGACTCACCATATTTTATAGGTTATCTTGTTTGTCTCCCGGCGTCACATCATGAACAGGAACGCCTAAGTGTTGTCGACGGCCAGCAAAGATTAACGACGATCTCGTTATTTATTGCGGCTTTGGTTAAAAAATATGAAGAGCTTTTAGTAGGCGCTGACGACTCATTTTCTAGAAAAATTGCTAGAAGAATTGAGTTCTGCAAGTCATTCCTTAGTTCAGTAGATCGTAGCAGAGAAGAAGACTATGAGTACACTGTAGTTGAACTTGGTCGTCCAAGTTACCAATCTACCTATGAAAGGGTATTATCAGGCATGGATATTATGGAAAGAGAATATAAAGCCCTGGATGCCCACCAGCAACGAATTGTTGATAACTATAGAGAGATTGGCCAACTACTAAATAACAAAATTACATCTTTAGAGCCAACTGCAACTTATGAATACTTATATGATATTGAAAAAAAGATTGGGTCATTAGAGTTTATTCTAATCATCTTAAAAAACGCCAATGAAGTATTCAGTATTTTTGAGGGCATGAATTCAACAGGCCTGGACCTTACGACCTCTGACTTAGTAAAGAACGCAGTGCTCAAGCGGGCAGCCTCTCAAAATGCAGAGTCAATTGAGCAAAAGTGGAATGAATTGGAAGAAATATTTATCGAGTATAACCCCAAAGACTTTCCAAATTTTCTAAGGCGATGGTATATGTCGTACATAGATTACATTAGTAATGGACAAGTATTCCCTGAGATAAAAAATAAATTCATAGAATCCTCAGCTTACTTTGAAAATCTTGAAACTTTTTTACAGCATTTAGTTAGCATGGCTTCATTCTATGTCGCACTCAGGAAGGGCAAAGACTTAGGGGACTTTATAGATGACGATAACCTAAGAGAAGCTTTTAGAAAGTTTTCGTTATTGAATAATGACCAAGTGTATACTGTCCTACTTGCGTATTACCAATATGGTGTCAGGGATCGAAGAATTGGCATTAAGACGCTCAAGAAATATTTAAATACTTTATGGATATTTGTATTTAAATCCGCGTATGTTTCCATTAGCCCTTCTGACTATGAAAGGTTATTCGTGAAACACGCCAATACATTTTCTAGTCGCGCAACTATTGAAAGTATGGAGGCTTTTAAGCCAGCTATTTTTTTTGAGAAGCTTAGCAAATTGGTCGGTTCTGAGGAGCAGTTTATAGACAATGTGACCTTAGGTCTGCGCTACTCTGATAATAATAAGCTGTTAAGGCATGTGCTTATTGAAATCATGCGAACATATTCGCCAACAGACAGGGCTATTAACGTTGCAACGCCAGAAATCGAACATATATTACCTCAGTCACCACATAAATGGGACTTAATGAAATCTGAGATTCGACCATACGTAAATAATATAGGGAATTTGACTGTACTTTTCGAAGGCGATAATAAAAGTGCCTGTGATGAGACTTTTGATACTAAGGTAGACGTTGTGTACAGCCATTCACACTTTAAATACAACAGGGATATCGTTAATTACCGTGACGAATTTGTGGAGTCGCCGCAATCTGCAATTGATAAACGCGGAAGAGATGTTGCAGCGGCAATCAGCACTTTATATAAGATATAAGCTACTGTAAATGTTCTTGGCTGAAGTTGCCTTTGTAGCCGGTTTCTTGGCAACAGGTGCCTTTTTAACAGCAGGTTTTTGCAACTGACTTAGCGGTTCCGTCTGGGATCTATGAGACAGTTGTAGATATTACCATTAACTAGGTATTGACGTTACACATGTTTAGGGTTTATAATTACTTCAACGATTAAATAATTCAAGGAGAAAAATATGTCGATGGGAGATGGGAAAGCTATAAATGTTATTGAATATCTTGATAACCTAATAGATAAAGGTAAGGCGAGTAAAGGGGCAATCGTACCACTTAAAATTGCATTCGCTAAAGTTGTTCAGACTATTGATGGTGATCAATGGGAAGAAACGACCGTTAGGTCAATCGACGTGGACGATTACATGGCCCGTTTTGCAAATCTTACGATGGGAAAATATGCTAGCGACAGCCTAATTGTCTACAAGTCACGTGTTAATAAGGCTGTCGGCTGGTACATCCAGTTTTTAGATAAACCAGGGTGGACTCCAGATATACAGAGACGAAACCGTAGCCCCAAAGCCACTGTTGTGCAAACCAAGCATGTCACCAAATCTATTAACATTCAATCACCCCCACCAACAGGTACGGGGGACAGTGTGCCTGAATCCATGTCATCGATTGCAAACTCACCTAATCGGATCCTCTACCCATATCCACTGTCGAATGGTCAACTTATACACATTAGTTTGCCCGTTAAGCTTTCTAAAGTGGATGCTAAACGTATTGGTAATTTCGTGGATAGCATAGCAGTGAACGAACAAGATGATTGCGAGGAGGCATAATATGGCAGTTCCAGCAATTATAAGTCAGACATCAATAGACAGGTTTCTTGAACATATAAAAACTGCTAATAAACCAAGTAAAGTTACGAATACGTATATCAAATCCGTAGGGTTTAAATCAAGTAATGACTCAGCATTAATCACCACATTCAAAGCCCTTGGGTTTATTGATGGAAGTGGTTCGCCCACTGACCGTTGGCAGCAGTATAGGGATAAGAACAAGGCCACAAAGGCCTTAGGCGATGGTGTCAAAGATTGCTATTCTGCTCTTTTTGCAATTTACCCGGATGCTAATCGGAAAGATGATGAGGCAATAGCCAACTGGGTGAGGTCTTCGACCGAGTACTCTAGTGAGGTTGTAAAAAGGGCCGTGAGGACATTTAAGAATTTGGTTTCTAAGTCCTCGTTCGACGATGATTCGCCTGATGGCTTAAGAGTTGAGCAGGAGGATATGCCGGCCGAGCACGTAGCCCCAGTGGCACCGATAATACGATCAAATGTGGGGACTTCGGTGAATATAAACATCGAATTACAACTCCCAGCCACAACCGACCCGAAGATTTATGAAAACTTCTTCATTGCTATGAAAAAGTATCTGATCGACGATGAATCAAAATCTTGAAATATGGTTGAATAGGTCAAATCGATTTCGCGATGCGGCAAACAAAATACTAGGAAGTCACGAACACGCAAACCGTTCTAGGCTTATTCAACTTGAGCAAACTTATGCCGACCTAGCTTTGCTGAATATCAAACAGGATGACCTATTTAGACAAGCATTAAGATGCGCGGATAATGGTCTGTTTCGGGCGGCACACGTTATGGCTTGGGCTGCATGCATGGACTATGTTGAAGAGAAATTGTCTGAGGACGGTTTAATAGCGTTGCGACGCGAATATCCAAATTGGACGGGCGGGGATATCCACGAAATAGCAGAATCTGTTCCAGAGAGACAACTTATAGAAACATTGAGAAAAGTTCACTTGGCAACAAAAAATGAGGTTTCCTTATTGATTGGCTTGCTACAAAGAAGAAATGAGTGTGCACATCCGACACAATATCTTCCTGGGGTGAACGAGACACTTGGCTATATGTCTGAACTAATTCAGAGAGTAAAATTCCTTTCTTCAAAAACAATAAGTTAGACCCAGTTATAAAATGATAACCAAAGGAATTACTCTTGAACATCAGTGAAGAGCTGTTTATTACTATATCAAATTAATTATTTAACGGCTTTTTTAGTTGCAAGTTTTTTGGCTGGAGCGGCTTTGACAGTCGACTTCTTAGCAACCGATGCTTTTTTAACCGCAGGTTTTACAGCTGGTTTAACGGCAGCTTTTGGAGCGGCTTTGACGGCAGGTTTTGCAGCGACTTTTTTAATTCCAGAAGCTAGTTTGACACCAGCGTCTTTGGCGATTTTAGATAGTTGAGCTTTGCGGCGGGCAACAGTGTTTTTCTTTAACAGACCTTTTTTAATAGCAATGTCTAATTCGCTATGTGCAGCACTTAAAGTTGCAGCCGATGGCTTGGCAACGAAGGCTTTTGTAGCTTCCTTGATGTCATGTTTAATGCTGACGTTTCGTGCGCGTCGTTTGATAGTTTGCTTGGCCCGTTTAATGGCAGATTTAATGATTGGCATGTTGGATCTTTACCTCTTTAAAATGATATTTACAATCAATGAGTGATTATAAAGCAAAACCGCCAAGATGTAAAGTGGTGAAATCTGTTGACGAGTGTGAATTGCTTATGGTATAGTTACATCAAAATCTAGGTAAAACAAAAAGCCAGGAACACACCACATGAACGAAGCTGACAATAAAGTCAAAATGCAAATCGTTGAGAAGATAAAAGCCTCAACTAATATTTTAGTAACTGTCAGTAAAGATCCGTCAGTCGATGAGTTGTCGGCCGCACTTGGACTAACGGCATTATTAAACAAAATCGATAAACACTCCACAGCAATTTTCAGCGGTGCAATTCCTCCAGCAATTACATTTTTGGACCCAGATAAAGTTTTTGAAAACACAGCCGATAGTTTACGTGACTTCATTATTGCCCTAGATAAAGAAAAAGCTGATCACTTACGCTACAAAGTCGAAGGTGACGTAGTGAAGATCTTTATTACACCGTATCGTACGACAATAACCGAAAAAGACCTAGAATTTAGTCAGGGTGATTACAATATTGAATTAGTCTTGGCGTTAGGTGTTGAAAATCAAGAACATCTCGATACAGCCCTTGCTGCCAATGGTCAGATATTACACGACGTTTCGATAGCTACATTTAGCGCTGGAGAACAGGCAAGTCAATTGGGTAGTATGGACTGGCGAGATCAGAATGCCAGCAGTCTTTGCGAAATGGTCGCTAACCTTAGTGGATCACTAAAAACCGATACTATATTGTTGGATAAGCAAATCTCAACCGCATTACTTACTGGTATTGTTTCCGCAACCGACAGATTCAGCAATCCACATACTTCATCAAGTGTTATGACAATGGCCGCGCAGTTAATGGCAGCCGGAGCTGATCAACAGTTGATTGCCGCCAAATTACAAGAATCACATGAAATTAATTCATTACCAAGTGTTTCGGTAGATAAAATCGCGACTGCTTCTGATGAACCTATTGTTGAACAATCAACTCTTCCACCCGACATTTTATCGATTTCACACGAGCCAGAGGATATTGTCGAAGTTGCGTCAGCAGAGCCAGAGATTACTACATTGTCTCAACCGGTTGTCGCAGAACAACCAGTTATAGCTGAGCCTCCTGAATACATGACCGAAGAGCCAGCACTAGGTGCAGCCAGCTCACAGATTGGATCTACCGAAGAGCCACTGCTAGGCGGCATATTAAATGCTACATCCGATCAAGCTGCCGAGGATGCGCGTAAAGAATTAGATGAAATGCAAAACAAGACGATTCTTTCACATTCTTATCTAAGCGGTTCAGATTTAGGTAACGTCGCACCAATAAATAGTGTCGGTCAAGCCGAAGATACCAAGATGGTTGATATATTTGCTGACGGTCCAAAATCAACAGTCGAACCAACACCATCAGTAGCAGCCGGATTGCCACTACCGCCTCCATTGCCAGATTTTTCAACTCTACCACCAGCCGCAGCTATTCCAGAGCCAATAATTCCACCTGCACCAACAACAACGTCGGGACTTCCTGATTTCAACGCTCCGTACGCAGCCCCAGCGCCAGAAACAAGTACACTTCCACCTGAGCCAGACGTAAACGATCCTAGCAAATTCCAAATTCCAGTCTAGTTAACTGTTATACTTATCCGTATGGACGACGGGATATTATTAATCGATAAGCCAGCTGGCATGACTAGTTTTGGTGTTGTGGCGCGTGTTCGTCGTGTTTTATCGCAACAGACTGGCAAAAAGGTGAAAGTAGGGCATACAGGGACACTTGATCCGTTTGCAACCGGCCTGATGATAATTGTTGTTGGTAAAGAGTGTAAAAATGCCAGTACCTATAGCAAGTTGGATAAAGTTTATGAAGCCACGATTCATTTAGGCCAAACTAGCACGACGGGTGACATTGAGGGCGAATTAACTAACATTTCCGACTTAATTCCGGCAGAAACTAAGATTAAGGACGTTCTTAAAAAATTTGCCGGCGAGATTACTCAACAGCCACCGATTTATAGTGCTATCAAGATTAACGGTCAGCGCGCTTATAAATTAGCTCGCAAAGGTGAAGAGATTGAAATGCCAACTCGACAGGTGACGATACATGGTTTAGATTTGATTGATTATACTTATCCAGAAATTAAAATTCGAGCACATGTATCGAGCGGCACATACATTCGTAGTCTAGCCGGAGATATCGGCAACACTTTGAAAGTGGGTGCGTATTGTAGTCAATTGCGTCGCACCCAGATCAATAAATGGCACATCGACCAGGCAAAATTGCTAATCGATATGGGTATTGTTGATTAAAATTTGCTAATAGTGATAACAGGTGTTGAAACAATCGCAAAACTTTGCTATAATTCACACTTAATGATTACAGCAGAAAACAAAGCCAAAGCTTTTGCTTT
>Ga0209748_1001683_pt1 | contig 10876 bp, 9 predicted proteins | sample BarGraIncu00421A_FD_185490 | JGI IMG/M metagenome (GOLD analysis project Ga0209748, IMG submission 185490) | Arctic peat soil microbial communities from Barrow, Alaska - Barrow Graham LP Incubations 004-21A (SPAdes) (version 2) | ecosystem: Environmental > Terrestrial > Soil > Wetlands > Peat... | reverse complement strand
GAAAAATCATTACGATATTTAAAAAAATCAACATTTGTCTTTATATCTACACCTACTAAAAGGCCGTCAATTAATTTATTATATCCTCCGATGGGTATACCTTGAAATCTATCAATAAAATAGTTATTATCATAAGTAAATCTTACCGGCAATCGCTTTATAATGAAGTTTGGCAGATCAGAAGCTTTACGACCCCACTGTTTTTCAGTATAACCTTTTATAAGCTTCTTATATATATCAGTGCCAACCATGCTAATCGCCTGTTCTTCCAGATTTTGAGGGTAAATGATACCCGAATCTTCAATTTGGTTTTTTATTTTATTTATTGCTTCTAATGGTGTATGAATTTTCCATAACTGATAAAAAGTATTCATGTTGAAAGGCAGGTTATATAAATTGCCTTTATAATTTGCAAGAGGTGAATGTATAAAATGGTTCATTTCAACAAATGAGTTGACATAATCCCAAATGTCTTTATCTTTGGTATGAAAAATATGAGGGCCATATTTATGCACATTTATACCTTCACTTTTCTCACAATAAACATTACCACCTGTGTGTTTCCTTTTTTCTATAACCAAACATCTCTTACCTGCATCTGTCATTTCTCTTGCGAAAACGGCACCATACAAACCAGCTCCAACAATCAGAAAATCATATTGCATCATAAAATAGTTTGGTTAAAGGAAATCATAAGATCAGTTAGTGTTTTGGATTATTATGTTGTTAGTATTCGCATAGCACCTGATAAATAGTCAATTACTGCTTTCTTATTCAGATTTTCAATTGCGAACTTTCTTGCATTATTCGCAATGGCAATTGCATCATCATAATTGTATTCCGCCCATTCCAATTGTAACATCAAATCACTTAAATCTTCTTTTACCGGAATATAATGTTCAAATGGAATAAGTTGACTATGAAAATATTCCTGTTTTTCTTTTTCCCTGTTTACTAAAAATAAGGGTCTGTTTGAATGTAATAAAAACTTCACCCTACCACTATACCCTCTTGCCCCACAATCTATTAAAAATTTATATTTCGTATGCTCTTCAAGACTAACATAATGAGTAAAATCATGCATGCTACCTTTAGGAAAAACTCTTTTCCAATCCATTGGTATAATTTCCATTTTGTCATTATGAAAGTTACCCAATTTAAATAGTTTATGTCTTAATGGTTGAGTGCTTAAGTTTCCTGTCCAAAAAAGTTTATCAAAGGCTGGTTTGTCCTTACCTCTTTCTAAAATTTGATAAGTTGTTTCTTCATAAGAGTTTATCCCACATTCTACCCATTTATCAAAATTAAAATCAGGGCATAGGATCACATCATCAGAATTTGTATAACCAAAAGTTAATGTGTTATTTATTTTCGAAGAAACATCACCGATATTAATATAAAAATGTTTTGTTTTGAATACCGTTTTATCTTTTAACAATGCATAAGCTTCCTTAAACAAAGTAATAGTCGACTCACTTCTTGATTCATACCCGCCATGGTCAATAAATGAAATTTCTTTATTGGGTTGAATAATGGCTTCTATACATTCTAATCTCATAATACCTTTTTTGTTTGATAACTCATGAATTTACTACCCGTTAAGATTCGAGGCCATAACAATTCCATTAAACCTATTCCTGAAGCACCAAGAGAAAGACCAAAATCAGTAGTGCTTTCCAAGGGTATGTTTTGTGAGAAGTTTTCAACCCAATTTTTATGTCTTTCTGTGATTGAGTTGTATGTTTGTGTGATCATTTTAAAACATGGCCAATCCGTACTGATTCCCTTTGAAGCAATGTTCAATAACAATGCAATCCCCGGCCAACCATTTCGAATATTCAAAGCATCATGGTCAACTTCAGTTTTCAGGATTTCAAAATCAGTGGCAAATAGCAGAATCTGAATCTGTTTTTCTAGTCGCTTATCAGGCATCAGTGAATTGACATGCTTCAGAACGACTGCAAGAAAAAGCCTGTTGATATGCAATGATGGAATATATGCCTCAAAATAGGGAAGCCATTGCCTGAACATACATTCAATTTTGCCATTATAAACATTGAGTTTGTAAGATTCTGCTAAACCTAATATCATAATCGGAAACCTCCAAAACAGATCAAATTCCATCTCTTTTACAATCGTAGGGAATTGAGTAGTAACCAATTCATCAATTTTATTGATGGTTAAGATGATTAATTCCTTATTGATTTGAGCTGCCATCGAATAAGGAGCTTTTTTATTCTTTAATCGGTAGATCAAATAAAAAAGATAACCTGTCAAACCATTGTCCAGCTCAAAAGATTGGATATGACTTTCACTCAATGCCCTGAAAATCTTATTATCGGCTTCTTCCAAAATTTCATCTGTATCAGCTTCAATAAAATTATTTTGAACCAAGTATTCGATACCCAGACCTATCCCTGCCAATCCATTCTCAAAATCGACTGAAACTGATGAACTCATGCTTTCAAAAGCCTTATCCAATAAATCATCTGCAATTTTATTATAATCAGGATTATTTGTATATCGGGCAAGGTGGTAGAAGAAAATGCCCATACCTATATTGCCATGCATCAATCCATGATTGGAGCATGACAATCCATTTTTTTCTATATATTCTGCGATTTGAACAGGGTATAGTTTCATAGGATTAAAAGTTATTTAGCATCATTTGACTGTAAGCGACTGATGGTTGTATTTCTGCGTACACTTCTATACTCCTTCTTTTTAAATAAACCCTGATCATTGCTATGGAAATTGCTGTTTACCCCTCTTTCATGACTAAGATGAAACAGCGAACCCGTTACCCTATGTATTTTGTAATTCATGTTTCTCCATCTTGCAATTCGTTCTCCATCTTCCATCCCCCAGCCATAAAAACTTTCATTTTCCATCCCTGATTCTTTATAAGCCAGCAGATTGGCAAGAAAAGCGCCTCCAAGTGGGTTGGGTAAGTACATTTCCTTCATCTTCTTAGTGTTTTGTTCGAGCAATTCTATTTTCCTTTCCTTAAGATACAATTTCCTCAATAGGGGAGAGGTATCATAAAAGTGACTTTCATAAGGATAAACAATATCCGCTTCACCGGTTCGTAATAAACCGACTGCCATAACAATCTGGGCAGCCGGCACGATTACATCCGTGTCCCAAACACAAACAATTGGTTTATCAACTACACCGATCATTTGGTTTAAAAATTTGGTACGATAAAGAATAGGGTCATGATCTTCCGTAAAAGAATAACTGATGTTTTCATCCAGTAGTTTTCCCAGCAGATCGTTGTTGTATGTTGCATATTCCGACACCCAAATATTGGTTTTAAAGTTTGAACAGAGGAATTGGGATGTTGCCAGAATATTTTCAAGCCGGTCTATGGAATCCAATCGAACCAGAATTAAAAATGTTACATCTGAAAGATCTGTTTTATTATCCATATTTAAAATTATTGGTTAATCAATGAACGTAAAGGGCTTAAAGTCCTTTCCAATAAACGCATATCTTCAGTAATAATTTCCGCTGATCCGGTCATCTCCTGATCGAAATGGAGTTGCTTTTTATAGTTGGTTTTTAATCCGGAGGGCAAGGATATTTCAACCATGTAATTGCTCTGATTGGGCACTTCCGATAAACGGCTCACCACACCCCTCACCATTCCATATTCCAGATACGGATAATTTGTAAGTTTTATATTCACTTTTTGCCCAGCCTTAACTTTACCAGCTCCCTGCATGGGTAATGTTATTTTACCAAGTGGAATCGATACTTCATCCGGTATAATCGTCATGACCTGGTCACCGGCTTTGACCTGTTGATTAGTGCTCCAGTAATTACCAAGAACCACTTTCCCTGATACAGGACTTTTCAATGTGTATGTCATTTCCCATGTTTGCAATTGATTGCGAAGCGATTGTGCATTGGCATTAATTACATCCAGCATTCTTTTTTTATCCTCTTCTTCTTTTAACTGGATTTCCAGAATTTGTTGTTCCAGTTGGGTGAGTTGTATCGAAGTGTTCGATAAAGTAATTTCAGCATTTTTATAAGCCGATTTAGCATTCAACAGCTTTATTTCTGCAGTCTCCATCTCAGCCAAAGGTGTTACTTTCTGTTGATATAACATTGAATCCCTACGGTATTGTCTGCCGGATATTTTTAAATCTTGGGCCTGTAATGCGTTTTGACTTTCCAGTTTTGCAATATATTCATGCGTAAATTTGATCTGTTCTCCGATTGATTTTACATTCTTACCGGCGTAATCAAGTTGAACGTACCTTTTGTAGTCACTTATGGAAGTACACCATGCAATATAAATTTGTTGCAGATCACCAAGATTGGTAATTTGAAGTGAAGTTGAATTATTTGAATTTCCGTCTCCTTTCAATAATAATGATTTAAGCTGGAGCATGCTTTGAAGGTTTGCTGCATTTTCAAAAACAGCAAGGTATTGACCTGCTTTAATTAGTTGCTGATCCTTTACATAAATTGCCATTATTTTCCCTGTGGTACGGGCAATTAAAGGCGAAGGAGGATTTTGAGAAGTGATAATAATAGGGGCAGTAATCACATCAGGGTACTTAAACAGCCAACTCCCTGTCAACAGTGTTGCTATAATTACAGAAAGGAGCACAATCCCTCTCCGCAATATCCACACCGGAGTCTTACCCAGGATGTCATTCACCTCCTCGCTTCGAATTTCAATCGCTCTTTCTTTTAGTTCTTCCGACATTTTATACTGATCGTAAATTAATTTCCAAGTTCCAGTTGATTTTTCACCAGTTTGTAATAAGCCCCTCTAAGATAAGTCAACTCCTGATGCGTACCCTGTTCCACAATCTCTCCCTTTTCAAGTACCACGATCTGATCAGCATTTCTAACCGTACTTAACCGATGAGCAACAACAACAACAGTTTTCTTGTTGTTTATAAGACTACCCTGATTTGCATCCTGAATAACATTCCCCTTGAAAAATTCATCCAGATTCTCCATAATCACACTCTCATTATTAGCATCCAATGAATTGGTAGCCTCATCAAAGAAGATAAATTCAGGGTTTTTATACACTGCACGGGCGATTAATATCCTTTGTTTCTGACCCTGGCTTATTCCACTTCCCTCTTGACCGATATTTGTATTATAACCCAATGGCAAACCCTCGATGAATTCAGAAATATTAGCCGTTTTCACAGCTTGCCTCATCTTTATTAAATCCACATTCTCATCACCCGGTGCAATGTTTTCCGCAATGGTATCCGAAAAAATGAATCCATCCTGTAGTACTGCCCCGCATTGACCACGCCAGAAACTACTGCTGAAATTCTTCAACAGAGTATCACCTACTCTGATTTCACCTTTCACCGGTTCATAAAATCCAAGCAAAAGTTTAATAAGTGTAGTTTTTCCACTGCCACTCGTACCAACAATGGCAGTTGTTTTGCCTGCCGGTATATTAAGGCTGAGCTCTTTGAGCACCATTTCGCTGTTTGGACCCTCGTACTGAAACGATATATTATCAATGTGAATGTCTTTATGTTCAGGAAGAATATTGATCCGGATTACTCCCTGCGGTTCTTCATCTTCCCTGAGGTGAATTTCCCCCAGTCTCTCCATGCTGATTTTGGCATCCTGAGCGGCCTGCATAAAACCGATCATTTGTTCAATAGGAGCATTTAACTGGCCAATGATATACTGTACACTCATCATCATACCCAGCGTCATATCACCTTTTATAACTGAAGTAACCGACAAGTAGGTAATGAATATATTTTTAGTCTGGTTGATGATTAAGGCTCCAGCTTGTTGTGATTGACTAAGCGCAAGTCCCTGAACACTAACCCGAAAAAGGCGAGCCTGGATCCGTTCCCATTTCCAGCGTTTTTGTCTTTCGCAGTTATTGAGTTTTATCTCCTGCATACCTGTGATAATCTGGTACAGGTTGCTTTGATTATCTGCCGACTGTGCAAATCGCTTGAAGTCCAGTTCCCTTCTTCTTTTCATAAACAGCCAGACCCAGAAAAAATAGAACACGCTTCCTATAAAAAATACAGTCAATATTTGAATATTGTAAAGAGCCATCACTACACTGAAGATGATCAGGTTGACCATTGAAAAGAGAATGCTGATCGAAGACCCGGTAAGGAAACTTTGTATACGTGAGTGATCTCCTATGCGTTGCATGATATCGCCAATCCTTTTGGTATCAAAGAAGCCCAAAGGCAATTTCATGAGTTTTATCAGAAAATCGGAAATAAGCGAAATGTTGATACGTGTACTAATGTGTAACAACAACCAGTTGCGGATAAAATCGACTGATGCCTGGCTGATCATCAAAACCATTTGTGCAATAAGAACAAGCATGACGAAACCAATGTTCTGGTTGCCGATACCTTTATCTACCACTGATTGTGTAAGAAACGGTGCAATGAGCTGCAGTATACTGCCCAGCAGCATGGCCAGCATAACCTGGACAAAGAAACTCTTGTGGGGGCGCAGGTATTTGAGGAAAAATTTAAACTTGGTTTTATCCTGTTTTTCGTCGTCTATATTATAAAAATCGGGACCGGGTTCAAGCATCAATGCGATGCCATTGTCTTCACTATTCAGTTTATCGCTTAACCAGCCTGCAAGGAACTCTTCTTTATTGTATTTAATAAGGCCACGAGCGGGATCGGCAACAAGGATTGTTTCACAACTGGTTTCTTTTTTAAAAGAGAAAAATGAGGAACTTGTCTCAATATCATACACTACTACGAAATGATTTTGTTTCCAATGCACAATGCAGGGTAATGGAGCTTCTTTAATCAATTGTTTCCAACCTAAGCGTACGCCTGTCGTGCGGAAACCAATACACTCTGCAGCCTCGCTTATTCCTAGCAAAGAAACTCCTCCACGGGTAATAAAACTTTTTTCCCTTAGACTTTGTAGCGAATAGCTTTTACCATAGTGCTTTGTTACCATACGTAGACACGTGGGACCGCAGTCACGGGAATCTAATTGATGATAAAACTGAAATCTTTGCAATTTTTAATGTATTTATTTGATTATTTCTAAAAATAAACTGGTTACTTGATTAATCTTGTAAGGTTATTGTTTGATTCCGCCCATACTCTTTGATTGTCGGCTATGCCCCTTACATGTAAATAACTATTCTTCCATTAACATAGTAGCTTAAAAGTTTTTGTTATAATATTTTACAACTTTGCATAAGCATGTGGGTCAGAAATCACATAACTCGGGTTGGGGTATCATATGAAAAATTTCAACAATTACTTTGCATGATATTTTCAGTAGACATCCGTAATTTTTTTTAAATCGCTTTCAAATTTCGCATCAGATGGCCTGAAAAAATCATCAGAAAGAACCTCGCCTTTGTTGGTCATCACGATAAAACGGGGGATGGAGCTTATGCCAAAGTATTTAATTAATTCATTGTTTGAGATGGTTAAGACTCTAAACGAGTCGTGCTTCATATCATATTTATTACATGCCTCAATCCATTTGGTTGGATCTTTATCTAAACTTATTGAGATAAAATTAATATCAATCAATTTTTTAGTAACTGATTTTAATTTTGGAATTTCTGCAACACAGGGTGCACACCAACTTGCCCAGAAATCAAGTACAATGATTTTTTTATCGACAGTTAAAAAATCTTTTAAAGTTACCTTTTTATTATCAAAACTAATGAAAGATGCATTATACACTTCATTACCAATCATTTTTTTAGTATATTCAAATGAATCAGAGTTGCCAAGCATAAAGTTTTTCAATTTAGCTAATACTCTTTCCCGTTCATCATATGTTTTGACTTCAATATAATTTAATAAAAATCCATCCAGACACTTTGTTTTAAAAAACCTTGGGCTTAAATATTGTACATTATCCAAAAGATCAGTATTCTGACTTTTGTTTAAATAAGCTCCATATTGAATCAGGTTGCTCATTATAGAAGTTGAGAATTGAGAGGATAAAGAATTTAACATTTTCGTTTTCATTTCTATTGAATCAAATTTATTGAAATAGGGATTCACCCAATTTTTATTGATTACGCCTGAATAATTTATGTAAAACAAATCATTGTAATAGTTGAGATCAATAAGGTTCTTAATTGTTTGTATTGAACTTGTATCAATTGGATAAAGAGATATGAGGTACGTCAATGTATTTAGATGATTTAATCTTTCTTTTTCAATTATTATTTGCTGATTGGGAAATTCATTTATTGTAAATTTTTTATGGTTAAAAACATCTATCTTTCCAAATATTTCATTAATAATATAGTTTCTCTTATCCTTACCAATATATGTTATCTTATTGCTATTCATTTCAAATGATATAGTGTCGGCATTATTAAATCCGATATATAGTTGACTATAAACACGACCATTTATTAATTCACTAATGGTAAATACGGTTGGTTTGTCAGTAGTTACTTTTCTCACGAGTATTGTATCACCTTCCTTTCTGTTAACTAATTTTACACTAGAGTAGCGATAATTGCTATCAAGATATGAAATCACAGTAGCTCCTTTATTCATAAACTTAACTTGCAAATAAATATCGATCTTTTTTGCAACCATTATCACTTGAGAGTTGGTTATTGAGACCCAACCTGAGATAATTAATAATAATAATCCTAAACTTTTCATATTTATTTGGCTTTTAAAATATAAACGATATTGTTTAAAGTTAAACTTAAATCCAGAAAGAAGTGAGTGTTTATTCATTCATTTCTGTTTTATAACCTTGGTTAATAAACACTTGTGCATGTAAAATTGCATGATTTACACTAGAATTTGGTTAAAAGCTATAACCGTTTTTAGAAAATTCTTTCGAGATGTTAGTTTTTAACACCAGTGTTATCACATGTTGTATTATCCAATCTGTTGTTGTTGGTATTCCCAGTATTTTTATTCTTCAATCCGGATTGAGTAACTCTACCTTGCGTACCGGTTGTGGTTTATAATTACCTATAGTAATACTTTTCCTCAGCCTAGTAAGACCTTGCTCTTGCAAGTAAGACAGGAGTTCATCCGTATTTATCTTGTCAATCATATGGCTGTCCCCTTTCTTATTAACCCGTTTGTCGCTTCTTACCCTGTTTGTACGCTTAATTAAAGTTCCCATTATCAAGAATCTTTTCCAGCATGTTTCTGTAGTTCATACTACTCTTGATTCTCCTTCTATATCCGAATTGATATGACTCTGTTCCCTGCTTTACATAGGGATTACATCCCTACTTTCTGTTAGTAGTCTTTCTAGGGCGGATTGGCTGTTCTCTTTGTACCGTACATAAGTATTACAAATATAATTAAAGATTTATTTACATTCAGCTCTACCCTTGACGTATTACATTCTTCATAGTATTATTGCTTCTGTTGACTCATGACTGTTCAGTCACGCATCTCAACATGGATTGATATTTCTGGTATTATTTCTTCTTATCGTTGCAGTCAGGTCTCCCCGGTGAGAACGATATCTTTGATCTCATATACAAATTGTATTTACGCAAAAGGGTTAGGGTAGTGTTGACCTTCGCCTTATTTTGCAAGCTTGTCCGCCCTTTAAAAACTTTAATATGCAATTAATATTTGTCAGTTCGAAACTTTGCAGACAACATCTTTCAGCTTCGCAGTTACCCATGACACTCTAGCTCTTGGCTAACACTTCCCACTCCCAATTGTGTCGATACTTCACCCTATAGTTAGTGGTGTAAGCCATCACATTCACAATCATAGGTGCATCTAGTATACCCATGATCTAAAGCATAGAGGCAGAGTTCGTTTGCAGCGGCTGATTGTTCCGTACAAGACATAGAATAAAATGGTGCAGGATATTCAAACCCACCATTGGAATCTGTCGCTCTAACGTAACAGATATCGTAACCTCCACATCCTTCATCACTACCACCTACAATGTTTTTTATCTCGTGGTGGGTTAAAATAGTTGGATTTGTTAAATCCTTCATTTTCAATTGTAATTTTTTCATTTTTAATAGTTTAAAATTTATAAATTATAGGTTAATTTACACATAATCGGTTGCTGTCCGTTTTTACTGGAGCAATAACCCTTTTGCCTCAGTTTATTTGCAAATAAATTTCTTTTATTGACTTCTATGTTGGGCAAAGATCTTTTGGCCAACTTAATTAAATTAATATTATACCCAGCACTCTGATGTAGTACCTGGATCTGTCCAATAGACATTATTATTAATAATAACTCTGCAACGACAATTTCCATTTTCCCAGGCAATTTCACATCTGCCAGTAAATGTTTGACCTAATTCCCTAACATATAGCTGACATGTTGACATTAAGGAACAGTAAGATCCTCCGCTACCTTCTTCACCACCCAAAATATTTTTAGTTTCGTGGTGACTTAAAATAGTTGGATTTTTTAAATTCTGGATTTTCAATTTTAACTTTTTCATAAGTTTTAATAATAAAATTAATAAATAATAGATTAATTTACAGATAAACGGTAGCTATTCGTTTATTGAGAAGCAGTAAGCTTTTTGCCGTAGTTTGTTGGCAAACTTTCATATTTTATTGGTGTATAAATGATCTCAACTCTTCGAAATTATTCCATTTAAGACAATTCATAACAATTGTAATTAATACTAAAACAAAAGATATTGTGTATTTTCATTTCAAATGTTTTGTTTTATTTTAGATTTGTTTGGAAGATGATTATTAATTAATAAACGGTTTAACATCTCATCTAAATCATAGCCGAAAATATTTACTGCAATGATTTCACCTTGCTTATTTATCAAAAAATTCTGAGGAATATAAGTAATCGAATAGAGGGTTGAGGCCTTTTTTTTGTATTCTTTTGATTGTATCATGTTTATCCATGGAGTGGGATGTGTTTTTAAAAAAGT
>Ga0209748_1001682_pt1 | contig 10877 bp, 8 predicted proteins | sample BarGraIncu00421A_FD_185490 | JGI IMG/M metagenome (GOLD analysis project Ga0209748, IMG submission 185490) | Arctic peat soil microbial communities from Barrow, Alaska - Barrow Graham LP Incubations 004-21A (SPAdes) (version 2) | ecosystem: Environmental > Terrestrial > Soil > Wetlands > Peat... | reverse complement strand
GTCCAGGTACGTGTCGAACGAGAGGGTTGCGGGATCCGCCGTCTTCGACCAGTAGTGGTTCCGCAGGTTGAGGGCGTGGCCCTCCCAGCCGCGGCCCGCGAAGGAGCGGAGCCAGCGCTCCCAGAGCCAGGACCCCGTGAGCTCGCCGTGCACGAACAACAGGGGCCGTCGTCGAGAGCGACGCTCCGGCAGCCATGACTCGATGTAGAGCCCGCGCTCTTCCAGCTCGATCTCGTCCTTGCGGACCGGCCGCCCGCCGTCGTGGCCGCCGGGACCGCCGGGTCCGCCTCCGGGCTCGGACGGGGAAGGTCGCGGATAGTCCCGGTCCAGGGGGTCGTCGAGCATCTCTTCCCCTACCACTCGAGCGGGTTGATGATGAAGCCGGTGAGGGGCTTGGGGTAGAAGTAGGTCGACTTCGGGGGCATCACGTCGCCCGCGGCCGCGACCGCGACGATCTCCGCGACCGGCGTGGGCTCCAGCAGGAAGGCCGCGTCCGCGCCGTCGACCGCCCCGTCCACCCAGGTCATCGCCTCGGCCGCGGACTTCGTGTACGCGACGCGTCCCCCGGAGGCGATCGCCGCCCGGTCGATCCCGGTGAGCTGCTCGAGCGCCGCCGCCAGGAGGGTCACGTCCAGCCGGCGAAGCGCATCGCCGCCCGCCGGCAGGAACGCGCCGAAGGCCTCGCGCCGGGCGGTGAGGATGGCGCCGCCGGCCCGCGTCCAGAGTCCGAACCGGCCGGCGCCACCGGGCGCCCGCGCGGCCGGCCCGAATTCCCGGGCAAGGGCCGCGGCATCCGCCGGCTCGACCTCGAAGAGCGAATCCGCCGCCGTCAGAAGGCCGGCGTTGTCTGCGACGCCCCGGGCCACGCGGTGTGCCGGGAGGACGGTCAGGGATCCGGCGCCCGTCTCGAGCAGCAGCATGAGCACGTAGTCGAACGCGGGATCCTCTTCGTGCGAGCTGGTCAGCTGCCGCTCGTCGCGGTAGCGCAGCGCAGTCTCGTACCGGTGGTGTCCGTCCGCGATCGTGATGGGAGCCCGCCCGGCGGCCTCCCGAAGCGTTGTGACCGCGGCCGCTGTCGGCCCGTCGTCGGGAAGCATCCAGAGTCGGTGCCGGACGCCATCGTCGTCGATCACGTCGGCGATCGCGTTCCGCGCCGTCGCGTCGGCAAGGAGCCGCGCTGCGTCGCCGGAGGCGTCCGTGTACAGCCCCATCACCGCGGAGAAGTTCGCGCCGGATGCCCGCATGAGCTTGTGGCGATCCTCGCGCGGCCCGCTGAGCGTCCGCTCGTGCGGCAGGATCCCCGAGCCGGGCCCGAACGCCTCCAGCTTCACCCTCGCGTAAAAGCCGCGCTGGATGCGGCGCACCTCGGATCCGGGTGGGGTGTAGGCCTGCTCGTACACGTAGAGCGCCGGCCGCGGATCCTTGGAGAGCGTCCCGTCCGACCGCCAGCTTACGAACGTGCGCGCCGCGGCGCGGTACTTGTCGTCGGGGTCCGTGGCGCCGGGAAGGTCCACCGGCAGGTCGATGGCGACGACGTTGCGCGGATCGCGCGCCGCGAGGATCGCTCGCTGCGCGGCCGAGATCACATCATACGGCGGCGCGACGACGCGGGCGAGGTCCGGCACTGCGTCGGGGTTGTAGCGCAGGGCGCGGAACGCACGGATCTCGGGCACGCGACCTCCTGGAAACCGGGCTGGAACCGGGGCGGCGCACCCGGCCGGACGAAGCGTCGCGGCCGCGGCTGGGCGCCGTCGAGAGTGTACCGCCCCGGACCGTCCGGGCACGTGCTAGCCTCCCGGCATGCCTCCCCGCGCCGCCGGTCGTGCCCGGGTCGTCCTGCTCGCCGCGCTCCTGGGCTACGTGGCAACCGCCTGCAGCGCCTTCACGCCGACGACGGCACCGGCCACCCCGACCGACTTCGCCGGGATCGTGGCAGAGATGGCGAACGTTGGCATCGACGTGAACCGCGTCGTGAGCGGCGACGCCGGCTGCGACGACCAGCGCCTCTCGCGCACGGCGATCGGCTTCGACGCCCGCGGCGGCGACCAGGCGACCGCGGTCCGCATCTACCTGTACGCGTTCAAGGATCAGCAGGTCTACGACGAGCTGCGGCCGGCGGTGGACACCTGCGCCCGCTCGTACGTGACGGATGCGGCCGCCTTCGGGTCGGTCGACGAGCCGCCATACGTGCTGGCCGGCAACGGGCCGTGGACGCCGGCGTTCAAGGACGCGCTCCGGACTGCGCTGAAGCGGGCCGCGGTGGGTGGCTGACGGCTCCGATTCGGGTCCGGTGCTAGCCTTTCGGGCATGACCGACCCGACCGGCCGTCCGGCCGCGACTGAAGCTCCGCGGACCCCAGCGCAGGCCACCCACGACGGCCTGGACCGGGCAATCCTCGTCGCCCTGCGCGACATGGGCGCCAGCCCGCCGGACCGGCTCGCGACCCGCGTCGGTGCCAGCCGTGCCAGCGTCCTGCAGCGCCTGCGCTGGCTCGAGTCGCGCGGCTCGGTCATCCGCCAGGCAATCCGCCATGGCGTGGGCCGGCCACGCCACCTGTATGACGTGACAGCAAAAGCGCAGCCCAGCCTTCCCGCCAACTATGACGGGCTCGCCACGACCCTCCTCGAGTCGATCGCCGTTCTTGGCGGCGACGAGCTCGTGGAAGCGGTCTTCCAGGCGCGTCGGCGGCTCCTCGGGGAGCGGATCCGGGCCCGCTTCGCGGAGGCGCTGGGGCCGTCGCCCTCGCTCGCCGCGCGCGTCCGGGAGTTGGCCGTCATCCAGGACGAGTCCGGCTACCTCTGCCGCGCCTCGCCGATCGACGGGATTGAAGGGCCGCTGGAGCTCCGAGAGGCGAACTGCGCGATCCTTGGCGCGGCCGCGGGCCACCCGGCCGCCTGTCGCGCCGAGATCCAGCTGTTCGAGGAAGTCCTGCAGGCGCGCGTGACGCGGGTCACGCACATCGCCGCGGGCGACCGCTCCTGCACCTACCGGATCGAGCCCCGCGAGGCCTGACCGGCTACGCCTCTTCCCGCTCCACCTCGACGCGGGTCGCCGGCTCCAGGCGCGGCAGCGGCACATCGCTCACGTTCGGCACGAACGACGCCTGCATGGCCGTCCGGGCGACCTCCTCCTGCTCGTCGAGGCTGAGGATCCCCAGCCGGCCCAGCATCGCCAGCTCGTCGCGGATGTACGTCTTGAGCATCTCCGGGCCGTCCGTATTGATCGTGAAGCGGATCTGGTTACGCCGGAAGGTGTCGAAGATCCAGCGGAACTCATCCCAGCCTGAGACCACCCGGGTGTTCAGGTTCGACGTCGGACAGACCTCCAGGACGATCCCGCGCTCGCGGATCATGCCCATCGTCCGGGGGTCGTAGGCGGCCTTGACGCCGTGGCCGATCCGGTCCGGCTCCAGCTCCTCGATGACGTCCGCGATCTCCTCCACGGGGCCCGACTCGCCCGTGTGAACGGTGATCCCCAGGTGATGCCGCCGCACCCGCTGGAAGAGCCGGCGGTACTCCTTCGCCTGGAAGCCGGACGACTCCGGGCCCGCGATATCGATGCCGACGATCCCCCGGTCGCGTCCGCTGATCGCCTTCTCCGCGATGATCTCGTTGAGCTGGTACGGGAACGCGCGGTCCAGGCAGAGGATCAGGCCGGGTTTGATCGGGTACTCGAGGACCGCCCGGTCCATCCCGCGCATCGCCGCCGCGATGATGTGGTCCAGGTCCTGCTCGCCGCCACGGTTCCGCTTCATCGGGTTGAAGCGGAGCTCCATGGTGGTGACGTTGTTCTTGCGATACGCCCCGCCGATCACCTCGTAGACCGAGCGCTCCACCGCGATCGGCGACGACTGGATCAGCTCCGTCCAGTGGAAGAGGTCCAGGTAGCCGTCGAAGGAGTGGCCGTGCCGGCTGGAGACCGTGATCATGTCCCGGAACTCCCAGTAGTCCTTCGTCGGGAGCCGGATCCCCTGGCTGTGGGCGATCCCCCACATGATCGCCGGCGTTACCGCGCCGCCCAGGTGGCAGTGCAGCTCCGCGAGCGGGATCTTGCGCGAGAGCGGGCGGGTCATTCCGCGAGCATATCGCGTCAGGCCGTCGCGCCCGGGATCACGCGGCCATCCGCGTCGAGCGCCGCCCGACGGCGGAGCGCCCGCAGCTCGGCGCCGGGAACCTGGTCGCGGGCGTGGTACGAGGACCGCACGAGCGGTCCCGATTCCACGTGCCGGAAGCCGAGCCCCAGCGCCTCGGCCTTCATCTCCGCGAACTCGTCCGGGTGGTAGTAGCGGACCAGCGGCAGGTGGTCAGCCGTGGGCCGCAGGTACTGGCCGATGGTCAGGATGTCGCAGTCGACCGCGCGCAGGTCCCGGAAGGCCTGCGAGAGCTCCGCGCGCTCCTCGCCGAGGCCCACCATGATCGAGCTCTTCGTGTGGGCGGCCCGCCCCAGCTCCGCGGCATAGGTCTTCGCCCGTTGAAGCACGCCCAGGCTCCGGTCGTAGCGGGCGCGTTTCCGGACCGGGGCCTGCAGCCGCTCCACGGTCTCCACGTTGTGATTGAGGATGTCCGGACCGGCCTCCATCACGGTCCGGAGCGGCGCGTCCTGCCCGTTGAAGTCGGGGATCAGCACCTCGACGCCCATCTCCGGGCAGCGGTCACGCAACCGCCGGATCGTCTCCGCGAAGACGCCCGCGCCGCCGTCGGGCAGGTCGTCGCGCGCGACCGAGGTGACGACCACGTGCTCCAGGCCCATCGCCGCGACGGCCTCCGCCACCCGACGCGGCTCGTCGGCGTCGAACCACGTGGGTCGGCCGGTCTTGATGGCGCAGAACCCGCAGGCCCGGGTGCACGTGTCGCCGAGGATCATGACGGTGGCCGTCCGCTGGTCCCAGCACTCCCCGATGTTCGGGCAGCGGGCCTCCTCGCACACGGTGTTGAGGTTGAGTCCGCGGACCAGGCGGCGGAGATCCTGGTACTCGTCGCCCGCGCCGATCTTCGCCTTGAGCCAGTCGGGGTGGCGACGGCTGGCCGCTGCCCCATGCCCGGACCCGACCGGGTCGAAGTCCGGCGCACCGCCGATCGCGATCTTGGACGGGACGGCCGCGCCGTGGCGATCGTGGTCCACACCGGGTGGCATGAAGATCGGCAGCTCGCGGCTCATTGCTGGCCAGTGTAGGGCGCCCGTCGGCACGGGCCCGCCGGACTCAGCATCCTGTCGCCTCGCTGTAGACGTAGCCGGCCATGGCGCCATCGCTCCAGACCATGACCTCCTGCCCGGCGCGCCCGGCCGGCGTGTTCCGCAGGAGCACCAGGAGAAGGTGGTCGAGTCGGTATCCACTGTCGACGTACGAGATCCCATCGATCAGCCCAGGCCGAACGGCATCGGTCCGCAGGTAGAGCCGGCCCCCGTAGCGGAGCCAGTTCGGATACGTCTCGACCTGAGCGAGAGCGCTCACGTCCGCGCAGGCGTCGAGCCGCTGCCCGGACGTCACGCTGGCATCGGGGCCGGTCCATGTGGCGACGGACTGCTCGCGCACCCAGTCGCCGCCGACCTTGGCTCCCAGCACCGCGAGGACGACGACGGCCACGACGATCGCGAGCCGGGTCCCGATCGGGTTCCAGGCCAGGTCGTCGAAGAAGGCAAGGCCACGACGACGGCGCGGCCTGAGCGGGATCTCGCGTCCGGCCCGCAGCACCCGCACCAGGCTCGCGTAGCGATCGCGCTCGCCCACGAGCCGGTCACGTCGAGCGGCCCGCTCGGCGATCGACATGCGCCTGCGATCGCGCTCCGGCCCCGCCTCCGTGGCCCCGCTCCGCGGGTCCGCCACATTGCCTCCTAGTAGATCGGCGTCTCGGGGCCAACGCCCTCCAGCCACGCCTTCACGTCGCGGAGGAAGAGGCCGCCCTGGGCGCCGTCGTTCGCGCGGTGGTCGATCCCGATCACCATGTTCATGATGGGCCGGATGGCGATGACGTCGCCCTGCGGCGTCTCGATCACGACGGGACGCTTCGTGATCGCCTCCATCGTGAGGATCGCGACCTCCGGGACGTTGATGATCGGCATCGTCAGGTTGCTGCCGAACCAGCCCGTGTTGTCCACGGTGAAGGTCCCGCCCCCGAAGTCGTCGACCCGGAACCGGTTGGCCCTGGCGCGGACGGCAACATCCGCGACGGCCCGGTTGATCCCGTTGATGGAGAGCTGGTCCACGTCGCGGACGACCGGCACGATGAGGCCGTCGTCCACGGCGACGGCCACGCCCAGGTTGACGCGGCGCCGTGCGAGGAGCCCCTCGTCGGTCCACACCGCGTTGAACGTGGGCTGCTTCCGGAGCGCCTCGACGACGGCCTTCATCACGAACGGCACGTAGCTGAGGCTGATGCCCTCGCGCGCCTGGTACTCGCGCTTGACGGACTCGCGCAGCCGCACCAGGTTCGACACGTCAACCTCGACGTGCACGTACGCGTGGGGCACCTGGAGCGCGCGCGTCATCTGCGCGGCGATCCCCTTCCGCATCTTCGTCATCGGCACGAGGACCTCGTCCGCGCCGGGCGGGAAGACCACGACCGGGCCTGCGGCAGCGGGTGCGGAGCCCGCGACAGGACCGGGAGCGCCGATCGCGGCGGGCGCGGCGGGAGCGCCGATCGCGGCGGGCGCGGCGGGCGCGGCGGGCGCGGCGCCGGCAGACGGCGCCGGGGCGGCAGCGGCGGACGGCGCCGTGCCGGTGCCGCCAGTGCGGATCGCCTCGACGACCGCGAGGACGTCGTCGCGGGTGATTCGGCCGCCACCGCCGGTCCCCGGGACCTGGGCGGCCGAGAGGCCGTGCTCGCGGAGCAACCGGCGGACCGCCGGGGTCATCCGCGCGTCGGGGTCGCCGGAATCCGGGAGCATCGCGGGCGCCGGCGCGGCCGCGTTCGGTGCGGGCGGAGCGGTGGATGCGGGCGGAGCCGGAGCGACGCGAGCGGCCTGAGCGGAAGGAACCGGCGTGGTGGCCGCCTGGGCTGGCGTCGCGGCCGCCTGGGCTGGCGTCGCGGCCGCCTGGGCCGGCGCGGCGGTCGCCGGCGCGGCGTCCGCATCCGACGTCTCGATCTCCGCGATGTCGGCGTTGTTCGGGACGATCGCGCCCTCCTCCGCGAGGATCGCGGTCAGGACGCCCGCGAACGGCGACGGCACCTCGGCGTTCACCTTGTCGGTGATCACCTCGACGATCGGCTCGTACTTCTCCACCCGGTCCCCGGGCTTCTTGAGCCACCGGCCGATCGTGCCCTCGGCGACGCTCTCGCCCAGCTGCGGCATCGTGACCTTCGCCACAGAGTCCCTCCTCCGCGCGGGCGCGCCCGCTCTCTTCGTCCGTGCCTGCCGCGAGCCGCGCCCGTTTAGGACGCTTCCGGGCCTCGCTAGTTTGGCCGATCCGGCGCTTGGCCGCACACGACGCGCCATGTCGACGCGTGGCTGCTCGGGTGTCTCCACCGGCTAGCGCGCGTCCCGTTCCCGGGCCGACGAACCGGCCGATCGCCCCGTCGCTCCCGGGCGATGACCCTGGGTGGATCAGGGAGGCATCAGCGGGCCCTCGGAGGGCACGGCCGGCCGATCAGCTGGTCGGGTGCCAAGCCGGGTTCGCCCGGCTGGCCGGCGGCGAGGCACCCGCCGTCGGCTCGTCCATGAGTAGGGCCGGGTCGTTGAACAAGGCCCGCGCAATCGCCGTCCGCAGGCCTCAGCGGCCAGTTTCGAGCCCGCGAGGCTTCCCCGCTTGCCAGCGAGGTCTGGGCTCTATACCCCCCACCCGAGAATGTCAGCGCCATCGTTGCCAATTCGTTCGGGTGGGGTCGCGTCGGCCGGCTCCGCACGACGTGAAGCAGCTTGATCCTGTCGGCCTCGACGACGATCTGGCCGTCCGCCCGGTCCAGAGAGACCAGATCGGCCGCGGGCCCGCATGCATCCATGCGTACGAGCGCATGAGTCATGACGTTTCGCATCCCGCGCCGGGACCTTTGGCACATGTGGCAGCGGTGGGCTGGAGCGCCTCATTGGAGGAGTCCCGTTGATCAGGCGGTGTGCATCACACCGCGACCGCTGGCACACACCCCCAGACCACGCGCAGAGGGGTCGACCGATGGCACGTCAAGACGGTCTGTATTCCGCGCTCCTCGCGCACGGCATCACGAGACGCGACTTCCTGAAGTTCTCGGCGGCGATGAGCGCCGCCCTCGCGCTCCCGGCCTCCTACGCGCCGCGCGTCGCCGCGGCCGTCGCGGCCGCGCCCCGGATCCCGGTCATCTGGCTGGAGGGCCAGGACTGCGCGGGCAACACGGAGGCCTTCCTGCGCGCCTCGCATCCGACCGTCGCGGAGCTCGTGCTCGACACCCTCTCGGTGGACTACCACGAGACGATCATGGCGGCTGCGGGTGCCCAGGCCGAGGCGGCCCGCCTCGGCACGATGAAGCAGTACCCGAACGGCTACATCGCCGTCGTCGAGGGCTCGGTCCCGGTCGCGGACGGCGGGGTCTACTGCACGATCGGCGGCAAGGCCTTCAGCCAGACCGTGCTCGAGGTCTGCCGCGGCGCGCTGGTGACGATCGCCGTCGGCTCGTGCGCGTTCGATGGCGGCTTGCCGGCTGCGGCGGGCGGCCCGACGGGCGCGATCGGCGCAGGTCACGCGGTTCCCGGGGCGAAGGTCATCAACCTGCCGGGCTGCCCGATGAACGTCCAGAACCTGACTGCGACGATCGTCCACTTCCTGACGTTCAAGGCATGGCCGGCGACCGACTCCATGGGCCGCCCGCTGTTTGCCTACGGCCAGCTCATCCACGACCAGTGCGAGCGGCGCGCCCACTTCGAGCGGGGGGAGTACGTGCTCGCCTGGGGCGACGAGGCCGCCCGCAACGGCTGGTGCCTCTACAAGATGGGCTGCAAGGGCCCGGAGACATACGCGAACTGCCCAACGGCCCGATTCAACGACGGGACCAGCTGGCCAGTGAAGTCCGGTCATGGCTGCGTCGGTTGCACGATGCCCAACTTCTGGGACCAGATGAGTCCGTTCTACAGACGACTGCCGACCGTCCCGCCGTTTGCCAACGACGTCACCGCGGACCAGGTGGGGCTCGGGCTCGTCGCAGGAGTCACGGCTCTGACCGGGCTCCATGCTGCTGGGAGCTACGTCCGCAAGCGGCGGATGGACGCGGAGGCAAGGGCGGAGCTGGCTGCCGTGAGTGCGCCTATCGCGCCGCCGACGGTGCCATCACCAACGGCACCCGATGGTCGAGCGGAAGGACGGACTGACCAATGACCCGCATCGTGGTCGATCCAATCACGCGGATCGAAGGTCACCTCCGGATCGAGGTCGAGGTCGCCAACGGCGTCGTCAGCGACGCCTGGAGCTCGGGCACGATGTTCCGGGGCCTGGAGCTCATCCTCAAGGGACGCGACCCGCGGGACGCCTGGGTCTTCGCCCAGCGAGCCTGCGGCGTTTGCACGACGGTTCATGCGCTGGCCTCCGTGCGCTCGGTCGAGAACGCGCTGGGCCTGCGCATTCCCCGCAATGCGCGGCTCGTCCGCAACCTGATCGCCGGGACGCAGTACGTCCAGGACCACGTCATCCACTTCTACCACCTGCACGCGCTCGACTGGGTCGATGTCGTCTCGGCCCTGAAAGCCGACCCAGCCGCGACCGCCACCCTCGCCCAGTCGATCAGCGATCATCCGCTATCGAGCGCAAAATACTTCAAGGGCGTCAGGGACAAGCTCAGCACGTTCGTCGCCTCCGGCCAGCTGGGACCGTTCGCCAACGGCTACTGGGGCCACCCGGGGTACAGGCTGCCACCCGAGGCAAACCTACTGGCCGTGGCGCACTACCTGGAAGCGCTCGAATGGCAGCGCCAGGTCATCCGGATCCATGCGCTCTTGGGCTCGAAGAACCCGCACCCGCAGACCTACGTCGTCGGCGGAATGGCGCTGGCGCTCGACCCGAACTCGACGACCGCCCTTAACGCTCGCGGGCTGTCGGAGATCGCCGAGCTCATCGTCGAGGCACAGAGGTTCGTCGACGAGGTCTACATCCCCGACGTTCTCGCAGTCGCCGGCTTCTACAAGGACTGGGCCGGGATTGGGAAAGGCATCGGCAACTACATGTCCTACGGGGAGTTCCCCGAGGACGATTCCGCACAACCGTCCGGGTTCTACCTGCCGCAGGGCAGGATCATGGGGCGCAATCTCGGAAAGATCGAGACAGTGACTCAGGACGCCGTCGCCGAAACCGTGGCGCACTCCTATTACACGTACGAGGGTGGGGACACGACGGCGCGTCACCCGTGGGATGGCCAGACCAAGCCAGCCTATACGGGCCCAAAGCCACCCTTCGAGTCGCTCGAGGGCTACGACAAGTACAGCTGGCTGAAGGCCCCGCGGTACCAGGATGAGCCGATGGAGGTCGGTCCCCTAGCGCGGATGCTGGTCGCGTACGCGTCCGGCCACACTGACGTCAAACCCGCCGTGGACCGCGTGCTCGGCACGCTCGGCGTGGGGCCGGAGGCGCTGTTCAGCACGCTCGGACGGATCGCCGCCCGGGCCGTCGAGACGCAACTCATCGTGCACCGGCTGGGCCGCTGGCTCTCGGATCTCACCGACAACCTGGACACGGGCGACCTGGCCATCGCGGACGGGACGAAATGGGACCCGGCCACGTGGCCCGCCGAAGCACAGGGCTGGGGCTTCGAAGAGGCGCCCCGGGGCTCGCTCGGGCACTGGATCAAGATCAAGGACCAGGCGATCGACAACTACCAGCTCGTCGTGCCGTCCACCTGGAACGGCTCGCCGCGGGACGCGAAGGGGCGCCGCGGGGCGTGGGAGGAGGCCCTGATCGGGACCCCGGTCGCCGACCCGAGCCA
>Ga0209748_1001678_pt1 | contig 10885 bp, 10 predicted proteins | sample BarGraIncu00421A_FD_185490 | JGI IMG/M metagenome (GOLD analysis project Ga0209748, IMG submission 185490) | Arctic peat soil microbial communities from Barrow, Alaska - Barrow Graham LP Incubations 004-21A (SPAdes) (version 2) | ecosystem: Environmental > Terrestrial > Soil > Wetlands > Peat... | reverse complement strand
AGAGAGCGTCCGTGACGTCGAGAGGTCATCTCGGCGAAGCCAAAGACCGGGCGCAGCGCGCGGAGGAGCACGGCGCCTGCTACGCCTTGTGGTTCGCAGACGAGGTTGAGCATGTGGTGGTTGCCGTACGTGAAGTACACGTACGCCGTGCCGGGCGGGCCGTACATCACGGCGTTGCGAGCCGTGATCCCTTTGGTCGCCGCGTGGCTGCCAGCATCGTCTCGTCCGAGATACGCTTCCGTCTCGACGATGACACCGGCGGTCACGACGCCATCGACGTTCGTGACGACGATACAGCCGAGCAGCTCGGGCGCCACAAACTCAGGCGAGCGGGCAAAGGACTCCGCGGAAAGAGGAGTCAAAGCGTAGGGGTCGAATAATTTAGTCTCCGCAAATTCAGTCATGCTTGCGATGGTAGCGCACACTGTGACGTAGGGCCGATGTCGCTAAGACTCGGCCGCGGGACTTGAGGATGGCGCAACGATGGATGCTCGGGCCGAAGACCGCCGCGCCGGCCGTAGTGCGTTTCACTACCCGGAGCGACGTACCGGATTCGACCGCCGGTATTCAGACGACCCTATTCGGGCGCTGGTCGACCGGCCGGTGGTCCTTGTCGCCATGCTGATCGCCCTGAACCTGCTCTCCGCGGTCGACTGGACGATGACAGTGCGGGCGCTTTCCTTCGGCGCGCAGGAAGCCAACGGCGTCATGCGAGCGCTTATCGATTTCAATCCCATGGCCGCCGGCATCGTCAAGGCCGTGCTGATGCTCGCTGTGACCCTACTGATCTGGCGCGAGCGCCGGTATCGGCTTGTACTCATCACCGCGGTGGGTGCGCTTGGCGTCTACGGGGCGCTCATGATCTACCACACCATCGGGTTGGCGACTCTGCTTTCTCGGTAGACGCCGCCTCGGCCCGACGCCACGTGGCCGTCGAGCCGAGGTCGTGCATCCAACCAAGCACAGGTGCGCGTGCTACACGGCGTCGTCGAGAGCCTCGGCGAACTGGCTGTTGTACAGGTCGAAGTAGAAGCCACCCTTGGCGAGCAGTTCCTCGTGACTCCCCTGCTCGATGATGCGGCCGTGGTTCATGACCAGAATCGTGTCTGCGTCGCGAATCGTGGAAAGCCTGTGCGCGATGACGAAGCTGGTGCGGTTCTCCATGAGCTTGGCCATCGCCTTTTGGATGAGCACCTCGGTGCGCGTGTCGACCGAACTGGTGGCCTCGTCCAGAATCAGTATCTGGGGATCTGCCAAGAACGCTCGGGCGATGGTCAGCAGCTGCTTCTCGCCTGCCGAAACGTTGGTGGAGTCGTCGTCGAGCACCGTGTCGTAGCCGTCAGGCAACGTGCGCACGAAGTGATCGACATGCGCGGCTTCGGCGGCGGCGGCAATCTGCTCCTCGGTTGCGCCTTCTCGGCCATAGGCGATGTTCTCGCGGATCGTTCCGCCGAACAGCCACGCATCCTGCAGCACCATTCCGAACAGGCGGCGCAGGTCGTCGCGGGTCATCTCGCGCGTGTCGACCCCGTCGATCGCGATGCGCCCGTGGTCGATCTCGTAGAAGCGCAGCAGCAAGTTGACGAGCGTGGTCTTGCCCGCGCCGGTCGGACCGACGATCGCGACCGTCTCGCCAGGCTTGACGTCGAGGTCGACATCTTCGATGAGCGGCGAGTCGGCCTTGTAGCGGAACGAGACGTCCTGAAGCGTGATGTGGCCGTGCGACTCGACGAGCTTGATCGGGTTGGCGATATCGGGCGACTCTTCGGGCTCGTCGAGCAGCTCGAAGACGCGCTCGGCCGATGCCACTGCCGACTGCATCACATTGGCGATGCTGGCGAGCTGCGTGATGGGCCAGGTGAACTGGCGCGAGTACTGTACGAAGGCCTGTACGTCGCCCAGCGTCAACGTACCGGTGGTCACGCGGATGCCGCCGATGACGGCGATTGCAACGTAGTTCAGGTTACCGATGACGTTGAGCGAGGGCTGGATGACGCCCGAGATGAACTGGGCCTTGAAGCTGGCTTGGAACAGCTGCTCGTTCTCAACGTCGAACTTGTCCTCGGCCTCCTTCTCTCGGCCAAACACCTTGACGATGTTTCGGCCCGTATGCATCTCCTCAACGTGGCCGTTGAGCGTACCCGTGTGCTCCCATTGGGCGGCGAACTGCTTTTGCGAGCGCTTGGCGATGAAGATCGTGACCGCTACCGAAAGCGGGACGGTGAGCAGCGAGATCGTCGCGAGGATCCAGTCGATCGAGAACATCATCGCGAGTACGCCGACGACAGTCAGAAGCGAGGTGATGATCTGCGTCAGGCTCTGCTGCAGGGTGTTGGCGATGTTGTCGATGTCGTTGGTCACGCGCGAAAGGATGTCGCCACGAGGGTTGCTATCGAAGTAGCGCAGCGGCAAGCGCGAGAGCTTCTCGGCGACCTGGTTGCGCAGGCGAAACACGATGCCTTGGGACATGCGCACCGTGAGGAACTGCTGCAGCCAGCCGAACATCGCACTCAACACGTAGACGAGTGTCAGCACGAGAAGTAGCTGACGGATCACGTTGAAGTCGGGCATGGAGTGGGTCAACACGCCCTTGAACAAGACGTTGGTGACCTGGCCGAGGATCTTGGGGCCGACGATGTTGAAGCCGACGCTGAAGATGGCGAGCAGGATGATGAGGCCGATGATGGGCCCATGCGGCGCCAAGAGGTTCAGCAGGCGCTTGCCGGCACCCTTGAAGTCCTTGGCCTTGACGACCGGTGCGCCAGCGCCGTGTCCGCCACCCGGTCCACGGAATCCGCCGCGTGCTGGTGGCTTGGGCTGGGAGGTTTCCTTGGTGTCGCTCATGCCACCTCCTCCGCGCTGAGCTGCGAGAAGACGATCTCGCGGTATGTCTCGCTTGTCTCCATGAGCTCCTCGTGTGTGCCGATGCCCACAATGGCACCGCAGTCCATGACGATGATCTGGTCGGCTTGCATGACGGTGCTGACGCGCTGGGCGACCACGAGCACCGTGGCGTTCTTGGTCTCGTGCTCGAGTGCAGCGCGAAGCTGTGCGTCGGTCTTGAAGTCCAGCGCCGAGAAGCTGTCATCGAACACGTAGATCTCGGGCTTCTTGACGATGGCACGGGCGATCGCGAGACGCTGGCGCTGGCCGCCCGAGACGTTCGTGCCGCCTTGCGTGATGGGCGCCTCAAGCTCGCCGGGCATGTCGGAGACGAAGGTCTTGCCCTGCGCGACCTCCAAGGCGTGCCAGAGCTCCTCGTCGGTCGCGTCGATGTCGCCATAGCGCAGGTTGCTCGCGACGGTGCCGCTGAAGAGGAACGCGCGCTGCGGGATGAAGCCGATCGTGGACCACAGGTCCTCTTGACGCATCTGCCGGATGTCGACGCCGTCGACCAAGACCGAACCCGAGCTCACGTCGTAGAAGCGAGGGATGAGGTTAACCAGCGTAGACTTTCCGCTGCCCGTACTGCCGACGATGGCCGTGATCTCGCCCGGCCCGGCCGAGAAGTTGATGTTGCGAAGCACGGGGTCCTCGGCGCCGGGGTAGCGAAACTCCACGTCGCGGAATTCGATCTGGCCACAGACGCCCGCTGCAATCGCGATCGGGGACTGGGTCTCCACGACACTCGGGACTGTGTCGAGAACGGCCTGGATGCGATCGGCCGATGCTGCTGCCCGCGGCACCATCGCAAACATCACGGTCGCCATCATGACGGACATGAGGATCAGCGTGATGTAGGTGAGATAGGCTGTCAGGTTGCCGATGGGCATCGCGCCGCTTGCGATGCGTATGCTGCCAAACCACATCACGGCCACCGTCGTCAGGTTCAAGATGCCGAAGAGCGATGGGATCATGAAGGCGAATATCTGGTTGACCTTGATCGACGTGTCCGTGAGGTCCCGGTTTGCCACGTCGAAACGCTTCTGCTCGTAATCGTCACGAACAAATGCACGGATGACGCGAACGCCGGAGAGCGTCTCGCGCATGACCTGGTTGATGCGGTCTACCTTGATCTGCACCGCCTTGAACAGCGGCATCGCCTTAGAGACCACGATGGCGATGAACGCCGCCATAAGCGGCAGCACGACGAAGAGGATGGCAGACAGAGCAGCGTCCTCTCGGATCGCCATGATGATGCCGCCGATAGCCATGATTGGGGCGAGAATCATCATGTTCAGCGCCATCATCACGAGCGTTTGCACCTGCTGCACATCGTTGGTGTTGCGCGTGATCAGCGACGGCGTACCGAACTGGTTGACCTCGGTTTGTGAGAACGTCCCGACGCGCTTGAAGATCGCGGCGCGAACGTCTCGGCCAAAGGCCATCGAGGCCTTCGAGCCAAGGTAGACGCCGGCCACGGCGGTGATCGCCATGAGCGCCGAGACGGCGAGCATGATGCCGCCTTCGCGCATGATGTATGCGGTGTTTCCCGTGCGCACACCGTTGTTGATGATGTCGGCGTTTAGGGCGGGCAGGAACAGGTTGGTTATGGCCTGCGCGAGCAGTAGGATCATCACCAACCCGAGCTGCCATCGGTAGGGATAGAGGTACGTGCGAAGCAGTCGAATCATAGGGTGTGGGGTCTCCTTGTCGGGCGAGGCGTCAGAGTCGAGCGGCCAGCTAAGATGTGGGCCACTCGCGGTTGTTCGGGAAGTGCCGTGGGGCTTAGCGCGCTGTCTCGCTTGTACCCAGTTCGCTGAGGACCGCCAGGCCGTCGAGCAGCCGGCCGAGCTGCTCCGGCGTCAGCGGCTCGAGCAGGTCGGCCATCGCAATTTCGGCGACAGCTTGGCTGCTTGCGAGGACGGCTGAGCCGCTGTCCGTCAGCGACACAACGACGCGGCGTCGGTCATCCGGATCGTGCTCGCGATTCACCCACCCGCGTGACTCTAGCGTGGTGACGAGTGTGGTCGCAGTGGCCGGCGTGACGCCCTGGATGCGTGCGACTTCTCCGAGCGTGCGGGCACGCCGCCCGATAGCGCCGAGTAGCCGGTACTGCTGCGGCAGCAGAGGTGTCTCGCTGCTGCACCTGACCCGCATCGCGCGGCCTATCGTGCGCATTACAAGCGGCATGGTCGAAAGCAGCGCGCGGGCCGCGGCCATACGTTTGGAATCGGACATGCAGACGCCTCCATATAGTTAGATTGTCTAATTATATGGGCATCGCCGCGCGTGTCAACCTGAGCGCCGACTCGGCGGCAAACCCGGGGACGGCTGCTGACAGCTACTCGCTGAGACCCTCGAGCCAGGCGGAGTCGGCGGCGAGTGCATCGTTGGCCGAGGCGAGCTGTGCCTGCACTGCCTCATGGCCAGTGCCCCCGACCGTCACGCGCTTGGCTACGAGCTGGTCGATGTCGACTGCTTGGGTGACATCGGCGCCGAATTGAGCGGCGTGCGCGGTGAACTCGGCTGGGGTGAGGTCTTGCAACGTGCGACCTTCGCGCTCGCACGCCAAGACCAGACGACCGACGACCTCATGCGCCTCGCGGAAGGGCATCCCTTTGCCGACGAGATAGTCGGCCACGTCTGTGGCCGCCATGAAGCCGCCCTGAGCGCCCGCGCGCATCTTCTCGGCGTTGACGCGCAGCGTGGAGAGCATGCCCTCCATCGCGCGCAGCGACATCGAGAGCGTGTCGATCGCGTCGAACGCGGGCTCCTTGTCCTCTTGCATGTCCTTGTTGTACGCAAGCGGCAAGCCCTTGAGAGTCACGAGGAGCGACTGCAGGTCGCCGAGCACTCGGCCGGTCTTGCCGCGCACGAGCTCGGCGAAGTCCGGGTTCTTCTTCTGCGGCATGATGCTCGAGCCGGTCGAGAACGCGTCGTCGAGCGTGACGAACCCAAACTCCTCGGTCGACCACAGGATGATCTCCTCGGCCAAGCGTGACAGATGGGTCTGACATACGGCCGCCGCGTAGGTGAGGTCGAGCAGGAAGTCGCGATCGGAAACCGCATCCATCGAGTTCTCGCTCACCGCGGAGAACCCCAGCCGTGCAGCGACGTACTCCCGGTCAAGCGGGTATGTTGTGCCGGCCAGCGCGGCGCTGCCCAGCGGTAGCACGTCGGCGGCTTCGTGCGCATGGCGCAGACGCGTCAGGTCCCGCGCGAGCATCCACGAGTACGCGAGCATGTGATGGCTGAAGAGTACGGGCTGCGCCTTTTGCAGGTGCGTGTAGCCCGGCATCACCACGCCAAGATGCTCCTCGGCCAGTGAGACGAGCGCGCGACGCAGCGCCAGCACCGCCTCGGCCAGCTCCTTTGAGGCGCGCTTCGCGTAGAGGCGCGCGTCGGTGGCGACCTGGTCGTTGCGGCTGCGACCCGTGTGTAGCCGAGCGCCTGCCGGACCGATGCGCTCGGTCAGCACGCGCTCGATGGCCATGTGGACGTCCTCGTCGCCGAGGTCCCACACGAACGTGCCGCCCTTTATCTCGCGATAGATCGCCGACAGCCCCAACTCGATGGCGTCGGCGTCACTCTCCGCGATCACACCTTGCTTCGCGAGCATACGGGCGTGCGCGATCGATCCGCGGATGTCCTCGGCCCACATACGCTTGTCGACCGGCAGTGAGTTACCGAACTCGGCCAGGAACTTGGCTGGCGTCTTTTCGAACCGACCACCCCAAGGCGTCTTCGCCTCAGGCATCGGCGCTCGGGGGCATGGTGTCGGCAGGTGTCTCGGGGGCGACTGGCGCCTCGGGCGCCGGCGCTACCGGTGCAGCAGGAGCTGCGGCCGTGGCGGCCGTGGGATGCTCGATGGTCGCCTGAATGGGCGGCTCGGGAGCTACTGCTGAGGTCTTCTGGTTGGGCTGATTGCGCCAATACCAGAACACGAGCACGCAGAGAAACAGGATGAACAGGAACGCACAACAGAAGATGAACCCCGCGATGCTCATGAGTCCTGAAAGCACAGCCATGCCTAGACCTCCCCTTCTTTGCCCACCTTGCGGCGCTGACGCGCCCACACCTTGGTGGGAAGTCCCCATAGGTCGATGAAGCCCTTGGCCGCCTTGTGGTCGAATGTATCGGCCGCATCGTAGGTCGCCAAGTTGTAGTCGTACAGAGAATACGGGCTACGGCGTCCGACTACCACACAACTGCCCTTGAAGAAGCGCAGACGGACGTCGCCGGTGACGAGCTTCTGCGTAGTATCCACGAATCCGTCGAGCGCTTCCTTCAACGGCGAGAACCACAAACCGTTGTAGACCAGCTCGGCCCACTTCTGTTCGACACCGAGCTTGTAGTGGAGAACTTCGCGCTCGAGGCACAAATCCTCCAAAGCCTTGTGTGCCTGGATGAGCGTGAGCGCCCCGGGAACCTCGTAGACCTCGCGCGATTTGACGCCGATAAGCCTGTTCTCGATCATGTCGATTCGCCCGAAGCCATGCTTACCGGCTTGGTCGTTCATGGCAACGATGATGTCGTGAAAGCTCATGACTTGGCCGTTGAGCGCGATAGGCAGGCCCTGCTCGAAGCTGATCTCGGCGTATTCGGGCTCGCCGCACTCCTCGGCGCGGGCGTCGCTCGTCAGCGTGTAGATGTCCGCCGGCGGCTCGACCCAAGGATCCTCCAGCACGCCACACTCGATCGCCCGGCCCCAGAGGTTGTCGTCGATGGAGTACGGGCTCTTCTTGGTGGTCGGCACTGGGATGCCGCGCTCGATGGCGTAGTCCATCTCCTGCTCTCGCGTGCACAGGTCCCACTCGCGCACGGGAGCGACGATCTGCAGCTCCGGGTCGAGCGACGTGATGCCGACCTCGAAGCGAACCTGGTCGTTGCCCTTGCCGGTGCAGCCATGCGCGATGAACTTCGCCTGGTGCCTGTGCGCCTCCTCGACGAGGTGCTTGACGATGATCGGACGGCTCATCGCCGAGAGCAGCGGGTACTTGTTCTCGTACAGAGCGTTGGCGCGCAGGGCCTTGGAGAGGAACTCCTCCACGTACTCCTCGCGCACGTCTTTGACGATGGACTCGATCGCGCCGATCTGCAGCGCCTTTTGGCGCACGAACTCCAGGTCCTGTCGCTCTTGGCCTACGTCGACCGCAAGCGCAATGACGTCCATATCGTGGTTCTCTTGGATCCACTTGATGGCGACCGACGTGTCCAGGCCACCAGAGTATGCGAGTACGACTTTCTCCCGTGCCATGCGTGGGTCCCTCTTTCTATTGGTGCTTGCCGCCGTGCTGCGCGCGGCTCTTATGGGCTGCCGAGACGGGGCTTACCGAGGTCTCAGGAGAGACTCCGCGGAACTTGTCGAGCGTGTCGGAGAGCAGGATGGCGTCTGCCTCCTTCTCGGTGATCACGAGGATCGTGTCGTCACCCGCGACCGAGCCGAGAATACCGTCCATCTCGGCGGCATCGAGGGCAGCGGCGACGCCGGGGGCGGTACCGCTGGACGCCTTGACCAGCACGAGGTTGCCCGTTCGCTTCACCTCGAAGACCAGGTCGGAGACCATGCGCTGCATGTGCAGGTCCTCGGCCAGAACGTAGACGCCCTCGGGCAGCTTGCGCAGCCCCATCTCCGTGATGTCGCGCGAGACGGTGGCTTGCGTGCACACGTAGCCCTGCGCCTTGAGCAGGTCGACCAGCGCGCGTTGCGTCTTGACGCGCTCGTTGCGCACGATGCGACGGATGGCGTCTTGCCGTTCGAGTCGCTTCCTCATTGGTCCCCGTCCTATCCCCGGAATCGTTGAGTATCTAGCCGAGCAAGAGCGAGAGTAGGGCTTTTTGCGCGTGAAGTCGGTTCTCGGCCTCATCGAAGACCAGCGAGAATGGTGCGTCTATCACGGCGTCGACGACCTCTTCGCCGCGATGTGCGGGCAAGCAGTGCATGAATGCTGCGTCTGCGGCGGCCTTGGACATGAGCGACTCGTCGACGCAGAACGGCGCAAAGGCCCGCACACGCTCGGCGTGCTCCTCTTCCTGGCCCATCGAGGCCCAGGTGTCGGTGATGACGACGTTGGCGCCGGCGACCGCCTCGGCCGCGTCGTGCGTGACGGTAATGCGCGCGCCGGTGCCGGTTGCGATTCCTCGGGCCTGCTCGACGACCGACTCGGCGGGGTGGTAGCCGAGCGGAGTTGCGATCGCCACCTCCATGCCGGCCAGCGCGCCGCCGAGCAGGTAGGTGCTGGCCATGTTGTTGCCGTCGCCCACGTAGGCGATCTTGAGGCTGGAGAGCGCTCCGAAGTGCTCGCGGATGGTGAGCAGGTCGGCAAGGCCCTGGCATGGGTGGTGGTCGTCGGTCAGCGCGTTGACGATGGGCACGTGGGCCACCGCCGCCATCTCCTCAACCGTCGCCTGCGCGAACGTGCGAATCACGATGGCGTCGCAGAAGCGCTCGAGCACCTTGGTGGTATCGAATACCGTCTCGCCGCGTGAGAACGCGCCATCGGGGCCGGACATGACCACCGGATGCGCGCCGAGCCGGACGCAGCCGACCTCGAACGAGACGCGCGTACGCATCGAGGGCTTCTGGAAGATGAGCGCGATCGCCTTGCCTGCCAGCGGAGTCTCGCGGATGCCTGCCGCCCAGTCGCGCTTCTGTGCGACGGCTGTGTCGAGAATGAGTGTGAGCTCTTCGGGAGTAAGGTCGCCCAGCGACAGTAGGTCGCGGCCTGAAAGCGAGGTATCCATTATTCGGCGCTCACCTCTACAAGAATGTTGGTCAGTGTGGAGCAAAGTGTATCAATCTCCGGCTTTCCGCACACGAGTGGCGGCAAGAAACGCAAAATATCCGTGCCGATGTTGTTCAAGACGAGCCCGCGCTCAAGCCCGATGGCCGCGACTTGAGCAGCGATCGGTTTGCTCAGCGTGACTCCAACCATCAGACCGGCGCCCCGAACATCGGATAGCAACCCTGTCTGCTCGCCGATTGTGGTGAGGCGCTCGCGCAGGTACGCGCCCACCTCGAGTGCGTTGTCTCCGAGGTGCTGCTCGGCCATCGCGGCCAACGTGGCCCGGGCCGCGGCACAGATCGCGGGACCGCCGCCAAAGGTCGATCCGTGGTCGCCAGGCTGCAACGCCTCGGCAGCCGAGCCGTGCGCCAAGAAGCCGCCGATCGGCAGCCCATTGCCGAGCGCCTTGGCGACGGTTATCACATCCGGTACGACGTCGAAGGCTTGGAACGCGAAGGCTGGCCCCGTGCGGTAGAAGCCGGTCTGGACTTCATCGGCGATCAGAAGGCAGCCGGCCTCATCGCAGATGCGCCGTGCCGCCGACAGGTACTCGGCGGCGAGCGGCCACACGCCGCCCTCCCCCTGCACGACCTCGATCATGACTGCGGCAACCGTCTCGTCGACTGCAGCCTGAAGCGCGGCGACGTCGTTGGCGGGCACGTGGACGAAGCCTTCGGGTAGCGGCTTGAACGCCTCCTGCTTGGAGGGCTGTCCAGTCGCGGCGAGCGCGGCGAGCGTGCGGCCGTGAAAGGAGCGTTCGAGCGTGACGACCTTGTACGCGCCCGGCTTGTGGAATCCGGCCCAGCGACGGGCGAGCTTGATAGCGCCTTCGACCGCCTCGGTTCCCGAGTTCGCGAAGAACATGTGCCAGCCGCCGCCGAGCAGCTCGGAGACGTCGGCGGCAAGCTCGGCGCGGTGCTCGACGTAGAACAGGTTGCTCACGTGAACGAGCTTGGACATCTGCTCGCACATCGCCGCGGCAACCGCCGGATGCGCGTGGCCGAGACCGACCGCTCCGATGCCGCTCACGAAGTCGAGGTACTCGCGACCTTCATCGTCGAAGAGGCGCATGCCCTCACCGCGCACGAACATGACCGGCTTGCGGCCGTAGGTGTGCATGATCGCCTGATCGTCGAGCGCGACGGCAGTATCGAATTGAGCTCCCATCTCTACAGCTCCTCCCCCGTCTCGGCGATCATGGTGCCAACGCCTTCGTC
>Ga0209748_1001677_pt1 | contig 10889 bp, 10 predicted proteins | sample BarGraIncu00421A_FD_185490 | JGI IMG/M metagenome (GOLD analysis project Ga0209748, IMG submission 185490) | Arctic peat soil microbial communities from Barrow, Alaska - Barrow Graham LP Incubations 004-21A (SPAdes) (version 2) | ecosystem: Environmental > Terrestrial > Soil > Wetlands > Peat... | reverse complement strand
AGAGGCTGACTCCCTCTTGCAGCACTGCGTCGGGAGGACCGGCGAACTCCAGTCGCAAACGGTCGCGTGCGACCAACCCCTCGGCCATGAGATCCGCTACAGCCCGAAGAAGCGGAAGCGTTGAACAATTCCCCTCATACAAGGCCCCCGCGTGGGTGAGAGTGAGGGGAGCGGTGCCGGCCTGCTTGGGACTGTTCGACCGGTACGAAGCCTCGTCGAAGCCGTTGTAGATCGCCCGTACGTTGGCTCCGGGGTACTGCTCCTGGAGGATCGCCGCCATCTGTCGGGTCGTGGCGACATGACCGTCGGCATTCGCGACCAAGAGGCGCTCCAGACGCAAGTCTCGCGACCTGCGGATCCGTCCCGAGTTGTAGAAGGGGTTCGCGGTCCACAGGTCGCGCCAGTCCGATATCCAGACAAGCTCAGGGTGCCGACTCCGCAGCCTCATGGCCGCCAGATGTGCGGACACGGGCGAAGCAGTGGAGATCAGCACGTCGCAAGGCGATGCTTCCAACCACGACTCAAGCGCTCGAGCGCACGCGTCGGCCCAGGACCGAGCGCCGTCCGGGAACAACGCTATCTCCTTCCCGAGCCTGACCGCAGCTGACGCGATGGGAGCCAGCGCTCGCGGCACGCCGTGCCTCAAGCTTGCCCCCGGGGGCAGTCCAAGCGCCGTCTTGACGCCGTCGCCGGTCTGCGAACCCGCGACTACGTGGACGGTGACCCCCGGACGCGTCGGGCCATCAGCGACCGGAGTGAATACGTGGACTTCGTCGCCTGCTTCGGCAAGCTCGCGGGCGAGGCCCCAAGCACGGACCGCCGCGACCTGGGTGCTCGGAGGGTAATGGAAGGCAATCAGCGCATACACGAGCCGCCCATCCGCCGAACGGCGGGGCATCTCGGAACACGAAACGGGTAGATCGGTCACTGCCGTTGCACCCCCCGGACGCGGTCAAGATACCCAGAAGCGGTGTGGACGACGATAGCAGACGCCTCGCGGAGGTCAGCACGTCGAGGCACGACATCTCCGAATCGACTCCCGGTGGCGCTTCTGAAGTGGACGACGAGAACCAGCGCCGCTATGGAATAGGCGGCGCTCGAGACGATCGCCGCGCCTACGGAACCGATGAGCGGTATCAGCGTGAAGTCACCGACCACGGTGACGATCACGCTCGCTACAGCTGCCCAGAGGAGCGCGCGCGGGAGACCGCGCGCGTTCAGGTCATTGCCAAGCACCTTCGAGGTCGCAGCGACGGCGGTTCCGGGCAATAGCAGCCAGATCGCAGGGATGCCCGCGACGTAGCTGCGGAGGAACACGGCGATCAGCACGGTTCCGGCGACACCAACAGCCAGGGAGAGCGCGACGCTGACGCTGCTCGTCAGGCGGGCGATCCGTGCGGTCCAAATCCCCTGATCGTGTCCACCCTCAGCGACCTCGGGGAGCACGGCGGAGCCGATCGCAACGGGAACGAGCCAGACGACCTCTGTCAGCTGAGTGGCGAGTGCGTACGCCCCGACAGCCGACGCGCTGGCCATAGACCTGAGCAGGAGGACATCAAGCCGAAGGTTCATAAGGTTGAGGACATCCCAGCCTCCCGCTTGGGCGGCGTACCTAGCAACACCCCCCAGATCGTCAGGATTCGCCATCCGCCACTTCGCGAGCCGCAGCATCGCCACTTGCGCGGCGATCGCGACCACGGCTTCAGAGACGATCCATGCCCATACGGCAGCTCCGAGGCTCCCAATGCCAATCGCGAGCAGTACGAAGAATGCAAAGGGGTTCGCCGCAGCCGACAGCACGTCCAGAATCGCAAAGAACTTGAATCGCTTGAGCGCGAGAACAGCGTGGCCAGCAAGCGAGTAGAGGAGAACGACGGCTGTCGCGCTTGCAAGCTGCAAGTCGGTGAGCCCCGAGAGTAGCCGCTCGGCGCCGAAGCGCCGAGCCAACCCGAACAAGACGTAGGACAGGCCCGCGACGACGAGCGTCCAAGTCACTGCAAGCGCGTTGTACTGTGCCTCCGACCACCTCTTCGTGGCAACGTAGTAGCTGGTCGCGCCAGCCAGACCCCAGCCGAGTGCCACGGCTGCGATCGTTGAGACACTCATGAGGGTCGCCAGAACGCCCTTGAACGCTGGTCCGATCACGGCGGCGATCACAATGGTTCCCGCTGCGGCGATCACGATTCTCAGCGCGGCGCCGGTCATCATGTTCGCGGCGCCAGTGCGAGGCAGGCTCAAGATGACCGCCGCCGGCGATAGACGGCCAGTTCATCGCTCATCATCGACTGCTGGAGTAGTACCCGTAGTAGCTGTGCGAGAGAGGGTCAGCCTTGGCCCCGACCAGCACGACGCCGAGCAGCGAGGCGCCAACGCGGTCGAGGTCTTCCCGTGCGCGCCGGGCAGCCTCGCGTCTCGACTTGCCGGAGCGGGCCACGACCAGCACGGCGTCGCTCCAGCGTGCGAGCGCTCCGGCGTCCGAGACCGCAAGAATGGGCGGAGTGTCGAGGATCACCCATTGCGCGCGTTCCCTGAGCTCCGCGACGAGCGACCCCATTCTTTCGGAACCCAGCAGCTCGCTCGGATTCGGAGGCGTAGGGCCTGCCGCGAGGATTCGGAGCTTCGGAAGGTCCGCCGGATGCTGAAGCGCCGAATCGAGTGAGACTGAGCCGAACAGCACGTCTGACAGGCCGATCTCGTTGGTGACGTCGAACAGCATGTCCGCTGCCGGCTTGCGGAAATCGCAAGTGACCAGGATCACGTCCGAGCCGGCCTGCGAGAGTACCGTTGCGAGGTTGGCGGCGGTTGTCGACTTCCCCTCTGCAGGTGTCGCCGAAGTGATGAGCAGCACTTTAGTCTTGTGCTCGAAGTCGATGAAGTCGAGGTTGTTCCTGAGGCTGCGGTAGGACTCCGCCGCCGGGCCATCCGGCTGTTCGAGAACTGCGGCCCGATTGGGTGTGCCACGGCGGGCCTCTTGGGCGGGGATCCGCCCCAGAACCGGCGCCCCGTACAGCTCAAGTGCCGTCGCTTCCGAGACGACTCGATTGTCGAGCGCGTCTGCGGTGAAAGCCCCGCCGATTCCGATGATCAACCCGGCCAGCAGGCCAAGACCGGTGGCCAAGAGCGGCTGCGGTGACACCTTGAGCGGATCGGGGGTTGCGGCTTCGAATATGCGGCCAGACCCAGTCGCGAGCGACTCGCTGATCTTCATCTGGTTGAGCTTCTCGGTGAGGCTTCCATAGAGAGATCGGCCTGTCGCAAGTTCTTGCTGCTTCACCCCGGTGGAATCCTGGGCGGCCGTGGTCACAAGGCTCGCGATCCTCTGCGCGAGTTGCCCCAGGCTCACCTCCACTTCTGTGGCAGCCGCCTTGATGCTGGCGACCTGCTGCTCGCGGGACCAGTCCACGTAGCGTTGGGCCAGCGCATTGGCGATATCGGCGGCCTCCTGAGGAGTAGGCGCGCTTGCTCGGACGATCACGAGGCTTGTGAGCCCGACTTCTGAGACACTGATCCGCTGCGACAAATCCTCGACGGTAGTCCTGAGGCCGAGTTTGTCGATGACCAGGCGCAGGAAGGCACTCGAACTCATGAGCTGTACCTGCGTCTGGATGCCCTGTTCGGAAACCTGCGCCTGATCGGGCAGGCTCATGCCCAATACCGAGGTGCCCGCGTCTTGCTGACCGACGACTACTTGCGCTTGGCTCGCGTAGATCGGAGGCTGCATTGCGCTCACCACGAACGCGGACAGCCCGACCACAAGCAGTGAGACCACGATCAACCGGAGCCGACGCCGTAGCACGTCAAGGTAGTCTCTCAGTCCCACGTCATCTCCCTTGATGTTGGAGCATGTCCTGACGTCCCCTGAGGAGCGGATCGGGGGCTAGTCTCGAATCCGTTCTGCGCATCTCTCACCCCACGCTGTTGTCAGCCCCATCCTACACGATGCGCGAGCGTTCGGCCCTCAGGGGTGGCATCGGTCGTCGGCCGAGGCGCCGAGGCGCCGAAAGGCCAGGCTACTCTGCCGTCCCCGAAGGTCGCCGCGTTCGGACGCCTCATCGTCTCAGGGCGGGTCGTTCCGTGTCCCGTGTCAGTGGCGGACGATGGATCCGGGCCGTCGAGGACGACGCTTGCAGACTCCCGTGGTCTACTCGTGGGCCACGAGACGTTGAAGACGTTGGATTCCCGTGATCGCTCGCGCTCCTCGCCGTGGCTCTGTCGGTCTTCGTCGGGTTGCGGGTCAAGGGACTCGCTTACATCGCGACGACCGGCAAGGCGGCTGCCGCCGCTGGCGTTCGCAGTCTCGCGCCGTGGGAGGCAACAACCGCTCTTGCCCGGTTCCGCGCTGCCTCTGAGACTCTGGTCTCCGCCAAGGACTACCTGGGACCCGACTGGGTCGCAGGCGCGGTCGAGGCGATTCCGTGGGTCGGACGCCAGCCCCGGCGAATGCGCCTACTTGGTCACGCAGACGACACCAGGAAAGGCCGACCGGACTCTGCGGAGACGGGACGCAATCTGGCTTGGTTCCACGTGATCTGGCATCGAGGAAGCCGCGGTGCCCGGCCGATCGCTGTAGCCGAAGGCATCGATTCTGTCGAAGCGGGCCACCCTCAGCATGTCGAGCGTCTGCTCGAAGTCCTCGTTGGCCTCGCCGGGAAAGCCCATCAACACGTGAGTCGAGATATCGATACCGGGTGCGCTCTCACGTAGGCGCGAGAGCGCTGCCTTCGCTTCGCCCGACGTATTGCCCCGTCTCATCAAACCCAATACCCGGTCGCTTCCGCTTTGGGTCGGAATGGACAGGTGATCGACGCGCGCGGCGTTGTTCGCGAGGAGGGGGATGAGCTCGTCCGCGTAGCGCACGAGCCAGCGGACGTTGAAGTCGTCCATCTTGATCTTGTAGTCGCCGTCACGCTCGAAGACATGTCGCAGGAGGCAAGCGACGTCCGTGCCTTCGTCCTGGCCGTAGGCACCGAGGTCCTGCGCCAGCAGGCTGAACGTCTTGTGGCCGGTGTCCAGCCCAGCGTCGAACTCATCGAGCACCTTGTCGAGCGGCTTCGAGATCAGCGGTCCGCTTGCTATTCGGATTGCGCAGTACGCGCATTCGTTGAGGCAGCCACGGGCAACGCGCACTGAATAGAGATTGCGGTCAGGTGGCGCATATGTGTCGCTGATGATGCGTCCATGCTTGGCCATCCAGTTGCGAAGACCGGTCCGCGCGAGTACCGATCGCGCAAGCAACTTCGCGGCGTCCCCGACGGGCCGATCGGCGTAGCTGAAGCACGCTGAAGCGCGCTCTATGCGTGGGCGGATGTCGTTGGGGTCGGGGGTGTCTCGAATAGACACCGTCCCGGCGATGACCTCGTCCAAACGCGACATGTCGCTCGGCGGGATCACGATCGCGTCAAACGTCTGCTCGAGGCGCTCGCGACTGATTCCCGCGATGCACCCTACTACCACCATCTGAGATCCGGCGCGGCGCTTGCGGTCGGCTGCCTCGAGCATGCCGAAACCGCGTGACTCGGAATTGGCGTCGAACGCACAGGCCGACACTACGACAAGGTCTGCGGTCTCCAGCGTCGAGGAGATCGACCAGCCGTTCGCATCGAAGTAGCCGAATAGCTGTGCGGTGTCGACCTCGGCTCGTGGGCAGCCCTCAGCGTGTGCGATGCAGACCGTACTCACTGCCTGAAGCACCCATTCCCTCTGGTTCCCGGCAACCCGCTCGGGTCGCGACGTATGCGAGCCTACCGCCCTGCGACGCGGTAGCGTTGCGTTGCGGTCTGCCAAACTGTCGTCATGGCATTCTTCAACGACATTATCTTCTTCCAGTCCAGCATGGCAATGGCCATGGTCGTGGGACTCGCACGCGGAATGGCCGACACGCCAGGGCCACCTACCTGGACGAAGAACATCCGACGGGAACCGACGCTGAGTAGACCGGTCGCGCTCGCGATGGTGTCGGGTCGATCGCTGCAACACGCGCTGGGGCTCTGAGTTGATCGAGCCTCGTCGACCTTGGCGGCCCCCCGACTGCGCGCAGGTAATCGTACGTATTGACGAAGAGAGCCCTCGCCGCGACCCTCGTCTTCCGCCTTGTGAGCCTGCCGCTCCCTGTGTAGACGAACGGCGATCGCACAATAGCCCCCCACTCAGGCACGCCGTTCGTCGCTCTCCGCTGCAAACAATCGGTCGCAGGGCCTGCGCATGGCGCAGCACGGCCGACACTGCGAGAATGTTCATTGAACCGCTCGCAAGTGGCGGTGAGAAACGTGGCGGATGGTCGCGATCGGCATGACCTCGCCGCGCTGCGGCGATCGACTCGAAACGGCGATCTCGCTGCGCGCCAAGACCGTCGGGAGCGCAAAGTCCATGGCTAGCATCGAATGGAAGATGGCACGGGTCGCCTCCTTCCTGCTGTACTACTCCGGAGGCCTCAGAATCTTCGAGCACCTCGACCGGAGGCGGCGGTCAGGTCCGCGGTGCACGGTCATCGTCTACCATCGAATCGCTTGGACCCCGCTCGGCTACCGCGACGTCTGCGTATCGCCGGGTCGCTTTCGTGACCACCTCGAATACATGGTTCGTCACGGGTACGCCTTCCTCTCCCTGGAGCAGTACCAAGAGTACCTCGCGGGGCGTCTGGCGCTCGATCGCGACAGCGTGGTCGTGTCGTTCGACGATGGATACCGAGACAACTACACGGCCGCCTTCCCGCTGCTGAAGGAGCTCGGCATCCCGGCGGCGGTCTTCCTGTGCACTGGCCCCCTGGAGACGGGCGACCCGCTGTGGTGGGACCGGATCGGGGACATCGTGCGGGGGTGCCGACGCGCGGGGGTGCGTTCGACCGTTGCCGACCCGGACGTACCTGCACCACTCGCCGCTGTGTTCGCGAGGGCTCTTGTCGCCAGCGACCGGCGGGCATCCGTAGAGATCAGCCGCCTCGTCGACCTGGTCAAGGGTCTCCCCACACCCGAACGCGAGCGGACGGTTGCGACCCTCGAACGCCAGGCGCCTCTGGGCGACGCTAGTTCCCCCATGCTGACCTGGGACATGGTTCGCGAGATGCACGCGGCCGGGATCGCCTTCGGTGCGCATTCCGTCACACACCCGGACTTTTCGCGGCTTGCCCCGGAAGAGGCGCGCCGTGAGATTGCCGCGTCCAAGCGCAGCATCGAAGAGCAGCTGGGCGTTCCTATGACGGCGTTCGCGTATCCCTACGGCAAGCAGGGCTTCTTCAACGCATCGACGATCGACGTACTCCGCGAGAACGGCTTCCGTTGGGCCTACACGACCGAGAACGGGGTCAACGATCCCCACACGAGCCCCTACGCGCTCCGACGCGACGGTATGCGCGACCTCCCGGCGTACGTGCTCGCCGTCCGGCTCGCCGGGGTGTTCGAGCACCCGCTGCTCGGTCGGCTGCGGTCGTGCATCGAGGGGCATCGCGTGACGTCCAAGAAACGGTAGGCTACCATGAGACGGGCACACCCGAGGGTAACGCGCCGACGGTTCGCGATTCCGACGGGCAGCGGGGCAAAGTGAAGATCCTGTTCGTCAACACCTACCACTACCGGCGCGCCGGCGCTGAGGTGTATGCCCTCGATCTCGCAGAGGCCCTGAGGAGTCGCGGGCACGAGGTGCGGTTCTTCGCCATGCAGCATCCGGACAACATCCAGTCCGCAGACTCACGGTACTGGGTCCCGGAGATCGACTTTCGAGCGATGAATGCGCACAAGACCCCCGCGAACGCTTTGCTCGTCCTATCTCGATCCATCTACTCGGTTGGCGCACGAAGGGCCTTGTCCGGGATGTTGTCCGACTGGCGCCCCGATGTCGCTCACCTGAACAACATCCATGCACATCTCACGCCCTCGGTGATCGACGAGTTGAACGCCAGGGGCATACCGACGGTCTGGACCTTGCACGACTGCAAGCTCCTGTGTCCGAACACCGATCTCGCGAGTCACGGCGAGATATGCGAACGGTGCAAGGGCGGGCGCTTCATGCAGTGCACGCTGCACACGTGCAAGAAGGACTCGCGCAGCGCGAGCTTCGTCGCGACGCTCGAGGCGGAGGCGCACCGGTTCCTGCACGTTCGCGACCGCGTCGACGCCTTCATCGCTCCCAGCGTGTTCCTTCGCGACAAGTTCATCGAGTTCGGCTGGCCGCCAGACAAGTTCGTCCACATGCCCAACTTCAACAACATGCCTTTGGCCTCTCATGTTGAGATGCCGGACGGCAGGCGCGTCCTGTTCGCGGGCCAGCTGGAGCGGACGAAGGGCGTGCTGACGTTGCTCGAGGCCCTCGAGCATTCGCCGGACGTCCGGCTGGACATAGCCGGCGACGGGCAGCTCCGCGGCGAGGTTGAGGCGAAGGCCGCGGACCTGCGCCTGAACGGCGCGGAGGTCCACACGCACGGGCGTGTCAGCAAAGACGTCCTAGGCGGACTCATCGACGCCGCGCGGGTGGTCGTCGTCCCGTCGCAGCTGTACGAGAACAGCCCGTACTCGGTCATCGAGGCATTCGCGCACGCGCGGCCGGTGGTCGCCTCCAGAATCGGCGGTATACCCGAACTCGTGGTGGACGGAGTCAACGGCATCACCACTACCCCGGGGGCTGCCAACGAGTTCGCGGTGGCCATCGATCGGCTGCTGGACGACCCGGAGCTGTGGCGCCGCTCTGCGGGCGGCGCGCTCGCTACGGCTGCGTCGCGCGACGCCACCGACTACGTGGTCGCGCTCGAGAAGCTCTATGCGGACGTGGTGAGCGGCAAGATATCATAGACGTGCCGGTGTAGACCCGGCAGCCGGTCGCCGGGCACGACGGGGGTCGCCACATGCGGATCGCACACATCGGCAGCAAAGGATTGCCGTCGCGCGGCGCGACCGAACGTGTCGTCGAGGCGATTGCGACTCGTCAGGCCATGGGCCACGAGGTGACAGTGTATGGCAGTCGGCGTGTGTGTTCGAGCGCGAGATATCAGGGCATCCGCATCGTGGCGCTACCAGTCCCGGCCTGGAAGCACCTCGGGCCCTTCGTCCTAGACGTAAGCTCGGCGGTCTGCGCGCTGGCCCGGGGCTACGACGTCGTACACGTGCATGGCTCCGAAAACGGGTTCGTGGTCCCTCTGCTGCGGCTTCGCTCACGTGTCGTCACCACGAACCATGGCTCGCCATACGAGACGGCCAAGTGGAACCGCATAGTGAAGTCCCTGATGCGGATCGCAGAACGCATGTCGGTCCGCTGGGCTTCGGCCGCCACGTGCGTGGCAGCCCCGCGCGCACAGCGGCTGAAGGCGCGGTACCACAGACCGGTGCGCTACATCCCCAACGGCATTGACCGCAACGCTCACGCGGACTCAGAAGGCGCGGCCGTTCTACTCGCTTCCCTCGGTCTCCAACCGGGCCGGTACGTGATGTTCGCAGCCGCGCGAGTCGACCCGATCAAGGGGTGCCTCACGCTCATCCGTGCGTGGTGCGCCTCGGGCTCGGACCTCGCCCTGCTGGTGGTCGGCGACCTGTGGCACGCCCCCGGCCACGAGGCTGAACTGCGCTTCGCTGCTGGAGACTCGAACGTGGTGTTCCTCCCGCGTCTGGACGACCAGGACGTGCTTCTTGGACTCATCACCGCTTCGGCTCTGTTCGTCTTCCCTTCCACCGTCGAGGCGATGTCCATGATGCTGCTCGAGGCGATCTCGACCGGTGCCCGTGTCGTGGCGAGCGACATTCCAGAGAACGTTGCGGTCCTACCGAAGGGGTTTCCGCTATTCCGGGCAGGAGACACAACCGACCTGACCCGCGCCATATCGGAGACGCTCGCGGGAGCGGAGGCGGAGACGAGACCCCGGCGCGCGGAGTACGCACGAGAGATGGCGCAGACCTACGACTGGGACCGTATCGCCGAACAGTACATGGAAGCCTACCGCGGCGCATAGCGGTGTCCCGACAGACGGGCACCCGCACGATACCTGCACGCTTCAATCTGATCAGTCAGCGCTCACCGGCGCGACCTTCTGTGGGCCGCCGCGCCTCTTGATGATCGAGCGCCTCGCTTTCGTGACCGCCACGAGAACGGCGCCCCTCACGTCGCGGGGCACGAACGTTGTCAGCGTCATCGCCGAATCCGTCCACTTCTGCTTGTGCGCTCCATCACGATGACGGGCTTCGCGCCTGACGGCTCTCCAACGGTGCGTTGCCACAACTCTGCGTACGCGTACGTCTGGAAGACGTGGTCTATCCCGGTCGCCTCGAGCGACTCCCACGCAGAGCGCAGCTCGTGCAGCCCTTCAGCGCCTTCATAGACCTCGTAGGAGACACTGCGCGGTGAGCTCACGGGATCCTTCTCGTTTCGTACATCCGGAGGCACATAGCGGACCGTGCGACGCTGCCGCGGAGGGCACGCGCCGCTGGGGGGAACCACGTCTAGTACGCGCCTCTCCTCGAGAGGACCGCTGGAACCGTCCTCACTAGGATGCCGAGATCCAGCCATCGCGACCACGAGTCGACGTACGCGAAGTCGAGCCACACCATCTCGTCGAACGGCAGATCGGACCGGCCGCTCACCTGCCAGGCACCCGTGATGCCGGGCGATACCGCGAGCCGCTTCTTCTGCCATTCCTCGTATGCCGCGACCTCCTCGCGCAGGGGCGGCCGCGGCCCCACCAGGCTCATGTCGCCGCGCAGCACGTTCCACAGCTGCGGCAGCTCGTCGATCGACGTGCAGCGCAGGAACTTGCCGACCCGTGTCATGCGCCACACCGGCTTGCCCATGAGCCGGGGATCGTCACGTGGAGTTGTGAGGGCCCCGACCTCGGTTGACGCGGCTCACGATGCCATCTTCTCACGAAGCACTTCATATGGCGTTCGACCCCCAAGTCCCCCGTGTGGGCGGTG
>Ga0209748_1001675_pt1 | contig 10903 bp, 15 predicted proteins | sample BarGraIncu00421A_FD_185490 | JGI IMG/M metagenome (GOLD analysis project Ga0209748, IMG submission 185490) | Arctic peat soil microbial communities from Barrow, Alaska - Barrow Graham LP Incubations 004-21A (SPAdes) (version 2) | ecosystem: Environmental > Terrestrial > Soil > Wetlands > Peat... | reverse complement strand
AAATGGTGGTGTCGTCAGTCAGGCAGCCGGAAGCGGAAGAAGCTGCGCCCGCCGTGAAGCGCAGCGGAACGTGCAAGCGGCGGTTGATCGCTGGAGGCGAAATGAGCTGATGACTCCACCGAAGCGAAAATACTAACCGGGGAAAATCCAATTTGCTGCAAAGTGCTGCACTGAAAGGAGGCTCTTTGCGAACGGATCAATAAACTAAATGAACAGCCAAATATGCCAGAAGACTTAAAAGAGTAAGGATAGACATACCGGCAATAATTTCGTACCAGGTAAAAACTATATGGCTTCCCGGATTAAACAGGTAAAGCAAATTGGAAAAAGCAAGGCGTGTGTCACGAATACTGCGGTAAAATTGCGTATGTCGCTTATGATTTGCCATAATACAAAAGGTTAATTACACTATAAATTAATTAGTTGGTTTAAGCCCGAAGGATCATGGAGATCATCCAGAGCTTTTACAAAGGTTCGACAAATTTTGATGAATACAAAAAAATGGCCACAAAAGATATTCACAAAAGATATCAACAAAAAAAAGAGACCCCGAAGGGCCTCTCTACCTATTCTGCTGAACCTGTTGGTGAAGGTTCTGATTTCTGGTTCAGGATGTAATTAACCGAATTTTGTGCCTGGGCAGCAGCCAGAACAAGAACCTTCGGATCATCTTTGAAAGTTCTGATCCAGCTTTTAATATATGCGGCATTGTTTTCGATGGTCTGCTGTTCAATACCGGTAATCCCGCACAGGTAGGCTGCTCCCATCTCAGCCACGATCTCTTCTTGGCTATAATCCTGATTACCAAACTGATGATCTTTTATTTTCTCGTGCCGCCCCAGCCTGGAGCGGTGACCCGTGCAATGGATTGCTTCGTGGTAAAGTGTTGAATAACAGTATTCATCGCGAAAGAAAGACCTTTGATTGGGCATGCAGATCGTATCAGTTGACGGAGAATAGTAGGCATGAGTATCATCCCATCTGATCTTAGGGCAGTCTTTCCATTCATAGAAAATTCGGTCAGCGGCAGCGATGGAATTAAAATCGTGGTCAAAAGCCTCCGTAACCGGAATCTTCTTTTCATCTATACCTTCGGTCTGCGTCAGGTTAAAAACATTGTAATAACGAAGGAAAGGTGTCTTTTTGAGCTCCCCGTTTTTATCTTCGGACTCCAGAATCTTCCAGAAGACCACCATTGTTGCCTTCTCACCTTTGCGGATGTTACCGCCCAGCGCTCTTGCCTGGTCGAAAGTCAGGTAAAAAGGCGAAGTGTAAGGCATGCAAAGGAGCATCCAGAAATTGATACCGGTATAGGGCCGGTTGGAAGTCATGTTACGCGGCATCCCATTCTTTGTTCGCCAGGGTATCTGCCACGGAGCCACCCCTGCTTCCAGACGGTCAATAATCTTTTGGGTAACCACTTCATAAAGATCCAGTTTATTCATTTTTTTTGCCGCTTGCCTTGCGGACTTATTTGGGCATCAGGCGCGCCGTTAATTATTTTCGGGCACACCTGATTGAGCCGGACGGATTCTTGTCAACGGGCGAATGTCAGTTTCATCCGGAACAGAATATCATAGAATGGAGAACGGTCAACTGTATGCTGTTTAGCATACAGTTGACCTGCAATTGAGACATAGGGAAAGTGACCGAGCACGAAGTGCCGGGAGGTGATGAACTAAGAAATCTTCCATTGCATCACCGGACGGCCCTTGACTTTTCCGTCCGGCGATCAATACCTTTGACCCAAAATAAGTAAACACACCGATCAGCGGAGAGGCAGAATAAGTATTTACAAAAGGAAAAATATGAAATTAGAAATATTCTTAAAGTCAAGGTTTCAAGATTTGGTTTGTAAAAATCATGCGTTGAATGATTGTAATCAAAAATGAAGCAATTTCAAATCCCCCAATTCACTGCACAAAATTTACGGGGAATAAATTTTGTGCAGTGAGCAGGGGGCCCGACTATGGCCTACGGAGGGTTGAAGAAAAAAAAAGTGGAAAATCAGGAAATATGATAAAACATAATAACAAATATCTCACATCAATGCCTGCTAATGTGTCAATGGTGGAAAACAGGAAGAAAATGTAAAAAATGGTGGAAATGGTGGAAAGCAGCAAATGAGTCCTGACATTAACAGTGTTAATGTCCTTTGTGGTGAATCAGTCCTGTGGTGTTTGGGGCAACTACATGCGCGGCGCAATAAAGGTTGAATTGTATTTGTTTACAAGATTACTATACTTTGTCCACATCCTTTTATCGACTGCATCACCAAAGTGCGTCGCTTCTTCGGGGAGTATTGAATGTTTTTGTTCGGAACTTTTATCCTTTGCAAATTTGCCGTCTTTGTCAGTTACCTTCGTATTGTTCATTGAGATGATCGTGTACTTGCACCTGTGACCATTAATGATAAAGTTAGGATAACGGAGGTCATTGCCTTTTAAGATGTTCATCCACAACAGGTATTTATCATGTTGCGGTGGTTCCTGTCCTTTGTGTACCCGAACATCAACTGTCCAGCCATTGAACGTAAAGCGGTCAATAGCCTGTTCATTATACGTCTTTGAGTTCTTTGCATTCGGCTGGCGTGAATCACCATATCTGTCCCGAAAGTAAATGATGGTCCTGGTAGGATGAGGTGAATAATATTTGCATAATTTATCGACAAGATCATCGATCATAACACCCGGTGTGTTTGATCTGACAAAGAATTCATTGATCGTGCAGTCAACTGGCTGTACGATTTTGGTTACAAAATTATAGTTGCGTTCCTGGGCAACAGAAAACAACGCGATCTTTGAGCCCCAATCCGGAACGATCTCAATGGGTCTGTGAGGATCACAGTCAAGATCAAAACGGCAATTTTCAGCAGATAGTTGTTCTGTATTCCAGTTGGTGTTTTCGGCAATATCCCTGATATAGTCATTATCTGTTGCATCGTAATAGATGTGCTGCGAACTGTCAAGATGATAGTAACAATCTTCTACCTGATCCGGAATCCAGTTCAGGATCTCCACCATGAAAGTCAGCAGGTTTTGTTTTTCAAATTCCCTGACAATGTAGGACATGCCCAGATTCTCAATGTTGTCAAACGCATTTGCGAGTGTGAATAACAGTCCTTCTTTGGATACAAAAGGGGCGATCTGCAATTTTAACCGGACGATTTCATTCCAGATATTTTTGAATAGTATTTTATCTCCGGTTTTTTGAGATTCGATTAATTGAATCTGGAGCTTTACAATTCTGTTCCAGGTATCGAAGATGTGTATTCCGGCCTCCTGTTCGTAGTAGTCGCCAAATTTCAAAAGCCATCTTTGATCAAGGTTATAAGGCATTGAAGAAACATACCTGAAGCCATGATGTTGAATGACTTTATCCTCTTGGGGCGCTTTGAATCCCCAGAGTTCTTCATTTCCCCTGTTTGCCGGTGATACTTCCTCATCGTAACGCTGTTTATTTAAAGTCAAAGCTTCATCCACGATTTCACGGTCAATATTTGGTCCCCGTGAGGAACCTTGCCGTTCCTGTGAAAGCATTAAAAACCCCGTGCCGTTTGAAAAAGAGATGAAATTATCAAAGCGGGTTATTTTCTCGTAAGGTTGCAGAAAAGCTAGTTTTTTGGGAGGTTTAATGCCGATTACAAAATCCTTATCCTTTTCAATCCCAAGTTTCGCCAAAAATTTCAATGTTGAAGGAAGCGTACGCGAATAAATCTGGCCGTATGTTCTGCCTGTTATTGAAGAAACGGAACGGGGCATTAATCTTACAATCTGGCTGATTTCCCAGCCAATGATGAAAGATTTTCCGGTACCTCGTCCGTGAATACTAACCTCGCTTTTTGCATTCGATATTACTGAAAGATTTTGAGGACGGTTCAGGTAGACTTCTTCAAGGCTCATGAGTTCATTATTTCTTCTGCTTCGATATCGGTAATCTCATCACCGGAATAGAGCAGCTTGTGAATATCCCTGAGCGTAGCGACAGGCAAGTCCTTTATTTGCTCAGGAGTCAGTTTGGCTGAGTGGTTATTATTCTGAATCAAAAAACAGAATTCCTGCTTTTCATTGCGACGGATATCGGCTTGTTCATCCGGTCTGCTGGCTATCATCCGGCTAAGGTTGGCATGTTCCATCGCGATTATTTTGCGATCCCGTTCACTGCGGGTCAATGAGCAGGCCATGATATTTTTTGAGATATCATTCATCAACCAGGTTTGCCAAAAATCCCAGTCAAATGTGTGAAACGTCGGAAATAAGCGCGCAGCAAGTTTGACATCGTTATAAGCCGTTTTTTCACATATATCAGGGTATTTCTGCCTGTGAATCAATAGTGCATTTCTTGTGTTCGGATACCGGTCCAAAAGTTGGGTGATCGAAATGAGCCTGCTCAGTTGTTCCTGGTACTGAATAGGCAAAAGTGAATTGTCAGGATCTAAAAAATGAGCCTTTATCAATTCGTATTTTACTTCCTCAAGCGGTGGAAAATTCATGATCTGGATTCTCGTTGATAGTTTAAAAAGATCTGCTGGGAAGGGCTGCTGCCATTCAACGCAGACTGCTTAATTGCTTTTCTTAAAGTAATTTCTGCCGTAAACCAGCCCTTGAAATAGGCTGCCACCGCAGGAATAAAAGTTTGTTTTTGGGATATACCGATTAAAAACAGCTCTGTATCATCCTCATTTAGTTCAAGGTTGACACAAATATCGCCGGGAGAAAAGAACAGCGAAGCAAGTTCTTCAATGGTGGCAAGGTCAAGGTGTTCCGTGTTTAAACTCATTTTCAAGAATATTTAAATCAAAATGAAATACGGCAGGATCAGTAAAGATGGTTCCCCGCTCCAGTTTTGGATTATCCGTTGCGTTCTGGCTGGTGACAACCGATATTTTCCATTGGTCATTCCAAAGCAAAGCGACCTTGGCATGGACGGAGGTGCAGCGGTAATCAAAACTATCCATCAGCATCTGGAAAGGCAGCGGGCTCATTGTCTTCACGCGGTTATCAATCAATACCCTGAAAGAAAGTATGAGTCCTTTGTTAATACAATTTTGCAGCTGTTCGATGCTGGTCTGGCTGAATGAATAGGAGGTCATCAGGCAGTGAACCGGACCTGTCTGCCTGACCAAATGTAAAATCAGGCGTACAAGGTTGAAGTTGCCCCAACTGTAATAGTGGGTTGAAAAGCCATTTTTCAGCTGGCCAATTGCCTTTATCAATGTTTTAGTGTCATCGGCCACGAACAATGATTCATGGTCGGAATCCACCAGGAATTGTGGCTCCGGTCTGGAATCAGCATCCGGCTTTTGCTGTATTTCGATCGATGATGGATTGACTAACATGACAAATGAAGGATTTGGATTTCAATTTCTTCAATCAGTTTAATGCGGTCGCTTATGCGAGTTTCCAATTTTGATCGCTTCGGGCCATTGGGCAGCGGCATTTTCTGACCCGTGTGATTGGGAGACTGGAATTCCAGCATTGACTGGTCTTTTGAATTTAACGTCTGCAGATTTTTCTTCATCTTCTTCAGATCAGCAGCGCTAAGTGTGCTGATCGTATCGAGTTTCTGAATTTCATTTTTCAGGTTTTTTTCAGCAATGTCAGTATTTTCAAAAAGTTGACGTTCTTCCGGCAGAATATTCTTTTGAATAAAATTTTGCCTGGCATCGTACAACAATTTAAGCCGCTCAGATATTGCTTTTATCGCATCAAAAAATTCAGCTCTTTTTTTTACCACAACCGGGGTATTGGTATCGGGTAATTCACACATCTGAAGATGAAGAGATCTGCGTTTTTGAAACAGGCTGGCAGTTTCAAAAATGACGCGCTGAATTATAGGTGGATAGGCTTCTGCATTTTTTGAATCATCAATTTCTTCCGGGGAATTAGGAATTGAAACAGCCAATTGCACTTTGGAAGCATCAAAAGATCTGGAATAATGTTGTGCAAGTTTTTTCTCTGCAGGAGAAATAAACTGACTGGCAGCGGAAGGGGAGGAGTTCTTAATTTTTTGAATAAACACCTTCCAGTTCGTGAAATCTGCCAGTTGCGAAGCTTTGCAGATTTCATAGGGTAGTTTGTTCTTCATGGTTGATTCCCTGCCCATAAACATCGCTGAATAAGACTGTTTATTCGTCAGTTCAATCAGCAAAGTAACCCCGTCTTTGTAATTCATTCCCGATTTTATCCAGGCAACAACCTTTAGTTTAATATCTTCCATTATTGATATAGTTATATGATTACATGGTTATATCTGTTTTATGCTTTCAGGTGGTCGTCATAATCAAAACCTTCAGCCAGGCGCAGGTAATGAAAAATATAGAGTTCCTGTATCAGCCGGATGGGCAGTCCTGCTTCAAGTATCGCGTAGCAAATCTTTGTATCCACGCCGAGAATAAATTTGTTGGCGGCGTTGGCGAAAACTTCGTTTCGGATGGAAGACCAGGTTTTTTTCTGGATAACCATCAGGTGACCGGCAATACGACAATTAAGATCAAGTACTTTATTCTGACCGATCACTGAAACATGATCCGCCACATTTTTATGGTACAATATTGAATCGGAATTGATGTCGGTGCCAGTTGGGACCTGGCAGTTGTAATGGCACCTGCTGGCATAGCAGGTAAAGAGTCCTGTATCCGGAAAAGAATCAATGGTTCGTTGGATCACATGACCAAAATCATTTCGTAAAAAAGCAGTATCACCATCCAGCAGTACCACCCAATCATTGGCATCCGTTACAAGAGAAAAGCAACGATCGATCGCGTGGAGTAACTTTTTATCCCGGGCGTAGGGTGTAAAGAACCAAAGCATGTTATTTATTTTGAACCGAAAATAACATGCTGAAAAACTTGAAGAAAGGACATAAAACCAGAAGCCCCGTTATGGAGCTTCCGATAGTGATCTATAGTTATGAAAAGAAAAACCCTATGGATTAGACCTGATTCTTTTAATCCGGTTTGTTGGCAAGTTCTTCAGGGAAACCTTCTTCTCAGTTTTAATTGCCGGTTTATCAATTCCGTATAGGTATTTTTCACCCTCTTCCGTAATTTCAAGGTAAGGAAAACCGCCTTCATAGAGTTGTTTAATTTTCTCCGGGGGAATTGAATCACTGCTGAAATCTATTTCACCCAGCAAAGCCGTAAAGACTTTGCCGGGTTTGAGTTTTACGAATCTGAAATATTCCTGCCACATGCCGGGGTATTTAAATGGCCTCCGTCAGCGGAATGTTACCGGTATAGATATGAATTCGGGGCGTCTTGGCCGTAAATTCCATGGAGACCCCTTTACGGGCAGCCGTTGTTTTCCCTGTTCCGATACCGTCAGGTGAGGACGCCAGGATGGCCGGACGAAGCGCATCCCCCATTACATATTTCTGACCGTCACTGTCAATGACGATGAAAACAAGGTTTTCATTTTTGATCGCGTTCAAAAAGCCAACTACTTTGTCTTGCATCCCGGGATGAAAAACGGAAAGGTGGTATACGAATGAATGTCCGTCAATTTCACCCACCATTTCGCACTTGAATTCGCCGGTGTCATCGGTCAGGTAAAGCTGGTACATTTTCTTGCCCGCCTTCATCTCCAGGTCCCCGGTAAGGTTTGCAGCCGTTGCCAATGTAGTGGGGGCAGTTGTTTTAGTTGGCCAGGTATCCACATCGTCGTACAGACCGAAGTAAACGATCTGCATAATTCCACCCATGTTATCCCCGTTCAGAAGATTCTTGGTAATATCTGAAAAATCAATCATTGTGTTTTATTTTAAAGGGTTGATCAGCAGATGGTTTTACAGCGTAAAACCAACTGCTCAGTATTGAATTGACCGGAATTGACTAGGTATGCTGGATATTGGTCCATACGATCTCGTTGATGCCGAAACCAAGTCCTTCCTGCCAGTCGGCCATAACAGCGACCGAACGTTTTGATTCTTCAAGTTTGAACTGGTTCTTTGACAAAGAAGCAGGGGAAACATGAAGGAAGTTCGGCGTTGGTGTACAGAAAATATCATTGGTGCCCACCATGCAGGCCAACGGCTTTACATCCAATGGGGTAAAATCGATGCCACCATCAATCTGCGCATCGGAAGTGCGCTGATAGAACAGCTGTGCACGTTTATCGTGAAGGTATTTTTTGTACCATTTACGGCTCATAAAAACATTCATTTTTACCCCCTGGTATACTTCTGCAATCTCGTCGGTGAATTTCTCCACCTGATCAAAAATGGTATTTTCATCCAGTATACCAATATTTACGGAATTGATCGTACCTGCATCTACTCCTGCCTGTAACTGGTGTTTAAGGCCATCCATACCAGTTCCGTTTAAACCTGCTACCCCAACCGCAGGAGCTGCATAAACACCTTTATAGTATTCATTCAGTTCCATGTCCTGGTCGATGCTAGGAATGTAATGCGTTTCCATCAGCCACTGAACGAATGGCCATGCCTTGCGGTCAAGGCCACCCTTGGCCAAAAATCCAAGCCAGGTTGAATGAAGATCATCCGGCTGAAATTCATCATCAATCTTATACCTGTACTGACGGATTTCATTTGGTTTGATCTCAAGCGCCCCTTTTTGAGTGAAGGTTTTCTGGAACGGCTGAACCAGTGACTGAAAAGTTGAATTTGCCAGACGGAAGATCGTATCATCTGTCTTGATGGGAGTTGCAAAAGAAGTAATTTCTCTGCCTTGGGTAAGTCTGGTCAGAATCCGTTTCTTGTTCTGGCCCGAGTCGATGTAAAATGCACCATACTCGCTGATAATGTCCGAGATGTTCAATGACATGGCATTCGTTGTTAAGAGTTTATATCAAATTGTTTATTGTGGGAAAGGTTGTCAATCAGGTTCCAGTCAACTTCCCGGGTCGTTGGCTGATCATCTTCCTTCAGAAGCTGGACAGGGGTTGCAGAAAGCTGGGAGGCAAGAAGCGTTCGGATCGCTGAAGCCTTGGCTTCGGCTGTTTCGGATGCAGCGATCGTCGGATCGATGGCATTGAAAAGATCATAGGCAGCGGCAAGCGAAGCTTGTGCGGCAGCCAGTGCTGTGTTGGCGATTGTTAATTCCTGAATTGCGGAATTGCGTTCCGTAAAAAGCTGCTGATTGGATTCCAGCAAATCTTCGACCGACTGCAGTTGTTCCTCGTTTAAGAAGGAACCTTCTTCCGTACATTCAAGGTGATCAACCTGGAGCACGTTGTTTAAATGGGCAAATTGTTTCATTATTATTTTGGTGTTATTTGATTGCTGATTCACAGGGATTTCATTTACATAATTGGAGAGCGCAAGTATGCGGTCAAGAGCAGTATCAAAACTGCCGATAGCGTCAATCAGGGAACCGACTACTTCCGAAGCAAAGTAGGTCCTGCCAAGCATTTGTTCAGGCAAGATGGAAGGCCGGCACGCCTGAATATCTGATTTGAACTTTTCGTTTAAGGGGTTTAGAATCCGCTCCTTGATGAGTTTAAAATCAAAATCGTTGATCGCCTTTTCATACTCTTCATTCTTCTGCTCGCTGCCATCGGCGTAGATGGTGACAGATACTTCGCCAAGGCTGTTCTCGGAAGATTTTGATTTTCTCCCTTCATAGGTTGCCATCGTACCAATGCAACCGATCATATCCGTTTCACGGCTCGCGATGATTTCGTTTGCATAGCTTGCAATATAATAGGCTGCGGATGCGGCCATCCCGTCAATCCAGGCGATGACTGGTTTGGTGCAGCCTTGCATGGCATCCGTAAGTTCAGGAACGGCGATTGACTGTCCTCCACCCGATTCAATAACCAGGATATGCCCAATTACATTGATAGCAGCATCCGCCTTCAGCAGGCGTGATGCCAGTGTCCGGGTACCCATTGGTCCGCAGTCCTGGTCATGTTTGGTAAGAACAGAACGAACAGGAAGTACATGGATTACTTTTAAGGAAGGTTCCTGGGATTCAATATTCCCTGATTTATTATCCTGATCAATGCAAATTGGTGCCGATAACTCAGAAGCAGAAATGAGGTATGGGATATTTGCTTCAGGTTCACTTGATTTTTCAATCTGTAAACCGTTCAGCATGCTTCGGAAGATAGGGAGCATACTATTTAAGGTATGCGGCTCTATCTGCCAGGGAGAGGAAATTGCTTCTTTTATAAATTCAAAATTCATTTTTGAATAGTATTTGAAGCAATTTTAGTCAACAAAAAAGGCGGTCTAAAGGACATAGGCCGCCTGAAAATGAAGAAAAGCGCTTATTTATAGCTGTTTAATCATTCGGATCGCTCAGTAACCGAACCGGAGGATAATGGACATTACCGGAAAAGGATATTTTGTACCCGCGCGGTTCAGCCGGGGTAAGTCCTGTTGAGAATTCAGCATTAAACCGAATGGGTATTTCAGGGCGGCCTAATAATACCCTGTCCCCGTTGGAATCCATGTAGAAGACCACAAAACGGCGCTGGCGCATCATATCTTTAATGATAGACTCCGTATCAGATTCGAAGCCGGGAATAAATCCTGTTATTTCATGTTTGTAGGTTGTCCCTGCAAACGAAGTTGCAGGGAGGATCGTTGCACCTGCAGTATCCTGGGTCATATTGAGTTCTACCACATTATTAAAAGATGAGAGAACTGCACTGTTCCCATTGATGGTAATGTCTTTTGGGGGAATCGCCCACAGGCGGATGATGCCGCCCATGTTTTCGGGTTGTTTAATGGTGTATTTCATAGTAAAATTGAGTTGGCTACACTGTCCCAAAACCGGGACAGTGTAGCGTTAAAAATGGGTAAATTTTAACTTATTTTAACTAAAAATTGATGTTTTCAAAAATTTGTTTGCTGATTGATTTGGTATTAATTAGTGTTTTTAAAAGGAGTCGTTCAAGATGATCATATGCATAATCGCGAAAATCTATTTCATTGGTTA
>Ga0209748_1001673_pt1 | contig 10904 bp, 9 predicted proteins | sample BarGraIncu00421A_FD_185490 | JGI IMG/M metagenome (GOLD analysis project Ga0209748, IMG submission 185490) | Arctic peat soil microbial communities from Barrow, Alaska - Barrow Graham LP Incubations 004-21A (SPAdes) (version 2) | ecosystem: Environmental > Terrestrial > Soil > Wetlands > Peat... | reverse complement strand
TAGCCGATCACGATCACGAGGCCCGTACCGGTCCAGATCCAGGCCTGCCGGTACGGCACGCGGGTCGCGACTTCGTAACCCCACGCGATGAGCACGACGGTGAGCACCGTGTGCAGCGCCAGTGCCGTCACACCCGCCCTCCCGCCAGTCAGGTCCCGATGCGACCGGTGCCAGTATGCCCGTACCGCACTTCGTCAGCGCCCAGTGCCCCCATATACGACCGCTTCACCCTCGGCGTCGAGGCCGAACGCGGTGTGCGCCGCGCGTACGGCGTCGTCGACCTGCTCTGCCGGTACGACCACGGAGATCCGGATCTCCGAGGCAGAGATCATGCCGATGTTGATGCTCGCGTTCGCCAGGGCCGTGAAGAAGGTCGCCGACACGCCGGGATGGGAGCGCATGCCGACCCCGACGATCGAGACCTTGCCGATCTGGTCGTCGTACAGCAGATCGGTGAACCCGATCGTCCCCTGTACTCCGCGCAAGGCCTCCATCGCGGCCTTCCCGTCGGACTGAGGCAGCGTGAACGAGATCGCCGTCGACGCCTCCTTGACCGAGACGTTCTGCACGATCATGTCGATGTTGATGCCGGCGGCCGCGACGGTCTCGAAGATGCGGGCGGCCTCGCCGATCTTGTCGGGAACACCGACGACGGTGACTTTCGCATCGCTGCGATCGTGGGCGACACCGGTGATGAGTGCGGCCTCCATGGCGGGTCCTTCCGTGATGAGCGACGAGTCCTTGACCCAGGTGCCGGGTTTGGCGGAAAACGAGGAGCGGACATGTACCTGGACGCTCGCGCGTCGTGCGTACTCCACGCACCGCAGGTGCAGGATCTTGGCGCCGTTCGCGGCCAGCTCGAGCATCTCCTCGTACGAGATCTCGGGGATGCGGCGAGCACCGGGCACGATGCGGGGATCAGCGGTGAAGACCCCGTCGACGTCGGTGTAGATCTCGCAGTACTGGGCGCCGAGCGCGGCCGCCAGGGCGACTGCGGTCGTGTCCGAGGCGCCGCGGCCCAGCGTGGTGATGTCCTTCGTGGACTGCGAGACGCCCTGGAAACCGGCCACGATGACGATGTCGCCGTCACCGAGCGCTTCGACGATTCGTCCGGGCGTGATGTCGATGATGCGGGCGTTCCCGTGGGTCTCGGTGGTGATGACGCCGGCCTGGGAGCCCGTGAACGACCGTGCGTGGAAGCCCGTGTCGGCGATCGCCATCGCGAGCAGTGCCGCGCTCATTCGCTCTCCGGCCGTGAGCAGCATGTCGAGCTCACGCGCGGGGGGCTGGGGGCTGACCTGCTGAGCCAGATCCAGGAGCTCGTCTGTCGTGTCGCCCATCGCGGAGATGACGACCACGACGTCGTGCCCCTGCTTCTTGCTCTCGACGACCCGCCTCGCGACGCGTTTGATGCTCTCCGCGTCGGCGACCGATGATCCGCCGAACTTCTGGACGACCCGTGTCACCTGACCTCCCTTGCCGGTCCACGAGTCTAGGGGTTGCGATCGGTCAGGTGGGCGACGGCTTCACGCGAAGTAGGTGCCACCGTTGATGTCGACGACCTCGCCCGTGACCCATGAGGCCAGCTCGGAGGCCAACCACAGCGTCGGACCGGCGACATCGGCGGGCAGGCCCGGACGTCCGAGGGGGATGCCCGCGATCTGCTTGGCCTGTTCCGGCGCTGGAGTGTGTACGGCGTGGAACTCGGTCTGGTCGATGTATCCCGGAGCGAGCGCGTTCACCGTGATCCGTCGGCCGGCGAGCTCTTTCGCCAGGCCGCGAGTGAACGCGAACATCCCCGACTTGGCGGTCGCGTACGCCACCGCCCCGGCCCCGCCACCGTTGTGACCCGCGACGCTTGCGACGTTGACGATCCTGCCGCCGTCGGCCAGGTGGGGCATGACCGCCTTCGTCATGAGGAACATCGAATCGAGGTTGAGCTCCATCACCTGGCGCCAATGGGCGTACGTCATGTCGCTGATCGGAACCCGGGCCACCATGCCCCCGACGTTGTTGACGAGCACGTCGAGCCCGCCGAGCGCCTCGACGATCTTCGCGACGACGGCATGGGTGTCGGCCTCGTCGGTCGCCTGGTTCGGGAGTGCGACCAGTCCCGGGCATGCCGTGCGAAGAGCATCGTCGGGCTCGTGAGCGTGGTAGGTGATCGCCACCCGCGCACCCTCGGCGCCGAACGCCTCCGCGATGCCTCGGCCGATCCCCGTACCGCCTCCGGTCACGAGCACGCGTGCGCCGGACAGTCCCAATCCTGTTGTCGCCATACCGGCAACCTAGCCACGCGGGTGCCCTGGAAGGTGCGGGCGGCCGCTTGTTGCCCGGGGCCTCGACAGGGTCCATCGGGGGTTGCTGGGTGAGCGGGACGGCCACTGATTCCGGTGGGGTGGCAGCATGGAGTGGTGACGACCAAGAAAACCGGTTACGAGACGTACCCTCGGCCTGCGCCCGTCGTCGCCCCGGAGAAGTGGGAGCAGCCGGTGTTCGCACGCGAACCACAGCTCCAGCGAGAACCTGAGGTGGCGCCCGTGACCTCGGCAGCGCCAGTCGTCGGAGAGCGAGAGATCCAGTCGTGAGCATCCCTTACGAGAACGTGCCCCAGCGCATCGGCAACGCCGAGCGGGATGCGGCCGTCGAGCGGCTGCGCGTGAACCTCGACCAGGGCCGGCTCGACCAGCCGACGTACGAGACGCGGGTCGCAACAGCCCTTGCCGCGACCACGCAGGACGACCTGGAGCCGTTGTTCCAGGACCTGCCGCCCGTGGTGAGCAGCACCACGTACGAGCTGTACCCGCATCAGTCGATGGCGACCCCGACGCCCACTCCGTACCTGATGGACGCGGCACCCTCCCCCGCCGAGCCGCGGATGAGTCCTCAGCTGGAGTGGTTCAGTGGGATGCCCACCTGGGCGAAGGTCATCATCGTGGTCGCATTCATCACCGTCATGGCCGCACTGTTCCGGTTCGGTGGCTGGTGGTTCATCTTCTTCTTCCCCGCCATCTTCGGCCGGTGGGGCCGCAACAATAATCAGATGAAGAACCGGAACCGTCAGCGACGGTACTAGTTGAGTGGTGTGATCTGGACATGAAGCTCGAGGTCAGGCGTAACGATGGAGCTCGTCGGTACGAACTCGTCTCCGACGAGGGCGAGCTCATCGGGCTGATCGACTACCGCGTGACGGGGTCAACGATCGACCTCTTCCACGCCGAGACCAACCCCGCCCACGGCGGCAAGGGGTACGGGTCGCTGCTGGTCGAGGGCGCCCTGGACGACATCCGGGAACGAGGCGGGCTATCCGTACGGCCCAACTGCTCCTTCGTCGCCGACTACTTCGCCAAGCACCCGGAGTACGCCGACCTGCTCTGACGCGAGCGTCACCGATCCGTAAGGATTTCACCCTGGGGCCCGCAATGCCCGGCGACCCAGACTTCCGGTTATGACACCACGCGCACTCCTCGCCACAAGCTCGATTGCTCTCGCACTGCTGGTCACCGGATGTTCCGCGCCCCAGACGGCCATGTCCGGCTCGTCCGACGCGATGTCCGCACCGCCGACCGCTATGGCCACTGGTCCAGGACACGTACGTGAAGGTCGACAAGACCGGAGCGAAGGTCATGTGGTGGTCCGGCCAGACCGCGGCCACTGTGCTGGCTGCATTCAAGGGCTGACCGTCATGCTCTTCACCGCTGGAGCGTCGCTCGTCGCAGGGCTGCTCACCGTGCTCGCGCCGTGCGTCCTTCCCCTCCTGCCCGTCATCCTCGGCGGCAGCATGGTCCGGGAGGAACGTGACCGGTGGAGACCGTTCATCATTGCCGGCAGCCTCGTGGCCTCGCTCATCCTGTTCACCCTGCTGCTCAAAGCCTCCACGGTGCTCATCGGAGTCGACCGCCGCCCCCGCGACTTCACAGGCAAAACTCCGACCTCTCAGGCGTTTCAAACGCCTATGGGGTCGGAGTTTTGCCTGTGAAGTCGCCAACCGGGTCAGGCCTTGGTGACCTGGAAGGCCAGGCCTAGATCCGAGTCCTCGAACCAGCCGTCGCCCGCCGACTGCACCTCGATGACACGTGTCGCGAGCACCTCGTCGGCCACCGAGGACGAGTCCTCGCGGAGCGCGTCGGCGGCCTCGCCTGTACCGGCCCAGGTGAGCGTGATCCGGTCGGACACCTCGAGGCCTGTGGTCTTCCGTGCCTCCTGGACGACCCGTACGATGTCGCGCAGCAGCCCCTTCCGTACCAGCTCAGGCGTCAGCTCCAGGTCCAGGGCCACGGTCTCGCCCTGCTCGTTGACGACCGACCAACCCTCACGCGGACGCTCGGAGACGATGACCTCGTCGGCGCTCACCTCGACCCCGCCCTCGAATGCGACGGTCGCCTTCCCGTCCGCACGCAGCGCGGCGGCCAGGGCATGCGCATCGGCGTCGGCGATCGACTGCGCCACCAGCGGCGTCTGCTTGCCGAACCGCTTGCCGAGAGCGCGGAAGTTGCCCTTCGCCGAGTAGTCGACGAGATCACCGGCTGAGGAGAACGAGTCGAGCGCGCCCACGTTCAGCTCCGCGATCACCTCGGCCACGATCTCGTCGTTCAGCTGCGACAAGGTGGTCGACGCGAGCAGCGCACGGCTCAACGGCTGCCGCGTCTTCACCTTCGCCTCGCTGCGCGCCGCACGGCCGAGCTCGACCACACGCCGCGCCAGGTTCATCTCACGCGACAGCTCGGCATCGACGAGCGACTCGTCGACGAGAGGCCACGACGCGAGGTGTACGGACGTGGGCGCGGCCGCATCGGTCTCGACAACGAGGTCCTGCCAGACCCGCTCGGTGATGAACGGCACGATCGGCGCCATGAGCCTCGTGACGATGTCGAGCACCTCGTGCAGCGTCTGGAGCGCCGAGGGCTCGCCGTCCCAGAAGCGCCGGCGCGACCTCCGTACGTACCAGTTCGACAGGTCGTCGGTGAAGGCGGACAGCCTCGTGCCGGCCGCGAGCGTGTCGAAGTTCTCGAGGTCGTTGGTCACGTCGCGTACGAGCTCGTGCGTCACGCTGAGCAGCCAGCGATCGAGCACGTGCCGGTCAGCCGGCGACGGCGCGTCACCCGGTGTCCAACCGTTCGTCCGTGCGTACAGCGCCTGGAACGCCACGGTGTTCCAGTACGTCAGCAGCACCTTCCGCGTGATCTCCGTGATCGTGGTGTGCCCGACCCGCCGCGACGCCCACGGCGAACCGCCGGCGGCCATGAACCAGCGCACCGCGTCAGCCCCGTGCGTGTCCATGAGCGAAATGGGCTCGAGGATGTTGCCGAGGTGCTTGCTCATCTTGCGGCCGTCCTCGGCGAGGATATGGCCGAGGCAGAGGACGTTGCGGTACGAGTTCTGGTCGAACGCCAGCGTCGCGACGGCCATCAGCGAGTAGAACCAACCACGGGTCTGGTCGATCGCCTCGCAGATGAAGTCGGCCGGGAATGCTTCCTCGAACTTCTCCTTCGAGCCCTCCACGTACGGGTACCCCCACTGCGCGAACGGCATCGAGCCCGAGTCGAACCAGGCGTCGATGACTTCGGTGACCCGGTGCGACGGCTCGCCGCACGTCGGGCAGGAGAAGCTCACGTCATCCACGTACGGGCGGTGCGGGTCGAGCTCGGAGAAGTCCTCATGCGTCAGCTCAGACAGTTCCGCGAGCGACCCGACGCAGACCTGGTGGTCGTGGGAGCAACGCCAGATCGGCAGCGGCGCGCCCCAGTACCGCGAGCGCGACAGCGCCCAGTCGACGTTGTTGTTCAGCCAGTCGCCGTACCGGCCGTGCTTGATCGAATCGGGGTACCAGTTCGTGCGCTCGTTCTCGCGCAGCAGGGCGTCCTTGATCTGCGTGGTGCGGATGTACCAGGACGGCTGGGCGTAGTAGAGCAGCACCGTGTGACAGCGCCAGCAGTGCGGGTAGCTGTGCTCGTAGCTGAGCACCCGGAACATGAGGCCACGGTTCTGCAGGTCCTCCACGAGCACCGCGTCGGCAGTCTTGAAGAACATGCCGCCGACGAGCGGTACGGACTCCTCGAACGTGCCGTCGGGACGGATCGGGTTGACCAGCGGCAGCCCGTACTTGCGGCAGGTGAGCATGTCGTCCTCACCGAACGCGGGCGCCTGATGGACCAGGCCCGAGCCGTCCTCGGTGGTGACGTAGTCGGCGAGCAGCACGTAGTGGGTGCCGCCCACGACGTCGGGGAAGTCGACCAGCTCGAACGGGCGCGCGTACGTCCAGCCCTCCATCTCGGTGCCCTGGAACGTCTGCCCGAGGCGCCAGCCGTCACCGAGGACCTTCTCCGCGAGCGGCTCCGCGACGACGAGCGTCTCGGTGCCGTCGCTGGCCACCACGTACGTGACGTCAGGATTCACGGCGACAGCCGTGTTCGCGACCAGCGTCCACGGGGTCGTCGTCCAGACGAGCAGGGCAGCCTTGCCGGCCAGCGGGCCCGAGGTGAGCGGGAACCGTACGTACACGGACGGGTCGGTCACCGTCTCGTACCCCTGAGCGAGCTCGTGGTCAGACAGGGTCGTGCCGCAGCGCGGGCAGTACGGGGCGACGCGGTAGTCCTCGACGAGCAGGCCCTTCGAGTGGATCTGCTTGAGCGCCCACCACACCGACTGCACGAAGTCGGGCGACATGGTCCAGTACGCCTCGTCAAGATTGACCCAGTAGCCCATGCGCTGCGTGAGCTCGGTGAAAGCGTTGACGTGGCGGCCCACCGACTCGCGGCACTTGGCGTTGAACGCCTCGACGCCGTACGCCTCGATGTCGGGCTTGCCCTTGAATCCGAGCTCGTTCTCGACGGCGAGCTCGACGGGCAGGCCGTGGCAGTCCCAGCCGGCCTTGCGGTCCACGTGAAAGCCCTGCATCGTACGGAACCGGGGGAAGACGTCCTTGAAGACCCGCGCCTCGATGTGGTGGGTGCCGGGCATGCCGTTCGCGGTCGGGGGCCCCTCGTAGAAGGTCCACGGCTCACCGCCGGCGGTCTGCTCGAGCGACCGGGCGAACACGTCCTGGGCGTCCCAGAACTCCAGGATCTCGCGCTCCATCGCGGGCAGGTCGACCTGCGGCGGGACCGGGCGGTACTGGCTCATGAGGCGTTCCTTCGTCGCTTCCGGCAAAGGGACGAGGCGCGCCATTCGGCGGGCACCCCGCGGTACCACCCTTCTTGGGGCCCAGAACGGTCCCCCACTCTCATGTCGCCGCTGCCGGTTCTAGTAGGCGTACGGGCTGCGCGTGGCGGCCCATCGCTGTTCTTCCGGCGGCTCCGGGGTGATGGCCCCATCGTCGCTGTGCGGACGCCTCGCAGTCTAGCCCGAACCACTAGCGTGTGGCTCGGAGGATTGACGCTGTCAACCGGTCGTACGGATGGAGCGTCTACGAGTCATGAAGGACGTGGATCGTCGTACGGTCCTGCAGCTGCTCGGGTTGTCAGCCGTGGCGCTGCAGCTCTCAGGCTGCGCCTCGGGCGACGCGAACCTGGCGATCTCGAACGTCGGCAGGGCCCCCGCGGGAGCGCCCGTACGTTCGACGCTGTCGACGTTCGCGGCCGGGCTGCTCGACCGGATGCCCGACGGCAACGTCGTGGTCTCTCCCGCGTCGATCGCGATCGTGCTGGCGATGCTCGGCAACGGCACGTCGACCACGACCCGTACCCAGTTCGAGAAGGTCCTCGGTTCGCCGATCGACGCGCTCAACGTCGAGCTCAACAGCCTGGGACAACGGCTCGTGGCACTCGACGGCAAGAAGGGGACCAGCATCACCTTCTCGAACGCCTTGTGGCTCCAGAAGGGCACGACCTGGCAGCAGCCGTTCCTCGACTCCTTGAAGAAGTGGTACGGCGCCGGCGCGCGGCTCGCGGACTTCATGCACGACCCGCCCGGTGCGGTGACGGCGATCAACTCCTGGTGCTCGTCGGCGACGAAGGGGCTCATCCCCACGATCGTCGACACGTCGATGATCACGACGTTCACGCGGGTGGTCGCGGGCAACGCGGTGTACATCAAGGGTTCCTGGGTGACCGACTTCAAGAAGGAGGCCACGACCAAGGAGCCGTTCCGCACGGGGTCGGGCGCCGAGGTGAGCGCGGACACCATGCACGCGTCGCGGATGATGAAGTACCTCGAGACCGGCTCCCGGACATCCATCGCACTGCCGTTCCGTCACGAAGACCTGGCGTTCATCGTCGCCCTGCCCATGAGCACCGGCCGGGTGAGCCTCTCCAATCTCGGCGACTTATGCGACGTGCTCGACGCCGACGAGGCCCTGGTCGATCTGGCGCTCCCGAAGTTCCACGCCGAGTTCGCCCAGTCGCTGAAGAGCGCGCTCACAGGGCTGGGGCTCGTCGACGCCTGGACCGAGGCTGCCGACTTCTCCGGCATCACCGGTGACCGATCGCTGCTGCTCGACTTCGTCCAGCACAAGGCCGTCGTCACGGTCGACGAGAAAGGCGCCGAGGCGGCAGCAGTCACGGCGGGTGGCGCGGCGGCGACGTCCCTCCCGATGTCCCGTGACTTCCACGCCGACCGGCCGTTTCTGTGGGCCATCGTCCACGTACCGACGAAGGCCCTCGTCATGCTCGGCCGGGAGGACGACCCGACCGCCTGATCAGGACAGGCCGTCGTTGAGGCGACGAACCGCGTCGAACTGGGGTGTCTTCGGGGTCCGAGAGAGCGGAAGGGTCGCCGCGATCGGCGCAACCTTCTTCTTCACCGACTTCCAGACCGTCTTCTTCACCACCGGCTCCGGCTGCGGGACATCGTCGCGTGCGGGGAGCGCGACGCGAAGGTCGGCGGGAACCATCGAGTCGATCGCACCGACCAGCTGTGGCCCCCGCTCGTACATGGTGGGCTCGATCGGGTGCTCGAAGCCGTCACGGGTGATGACGACGCGGCCACCGTCGCCGTAGGCGAGCAGCAGCACGATCTCCGCCGCGGGGATGTCGAGGCCGGACTCGTGGTCGTACCGAAGGTGGATGAGGCTTGGCATCACGTACACCGCGCGGCTCGGACAGGCGCTGGACAGCGACGCGTGAGCCGCTCGGCCCTCGCCGCGAGCGCGCCCGATCGCCGGCGCGTCGACGAGCATCCCGAACGGGTTGTCCATGTCGCTGCCGGCGGGCAGTCCGACGAGGTGACGGTCCTGGACCCGTACGGCCAGCTCCGCGACCTCGATGGGTGTGACGCTCTCGGCCTTCTTGAGCATGTCCAGCGGAGACAGCGCAGGCAGGCCCAGCAGATCGTCGATGGCGGCGCGCTGAAGGATCTCGAAGTGCTGCGATGGGTCGGAGACTAGGCGGCGCGTCTCGACGACGAGGTCGTCGAGCTCGTGCGGCATGGCGCCCGTACGCACGACGTCGCCGAGGGCGGCCTCGAAGCAGCCGTGGATGAAGTTCGCCGGTGTCTCCTCGGCCGACGCGGTCAACAGGACGGCCGAACGGACGTCGTCGAGGCGCGAGACGTGCGCCCTCACGGGTGGGTCGTTCGGACGCTGCTGGCGCAGTCGCCGGGTCGTGCGTTCGGCCACGACCTTGCCCAGGACGTATGCGACGCGGTCCTCCGTGACGACGCCCAGCAGCCCCACATCGGTGCCCGCGACCTCAGTCACGGCTGGGCGGCGCCTGGTCTGTACGGTCCGGTCCGGCGGGGACCAGCGCTCGTCCGATCCGACGGTCAGCTCGAGACCGTCAGGCACGACGCCGTCGAAGCAGATCGCCATGTTCTCCGCCGTGTACACGACCGAGGTGAACCAGCGCATCGTGCTGCTGTCCAGACGAGCCACCCCGTACTCCGGGAAGCCCGCGAGTCCGTACCCCTGCGCCCCTAGTTCGCGGCGCAGCAGCTGGCCGAAGATGTTGGGCGTACGGGCGAGGGCGGTGCGGGCGGCGGCGATCTGCGCCAGCTGATCGAGGTCGGGCTTGGTGAACCGGCCGATGGCCCACCTCACGCCGTCGGCGAGCTCCTCGGGTGCGGCATGGACGATGAGGCTGGTGTGGAGGCCGCGGACGCTGCCGCTGACGGTGATGCCATCAGGAGGAGCGACACACAGGGCGAGGTCCTTGGCGACGGACAACCAGCCGCGCGTCTCAGGGGTCTCGTCGGCGATGCCGGCGCGGATGATGATCGCCGCGCGCGTCGCGGGGCGCGGCGTTCCGGTCGACCAGGTCGGCACTCCGGTCACGTCGGACCGGATCCACAAGGACTCTTCGCCCACCGCACACACCTCCCGCGCACAGATCGCCCGCCAGGCGCAGTCTGCCGTCCGCGCGGGTGCCCAACCCCGCAACGTGGGATGAGTCTCATGAACCTCGATCAGGGTTCAGGCATGGCACGGCCACGGGCCCCTTGCGGGCACCCGTGGCCGGTGTCAGATGTGTCAGGCCTGGGCTGTCGGGTCAGGACCCTTGAGCGCCGTCCGCCGTGCGTAGTAGTCGTCCACGTCGATGTCGCCGTTCGCCAGTCTCTCGTTGAGCAGCTTGAGCGCGCTGAGGTACGGGTCGGACTCGGGGTTCGGCGCCATCGGCGCGAACGGGGGCATGTGCAGGTTGCCCTTGCGGTACTTCTTCACGAGCACGATCACCAGCGTGACGAGCAGCGCGAGGAAGATGAGGCTGAAAACGCCCTGCATGATGTAGGGCAGCATGCCAAACGAATGGCCGGGCAGTGGATGACGCATAGGTTCCCCTTTTTGCCGCAGACACGGCGCTCATTTGCTGTTCAGTGGACCCTTCACAGAGGGCCGCAACATCCAGTGTGCGCTCTCCGCGGTGCGTCTCCAATACCGGGGGGCTGTGAAGGCTCTATGAGTTCAGCGTACGAACGGTGCGAGGTGCTTGATGAAGTGCTCCTCGATGATCCCGTACAGCTCCTCGTCGTGG
>Ga0209748_1001671_pt1 | contig 10907 bp, 11 predicted proteins | sample BarGraIncu00421A_FD_185490 | JGI IMG/M metagenome (GOLD analysis project Ga0209748, IMG submission 185490) | Arctic peat soil microbial communities from Barrow, Alaska - Barrow Graham LP Incubations 004-21A (SPAdes) (version 2) | ecosystem: Environmental > Terrestrial > Soil > Wetlands > Peat... | reverse complement strand
GCCACGGAGTCGCCGATGGTCATGTCGCGTCCGAAGTCGGGCGCGTAGAGCTCGAGGCGCATCCCGCCCCCGACGCGCTCGGTCCGAGCGACGATCCCCTTGCTCTCGATGATCCCGGTGAACATGTTCTCTCGACTCCTTCGGTGAACTGGTGCGGACCGAACCGTTCCCTACTCGGATACCACGCGGCGCGCGCGCCAGACCGTGACGGCGTCGCTCCCCACGATGCCGGCCCCGACCGCGCGGAAGTCGCGCTGCAGAGTCGAGGGGTCGTCCTGCGATTCTCCCACATAGAGCGGGGGTGCTTCCTCGCCCGCGAGGCCCCCGGCGTGCAGCACGATGAGCTCGTCGATGAGCGATGACGCGATCAGCGCGCTGAACAGGCGCGGACCGGGTTCGACCAGCAGGGAGACCACGTCGTCGTCCCCAAGAGCGCGGAAGGCCTCCCGGAGCCCCGCTGAGGCGTCCCACGGCACGCAACGCGCTCCAGCCGCACCCAGTGCGCTCTCGAGCCGCAGCGAGTCCGGGACGAGGACCCCCACCGGCCCGGCGCCATCGTGGACCATGCGCGACTCGGCCGAGGGCTGCTCCGTGCGTGTGAGCACGTAGCGGCGCGGTTGATGCGGGGCGAGCGAACCGTCGGCGTCGCGCGCGGTCAGCGCCGGGTCGTCGACGGCCACGGTGCTGGCGCCGACCAGGATCGCGTCCGCCTCGCGGCGCAGGCGCATGGTCAAGTCCCGGGCGCTCTGGCCCGTGAGGGCGCTGCGCACGCCGTGCGCGAGAGCGGGCCGGCCGTCGAGCGTGAGCGCGACCTTCACGCGCACGAACGGGCGGCCGCTCGCCACGCGGCACAACCACTCTTCGTTGAGCGCCGCGAAGGGCGCGGGGTCCGCGGCGAACTCCACCTCTACGCCCGCGCGGCGCAGGACCTCGGCGCCGCCGGACGCAACGGGGCTGGGGTCGGGCAGTCCGATGACCACACGGGAGACGCCCGCGCTCACGAGCGCGTCCGCGCACGGGCCCGTACGGCCGGTGTGCGAGCAGGGCTCGAGCGTGACGTAGGCGGTGGCGCCACGGGCGGACGTCCCCGCCGCGGTGAGGGCGGCGGCCTCGGCGTGCGGGCCTCCGGCGCGTTCGTGCCAACCCTCGCCGACGATCGAGCCGTCACGCACGAGGACGCAGCCCACCACTGGATTGGGCGCGGTGCAGCCGCGGCCGAGTTCTGCGAGTTCGATGGCGCGACGCAGGTACGGGTCCGAGACGGACACGTACGCGTCGCCGAAAAGACGCGTCATCGTACGGAACCTTCTTCTTCCATCCGGACTCTACCGTCGGCCCCGGAGTCTCACCGGATCGGCCCCTCTCGCGAGGGGTTCGCGGGCTTTCACCGCCGGTGGGGAATCTCACCCCGCCCTGAAGAACGTGTGGATACCTTAGCAGGAAGCGGGATGGCTCGCCATCAGCGGAAGAGGTTGATCAGCGCGATGGTCACAGCGACGACGGCGACGATGGCGCCGGCGATCAGGAACCGGAACCCGAGATCCCGCCAGAACTCCCGCCATGACAGATGGGAGACCCCGGCGAGCCGCTCCGAGCGCACGGTCTTGTAACGGCCCAGCCCCTCGGGGCCGATGAACCGCGAGGTGATGTCGCGAATCGAGTTGCCCAGGTCAGCCACCGGCGATCGCCCGCTCGCCCGCCGCACGGATCGCCTGCATGGCAGCGGCCCGGTCCTCACGTCCGAAGATCGCGTTGCCGGCCACCAGGATGCGCGCCCCGGCTGCCGCCACGATCGGCGCGGTGTGCTCGTCGATGCCGCCGTCCACCTCGATCACCGCGTGAGAGCCGCTCGCGGCGATCATGGCCGCGACCTCGGCGATCTTGGGTACGACCTCGCTCATGAACGACTGACCGCCGAAGCCGGGATTGACGCTCATGACCAGCACCATGTCGAGGTCGGCGATGACCTCCTCGAGAGCGGTTGCGGGAGTAGCGGGGTTGAGCGCCATTCCCGCATGAGCGCCCGCCGCGTGGATGCGCTGGACCATCTTCTGCAGGTAGGGGCACGTCTCGACGTGCACGGTGACCCAGTCGGCGCCCGCGTCGAGGTACCAGTCGACGGTGGTGCCCGGGTTGTCGATCATCAGGTGGACGTCGAGCGGGCGGGTCGCGACGCGCTTGAGCGCGCGGACGACCGGGGGCCCGATCGTGAGGTTCGGGACGAAGTGGCCGTCCATCACGTCGACGTGGACAAGGTCGGCGCCCGCGCCCTCAACGAACTCGATAGCCTCCGCCAGACGCGTGAAGTCGGCCGAAAGGATCGACGGAGCCATCAGGATGCGGTCGGCCACGTTCGTCTCCTCTGAAGCGAGCGTGCGCGGAAGGTCAGTCGTCGAGCAGCCCGAGGCCGTGGAGCTCGTCGCGAGCGGCACGGCCCAGCAACGCCTCTTCCCCCACCTCGAGCGGACAACCTTCGTAGAGGACGGCGCGCACCTGGCGGGTGATCGGAAGTTCGACGCCCAGACGCAGACCGAGCTCCTCGACGGCGATGCAGGCGAAAGCGCCCTCGGCGACCATATTGGTCTGCGCGCGATAACCCTCGAGGGTGCCGCCGAGGCCGATGAACTCGCCAAGGCCGCGGTTGCGGGAGTTCTTCGAGGTGCACGTGGCGATCAGGTCGCCGACCCCGGCGAGACCCATGTAGGTCAGCGGGTTGGCGCCCATCGCGTGCCCGAGGCGGCTCATCTCGGCCAACCCGCGCGTCATGAGCGTGGCCTTCGTGTTGTCCCCGTAGCCGAGGCCGTCCGACATGCCGGCCGCGACCGCGATGACGTTCTTGCTGGCGCCGCACAGTTCGACGCCGATGACGTCACGATTGGTGTACACGCGGAAGAACCGGGTCATGAAGATGTCCTGGAACAGGCGCGCGACGTCCGGGTCGTAGCTGGCGACGACCGTCGCGGACGGCACTCCCTTCCCCACCTCTTCAGCGTGGTTGGGGCCCGACAGCCCGGCGAGGCGCTCGCGGTTGCCGAGCACGTCCTCAAGGACCTCGGTCATCAGCATGAGCGTGCCGTTCTCGACGCCCTTGCTCAGGATGACGACGGGCACGTTCTCGCCGAGGAACGGCTTCATGGACTCGGCGGTGCCACGCACACCGACGCTCGGCGTCACCATGACGACCGCCTCCGCGCCATCGAGGACCCGCTCGATGTCGTGCGAGGCGACGACGGCGTCCGGGAGCGTGATGTCGCTCATGAACATGGGGTTGTGGTGGGTCGTGTTGATGCCCTCGGCGATCTCGGGCTCACGCGCCCACAGGGAGACCTCATGGCCCTTGCCGCCCAGAAGCCATGACGCTGAAGTGCCCCACGAGCCGGCTCCGATGACTGCGACCTTCGTCACGATTGCTCCTTGTCCGAACCTTGTGTTGGCCGTCCCATGGTAATCCTCGGCTCCTCGCCGCGCAGCAGCCTGCCGATGTTGGCCCGGTGCGACCACACGATCAGCGCGACCGCGACGATCGCGAACCCGAAGAGCACGGGACGATCGTGATAGAGAAGGGCGATGGCCACCGGGAACGCGAACGCGGTGAGTATCGAGGAGACGGAGACGATCCGCGTGATGAGTATGAGGAGCACGAAGACGACCAGGAGCACGAAGAACGCCTCCGGCATCAGCACGAGGATCCCACCGGCGGCCGTGGCCACGCCCTTGCCGCCACGGAACCTGAAGTAGGGCGAGAACATGTGGCCGGCCATCGCAGCCGCGCCGACCGAGATCGTCAGCAGGTCGCGCGCGTCGACGCCCCACGCGGCGTCCGCCAGCAGGAAGCGCGCGGCGAGCGCCGGAACGGCCCCCTTGGCGACGTCGAGGAGCGCCACCACGAGTGCGGGACGCCAGCCCAGCGAGCGGAACACGTTGGTGGCACCGGTGTTGCCCGAGCCAAGGGCCGTGATGTCGACGCCGAGGCGTCGACCCACGATCACCCCGAACGGGATGCCTCCCATGAGGTAGGCGAAGCCCACGGCGACGACGACCCGCACGACGATCTCGAACACGGGGCTCAGTCCTTCTGCCGGAACTTCAACGTCACCGGCGTTCCGGTGAAGTCGAACGCCTCGCGCATACGGTTCTCGAGGTAGCGCTTGAAGTTCTCGTCGACCAGCTTGGGGTGGTTGGCGAAGAAGGTGAAGCCCGGAGGTCCGTTGCGCGTCTGGGTGCCGTACTTGACGCGGAGCTGCGCGCCGCTGCGCGAGATGGTGTGACCGTGTTCGCGAAGGTCGCTCAGGAAGCGGTTGAGCTTGGACGTGGTGACGTCCTGCATGAAGTTGCCGTAGACGACGTCGATCATGTCGAAGATCTTGGCGATGCCGCGGCCGGTCATCGCCGACGTGCGCAGCAGCGGGGCGTAGTCGATGAAGCCGAGCTTGCGGGGGATGTCGTCCTCGACGGCGCCCCGGGCGTCGTCGTCGGTGAGCAGGTCCCACTTGTTGAGCAGCACGACGATCGCGCAGCCGCGCTCCTCGGCGAACCGGGCGACGCGCTGGTCACCGTCGGTGATGCCGATCGACGCGTCGACGACCAGCAGCGCCACCTGCGCGCGGTCGATAGCGCGCATCGCGCGCACGAAGCTGTAGTACTCGACCGACTCGTCGATCTTCGACTGCCGGCGAAGCCCGGCCGTGTCCACGAGGCGGTAGCGCTTGCCGTCACGCTCGACGACCGTGTCGATCGAGTCACGGGTCGTTCCGGCGACGGGGCTGATGATCGAACGCTCAACGCCGATAAGGCCGTTGAAGATCGACGACTTGCCGGCGTTCGGGCGACCGATGATGGCGATGCCGATCTCGCCCTCGTCGGAGACCGTCTCGCTCTCCGGGAGGATCTTCACCAGGTCGTCGAGCAAGTCGCCGGTGCCGTGACCGTGGAGCGCCGAGATCGGCCAGGGCTCGCCGATGCCCAGGTTCCAGAACTCGAAGGTGTCGTTGGCGTTGCCCGGGTTGTCGGACTTGTTGACCACGAGGAACACGGGCCGGTCGCTGCGCTGCAGGATGCGAGCGACGTCCTGGTCGCCGGCCGTGATGCCCGCCTGGCCGTCGACCACGAACAGGATCGCGTCGGCCTCCTCGGCAGCCATGATCGCCTGCTTGCGGATCGACTCACCGAACGCGTCGTCGGTCACCAGCTCGATGCCACCGGTGTCGATGAGCATGAACTCGCGGCCGTTCCAGTCGGTGCGGTGGTAGCTGCGATCGCGCGTGACCCCGCGCATGGCGTGGACGATGGCGTCCGAACCCTGCACGAGGCGGTTGACGAGAGTCGACTTGCCGACGTTCGGACGGCCGACGACGGCGACGATGGGAAGCGACATAGGGATCACCCGCTCTTGGCGGTGGACAGTTCGAGGAGTGCCGAGACCAGACCCGCGGCGTCGCATGATACCAGACGAACGTCACTTCCTGCCGCTGCGGCCACGCCGGCGATCGTCAGGTCGTCGAGGAACAGTGCGTCGTCGTTCACGGCGACGTCGGGGACGAGAAAGACAGTCGCCTCATCGCGGTGCGACCCGACCGCTGCGGCGATGTCTCCGCCGCCGAGCAGGCCCGTCACGTTCACGTTCCCGCCGAGCAGGTCGTTCGGGACCGGGAGCACCTCTATCTGACATCCCGTGCGCGCAAGCGCGGGCGCCAGCGCGCGCAGCACGGGCGCGAACAACGTTCCCGTGACCAGCGTGACGCAGGGTGAATCGTCGGGCGCGGAGCCGGCCGCCTCAGGCAGCTCGTCAAGGGCCTCCCCCGTCTCGTCGATGAATGCCCTCACCATGCCGATCCCGTTCTCGAACTGCGGGAAGTCGTCGTAGTCGTCCCACGAAGGAATCGGCTCGCCCGCAGCCAGGTAGAACTCGTCGGCTGCATATACCCACGCGAGGTCGGTGCGCTTGCGCTCGCGCCACGGCCTGAGTTGCGTCAGGACGGCCGCCGCGGCCGCAGGGGTGTCGTAGCCCGCGGTGATACGGGACTGATAGCGCGTCATCCCGACGGGCACCACGCCCACCGACTCCACGCCTTCGCGCCGGGAGAGCCACTCCAGCGAGCGATCGAGCACATCGCCGTCGTTTACGCCGGGGACGAGCACGATCTGGACGTGCAACACGATGCCCGCCGCGAGCAGCCTTTCGAAGAACTCGAGGGCCCGGTCGTCGCTGGTTGGGCACATCAGGCTGCGGCGGACATCGGGGTCGACCGCGTGCAGCGAGACGTGCATCGGGCTGAGGCGCTGCCCGATGATGCGGTCGACGTCCTCGTCAGCCAGGTTGGTGAGCGTGACGAAGTTGCCGGACAGGAACGAGAGGCGAAAGTCGTCGTCGCGCACGTAGAGCGACGAACGCATGCCCGGCGGAAGCTGGGCGACGAAACAGAACGAGCACGCGTTGTCGCACTCGCGGATCCCGTCGAACACCACGCCGTCGAACTCCAGGCCCCACAGTTCGTCCCAGTCGCGTTCGAGTACGACGTCGCGCTCAACGTCGCGCGCGTCGCGGACCCGCAACGCGACACTGTCGCCGTCGGCGGTCCACATCCAGTCGATCACGTCGCGCGGCGGCTCGCCCTCGACGGAGACGATGATGTCGCCGGGCTCCAGACCCGCGAGCGCGGCCGGACCGTCAGGCTCGACGGAGGCGATGCGGCCCCCGGGGCCCGCAGCGCCGACCTCAGTGGGATACGTCATCCGACATCGCCTCGATCGCCGTGACGACGCCCGCCATCTGCTCGTCAGGTGTCGATGCGCCCGCCGAGACACCCACCGTGTGCACTCCCTCGAACCATGCCGGGTCGAGTTCGTCCGCGGTCTCGACGAGGTGCACGCGCGGGTTGACGGAGCGGCAGATCTCCGCCAGACGCGAGGTGTTGCCCGAGTTGTGTCCGCCGACGACCACCATGGCGTCGACGGATCCGGCGAGTTCCTGGGCGCTGCGTTGGTTCTTGCCCGTGGCCGAGCAGATGGTGTTGTGCACCTTCAGCTCGCTGACGCGCGGCATCAGCGCCTCGACGACCTGGTTGAGGCGCTCGAGCGACTGGGTGGTCTGGACGACGATGCCGACCTTGCGCGACGGCAGCCGCTCCGGGATGTCGGAGACCTCCTCCACGACCAGGGCGTCCCCGCCGGTGTGCGCGACGATCCCCTCGACCTCGGGATGGTCGGCCTCCCCGACGATGATCACGGTGTAGCCGTCGGCCTTCAGCTGCGCCGCGGCCTGCTGAGCGCTGGAGACGAACGGGCACGTCGCGTCTATGACCTCGAGTCCGCGGGCGACCGCGTCCTCGATGATGGCCGGGTCGACACCGTGGGAGCGGATGACGAGGATCCCCTCGCCCGCCTCCTCCAGCGAGTTCGCCACCTCGACGCCGCGCGAGCGCAGCGCCTCGACGGCCTGGGGATTGTGGATCAGAGGGCCGAGGGTGTGGACGGTGCGCCCGGTGGCCGCGGCCTCGTCGGCCAGCTTCAGAGCGCGCTCCACGCCGTAGCAGATGCCCGCGTGCCGTGCGACCGTCACCTTCACGAGCCGGCCACCTCCCGTGCGCGTGCGAGCTCTTCGCCGATCCGGCGCATGATGGCAGCCGTGATCGCCTCGACACGTTCCTTGCGCCCGCCCTCGAACGCCGCCGGATCGATCGGCTCACCGATCGAGATGACGACCTTCGGGAAACGGATGCCCTTCGAGCCCTTCGGCGAGATGCGGTCCGTCCCGGCTATTCCCACGGGTACGATCGGGACGCCGGCGCGCAGGGCCACGAACGCCGCTCCGCCCTGGGCCTCGGCCTCGCCGTCGCGGTTACGCGTCCCTTCGGGGAAGATACCCACCGGCTCGCCCGCTGCGAGGTAGTCGGCCGCCTTGGCGAGCGCCGTGCGGTCGGAGGCGCCGCGGTTGACCGGGAACGCCCATACCTGGTCGAGGAACCACCCGACGATGGTGACGTGCCATAGTTCGGACTTCGCCATGAAGTGGACGGGGCGCGGGGATCGGATCCACAGCAGCACCGGGTCCGCATACGAGATGTGGTTGCCGGCGAGCACGACCCCGCCGGTGGCCGGCAGGTTCTCGCGGCCGATGACCTTCGTGCGGAACGCCACCGAGATGAGCGCGCCGACGGTCACGCGCAGGGTGTGCGCCAGCCAGAACACGCGCGGTGGCTTGGCGACGCGGCTCACCTGCGCGCCTCCAGGAGGCCGGTGATCGCATCGACGACCTCGTCGATCGTCATGCCGGTCGTATCGATGACGACGGCATCGTCGGCACAGGTCAGCGGTGAGGCCTCGCGGTTCGAATCGTAGCTGTCGCGTGACATCAACTTGTCCCGGACGTCGGACTGCGTCATCTCGACGCCGCGCTGGATCATGTCGATCGTGCGACGGCGGGCGCGTTCCTCGACTCCGGCGGTCAGGAACACTTTGGCCTCGGCATGCGGGAAGACCACGGTGCCGATATCGCGGCCCTCGAGAACGGTGTTGGGCGCCTCCGTGGCCATGCGGCGCTGTTGCTCGACCATCGCGGCGCGCACACCCGCCACGGCGGAGACCGGGCTCACGGCCACGTCGACCTCGGGTGTGCGGATCTCGTGTGTCACGTCCCGGCCGTCCACGAGGACCTTCGTGGGAAGCGGGACACCCGGCTCGTGCTCGAACGAGACCGTGACCTCATGCGAGAGAGCGGTCAGCGTGTCCGCGTCGGCCAGGTCGATGCCGCGCCGCAGCGCCTCGACCGCGATCGCGCGGTACATCGCTCCCGTATCGAGGTACGCCAGACCGAGTCGGGATGCGAGCAGCTTCGCGACGGTGGACTTGCCGGAGGCCGCGGGGCCGTCGATGGCAACGATCATGCACGTGCTCCTTTGCGGTGTGCGCGGAGTGCGCCTGTGAAGCGTAGCAGACGGCGCTCGGGTCGCTGGCGGGCGGGTTCAGGTGCGCACCAGCGCCGCCAGATCGCTCGCGAAGCCCGGGTACGAGACGTCCACGGCCTCCCACAGGGGTATCTCGACCGGCGCGTCCGCAGCGAGCGCGGCCACGGCCCACGCCATGGCGAGCCGGTGGTCCCCGAGGCTCGAGACGGTGCCGCCATGCAGCTGCGTCGGGCCCTCGACCTCGAGCCAGTCGTCGCCGGAGCGCACGGTCGCACCAAGGGCGCCGAGGCCTTCGGCGATGGCCTCGAGGCGATCGGACTCCTTCACGCGGAGCTCGCGGACGCCCTCGAAGCGCGTCACGCCGGTAGCGGAGCACGCCACGACCGCCAGGAGCGGGATCTCGTCGATCAGCGACGGGGCCTCATCCGGGCTGACGGTCGTCGCCCGCAGGTCCCCGGAGAAGGTGACTTCGACGGTGCCGGTGGGTTCCGCGCCGGCGGCGCGCTCCACGGTCGTCGTCACACGCGCGCACATGCGCTCGAGCACGCGCAGGAATCCTGTGCGCGTGGGGTTGAGCGCCACGTCCCGCAGGATCACGTCACTGCCGGGGACGAGGAGCGCGGCGCCCACGATGAACGCGGCCGACGAAGGGTCGGCGGGCACTGCGACGTCAGAGGCCTCGAGGCCGGTGGGGCCCGTGACCGAGCACGACAGAGCAGCGGCGTCGCAGGTGACACCCACGCCGAACGCGGGCAGCAGACGTTCGGTGTGGTCGCGGCTCGGCGCCGGTTCGATGACCGTCGTCACGCCCTGCGCGCCGAGGCCCGCGAGCAGCACGGCGGTCTTGACCTGGGCGCTCGCGACCGGCGACTCGTAGCGCAGGGCGCGGAGCGGCGCTCCGTGGACCGTGACCGGGAGGCGGCCGTCGCGGGTGTCGAACCGCGCGCCCATCGAGGTAAGGGGATCCGTGACGCGGCGCATCGGCCGTTTGCGCAGCGACTCGTCGCCATCGAGCACGACGGTGATCGGCCACGGCGCCAGCACGCCCATCAGCAGGCGGCAGGTGGTGCCGCTGTTGCCGCAATCGAGCGCACCGGGCGGCTCCTGCGGCCCGCGGCTCCCCCATCCCGCGACTGTCACATCGAGACCGTCGGCTCCCCCGCCGGCAACACTCACCGTGGCGCCGAGCGCGGAGACCGCTCCCAGCGTCGAGCGGACGTCGGCGGAGTCGAGCACGCCCGCGAGGCGGCTCGTCCCGTCGGCCATCGCGGCGAACAGCACCGCGCGGTGCGAGATCGACTTGTCGCCCGGCACCCTGACGGCGCCGAGCAACGGGCCGGTGGCCGGAAGCGCGCTGAAGATCATGCCTGGCCCTCCGCATCGAGCGGAGTGAACGTCACGTCGAAGCCGTCCGCACGCAGACCCGCGACAAGGACCTCGACGTCTCCCTCGTCGGTCAGCACGATGCTGAGCAGCGCGGTGTCCTCGGTGACGTGGTCGATCCCGATGTCCTCTATGTTGCAGCCGGCGCGCGCTGCGGCCTGCGTGACCGTGCTCACGGCGCCGGGGCGGTCGGTCATGGCGACGGTCAGCTCGTGCAGGCGCGCGGACGCGGGCACCCAGCGTGCGGGCAGCGCGCGCCGCACCTGCGCCGCGCGGTCGAGCCAGTCGCGCAACCCGGGACGGTCCCCGGACGCGAGCAGCGCCGCGAACCCCTCGAGCTGACCTGAAAGGTCGGCCAGCGCCGCGATCACGGCGTCGCGGTTGTCCATGCAGATGCCGGTCCACAGCTCGGGAGAGCCGGCGGCGATGCGTGTCATGTCCTTGAACCCGCCCGCGGCCAGGCGCAGGACGTCCTCGCCGTCATCCACGCGGGCCGCGGCGAGGTTGGTGAGCGCCGAGGCGGTCACGTGCGGGACGTGGCTGATCGCGGCGACGGCGCGGTCGTGCGCGTCGGGTGAGACGGCGATGGCGCGGGCGCCGATCGAAGTCACCAGGTGGTGC
>Ga0209748_1001667_pt1 | contig 10916 bp, 9 predicted proteins | sample BarGraIncu00421A_FD_185490 | JGI IMG/M metagenome (GOLD analysis project Ga0209748, IMG submission 185490) | Arctic peat soil microbial communities from Barrow, Alaska - Barrow Graham LP Incubations 004-21A (SPAdes) (version 2) | ecosystem: Environmental > Terrestrial > Soil > Wetlands > Peat... | reverse complement strand
GTACTGGTACGGGCCGTAGGTGTTCGAACCGCGCGTGATCATCACGGGCGTGCCGTAGGTGGTGTGGTACGCCAGCACCTGGAGGTCGCCGCCGGCCTTCGAGGCCGAGTACGGGCTGGAGGGCTTGATGAGGTCGGTCTCGCAGAACGCGCCCTCGTCGATGGAACCGTAGACCTCGTCGGTGGAGACCTGCACCATGCGCGCGATCCCGAGCGCGCGCACCGTCTCGAGCAGCGTGTGCGTGCCGAGGATGTCGGTGTGCAGGAACGCCTCGGGCTCGGCGATCGAGCGATCGACGTGCGTCTCGGCGGCGAAGTTCACGATGGCGTCGACTCCCTGCGCCGCTGCCTCTACCGCCGAGCGGTCGCAGATGTCACCGCGCAAGAACGAGTAGCGCGGGTTCTCCGCGACGGCCTTCAGGTTGTCGAGGTTGCCGGCGTAGGTGAGCTTGTCGAAGCAAACGATCTCCCAATCGTCGTGCTTGGCGAGCATGCGCCGGACGAAGTCGGAGCCGATGAACCCGGCGCCACCGCAGACGAGGAGCTTCATCCGTTCTTCACGCTCCAGTCGTATCCGATCGAGGGGTCATCGGCGGGGAGCCGGAACTCGTCGGGCTCCTTGTAGTCGTAGAGCTCGGTCGGGACGTTGATGATGTACGCGGGCTCGGTGCCGACGGGGGTGAACCCGTGGTAGACGCCGTTCGGGATGATCACCATGCGCTGGCGCTGCCAGCCGATCACGAACTCGTTGGTCTCGCCCTTGGTGGGCGAGCCCTCACGCGTGTCGTGGAGCACGACCTTGGCCATGCCGCCCACGCACACGAAGTGGTCGGTCTGCTTCTTGTGGTAGTGCCAGGCCTTCACGACGCCGGGATAGACCATCGTGATGTAGACCTGCCCGAACTTCTGGAAATCGGGGTCGTCGCTGCGGAACATCTCCATGAGCAAGCCGCGCTCATCGGGGAACACTTTGAGGTCCTTGACCTTCACTCCGTCGATCACCTTGGTCTCCTAACCTGGCCGAACGGCTACTGCGATACGCGCTTGCCGATGACGACCGTGAAGCCGTTGCCGACCTTGTCGTCGTGATCCTGGACTTCGAGCAGCTCCCATGGGAGCTCGAACCGGTCCCGCATCCACGAGACCAGCTCCACGATATCCTCGGTCACCCACACGTGATTGTGCCCGTTCGGGTCCTCGTGAGGCTCGGCGCCGTTGGTCTCATAGTCGGCGATGAGGTGATCGAGCGTCGTCCGCGGCCGTTTGCGGTCGAACGTCCGCTTCTTGTGAGGGACGATCATGAAGATGACGCCCCCCGGCCTGACGACCCGGTCCCATTCGAGCAGGGTCCTCACCGGATCGGCGAAGTGCTCGAGCACGTGGGAGCTGATGACGAAGTCCTGGCTCTCGTCGTCGACGGGCAGGTCGTCTCCGGGCGCGACCAGATCGACCGGCAGGGCCCTCCCGCAGGTGGCGATCTCCGACAGCTTGAAGACCGTGTCCATCGAGTCAGAGAGGTCGACGTTGCGTGAGTCGAGGCCGAAGGGGTTGTGGGCAGACCCGCCGATCTCGAGTCCGGAACCCACGCAGTAGCGGTGCGCCGCGGCCGAGCTGAAGAAGACGGCCTTCAACACGTACCGCGGCACCTCGACGACGAAACGCCCCCACTCGCGCGCCCCCGCACCGGCCGTCGGCGCGTGGCGCCGCGCGACCGGCATGATCCTCTTGGCGCGCCCGGCGATCTTCCTGAGCCTTGAGCGGGCCATCAGCCGCGCCAACGGGAGGTCCCGGCCCTCGGGTCGTCGATCATGACTTCTCCTCGAGGATCGCGCGGACGTACCGGTAGTAGTCGGACGAGGCGCCGTCGAGCGAGCGGCTCAGCTCCTCGCGATCGATGAAGCCCATCTTGAAGGCGATCTCCTCGAGGCAGGCGATCTTGAGGCCTTGCCGCTTCTCGATGGTCTGGACGAAGGTGGCCGCCTCGATGAGCGAGTCCGGGGTGCCCGTGTCGAGCCACGCCATGCCGCGGCCCATCAGCTTGACCCGCAGGTCGCCCCTGGACAGGTAGAGGTTGTTGAGCGTGGTGATCTCGAGCTCGCCGCGGGCCGAGGGCTCGACTTGCGCAGCCAGTTCGCAGACGTGCTCGTCGTAGAAGTACAGACCGGTCACCGCGAAACTCGACTTGGGGACGGGCGGCTTCTCCTCGATCGAGAGCACCGTCCCGGCCGTGTCGAACTCGACGACGCCGTAGCGCTCGGGGTCGCGCACCCGGTAGGCGAAGACCGCCGCTCCGCCGGCCTCCGCTTCGTCGCGGGCCTCCCGCAGCATCGGTCCCAACCCGGTGCCGTAGAAGATGTTGTCACCGAGGACCAAGCATGCCGGACTCCCGTCGAGGAACTCCTTGCCGATGAGAAACGCCTGCGCGAGGCCCTCGGGCCTCGGCTGGACCGCGTAGGTGATCGCGACGCCCCATCGGGAACCGTCCCCGAGCAGACGCTCGAACGCGGGGAGGTCCGTGGGGGTCGAGATCAGGAGGATCTCGCGGATGCCGGCCAGCAAGAGGACGGACAGGGGGTAGTAGACCATCGGCTTGTCGTAGATCGGGAGCAGCTGCTTCGACGTCCCGAGGGTGACCGGGTGCAATCGCGACCCGGAGCCGCCGGCGAGGATGATGCCTTTCAAGTGGGTCTCCAACCGTGGTCTGCTGCGCCGAGGTGACGATGGGAGTCTAACGCACGGGCCAACCGCGCGCGCGCCTAGAGCTTCGGCCACTCCCGGTCCGTCGCCACGATCGAGACCCTGCTCCGGATGCCGCGAAGCAGGCCGAGCACCGTGAGGCGCCGACCCGAGACGTCGTAGAAGCGGTCGTAGAAGCGCAGCGACCAAAGCAGGGTTCCGGCCGTCAGCAGGCCGAGCACCGCGATCGCGGCCTTGCCCGGCCACGTACTGGTGGAGATGCGAAAGCGACGACCGGGGCGCAGCGTCACGAGCAGCGTCGGGCGTTCGCGCCTGAGGTAGCCCAGCATGCCGGGCAGGACCCGGTGCTCCTGCCCGTCGACGTCGAGGCTGACCAGTGCGCAGTCCGACAGGTCGTGCGCACCGACAAACTCGCTGAACGTGGACGCATCAGGAGGAGTCGCGATACCCGGCACCCGCAGGCCGACGGCGACGACGCTGGGGATACGGTCCGCGTTCAGCGAGACGTTTCTCGCCAGCTCCGCGAACCGCTCGGCGCGCGGCTCGAGCGCGTGGACCTCGCGGGCGAGGCGGCCGGCGTACAGCGCGGTCTGGCCGGGGCCGCTCCCGACCTCGATGTACGAGTGATCGCGATCGAGGAACCCGTCGATGGCGTCGAACGCCTCGGGCTTCCACTCGCCGCGCGAGACCATGTTCCACAGGTCGTCGTTGGCGCCCGCCGCGACGCGTACCGGCTCGCCTTCGAGCCGCACCTCGAGCACGCCGTCGCCCGCCGTCCCGCCCCGAAGCGACCAGTGGGTGCTGGTGGCGATCGTGTCCAGGTAGAAGCGCTCCTCGTCGGAGGGTCGCGACGAGTCCTCGTACCAGGGCAGGTGCCTTGCCAGGTAGGGCTCGCCGGCCCGCAGCGAACGCAGCCACGAACCTCCCGCTGCGCCGGGACGGTAGAGCGCGAACGTCGTGTCGATCGACGCGCGATAGAAGGCCCGGTCCGCGTGACCCGCGGTGAACTGCGCCTCGTGCCCGATCACGCGCGCCTTGAGCGCGTAGCTGTCGGGCAGGTCGTCGGTCTTCAGACCGAATCCGACCTTGTCCACCCGGGGGTTGCGATCCAGTCCTTCGCGAAAGCGCGCGATGAAGTCGTCGGGGCACTCGGGAGCGGGCTCGATGTCGGAGTCCGTGTAGACGTAGTAGTCGTCAACGAAGTGGGCGCCTACCGACGTCGTCCACAACGCCAGGTAGCCGACGTTCCGATCGAGGTGGAAGACCCTCAGACCCGCTTCGCGGTAGTAGTCGAGCAGCGGGGCATAGGTGCTGTCGTTGTCGATGACGTAGATGTTGTCGTAGCCACGCGCGCGCAGCGCATCGACGACGCGTTCGAGATACGACAGGCGGTTGAAGCTGTTGATGACGATCGGGACGCGCTGTGGCCGCCAGTCGCGTCCGCTGCCCTGGACCTCGAAGTCCTGCCGCACCCCGACGCCCTCGACGCGGCGCATGGCGCGAATGGTCCCGCTGTCTGCGCTCATCGTCTCCCTGACTCGCGACCGCCCCCACGTCGGTCCATTCTATCGTCCCGGCGCGCTGCAATGGGCGGGCGGCCGATCGCGGGGCGCGATGCTAGAATCCCCCCAGGCCCAGGCGCCGCGTTCGCACTGGGCGAACGCCGAACGATCCAAGCATGGAGGAGCATTGCAGGACGCCATCCGAAGTGCACTTCGGCGCAGTCCCGGGCTCCGCTCGCGCCTTCATGCGGCCTATGACTGGTCGCGCCCGGCGCGACGGCTGTTCACGCCGTTCCCCCGCCTGTCGTCGCTCCCCGGGGCTGCAAGCGTCCCGGGCGACACGGCTCGCCGCGACGCCGTCGTCTTCTCGTCGTACGTCCCCACCGCGCGAGCCCTGGAGATCGCCACGGAGTTCCTGCAGCTGTTCGAGGAGCGGTTCGCCGACTGCGACTTCTTCATCGGGATCAACACCGGTTCGCTTCCGGAGTGGGAAGCCGCCCTCGCGGCGTCCAGGCTTCGCATCAGCTACGGGACGGTGGAGCCCCGTCTCACCGTGGACTCGGACGCGTCCGGCTTCCAGAACGCGCTCGAGTTGATGCGCGGCGAGCCCCGCGAGTACCGCCTCGTCTGGTTCGGACACACGAAGGGCGCGACGTCGGACGACCCCGGGCTGCGCCGCCGGCTCATCGAGGACTTCTACCTGGAGCGCCGTCGCATCGAGCGCCTATTCGACCATCCGCGCGTTGGCTCGTTCGGACACGACGCGTCGGTCTCCGTGGATATGGGCGCGATCGACGAGCGGATGGACCGGCTGTTCCCGTTCCCGTACGCAGGCATCGGGACGTTCTACCTGCACACCTTCTACGTCATCCGCGGCTCGATCGTCCGGCGGTTCCTGGACGGCTGCTCCGATGACTTCTTCACCAAGAACCTGGTGAGCGATCTGGGATTCGACCGTTACTACTTCGAGAGGGACTTCTCTCGGATCGCCGACAGATCCGGGTTCTATCCGTTGTACCGGGAGCGCCATACGCACATGAGCCGGGTCCCGGTCACCCGGGGCTACGTCCGGTCGTTGTACGCGGAGTGGGAGAAGCAGCTACCGGAGTCGCTGCGGGCAAAGGCCTCCCTGCGCTGACCGCTGTCTTCCGGCGACCGCACGCGAGGTGTCAGGCGCCCCGGGACGCCTGAAGCAGCCGGGACGCGCGTCGCCCGAGAGCGCGCGCGAGCGAAGCGGGATGCCCGAGATACGTGAGCGCGACGCGCGACGCGCGCCTCACGGGCGAGGGATCGAGCCGGGCGATCAGGGCGAGGCGGCCGCACACCGAGTCATGGACAGCGTTGCGCTCGTGTCGTGACAGCAAGCCCGACGCCTCGAGGTCGCGAAGGATCCGGATGTCGGAGCGCAAAGTCGCGTCGGAGTCCGACGACTTCTGCGTACGGCTCAACCTATGCATCGACAGCGGCGTATGTAGGTAGCGATGACGTGCGCCGACCGCCATCGCTCGAAGCCAGAAGTCGTAGTCCTCGCCGTAGATTCCGACTCTGTAGCCTCCGACGAGATCGAAGATCTCGCGCCTGTACGCCGCGCCCACACCGTAGAAGCATCCTCGGATGACTTGGATGAGGCTCTGTGAGTCTTGGACTCCTGCGGGGCCGTACACAAGTTCAGTTGAGCCATCGGACCTGAGGAAGTATCCGTTCGTGGAGCAGATGTCACACGAGTCCCGCCCTTCGATGAAGCGCGATACCTCGGCGAGATGATCAGGCAGCAGCAGGTCGTCTGCAGAGCACAAGACGACGAAATCGCCCACAGCGGCCGAGACCCCGGTGTTGTAGGCACCCGCAGTGCCTTGATTGTGCTGGGTGACCGCACGCACTCGTGGATCCTTGGCCGCGTACCCGCGAGCGATGTTCAGCGTGGCGTCCGTGGAACCATCGTCGACGACCACGCACTCCCACTCATCGAACCGCTGTGCCAGGATCGCGTCGAGCGTCTGGGGGAGTGTGTCCGCTGCGTTGTACGCCGGCACGACGATCGAGAACTTGGTCACGGCTCATCCGATCGGGGTTGGCTGACGCCACGGGATGATGCGTCCGGATAGTATCATCGTCCAGTCGGACAGTCTGTGGTCTCGGATGGGAGTCGCGAAGATGCCCTACCTTCCGGATGCACCTGCGCAGCGCTCGTGCAGGGAGTTCGACTACTCGACTCCCGAAGCGCAGCAGGCGCTGACTGACGCTCTCGGCCTTGTACTCGAGATCCGCGCGGACCAGACCGGGCCGCTGGCGAGGAGAGTCGCCCTGTACGAGAGGACTCTCGGGCTCGCTGTCGTCCCCGTCGTTCTTGCGCGCGCGGCCGTCTCCCTCGCTCGCAAGATCAAGAGATCGTTCTGGGCACCTCGGTGAAGGTGCTGCAGGTCAACAACGTCGACCTGCACGGCCGACGATTCAACGGCTACGACCTTCTTGAAGACCTGCGAACCCGGGACGTCCAAGGCAAGCAAGCGGTTCTGTCCAAGCTCAGCACAGACTCGGAGGTCATCGGATTGCTCGGCGACGCCGGCGACCAGGAGCTGCAGCACCGGATAGAGTCCGCCGAGCACCGCCACTCCATGAATGGCCTCCTCTTCCCGTGGGGCAGACTCCTCGCGGAGACCCAGGAGTTCCAGGATGCCGACGTCGTCCACTACCACCTGATACACAATCAGATGATCTCGCTGCTGGACCTCCCATGGCTCTTCGGCCTGAAGCCCACCGTGTGGACTCTCCACGATCCATGGTTGCTCACAGGGCATTGTGTTCATCCAATGGCATGCGAGCGTTGGCTCTGCGGCTGCCGAGACTGCCCTTCGCTCGACGCTCACTTCCGCCTTGAAACCGATTGCGCCGATCGGATGTGGCGCATCAAGCAGCGGGTGCTCTCGGAGACAGATCCCGACATCGTTGTCGCGTCAAGCTACATGCTCGACATGGTCAGGCGAAGTCCGATCACGTGCGGCGTCGGGCGCGTCCATCTGATCCCGTTCGGAGTGGAGCCCGAGAGCTTCCCGGATGATGCGGCGAAGCCGGCGAACCGAGCCCGGCTGGGTATCCCCGAGAACGACTTCGTCGTGATGCTCCGAGCGGACACCATCGGATTCAAGGGTCTCCAGTACATCTCCGAGGCGCTCGGGCAGAGGAATCCGGACCGTCCGACAACGCTTGTCACGGTTCGCCAGCGACATCTGCTCGACGACTTGGCGGGCGCGTACAACATCGTCGACCTCGGCTGGCTCGATGACCCGTCGCTGCTTCGGCGTGTCTACTCCGCGTGCGACGTGTTCCTCATGCCCTCGACCGCCGAGAGCTTCGGCCTCATGGCACTGGAGGCGATGGCCGCGGGCCGACCGGTCATCTGCTTCGAGGGCAAGGCACTGGTCGAGCTCACGCACGCCCCCGAATGCGGAATCGCGGTCCCGATGCGAGACTCATCGGCCCTGCGAGCTGCCGTCGATCACTTGGCGCTGCACCCAGAGGAGGCCGAAAGGCGTGGGCGTCTCGGCAGAACGATAGCGGCCGAGCACTACGGTCAGGAGCGCTATCTCGACGCCCTGGCATCGCTTTACCGAGAAGTGGCCACGCGGTCACGGCACGGACTCTAGCGAGAAGCCAGCTCTCTCGCTGCAGCCCGTCCCGGCAGGTGCAGACACGGGCAGACCGGAACATGGCTCAGCTTCTGGGGTCGCGGGCTTGCTCGGCGTAGTGTTGCAGGTAGTACCGTTCGGCAACAGCCTCTTCGTTCTCATACAGGGACGTGTCGAACAACGCTTCGTGGCCGCCGCCACCACGTCTGGAGGTCCACACGTGCTCGTAGGGTCCGGTCGCGTGCGCGAACGAGTAGCCCTTGTGGACCATCGATCTGAACCAAGCGATGCCTGTGTCCCCCAGAGCGAACGATCCCAAGGGCTCTGTGTCACCCGCGGGTTTGGCCTCGCGAAGATACGCAGCCACATCCAGCAGCGCGAACCACTCGTTCAGCCGACACTCGGGAAACGGCACAGGATTCGAAGCATCCAGCCGTGACAGATTGGGATGACGATGAGTTGAGGGAAACCGCTCGTACAACTCGACAGCCTCGCGGTAGTTCAACGTCAATCTTGAGAACTGGTGGTCCGCGCAGAGCGATGCAGCGCTTGCAGGGCACTTCCAGCACGCGCCGATGTCTCCCACCCCCGCGTGCTCGCCTGTGTTCATCAGGTCGAGCATCGGCTGCAGCGCGTCGCCAGTGAAGAGCACGTCGTTGTGGGTGAGGAAGAGGTACCGCTTGTCGGTATGCTCAAGCGCGTACTGATAGCGAACTGACCAGCGATACTGCTTGCGGCGCATCGCGAACGCACCGCTCTTGCCCGTGAGGCGCCCATATGCCCGACCGATCCAGTCCGGATGCATCTGCCATCCGAAGTAGTACCGCGGGGTGAATACCTCGACATCCCAATCGTGTCGCCTCAACAACTCGGTAATGACGTCTGCGCCATCGGGTTGCTTGGCTTCCTTGATCAGGTACACCGTGCCGATGTGACACCCCGAATGCTCGAGCAGGGAGCCGATCGTGACCATGGTGTGGTAGGGCTTGCCGTAGTAGTTGATTGCGACGTCGACCAGCATCGAGGCCCCTCTCGGAGCACGGTTCCCATCCGCGGATGGCCTACCCAGCCGCGGATTCCCAGAGCACGTCACCCAGCCGGGAGGCGCCCGACCTGCCCACATTCGACGGCACAGGGCGTCCCGGTCTGTCGCGTTCGAGAACCACGTGGGTGGCGTCGGCGCAAGTCGAGCGGCGGACCGCGCCGCTGCCGGCGCCAGGCCCACTCTACCGCAACACCGCAGATCCGAGGGCTAGCTTGATACACGAAACGTCATCAGAACGCCGTTCGCGCTCTTGCTGCTCTATTGTTGTGCTCAGTAGGGAGCGTTCCAACCGAGCGTTAGGGAACCCATCGTGCACACGCTTCTCGACCGGGTAGCCGAGTACACGCGGATCTCCGCGATCCGACGCATGTTCGAGATGCTCCAGATGCGCCGGCGCGAGGTCGCGGCATTGGTGTCGTTCGCCATCGCGTACGCCGCTCTCGAGGGGCTCGGCATCGGACTCCTGCTGCCAGTGCTGCAGTACGCGCAGGACGGTCCGAAGGTGATCGAGCAGGCCCAGGGCGGGATGTGGGGCACGCTCGTCCACGTGAGCCAATCGGCCGGCATCCCCCTCAACCTGACGACCCTGCTGCTGCTCTCTTTCATCCCGATCATGCTGCGGCAGGTGGCCTTCTATCTGAACTCGTGGTACTCAGCTGTCGTCCAGAACCGGGCCATGATCCGGCTCCGCGTCGACGGATTCGACGCGCTGGCGCACACCGACCTCTCCTTCATAGCGCGCCACAACCAGGGCGACCTCCTCGCATTCCTCACGGGCCAGATCGAGACGGCGGGACAGGCGCTCCTCCAGTTCCTCAGGCTCATCGCGGTCATCGCGCTCATCGTCATCTACGCCACGGCGCTGCTCATCGTCTCCCCTCTCATGACGGCTATCGCCATCGTCGGCGTCATCCTGATGTCCTTCGTCACGCGCGCGAACATCGCGCGCGCGCGCGTCCTCGGGAAGCGCTGGAGCGAGCTGTCGCGGCAGGCCTACGCGTCGTTCGCCGAGCGGGTCGGCGCGCTGCGGCTCATCAAGATGCTGGGCCAGGAAGACCGCGAGACGCTGCACGCGCGCGAGTTGTCCGAGTCGCTCATGACCGCGAACGTGAAGATCGCACTATCGCAGGCGCGCGTCGAGATTACCGTCGACCCGGGCCTGATGCTCGCGGCGTTTCTGGTCCTGTTCGTCGGCATCCAGTACCTCAGCATGTCGCTCGCCGGGCTGGGGGTTTTCCTCTTCGTGCTGCTCCGCATGAACCAGAAGGCCAAGGAGCTCAGCACGGGCCGTCAGACCCTGTCGGCCTACCTCGAGAGCCTGCTGTTCGTCGAGCGCACGACCTCCGAGGCGCGCAAAGCACGCCACATCGTCAGCGGCCCGCGCCCCTTCGAGGGCCTGCGCGACCGGATCGCCTTCAAGAGCGTGGAGTTCGTGTACGAGCCGGACGAGGAGCACGGGTGCGAGCCCGAGGCGGTGCTCGTCGACGTGTGCGCCGAGTTCCCCGCGCGCAAGACCACCGCGATCGTGGGGCGCTCGGGCTCCGGCAAGTCGACGCTCGTGGAGCTCATCCCGCGCCTGAAGGCCGCGACCGCCGGCCGCGTGCTGCTCGACGGGACCGACGTGTCCGAGTTCGAACTCCGCAGCCTCCGCCGCCGGATCGGCTACATGACCCAGGACGCGGTGCTCTTCGACGACACGGTATACGGCAACCTCGTCTACGGTCTCGAGCGCAAGCCGTCGGGAGCGGAGGTGCGTGCGGCCCTCGAGGGCAGCTTCGCCGCGGTGTTCGTGGACGCGCTGCCGGAAGGTCTGGAGACGCGCGTCGGGGATCGCGGAGTGCGGCTGTCCGGCGGCGAACGTCAGCGCCTGGGCCTCGCCCGCGTGCTGCTGCAGGACCCCGACATCCTCATCCTCGACGAGCCCACGAGCGCGCTCGACTCGGAGTCGGAGAGCTACATCCAGGAGGCGCTCGACCGCGTCCGCGACACCAAGACGATCATCGTCATCGCGCACCGGCTGTCGACCGTGATCAAGGCCGACCAGATC
>Ga0209748_1001663_pt1 | contig 10925 bp, 7 predicted proteins | sample BarGraIncu00421A_FD_185490 | JGI IMG/M metagenome (GOLD analysis project Ga0209748, IMG submission 185490) | Arctic peat soil microbial communities from Barrow, Alaska - Barrow Graham LP Incubations 004-21A (SPAdes) (version 2) | ecosystem: Environmental > Terrestrial > Soil > Wetlands > Peat... | reverse complement strand
TAGAAAAGGCGTAATTAAAAAGTAGGTACTGCATTAATACATGCTCATTTTCAATACAATTAGTGGGCAACAATTATTTGGCGTACTATGCAAAGGGTAATAGGGAATTGCTCTTCATGGATTCTGTTTGTTAAGTAAGTTTGGTATTGGTATTCTTTATATTAATATTTTTTTAATCCAGTAAAATTATTAATAATAATTTATTTGAAGATAAAAACATCAATTATTTCAAACTATTATTGAACAGAAGATACGGAACATGAATTCACGGATATATTCTTAAACTAATCGACCTTTACAGTGATCTTAATACTACCGACAAAAGGTTCGAAGCCTTGTTCTGGGCACCGCAAAATGACAAAACCCACTGAATATCAGTGGGTTTTGTCATTTTGCAGGAAAGAATAGGGAAAGTTTCTTGTATTTGTGTAAAACGCGCGAAAATCAGCATATGCAAGAAAATAGTTGCAGCAGGATTTTATTCCCAACTTTGCGGTTCAATATCAAATTCGGATCAAATTTTCACAACTAAATTTATCAATTTTTACAAGTCTAAGTCATCCGGGGTATTAATCGTACCTGAATTATTTTCTGACATTTCAAAGTTAAATACATTCTCTTCCTGATACAGAAAAGTTGCATTTACCATGTAACGTAAGATTGTCCATGTTGGAGCGATTTTTAGGGATTACCTTGTTAACTCATGATTTCATACTACAAATCCGGTTATCAATACAGCAGACGTTTGCTTTTGGAATCAGATTACCATTAACTCCATTTACGAGATGGATTTGACCAGAATGTGTTCCCTGTCGAACTCGAATAACTTGGATTGTCCCAAGAATTCTTTTTTGGGCATTCGGGCTGAATTATTTCATCTTTATTATAGTGATCCATATATTGATCTTTTTTAGAAATAAAGGGATCAATCCAGTCTGCTTTATCTTTAGCCCATTCGATTTTTGCAACAATTTCTTCGTTCATCTCACCACTCTTGTTTACAAATTCTTCATAGGTAATTATGTATTGGCGCAAAATATTTGTTTTATGCAAACGTTCGGCCATAGTCAGGCGTCATGTTCGAAAATTCAGTCACTTTTTCCAACAAATCAAGTGATGTATATTGGCTGAATTTATTCATAATTTACGAGGTTTGGAATAAGTATTTTTTCAATTCTGTCTTTCAATTTGATTTTCGTATCACAGAACATTTTTGTAAGTTCTATTTCAGCAATCTCCTTCTTGTTAATTAGTTCCCGGTTGATTATTGGCAACTGGAATGATTTAATATTAATGTCAATTCCATTCGCCAATTCATCCTTAATTATAATTTCGGTCTCCTCTTCATGATAATCTTTAATTGTGTCAGGATAAAATAATTTGATTTCATTTATTTTAAACCTTATCGCATAAGCCAACATTTGGTACAGATCATTTTGTGAAATACCGCTTTTTGAGTCATTTGCGTCCGCGTATATGATTTTGTATTTTGTATCAGCAATGATCTTCTTTGAACCTAATTCAAGATACAAGTCTGGACGTAAAAGAAATATTTCATTCTGATCCAAGTAGTTTGTCGTTGACTGAGCCCTCGCTTTAACTGCCTCAAGCTCTTTATCGATAAACCCAAAAATAAAATCTTCAAAGACATATTCCATTGGAAGCAGGAAGGCAAAAAGTTTTAAATCGTTTTTGTAATCAAGCGAAATACTGTTATTTAAAAATAAGTAGCAATAGTCTCGAACTGTTTCAAAACTGCCAAACATCGGGTTAAATTGAATATTTGAACACTCTTCAGCTGTTGCTCTTTTATCACTCACTTCATCAAGAATGAATAAAATTTCACGCAGGTTTTTTTTGTTGTCCGGACTTGAAGTAACATTAAAGAGCAAAGTGGTTACATACTTTATGATCCTGTTGAATTTATTATCGACAACGAATGCATCATAAATGCAATTCAATTTATGCCAATTTCCTTTTGCAAGATTTTCATGGATGTATATTTTGGTGTTCAAACGTCCTTTTATATAAGAAAGCTCATTTTCAACTTCCTCGTATTGTTGGTAGACAGAATTAGACAATAACTCTCTCGTGTATTTTGAAAACAAATAGATTAGTATTTCAAAGAAATCACTTTCTAACCTACCAAGCGATGTTTGATAATTAGGGAATTTGATCTTTCGGCAGTAACTCAGCCACCACAAAATATGGTTTTGAATGACGTTAATTTCAGTTAATGAGTAATCCCTATCACCATCGAAAAATATCTTGGGTAAAAGGTTTATTTTTTGACATTCAAAATGAATTACGCCTACATACTTGTTTGATTTAAGCTCTTTAGTTTTATTTATAAATTGAATAAATTGCTGAATTTCAATTTTTCCCGTTTCATCGCTGTAATAGAAACCGGATTTTTCTCTTTTATTCCAAATGCCATCCAAAAAGGTTTCCAGACCCTGAAATGAGCCTTCAAATTCTTCTTTATTCTGGTATTCAAAAAGATTAATCATAGCAATCCGTTAATCTTTAAAGGCCAGGAATCTGGTTCAACGGATAGACCCGCTCCCATTAAAATCCCTTTAACTTCCTTTTCGTCATTCATAAAATACTCCAGCAGAAGCGGTATTACTTTTTTATTCATACGTTCAACAAGATCTTTATTGTCTCCCATAAAATAGGAATGTCCGATTTGAAAATCATGTCCTTTTAGTTCCTTAATCCGTTTATTGATTTTTTCCAGAATTTCCACATCATAGATCTGGTGGCCTTCAATTTCATAAAGCGGATACATCGGTTCAAATTCAAACCTTCGCCTTAGGGCAATATCAAGAAGGGCAATTGATTTATCAGCTGTGTTCATCGTACCAATGATGTACAAATTAGAAGGTACAATAAACTCATCCCCGGATGGTAAAGTGCATCTGAGTGGAATTGCACCATGAGATCGTTTATCACATTCAATCAAGGTAATCAGTTCTCCAAAAACCCTTGAAATGTTTGCCCTGTTTATTTCATCAATGATGATAACATAGTTTTTGCATGTAACATGCTCTACACTACTCTTGCCTTTTTTTAATAAGACGGATAGAATGGGGTTGTAATACGGCTGGAGCCCGCCAATAATTAGGTCGTTTTCTCCTTTATCATACATTTTACGCAGTGTTGCAATACTCAGGGAGTGTTTTGAATCACCGTCATTTTTTCTAAACTCAATTGATTTAGAGGTCACAACATTAATATAGAACCAAACTTTCTTCATTGGAACTTCAATTTCTTCTACTTCCTCTTTACTTAAAGGAGAAATAAATTCATTGAAAACTATATCAAAACTTCGTTTTGCTTCGCTTGGTTTTTCTGAATCTGTTATGTTCTTTAATGCTCTATCAGCAATTCTTTTGAAAACTCCGTCCTTTCTTTCAAAAGTCAATTCTGGTCCATTGTCTACATCTGGTCTTAAGCCCTGAATAAAATCTTCATAACTGTAGTTTTGATGAAAGGTAATGAACTCTATCCGGTCTCTAAGATGTTCATTAAAAATTCTTAGTGCCTCACTATAATCAGTAATTATCATATTATCAATTATTTGGGCAGCACGAATGATGGTGTTATAAGTTTTACCTGTTCCTGGAGGGCCATAAAGGATTTGATTTAATGGATTTGAATGATGGTGTTTATCAGTATGCTTTTCGACAACTTCTTTAATAGGTGGTTGTTTATCAGGAACATCAATCCTATTTTTTAGCTTTTCCTGCATATCCGAAAATTCCTCTTGACTGATGCGATGAGCAATAAACTCAGGATTATCCGTTTTTATTTTTTCAATCTCAGCATCAATAATTGGAAGGATTACTTCGATATCCTTCGATACATCTTCCAACATTTCAGGTATATTATCATAAGTGAGCTTATGGCTTTTAGACCTGTAATTATAATAGTTCTGTTTATCAGAGCTTTTCTTCCTTAGCCCAATCATATTACTTATTGGTTTTTCCAAATTTTGAACCAGCTTGAGAGCCAATTCATTTTGAATACTATCCGGATTTTTAGTTTGGTTAAACTCTATGTAGTAAACCAATTTGTCTTCATTTGAGTAGATGAAAATGACGTTTATCAAATCACTTGATGAACCGGGGTAACCTGTTTTGATATACCAAAAAGTCGTACCAAAGTATTTGCTCTTTTCCGTACCAATAAAGTAGTTTTTTTCAGAACCTTTTGTAGCTTTTTTTCGCAATGAGAAAGTAAACTCATTGTTTTGATTGTGTTTTGCCATCAACCAATTATAAACCTCTTTTTCGTAATCCTGATATGTTATCATAACAAAATAATTTAAACATAATTCCTCCCACCATCAATCTCAGAAACAAAACATCTCGTGCCTCTCAAAGATTGGCATTTTTTTCAGTAAGTTTTCGATCAGATTGAATATGATTTCGAATTCATTTTCAAATTTGATCAAGATATTGTCATTTGTTTTCAACCTGATTTTCATTTGCCTGAACTTTTCTTTTGTCTAAACAGGTATCAAATTTTCAATCTGTTTACTGTTCTCTGCATTCAGTATCATAGGTTTAGTTTTAAAAAAATCAATAATTATAGTTTGATTTTTTTATCCAAAATTCTTCACCGCATTCCCATTCACTTCATCAATAATCCGGACAATTTTGCCCACCTGTGCATCATCAAAAACTCCTGTTATACCCTGGTCGTTGATCTCCGTAAAAGGAGGTTCAAATAGCATTTCCTTATCAATCATCCCATTCTTGGTCAGGAAGGAAATAATGTTGTTGATGAATGTAATCTGATCAGCCGATAGATTGCCCGACTGAATAAATTCTGAAAATAATTGATTGGCAGCTGATTTATCCAAACCCAACAAGCTTCTGATAAATTTGCCTACTGGTAATTCTCCATATTCTTTTCGGTAATCAGCCTCTGTTCCTAAATCACCTTCAAAAAGTAACTTTTCGAGCAATTTTAGTTCTTCACTGGTAATCTGAATATTATTTTGAATTTTATGAATGACCAGGTAATCTTTGTTTTTCCGGATAAAGCTTTCAACCCTGTCTTTATAATTTTGCATGCTCGTGTAGGTTGGGAGTAGATCAACTTCTGTAACCTCACCCAGTGTATCTTCGAAACCGGTATAAACTGGTTGCTGATGCTCTGTGTCTATGAATTTGATTAAATCACGTAAATCCATCCGAACCTTTTCAAGTCGTTTGAGAGACACATCCTTCCAGAACTCATCCGTTTGGATCGCCTTAATCGTTTCAATTTTTTGATTTACTGCCGGAATATTCTTCTTTTTCATCAATAGTGCACCAATTGAGCCAATCCGTTTGATCAGGCCCACCTGTTTCGTGTTATTTGCGAGAATGGCCAACTGCAAATTAAGCACAATCAGATCAAACCGTTTTGCCGCTTCGTCATCATTATCTGCAATGGCGGGCAAGTTGGAGAGGTGGCTGCAAATCTCCGCAAAATCACCCTTGCTGATGCTTTCCCATTTGTCACGGTGTGTAAACCTATTGACCAATCTTAATACCTTTCTTACCACAAACCGATTGTGGTCGAGTGTTGCAATTAGAAGATGTAATTCGTCGATATAGGTTTTTGCAAGCTGAAGATCATCATCGGTGGATTCTTCCCTCGACCTTAATGTTAATGCGATTTCCATTTTGGTTTCGAACAGCAGTTGCGAAATCGATCTTGGATTGGTTGGGATCATTCCTTCCGGGAATTCCTGGAAAAATTCAAAATTCTCACAAAAATCAAAGATCAGGAAATATTCTTTGTCTTTATCCGGACCAAATAAGCCAGGGCATAAACGCGTTCCCCTGCCTATCATTTGCCAAAACTTGGTGGCTGATTTTACAGGCTTGAAAAATACAAGGTTTACGACCCTCGGTGCATCAATTCCGGTATCCATCATATCGACTGAAACAGCAATATGTGGTTCCACCTCTTCCGAATGAAGACAAAATAGTTCGAGTAAGTCCTGGGCTTTGGGTTCATAGTTGTCGATTACACGTAAGAATTTACCGCTGTATTCGGGATAGTTTTTATTAAAACGTTTTTCGATAAACAGTGCATGATTATGGTTTCTGGCAAAAATGATGGTTTTACCCAGTTTATCGCCGCCTTGTGTTTTGAGGCCGTTTGTCATCAGGTAGTCCAGCACTTTGTCAACAGTGTCGGTGTTGAAAAGCCACGAGTTAATGGCATTTCCATCTATCTCTTCAGCCGCTTCTCCTGTTGTAGGATCACCAAATTTCTCTTCGTATTCCGCTTTTTCCGTGTCTGTAAGGTCTTTGTACTTGACCCCTTCTCGTGGAAACTTGATAGGTACCGACATTGCCTTAGGCGGAACCAAGTACCCATCACTGACAGCCTGGTTTAACTCGTAGGCAAAAGTGGGGTTGTTATCCTCAATATCAAATAACCCGTAAGTGTTCCGGTCAACTTCTGTTTTGGGAGTCGCAGTAAGGCCAATCAGCATTGAATCAAAATAGTCGAAAATAGCCTTGTATTTTTGATAGACCGATCGGTGTGCTTCATCAATTATGATCAGGTCGAAATGACCCGGTCCGTAAAACCGGCCGTTTTCGGTTTTCAGACTATCAATTTTATTCATGATCGTCGGATAGGTTGAGAATACAAGGCGGGTACCATTATCTTCCTTTTCCTTTGTCAGGTCGATAGCGGACAGGTTCGGCACGTGTTCTTTGAATGCATTTTTTGCCTGGGTAACCAGTGCATTTCGATCTGCCAGAAAGAGGATTCGCTTTGCCCAATTACATTTTGTAAGCATATCAACAATAGCAGCCGAAACCCTCGTTTTTCCGCTACCCGTAGCCATTACGAGCAATGCTTTCCTGCTTTTCCCTTTTAACTTTCTGTCGTGCACGGTTACCAATGCTTCGGCAACACGCTGAATGGCTTCCAACTGATACGGACGACCAACAATATTAGTGTCAACCTTAAAAACGCGCAAATCGAGGCGCGATTTCCGCCGATCGATTAAAAGCTGAAGTTCATCTTTGGTATAAAATCCCGAGATTTCACGTTCAGTATAAAAAGTGTCATCCCATATATTTGTCTCAAACCCATTGGTGTAAAAAATAATGGGGCGCTGCCCTTTCATTTGTTCCAGGCAGTTGGCATACAATTCCGCCTGATGCCTCCCTTTATAGGCATCAATCATCGTTTTTTTCGCTTCAACAACACCCAGCGGCAATCCATCATCACCCCAAAGCACATAATCGACATAACCAATACCAGTTGGATTGATGGATTTAGGCATTCCGTTAACTTCAAATTCCAATTCACTCCCTTCACGTAAGTTTTCCCATCCCGCTTCTTTCAAAAGCAAATCGATGTATATTTTGCGTGTAACCAGTTCGGGAATTAATTCAGGAATAGCTTTATTTTCAGCAGGGAGTTTTTCGCGCTCTTCTTTCCGTGCTGAAATCAATTCTTTTTGAAGGTCAAGTTGAAACTTAAGCAGTTCATTTTCTTTTGCAAGCTCATCACTTTTTTGACGTTCCTGCTTCAGTTTTTCTGACTGTTCAGCTAATTCGTCCGCAATTTTCGAGAGTTCGGCAAGTGTTTTATCGTTCTCTTTGCCATCAGGAATCTGGTGCTCATCAAATGCAGGAATTTCAGGATTTCCTTCGCTGTAATATTTGCTTAGGAAGGAGAGAAACCGGAAAAGACCTTTCAACGAAATAAGCGATTCGTTTTGGTTTACTTTTTTCCCATGAGCCGCATTGTTGCCGTTTAGTCGAATCACATTAATTTCCTGGAACATCTTTTGTGTCAAGATATTCCGGAAACATTGTTCATGGATTAAGAAGGACAGTTTCGTATCATAAGGCAAAGACAGAGACTGATCGTTCTCATACAGCCAATCCACTGCTTTTTCGAGTGCGCTACGGCACATTAAGGCACAATATTTGGGCTGAGTTATCGTGTGCGTTTCAGCTTCAACAGCTTCATTAAAAATTGCCGGAAACTCAGTACTCAAAAAGCTAAAGTTTGTCATTGGTATTCATTTATCAGCTTAACTATTCACCGTTTTTTTAAGCATGAACATCGAATTTTCACTACTGCAACCGTTTAACAGCTTGTCAACAAATTTTTCAGTTCAATAAGTTGTTTCTCCGATATCTTTCTCCATTTTTCACCAGCTTCACCACCGCGCATCATTATCCCAGGATGAGGACTGGCTATCACATTATAAATCTGACCTTTGATTTCTATTTCTTGAAAGCTCTTTTGAAGTACCTTATTAGCTTCACTTCGGCTAACATTCAGAATCACTGAGGTTACTTCTTCTCCAAGTAGCAATATTGCTTTGGGTTTTGCCAATTCCACCTCTTCATAAAACCATGTCAGACTTTTGTTTGCTAATTTAACAAAATTCGTTCTGTTTTCATTGACATCATAATATTTCAGTTGATTGTATTTCAGAATATGTCCTTCCTTAAAAAGGAACACTTTCACGAGGTCTGTAATCCAGCATTTATTGCGGGGGTAATCAAGTTTTTCGAGGAAAAACTCCTCCAGTTCTTCACCTGACTTAACCTGCCTGGTGCGGCCTCCGTCAAAGTAAGTATCGTTGCTAAACGGATAAAGATGATCGGCAACTGGCACATCATTAATGCTGTTAATTGTATTAAACTGTGCGGTAGGATATGCACCCACAATCATTAGCCCACCTGTGGCTATGTCAACCGGGACATGAACTTTGACCGGATTACCGTACAAATAGTTGTAGTTCTCCGGAAGGCCGATGTCTGTTTTGTAGTTCTTCCAACACCGTTTTTGATAGTCCTGAATGGTTTCGTTCATTTTAGTTTTATAAATGATTTGTTATCATCAATGTAATAACTCTTTTTCTGTTTAAACTCCTCTTTCCAAATAAGTTGAATTAGAATTGAGTTGTCATACCACTATTGGATACCTACTTGCCATGATTCCCAAACGTTCCGATCAATATAACGTTTCTTTCTCCATAGATATTCTTCCGAGCAGAGGTTAAGGTAGTCCAATACTGTGTTGATTTCTTCTTTACTAAAGTCAGTCGTTTTTATACTATTAACTTCCAGCATTGACTCTTTGTCATGAATCAGATAAAGTTTGTCATTAAGTAGGCTGTACTTTTCATTATATGAAGTAAATAGCTGAAAAAAAAGTTCTGCTTTACCTTTTCTGTAACTGAGCCAGAAGAGGCTGCTGCTTATAATTACAGCTAATGCTGCGATAACGATTTGAAACCATGTGCTCTTAATAGTCCTTTAGGTTAGTTTAACAACAAAAATCATTTTGTCCACGTCACACAATTGATCATTCCACCTTGTTTTGCCAATTCTGTAGCATTGATAGTAATCACCTTTTTGCCATATAATTTGGTTAATCGATCTGCCGCAATATTATCCTCATCTTTTTCATAAACAGGCATAATGATCAAGTCTTCGAGCAATAAAAAATTGATGTAGATACCTTCTCCGGAACTGTCCGATCCATTTTCCGAATAAGAAACAGGGAGTTCATGCATCTTCAGCTTAGCTTCTTCTAAAGCAGATTTAACGGAGGCTATCCATTTCCAAATTCGTTTGATACGGTAGGGAATTTTACTGTTTTCGGCACATTTTAGTTCTTCTTCAAGGTCATTCACAACTACGCTGTTCTCATCAATAAACCGGACCAGACCATCAACATGACCGGTAAAATCGTATGGATGTTGCGGTATTACAATTAACTGTTTCAGGTCCAATATCTCTTTTATCACTTTTAAAATCTCAATCTCTGAAAGGTTCTTATTATCGCGAAAAACCCGGTCGGAAACAATGGCTTTTGTCCCAAATATTTCAATGGCTCCTCCATCAAGAATAATTTTGGACTCTTCACACTCCAATTTTAATTTATCATGCAATTTCTTTGAGTCAGGGAAATTATCCTTGTATTTAATCATTTCACCCATATAAGAAGGATGATATGTAAACTGAACATATTTTCCTGAAGCCGATTTTACCGGCATATAATCGCGGCACCAAACGTTACCACTATTATTTTTGATTGGTTTAATTTCAATTCCTTCAATCTCTTGAAGTTCATTAAAAACACTTTTCCCGTAATAAAGACCCTTGTTTTTAGCTTTGGATAAATGTTCTGAGATGTAAACGGTTTGTTTCATTTGGTATGATTATTAGGTTGATTATTTCGCTTGGACTTTGTTTTTTTGTCAGGGCTTGACTTCAATTCAAACCCTGACTAACTTCTGGTTAACTTGAAATTTTCTTCAATTTCTCCAACACGATCGGGTATCGTTCGTCAATGACTAAAGGATGCAGGTGTGCCGAAAGTATTTCTTCCAGGTATGGACTCTCCAGAATTTTCGCAAATTCCTTTCGGAGAAAATCGTTGATTTCGGGATGTGCCTGCTCAATTTCCGAAATAATGGTCATTCGATTGTCAAGTATGTAAATGATATCCTCAAAATCGTGACTGGTCCGGTAATCGTTTCCTCTGCCATTATATGCTTCGAATTTGGTGGCTAGGTATGCCGGAGCTGATAGAATCTGAATTTCTTCGTCAAGGGCTTTCACTGTCCATAAATTTTCGAAGCCCAATTTATACCATCTGTTTGACGGACCCAGCGGACCATCTTCCGCAGGCATAATGTCAACAGGGATGTTATCGTATTTGTAACTGCAAATGGCATGTCCGTAGGGATCAGGGAAAAACCTGAGTTCGGCCAGTCTTTCCTGCATGTGCACCCAATTACTGAAATTCATCAGATTGATGGTCATATCAATATCGCCGGTCGGACGAATTTCATCGGCGGCCGGATCGTCGGCATAAAGACTTACCACCGCACCTCCGATAAATACCATCTGGTCTTTGAGTTCATGGAGTGC
>Ga0209748_1001660_pt1 | contig 10938 bp, 12 predicted proteins | sample BarGraIncu00421A_FD_185490 | JGI IMG/M metagenome (GOLD analysis project Ga0209748, IMG submission 185490) | Arctic peat soil microbial communities from Barrow, Alaska - Barrow Graham LP Incubations 004-21A (SPAdes) (version 2) | ecosystem: Environmental > Terrestrial > Soil > Wetlands > Peat... | reverse complement strand
AGCGGGCATTTCGAGGCTTTACGGAGGAATTCATTACAAACCTTCTATTGAAGCAGGGTACACTCAGGGTAAAAAGATCGCTGACAATGTAACGAATACTCTTGTATTTAAAAATTAAGCTATTGCAGACGATGAGACTCATTGTCGATCTATCATTCTTCTTGCCGAGACAAAGTCAATAGTGCTGCCGTCCATTGCTTAGTTGTCATAGTTTTTGCAAACGCTACCTAGACTGTTATATAGTGACCAGACAGCTATCGCCCACTTATCGGGACTTGGTACCGTCAAGACAGCTTTATCGTGACCAGTGGCTGCTCGTCCATCTACCAGAACTGGCAGATACTACGCCACCGCGACGCTGACATTTACTCATTAAACCGCCAGACTGTTGGGTTTCACTGGACAATCAACTTATAATTATTGCGTTCCAGAGTTTTACCCATGACTCTGCCATTTAAAAACATTAATCTGGACGACATAATTTGCAACATCTATAGGGACTTTATCTTTGGCTTAATTTGCCTCACCGAGACAGATTAATAACCTAATTGTAAGCTATGACTAGACAATTTTCGGGCACCAAGACAGTTTTAAAAAGCAAAACCTAACTCGGACGGTTTAATTAATTGCCTTCGCCAGCCCGGACAACTCCGTTATCGACCCCAAAGTCTATGCGATTGAACTTTAACCCACTTATTAAATTTTGTTGCACCCAGACTATTCCTGCTGCCAAGACAAAGTCAATAGGGCTGCCGGCCGACGCGCTGGTGCCTTGTTTTTTGCTCACCACCTAGACTATTTTATCGTGACCCAAAACTCACACACGTCACCCGGACTAGGTACCATCAAGACAGTTTCATCGTGACCAGTGGGTGCTCGTCCATCTACCAGGACTGGCAAAAAACGCAGCACCCCGATCCGCCGGCTGGCGGAACGCCAACTAATTAAACCGCCGGGCCGTTAGGTTTCATAGCCTCGAAAAAACAGACTATCTTCCTTTTAGAAAATTTAATGTGATATATAAATTGCGTCCATTTATCGGGACTCCTCCATCTAACAATTTTTGCTTGACATGACCGGCTTGCTCTGACGCTTTTTGCATATAATAATTCACGGTTTTGTGTGTTTAAAGTTTCAAAACCGGCTCATGAACGTTATCTTCAAGTTGGCCAACGCTATGCAAGCCTAGTTAAGAACCATTTACCGGGACTTTAAAAAGACTCCGAAACCTTACTCATTCTTGAAATTTGTCGGTACTCCTGAAAATCTCTAATAGTCTATTGTTTGACGAACTCCACCCTGCGGTTTTTCGCCTTGCCTTCATCTGTGTCATTTGAAGCTACCGGAGAGTATGGACCAGCTCCAGCAGACTTCAGGCGTGACGCTGCTACCCCCCGCTCGGTTAGCGTCTTGACCACGGAAGCTGCGCGGTCGGAAGAGAGTTTGAGATTTGATTCGAGGCTGCCGACATTGTCTGTATGACCAACGACATAGACCTTAAGTGTAGGAGAGTCTTTAAATAATTTCACCATCTCGATCAGAGCCGGCTCTGACTCAGCCTTGATTATGGCCGAACCGGTGTCGAAATAGATGCCTTGGATTGTCGTTTTACCTGTTTCCGCGAGGTCATTACTCATCGCCTTAGCGTCTGCAACGACATCCTGCTTCATTGTCTGTGATTCGACGATTGTCAGACTATAATTCTCTGCGTCGTTGAACGCTTCGACATAAACCCCGGTCAAAGAACCGTTTTTTCTGATCTCGGCTGTCATCCTACGTTCATCACCAGTCCCGAGGATCTTTCCTCCCGCCTTTTTGATCGCTGCTTCGTAGTTTCGCACTATCTGCAGCATACTTATGGGCCGGGCAGACTCCTTCCGGTAATATCCGAAGGAATATACTTTCCCTTCCCAGTGAACATCACTACCACCAATCACCGTCGGATCGTATGCGCCAAACTCCGATACAGTATAATCACTGATGTAATAGTCAGGCATGCGGGTTATCAATGGATGATCTTTGCTTCCTTCCACATCTGTTTGGGCGAGAGCAACTCTCATAGTTAAAAATGAGATAAATAAAATGTCGGTCAAGATGTAACAGATTCTTTTCATCATTTTTTCCGCTTTTTTGGATTTAGAAATATATCGCCACCTAACTATTAAACAGACTGAAAAACCGCAACCTGTCGCCTGTCAGGTTTTTAATTAAAAAATCGATACCCAAATTCGTATAAAAAAATACTCTTTGCAAAAACTACCAAATATATTTTTCTATATAATTATTATCCTAATTTAAGCAAAAAAAGTAAACCAATGATACGAGTACATAAAAAACGGCTTTTACGCAAATATTATATGGTAAATCATGACAAAAATATTGCTACGAAAACCTAACACGGACAATATGGGTAAGTTGTTTGTCACACTTTTTGCTCTTGCTCCTGCTCTCAAGACAAATTTGTAATGGTTGTTGTACCCGGACACGCGCATCTGCACACAATTTAAATCCTGCACCGTGATAAATTTCTGGCTCCGAGACAGCTTGTACCGCGACACTGCGCCAGTGCACGCCACCAATTTTTTAACCGGTGATAAACTCGCGGCTCCGATCAAAATTGTACCGCGATCGCGCCAGCACTCAATAAAATTTGTACCATGACGGCAAAAAGTGCGCCATACCCTCCTTGCACCGTGACAGTTTTCTGGCTAAAGTACCAGGACCCTGCCCGGTGCTCGCGTCGGGTAACACAACCTCCCCATATTGCCGGGCCGTTATAGTGCATTCGAAAGCCTGCCTGACCTCCAAATCATCTGGACGAACGCACTATAACTCCAGTTCATTTTAATAATTCTAATTTTGTATAATGCGACTAATCCTTCTACCACACAACTGAAATAGTGACAACTTAGCCAACACCGATATGGTTTTTGCAATTCAACTTGAAAAGTTTTATCATGACAAGACAACTCCTACTCATTTACTGAGATTCAATACCTTGACAACTTCATCTAGGCAGAGTAATTCGGAGTCGTCTATCTGGACTTTGCAAAAACCAAACCAGTAGCTAACAGTGACGGAATAGTATGCACGAGAATACTTTCAACCATAATGAATTACAGAATTAAAGTATTTATAAAGATAGAAACATGAGACAACAGACATTAAAAGTTTTATTGATTACCATAATCACATTTGGACTTTATTACTTATTACAGAATTTACATTTCAAGACACTTTATAGTTGCTTATGTAATCTGGTTCCCATTAAGTCTATCGCATACTTCTTGACTTATATTATTGTTGGATTACCACTACTTATTGGATTATTTTTTACTCATAAGCCAAAGGATATATTTGATTGTCTTGGAATAAGTAATGGATTTTTTAAAGGGTTCTTTTTTGCATTTCTCTTTACATTGCCAATGCTAATCGGATATTCAATTGTATTTAAATTCAACGTAGATATTACTTGCAATAAGATATTAGGTGGAGCGGTATTCGCAGCATTCTTTGAGGAATTATATTTCAGAGGCGTATTTTCTGGACAACTATTTCGTTTCACAAAAATTGGATTCATCCCTTCTGTTTTCTTGTGTGCATTAATCTTTGCTTTAGGACATTTGTGGCAAAGCACTGATCCTTCAACACTAATCGGTATCTTTTTTACTACTTTCATTGGCGCTATATTTTTTGCTTGGTTATACATCGAATGGGACAATAATTTATGGATTCCTATTGGATTACATTTATTTATGAATTTACACTGGATGTTGTTTTCTGTTGGAGATAATGCTCTTGGAGGCACCTACGCTAATATTTTCAGAGCCATTACAATTATAGTTACGATTGTTGGGACTTTATTCTATAAGCGACAAACAGGTAAGAAATTAGTGATAAACCGAAATAGGTTATGGATAAATAAAATAAGTATCAACAATGACAAATAGTTCGTAATATATCAATGACAAAAAAACGCACTATAACTCGGACGGTTTAATTAATTGCCTTCGCCAGCCCGGACAACTTCACAATTGATCCCCAAAGTCTATGAGAGTAAAATCTAACCCGCTTATAAAATCTTGTGGTACCCGGACAGATCCTGCATGCGAGGCAAAGTCTATTGGGCTGGCGGCCGACGCTCGTGTGTCATGGTTTTTGCGCGCCACCTAGACAACTTTATTGTGACATGACAAATCCTGCCCACTTATCGGGACCAGACCATCTGGACCGCTTCATCGTGACACCAAACGCTCGTCCATCTATCGGGACTTAGCAAAAACGCATGCCAATCCTGACACGGACGGCAACTCATTAAACCGCCGGGCCGTTAGCATTCATTTGGGCATTTCAACCCGATTTAACATCATAGATGATTGCAGTTTTTAAAAGATAGGGCCGAATCCTAAAAAATGACTCCCTATTCTAAAAAAGATGTGTAAATTAACAAGACCAAATTATAATGTTTGCAATATAATCTTTCACCCTAGATAAAATGAAAACTTTATCATTATTCTTTTTATTTGCCTTAATATTAATAAGTTGCCAACAACCTAATAAAAAAGTTGTTATGGTAGAATTTAACGTCAACAAATCATTGTTGTCTGATAGTGCATTTGTATCAAAAACTGGATTTAGTATTTATCCACCAAAGAATTGGCTAAAGACAGAAAATTACAACTCCCAGCTGCAAAAAAGAATTTTGTATCGATTAGACAATAAATTGCTTTCAATTTATAAATCAGATACAACTAATTGTGCATTGATTATTTCAGAATTACCGGAAACTACCTTTGATATTTTAAAAGGTTTATTAATAAAATCCAATTCATTTCCAAATCATGACTCACTTTGGATTAATGTTCAATCTTCCATATTTAAGTATAAAAATTATGAAATAATTCAAATAGTTTCTCAAAATTCTGAAATGATAATTTTTAAATTGTTTACTCATCGACTATCAGAATTGTATGAACTTGATTATATTATACCTAGAAATGAAATAAATATAAAAATGCAATCTGTAGAATCCTCAATTGGTTCTCTTAACTAAGTTTAATCTTAAAATTAGAAACTATGAAAACAAAAAAATCATTCTTAGCAATTTTTCTTCTCGTATTCCTCCTTTCATCTTGCATGACTTTGACTCATGTCGTTGGAACTGGTGCTTCATCTGGTGTAAGTACTGAGAAAAAACAATGGTATGCACTTTGGGGTTTAGTCCCAATAAATACAGTTGACTCTAAAGCAATGGCTAGCGGAGCTTCAAATTATACTATTAAATCACAAGAAAAATTTGTTGACTTAATTATTACTGCTTTTACAAGTTTTGTGACTGTTACTGTTCAGACAGTTTCAGTTCAGAAGTAAAAAATATTGAGGATTCCAGATTGTACATTAATTCATGAAAACTATTTTAAAAATTCATTCCGAGCAATAAAGATGATTCATTCCAAGATTAATTTACCATGACCAAACGAAATGCTAACACGGACAATAAAGTAAATAAGTTCGTCACGCTTTTTGCGAGGGTTTCGGGCCATCTACCGGGACCCATTATCTGGACTAACCCGACCGCACCACTGCCCATTTACCAAATTTGCATACCGGGACTACTTACCAGTCACTTACCAGCTTTGTACCTCGACACTCAGTTAACTCACCAAGTTTGTACCATGACGGCAAAAAGCGCGCCGTGGTTTCCTCGCCACCGGGACTATTTTTCGACTAAAGCACCAGGACGGTAAACGGATGGCTTCGGAAACCAACACTTACTTACTCTATTGCCGTGCCGTTATGGTTAATGCCTCACAACCTGCACGTTAGACAGCTTTAATACACTAACCATAACAGATAAAGAGATGTTATTTTACCGAGATTATACCAGCCCATCTACCAGGACTCTTTATCTGGACAGATTTCTTTTGACGAGACAACTATCGGATAATAGATCGTTTTCTTAAATTTCCTATCTTTGCAATACATATTTGAAGCCATGACAGCGATACAATTAAAGACATTATTAATCCACAGGATATCGGAAATTAACGATGTTTCTTTTCTCAAAGCATTAAAAACAATTCTTGACTCTAAAACTGAAACTGGAGTAATCCAATTGACTCAAGAACAACTTGACGATATAATCGCTTCAAAAAAAGAAATAGAGCAAGGATTATTCATCGAAAATATTCCTTTTGAAAAAGAACTAAAACAATGGCTAAACGCAAGATAATCTGGTCAAATAGAGCCAAGATTAGACTCTTTGCCATCCTTGATTTCTACATTTTAAGAAATAACAGTAAGACTTATTCAATCAAACTTCAAAAATTAATTTCAAAAGAGGTCAATCTTCTTTTAAAACAACCCGATCTTGGATTGAAAACATCTGAGGATACAACCCGGGGACTTATAATTGAAAATTACATTGTCTACTATGAGATAACTGATGATAAGATCATTATTCATACAATCTGGGACAGTAGACAAAATCCTGATAACAAGATAATTAAATAACTAACCATAACTCGGACGGTTTAATTAATTGCCTTCCGCAGCCCGGACAGCTTTGTAAACAGCCCCCAGAGTCTATGCGAGTAAACATCAACCCACTTATAAAATTTTGTTGCAACTGGACTGTTCCTGCTGCCGAGACAAAGTCAATAGGGCTGCCGGCCGACGCTCGAGGTGTCATGGTTTTTGCATTTCCATCTGGACAGTTTTATCGTGACCAGACAGCTTTCGTCCACTTATCGGGACTTGGTACCGTTTAGACAACTTATCGTGACCAGTGACTTTTCAACCATCTGCCAGGACTGGCAAAAACCACGCCACCGCGGTCCGCCAGCTGGCGGAACGCCAACTCATTAAACCGCCGGGCCGTTAGGTGTTATACGATTGAAATCACCAATTATTTATAGCTTATCTGTTTAATTTTATAGTTTGTTAAAAACGATATTGTTTAATTTCATTACTTAGTAAGAAATCTTATTTAAAATCAAAATAACATATGGCAACATTAACCAAAGAAGGATATTTAGCAGAATTTTTAGATATAAGAGAAAAACTAAAAGATTTTTTACTCTTTATTGGGAAAGGTCGAAACACATATTTTAAAGATGTTTCTTTAAAACTAAGGATATTATATTGCAGTAAAAGCGGAAATAAGCCTCTTATTTCTGAAATTGAAGAATTATTTGAGTTTAAAATGTTTGTCTACATTTTTTTCACAATTCAAGAGAAGGTTGATAAAGGTTTACTATCAGCTTCCTTAGCAGATGGACTAGTTTTTGAACAGACAAATAGTCCTGTAGGATGGTTCGAAGGTGGAAATGCCCTAGTAGATATTAATACAGCATTAGCTCATGAGGAAGTGCGTTTCAATAATAAAATGTATAGTTATAAATCAATTGTCGAAGTACATGCGGATAAAATGGGAGGAGCGCATGTAGACAAAAATGTAAAAGATGAGGACCTATCTCTCCATCAATTTTATGGGTGGGGGTTTACCAATTGCTCAAAGAGCAATACTGGACTTAGCAAAATCAACAATAACATTAATAGATATAGTCGAAGAATATATAATATCTAAAAAGTTTAACAAATTTATAAAACCAAAAAACTAGTACAATACCTAACTCGGACGGTTTAATTAATTGCCTTCGGCAGCCCGGACAATTCCGTAATGCATTAAAAAGTCTATGAGAGAGAACTTTCAGCAACTTATCAAATTTTGTGGCACCCTGACTGATCCTGCTGCCGAGACAAAGTCAATAGGGCTGCCGGCCGACGCGCGTGTTGTCATGGTTTTTGCACGTCACCTCGACAACTTTATCGTGACATGACAAATCCTGCCCACTTATCGGGACCACGCCATCTGGACAGCTTCATCGTGACGCCAAACGCTCATCCATTTATCGGGACTTTGCAAAAACGCATGCCAACCCTGACACGGACGCCAACTCATTAAACCGCCGGGCCGTTATAGTTAATTGCCAAATCCTCTGCATATTAGACAGTTTCGTAGATAACTAACTATAACAGAAAAAGCATAATTACTTAACCGAGACAATCCTTGCCAACTACCAGGATTAGTTGCCTTGACAAATTCTGAATGACGCCATGACCAATTGGACATTATAGCTTACTATCCGCATATTGCTATATATTGATTATCTCTGCACTTATTTTTATGTTTTTGAATCCAAAACCAGTAAAATCCATATCTAAGCAATATAACAAATGCTTAATTTAAAAATTACAATTATGAAAAAATTAATGTTGTCTCTATTCATGTTGCTTAGTGTCTCAATTCTATCTATTCAAGCTCAAAATGATTCAATAGCTAAATCATTAGAACTACCACCTGCTGCTATCGAAAAACTTAGTAGCGACCAAATCCTTGAACTTGCCAAAGAAAAAGAAAAGTTAAAGTTTGAACACGAAAGAGCCTTAGCTGAGAAAGGCATGGAACTCCCTCAGAAATTGATAAAAGAGATGATGCCGTCAGAGTTTGTTATGGTAATAAGTTCAATATTCTTTCTTGCCTTCTTACTTATGTTAGTAATTATTCCATTTTATTTTAATCAACGAAATTCAAAAACAAAATTTAACTTGTTAAGCAAGATTATTGACAAAGATAAAGACATTCCAAAAGAACTTTTGTCTTTGGAGAAAAAAACCCGTTCTGACTTACACAAGGCAATCATTTTAATCAGCTTAGGGTTAAGTGTTGGTTTATTTTTATTTGTATTAAATCTTGAAAAAAGTTATTGGACAATTGGCCTTATTCCAACAATTATCGGAATAGGTTACTTTATTTCTTTCAAGTTTGACAAAACAAACAGATCTATTCAAGAATAATCTAATGAGTATATCTGATTCAATCCTTATTACCAAAGTTATTTTTAATGATGATCATCTGGCATTTAAAAAATTGGTAGAACGTTATCAAGCTGACATCAGAGGTTTATTTCTAAGATTAACTCATGGTAATAAGGATATTATTGATGATCTAGCTCAAGAATCTTTTATCCGTGTTTATAAGTATTTATCGAGTTACAATGCAAAAGCTAAATTTAAAACATGGCTTTTTAGAATCGCTTACAATGTGTTCTATGAATATTACAATAAAAACAAGATAATTCAACTGGATATGGATTCTGTGGAAATTGTTGATCAAGAATTTAATAATTTAAACGATATAATTGATTTTCAACAAGCTCTTAAAGTACTTAATCAGAATGAAAAAATCGTAATTATTTTGCATTTTGAGAAAGGATTTACTCACAAAGAAGTTTCAAAAATCACAAGACAACCGCTCGGAACTGTCAAGACGAATATAATGAGAGGAAAAGAAAAACTTAGAAAATTTTATAATTATGAACGATGAATTTGAAAATTTTCTTGAAAAAGAAATCAGTAAATCGAAAATTCAATTTTCTGACAATGGATTTTCAGATCAAGTAATTTTTAATCTGCCAAAAAGAAAAAAGGCATTTGCAGTAAGAGAAACAATAATTACGTTCTCAGCTATTATTTCAGCTTTTGTTTTTATTCTAATTAATGGATTAAATATATTCTTATCTGGATTATTAAATTTATCAAATAGTTTAATTCATCTTAAGTCACCAAATTACGAATTTGTCATCGTTTTGATAGCTTTCAGTTTAATGTCTTTATTAATTCCATATATTGAGCTTAAAAAATAGATTATCTACACAATTGGGCATAACTTAAATACATAAGGTGCTGGCTATTCTAATCCAAATGACTAATTCTTGATTAAAAAAATCAAAATATCCGAAAATTCTGACAACTGCTCTGGGAAAAAATTGCAACTAACTATAACACGGATGGTATAGGTAATTGCCTTCAGCAGCCCAGACAACTTCTCAATCAGCTCATAAAGTCTATGCGAGAAACCTCATCACAACAGTTAAGGCTTCGTGTACCATGACTGCTCCTGCTGCCGAGACAATGTCAATAGGGCTGCTGGCCGACGCGCCGTTGTCATGGTTTTTGCATCGCCACTTAGACAGTTTTATCTTGACGGGACAAATCCTGCCCATCTATCGGGACTCAACCATCTTGACAACTTCATCATGACACGAAAACTCTCGTCCGTCTACCGGGACTTTGCAAAAACACATGCCAACCCTGACACAGACGTCAACTCCCTATACCACCGGGCCGTTAGTGGTAAGCACCAGCCTACGCGTAGGTGAACAAGCATTGTTTGCATGATCTTCAAAATATGAATTGAAGTTTCTCAAATGGCATTCTTTTTGTGAAATAAACCTAGAACCAAATAATAACGAATGCTTACTGCTATGAAAAAAATACTGGCCATTTTATTATTTACTTACTTGAATAGTCATACGTGTTTTTGTCAACTTTTAAGTAACGCTTCATTGACAGTTGAGGACATTGAAATGTCTTTAACAGATACCAACCACTTAAGCAGAATATTAAAAGAGCACAATTTTGAGTATTCTACCACTGGTGCATCTAATTTAAACGCACCTGGTACAATGTCAAATGCTTTATACCCTGATCTAAGAATTCTCAAATCGGAAAATTGGGTACCAAAAAATCCACAGGATCAATATCTTTTTATTGTGAACATGTTTGAATGGGAACCAAACCATGCACCACAACCAGACGTTATCAAAACGATCAGAATTATGGTTAAAAAAGATTCAAAGTATGCTGAACAAATGAAGGCTTTCCTTGAAATTATCAAAAATAAATATCCCAATAAAAGCATAAGATATTTTCAGGATAATAAATTTTATAAGCAATTCGGAGACCCCTTAATTGTTTTTACTAATGATTCCAAAATTGAAGTGCGAACAGAAGAGCCAGACGCAAGATATTTTCATTTCTATACTGTAAGCTTTGATTTAATCAAGTGAACCCTTAAAATGCCTAACCACTAAC
>Ga0209748_1001658_pt1 | contig 10942 bp, 7 predicted proteins | sample BarGraIncu00421A_FD_185490 | JGI IMG/M metagenome (GOLD analysis project Ga0209748, IMG submission 185490) | Arctic peat soil microbial communities from Barrow, Alaska - Barrow Graham LP Incubations 004-21A (SPAdes) (version 2) | ecosystem: Environmental > Terrestrial > Soil > Wetlands > Peat... | reverse complement strand
TATGAAGGAACCGGACGTGCTCATGCTGCTGCAATGAAATGGATAGCAGACAATAAGAGTAAGATGAATGGTGCTCCACGTGAAGTTTTCGTTTCTGATCCTATGACTGAAAAGGATCCTGCAAAGTTGTTAACCCTGATTGTATATCCAATCAAATAAAATAACTTTTGATCAAAAAAAGAATCTTAATAAGAGTGAATAAAATCCCTCATTGTTTATCAAAGAACTTTGAGGGATTTTCTATTCCAAACAAATAATAATTAATACTAGAAAAATATGATATTGTTCTTGATTAAAACAATCTGGCTGGGTATCTTTTATTAACTTTGCAACTTCTTCTGATCACATGGATGTAGGGATGTACCTGACATTATCCCCATAAACGGGATTAATGTATTCATTTTAATCACTTAGCAACAATTATGAAGACAGGAAGAAACTTTCTATTTTACATTATCACAATAGGAATTTTCATATTGCTGATGTATATTGTTATAGATCACGGTAAAGAGTTGCAACATGACAAATTAATTAATCTTATTACTATTGGAAACACTTCTACCGATTTATATTCGAATGGTGACGCCACTGCATTCAATCGGTTAATAGATGAATTGTCTCACAGTATGAAACATCCATTTGGGGTGCTTATTATTCAAATAATTTCTATCATTGCTTTCTCCCGTATTTTTGGCTATCTCTTTAGTAAAATTGGTCAACCAACTGTAATTGGAGAAATAGTGGCCGGTATCATTTTGGGTCCTTCATTTCTTGGTTTGTTTTTCCCTTCGATCTCAGCTTTTATTTTTCCTCCTGATTCGCTCATTACATTACAATTTCTAAGCCAGATCGGTCTTATACTCTTCATGTTTTTAGTAGGAATGGAACTAGATCTCAAAGTATTGAAGAAATCAGCAGGAATATCTGTTGCAGTGAGCCATGCAAGCATCATATTTCCATATCTGTTGGGTGTAATACTTTCTTATTTTCTTTATACAAATTATGCACCTGCAAACATTCCTTTTGTAGCTTTTGCATTGTTTATGGGCATAGCAATGAGCATAACCGCCTTTCCAGTGTTGGCTCGTATCATTCAGGAAAAAGGGCTAACCAAAACACCGCTTGGTTCACTGGCGCTCACCTGTGGTGCAATAGGAGATATCACAGCATGGTGTATTTTGGCAGCTGTGATCGCAATTGTTAAGACCGGTACACTCGTCAATTCAATCTTTACGATTGTTTTAGCAATTTTGTATGTAAATGTGATGATCTTTGTTATTCAGCCTTTCCTCCGTAAGATTGGGACCGTATACATATCAAAAGAGACATTAAGCAAAACGGTGCTTGCGTTTATATTTTTCATCCTGTTTCTTTCAGCCTATTTCACTGAGTTAATTGGCCTTCATGCTCTTTTTGGTGCTTTCCTTGCAGGTGTAATCATGCCACATGCTACCGAATTTAAGAAGAACATGGTAGAGAAGATTGAAGATGTAAGTCTGGTTTTATTGCTTCCACTTTTCTTTGCTTTTACCGGACTGAGAACACAAATCGGTCTCTTGAACGAAAGTCACCTTTGGTTGGTTTGTCTTGCTGTTATTGCAGTTGCCATTGTGGGTAAGTTTGGTGGAACCTCACTGGCAGCAAGGTTTGGTGGTATGACCTGGAAAGACTCTTTCTCATTAGGTGTATTAATGAATACAAGGGGTTTAATGGAGCTAATCATCCTCAATATAGGATACGATCTGGGGATTCTGTCTCCTGAAATATTTGCTATTATGGTTTTGATGGCACTGGCAACTACTTTTATGACTGGTCCTGCTTTGAGTGCAATCAATCACCTTTTCGACCGAAAACAGTTTACTTTCCATAATAAAGGTCGACAATTATTTAGGGTACTAATTTCATTTGGTCCACCACAAATGGGAAGTACATTATTAAAACTGGCTAACATAATCACTCCTTCAACCGATATTCATACACCTGATTTTACAGCTATACACCTTACACCCAGCTCTGAAGTGCACCCCACAAATGCATTGGTCTATGAGCAAGAGGGATTTGAATTACTGAAGAAAACAGCTAAAGAACTGAATCTTAATGTTCATACCCGATATAAAGCTACAGATGAGGTACAAAATGAAATATTAAGAACAGCCAATAAGGAAAACTTTGACCTTTTGTTATTAGGAAGTGCCCGTTCTGTTTTTACTGAAAATGTTTTGGGTGGTATTGTTCGTAAACTATTGAGCGATTGTAAATGTAATCTGGGAATCTTTATAGATCATGATTTTACTTCACCAAAAAGAGTCCTGGCCATTGTTCCACCACCGGGCAATTCATTGTTCGAAAAGATCTTAAAACAACTGTTTCAAGGTGGAGATGTAGATTCAATGACTATCACAGGACTTTTAACCAATATAGAAGTCAGGAACGATATTCAACAACTTTTCAATGAACCGGGTAAAGCTGCTGTGGACATGACCCCCTTTAATGTCTTACTGAATCCGGGTCGTACCCCAAAAGAATCGTTTGATCTTATGATCGTGTCTATCGATGGTTGGAAAATGTTGGTTAGTCGTAATACATGGCCAATAGAAAGTCTACCTTCTGTCCTGATTTTGAGGTGATACTAATGTTTTTCTATAAATAATAATACTTTAAGCTAATAAATAGGGTATTTTTTCCACACTACTTTACAATTATTTTCAAAACGAATAAATTATTATTATACTGATTTTCAATATAATAATAATTTTATTGTTAATTTATTCCAATTATTTAATAAAAAATCCAAAAAATAACCTAAAATTATTTCAAAATTAATTATTAATTTATATTATTGTCGTATTGTTGTAAATTAATAGATTAAGAAAATTATGGAACGGAAAAGACTGGTTGTAAGCTATGAAAACTTACCACCTACAGTAATTGAAGCAATAATGCGCAAATATCCTGATGGATATCAATATCATGTTATTAAAGTTCAGGCTGGAAATAACAACTTTCACGCTATTACTGTCGACATGGAAGATGTAAGTTATCTTGTTAAGGTAAAAGTGAAAGTCGATAAAATGGATAAATTGCTGGAAGATGCAGTTTTAAGTGGTGAAGAAGACATCAAGGAAGACGAAAAGGCATTTGAAGCTGCTCAGGATGATCACATGGCAGAAGAATAATAATCAATAATAATTCGATAGGTTAGTGAGGGACATAGTCTCTCTCGCATCTTACACGCCTCTAATATTTCACTAAAAACCATGAATCCGGACTCTTTTCAAAAGGGTCCGGATTCATGGTTTAAACAGTATTAGATGTTATTTTTTCCTGGGTTGTATTTTAGACATCTCTTCCAGACGTTTCTGGAAAGCTGATTTCACAATAGGTTTCTTTTGATTTTCCTTGATACGCAGGTGTAGTTTATCTTCGTCAATAAACTTGCGGAAGCCCCACATCTGAGCAAAGGTGATCAGGTTGGCCAGCAAATAATAATAGCTCAATCCTGAAGAGTAATTGTTGAAGAAACCAAGGAACATCACAGGCATCAGATACATCATGGTTTTCATACCCGGCATCTGATTGCTCTGAGCCATCATATCATTGTTAAGCTTGGTATAAATAATTGTAGAAATCGTCATGAGCAAGCAGAACAAACTGATATGGTCACCATAGAAAGGGATCGTAAATGGCATATTATAGATCGAGTCATAAGATGATAAGTCGGTAGCCCATAAAAATGATTGCTGTCTCAACTCGATAGAAGCGGGGAAGAAACGGAAGAACGCAATCAGAATAGGCAGCTGCAATAACATTGGTACACAACCAGCCATAGGGTTCACCCCTGCCTTCTTATAAAGGCCCATAGTGGCTTGTTGTTTCTTCATTGCATCTTCCTTTTTAGGGAATTTAGCACTTATCTCATCGATCTCAGGCTTCAGAATACGCATCTTTGCAGACGACAAATACGTTTTATATGCAATCGGAAAGAGCACAAACTTTAATCCGAGTGTCAGAAGAAGAATAATAATACCGTAATTGAGATTAAACCCACTCAACCAGTCAAAAACAGGAATAACTGCATAACGGTTTATCCATGCCAGTAAGAAGAAGCTCCATCCAAGGGGAATCTGTTTTTCAAGTTCCAGTTTATATTTACGGAATTCTTTGTATTTGGTAGGTCCAAGATACATCTTCAGATCAATAGACTTACCCTCATATGGAATTGCTATAGCTGCTTCCATATGTTTCAACGAACGACCTGCAGTTTGTAAAGTTGTTGATTTAGTACTGGCCAAATCTGCATTGATAAAATAATCCTTTGTAATCAAGGTTGCACAGAAGAATTGTTGTTTAAAAGAAATCCAACTCAGTTTTGTCTTAATGGTTTCTTTCTTATCCTTGCGTTCATTGAAATAATCAACATCCGGAGTCTGATAATATTTATAATAGATTGTCGTATTTTCTTGTTCTGTAGTTAACGACTTCTCTGACTGACGAAGACGCGATTTCCAATCCAGGTTCAGGTAGTTGACATTATCTGCCAGTATCCCCTTCATGCCGACAAAATTGATTTTGAAACCAATCATGTACTCCTTACCTGTCAAAGTATACAAATATTCGATGTAGCTACTCTTATTCACAGTTGAATCTGCGCCAATAGCATATACACGCATTCCGAATTTAAGAGAATCTTTTCCTGAAACAACCAGATCAGTCTGCCCTTTCTCATTAGTGTTGTACCAGAAAGGTTCAAAATACAAATCTGAAGTGTTGACATTTTGATTTCCAGAAGGTAAAGAAATATTAAATTCCGAACTATCCCGCGTGAAGAGTGTTAAAGGCAACTTATCATATGTCACATATTTCTTCAGATCTGCCTGAGCTATACGGCCCCCTTTGGCATCTATCTGAAGTTTTAGTACATCATTTTCTAAAGTATACACTTTATTTTCGCCACGACTTGATTTAGCAAAAGCGCCGGGAATATTATTGTGCACCAAACTGTCTTTCTTTACCGAATCTTTAACTATTGCTGCCTTTTGTTCGGTTTTTGGTACTACAGCCAGTTTAGCCTGAACAGCTGCTATAGAATCCTGGTTATGGCGTTGAGCCTGAAGTTGTTTTTCTGATGGTTTATTCCAAAGACTATAAGCCATCATCAGTACAAATATCAGTACTAAACCAATTATTGATCTCTTGTCCATTGAATGTATGTGATTTTTTAAAAACGCTACAAAGATACTCTTTTTGGGTGAATGCAAAAAGGTTGTTAATTTTAAAAAACAATGCTGTTACGCCCTCCGTAACAGCATTGTATGAAATTACAAGCAGAAATCGACGCTTTAAATAGCTTTTTGCTTATAATCGATGGCTGCTTTCACCAATCCTTCGAACAAAGGATGTGGATTCGCCACAGTACTTTTATATTCAGGGTGAAATTGTACACCGACAAACCAAGGATGGCCAATAAGTTCTACAACCTCGACAAGGTTATCTTTAGGATTAATACCTACCGCCATCATACCGGCATTTTCATATGCCTCCAGATATTTGTTATTAAACTCATACCGGTGACGATGACGTTCTTTAATATCTATTTTATTGTATGCAGCGTAGACCTTAGTTCTTTCTCGGAGTGTACAAGGATAAACACCCAGACGCATAGTCCCCCCCTTTGAAGTAATTTTTTTCTGTGAGGCCATAATATCAATAACCGGATAGCTCGTCTTGGGGTTCATTTCCGTAGAGTGAGCATCTTTATAACCTAATACATTTCTTCCAAACTCCACCATTGCACACTGCATACCCAGACAGATCCCAAGGAAAGGAATCTTGTTTTCGCGGGCATATTGAATAGAAACAATTTTCCCTTCTATACCGCGTTCTCCAAAACCTGGAGCGACTAAAATACCATCCAGATCGGAAAGTTTTTCAGCAACATTTTGTTCATTGACATATTCAGAGTGGATCAGTCTCACATATACCTTACACTGATGTGTTGTACCGGCATGCACAAATGCTTCATTAATCGACTTATAGGCATCTTTCAGTTCAACATATTTCCCAACCAAACCGATAGTAACTTCTTCAATAGGATTTTTCAGACGGAAAAGAAATTCATTCCAGCGTTTCATATCTGGTATATTGCCCATAGGCATTCCCAACTTCTCAAGTACCACCTCATCCAGCTTTTCTTCCATCATCAACAAAGGCACATCGTAAATAGACTCAGCATCAATCGATTCGATAACAGCTTTTTGTTCCACATTACAAAACAGTGCTATCTTACTTCGCATACCATCGGTTATGTGTCTTTCTGTCCGGCAAACAATAATATCGGCTTGTACACCCGACTCCAACAAAGCCCTGACAGAGTGTTGAGTTGGTTTTGTTTTCAATTCCCCTGCAGCTTTCAGATAAGGGATAAGGGTAAGATGGATTGTAACTACATTGTGTCCCAACTCCCAACGCATTTGCCGAACTGCTTCAATATAGGGTAATGATTCAATATCACCTACTGTTCCTCCCACCTCTGTAATGACAAAATCAAAGTTTCCATCGTTACCCAGAAGCTGGATGCTATATTTAATTTCATCTGTTATATGAGGAATAACCTGAACAGTTTCACCCAGGTAATCTCCACGACGTTCTTTTTGTATAACATTTTGATAGATGCGCCCTGTTGTTACATTATTGGCCTGCGATGTGGGGACATTCAGGAAACGCTCATAATGACCAAGATCAAGATCTGTTTCAGCTCCATCTTCTGTAACATAACATTCGCCATGTTCATAAGGATTTAACGTACCGGGATCAACATTAATATAAGGATCCAACTTTTGGATGGTTACTGTAAAACCACGGGCTTGAAGCAGCTTTGCCAGTGAGGCAGAAATAATTCCTTTCCCAAGTGAAGAAGCAACTCCTCCCAATACGAAAATATACCTTGTAGTATTCATAAAATAAAATTTGCCGTGATAAATTACTTTACCACGAATTATGATGTTGAAATATCAGTAAAAACAGAAGGTCTCAGGGCACTCCGGCTTGTCCGGAAAAAGGAAAGGGCATGAATTACAGACCAATTCCAGTATATAATGCCTTTATACACTGGGAAGCAAAGATAAATAAAAAAAGAATGCAGGATGTCCTGCATTCTTTCTTATTTATTTTATTAAACATTATTATTGTCCCAAATATGCTTTTAATAATTTACTACGGGACGTATGCTTTAGTCTTCTGATCGCTTTTTCTTTGATCTGTCGAACACGTTCACGGGTGAGATCAAATTTCGATCCGATTTCTTCAAGCGTAAGACCATGTGGCATTCCAATCCCATAATAGAGATTAATGACATCACGTTCTTTTTCTGTAAGGGTTGCCAATGAGCGTTCAATTTCCTTAGCAAGCGATTCACGCATCAGACCTTCATCCGTATTTGATGTATCATCATTCACAAATACATCAATAAACTTTGTGTCGTCATCTTCAGAAATAGGTGCGTCCATCGAAACGTAACGTGTGGAAATCTTAAGAGCGGCATCAATTTTATGCTCGGGAATCTCAAGCGCTTCAGCAATTTCCTGTGGTGAAGGAGGACGTTCAAACTTTTGTTCCAAACGTGACGACTCCTTTTTGATTTTGTTAAGTGAGCCAACCTGATTCAGCGGAAGACGAACAATACGTGATTGTTCAGCTAAAGCCTGGAGAATTGACTGTCGAATCCACCATACAGCATAAGAGATAAATTTAAACCCCCTTGTTTCATCAAAACGCTGAGCTGCCTTGATCAATCCAAGGTTTCCCTCGTTGATAAGGTCAGGAAGACTCAAACCCTGATTCTGATACTGTTTAGCAACCGAAACCACAAAACGAAGATTAGCTCTCACGAGTTTTTCCAACGCCGCCTGATCACCAGCTTTAATGCGTTGAGCAAGTTGTACCTCTTCCTCAGCATTGATCATTTCCTCCTTACCAATATCCTGGAGGTATTTGTCGAGCGACGCCGTTTCACGATTCGTGATCGACTTAGAAATTTTTAGTTGCCTCATTTTTTCCTTTCAATTTATCAGTGTCATCTTACTTCCGGAGGCAAAGAAACATTATCACAATGTTTCAAGTTCATCGGTAAGATGTAATTAAGTATTCTATTTATAATCCAAATCCATAATAAGCACGCATTCCGTTAGGATAAATCCCTTCTATTAAAATGCCGCCATCGGTATTCTGCAATAAACTCATTAATTCTTCAACACTACGAACGGGCTTTTTATCTACTTGAGTAATAATAAAACCTTTCTTAATACCTGCATTTGACAATAGTCCATCTTTTAGTTCTTCAACCTGTAACCCTGATCTAAGGCCTAATTTGGCTCTTAAATTATTTGGAACAGGAGTGAATGTAGCTCCAAGTTGTTCGAGCGCTACTGAGTTCGATTTACTGGCTGCTATTTCTGGACTCGCTTGTTCCTTCAGCACAACGTATAACTCTATCGGTTTATTGTCTCTTACCAAAGAAATTTTTATTTTATCTCCGGGATTTTTTGCAGCAATGACTTCCTGAGCTTGTGAAGCTCCATTTACAGGCATGTTTTCGATAGCCACAAGAATATCTTTTGCCTTTATTCCAGCTTTTTCGGCTGCACTATTAGCGATCACCTGTGCTACATAAACGCCTTCAGTACCCTTTAAATTGTTATCTACAGCAAATTGATTGTCAATTTCCTGAAACCGAACTCCCATAAATCCTCGGTGTACTTTACCTGTCTCTTTTAAATCTTTGTATACCTTTTTGACCAGATTAACAGGTATTGCAAAAGAATAACCGGCATAAAGTCCATTTGGTGAAGCGATTGCAGCATTTATACCTACCAGTTCGCCATTTTGATTAACCAGGGCGCCACCGCTGTTTCCTTTGTTTACAACAGCATCAGTTTGAATAAAAGATTCAATACCAGACCCGTCTGCACCATTAATTATATTTATATTCCGGGCCATTGCGCTGACAATACCTGCCGTAACTGTAGAATTTAAATTAAAAGGATTTCCAACTGCAAGCACCCATTCGCCTAATCTCAATTGATCTGAATTTCCAAAAGAAATAGTTGGAAGACCTTTCACATCAATTCTGATAAGTGCTAAATCTGTTTTTGGATCAGTTCCTATCACTTTAGCATCATAAGTCCTTTTATTATCCAGTGTTATTTTAATTGATGTAGCTTCTTCAACCACATGGTTGTTTGTAATAATGTAACCATCTTCTGATACTATAACTCCAGACCCTGATCCCATCAATTTTTCAGATTGTTGCTGACTTCCAAAAAAGTCTCTCAAGTCATTAAAATAGTCATAGTAGCTTGGTTTACGCTGATATTCGGTATTAATGTGTACAACTGCGTGTACAGCCATTTGTGCAGCAACCGTTAAATCAGGGCCAATAACAGGCGATACCCCCTCGCTATATGATGCAAAATTAGCAGGGAGTTGATAACCCGGACTATAAATTTCCTGATTTCCTTTAGTCAGAATTGAATGTGCCCCAAGAGCCAGCATTCCACCGACGAACGCTACTGCAATTGTTCCCAGTAACCGTTTCATTTTCTTAGATTTTTAAGTTTAACAATCGAGTTAATTATTTGTTTTCACAAACACAAGAATTATGCCTTTTGAAATTATGACAATACCCTTGTTTTTTCATTGTATTATTTAACTATAAAACGATTAAAGGATTACAGTATTTTAGGCACTTATGTTAAAAAAGGTTAAGAATAAATTTCAACATTATGTCAAGTAAAAAACGTTACTTTTGTCATTATTTCGATTGAATGATGATAGGTTACGAATCATTTTGTCCAAAGATTAAAATTGAAAACATATGGTTTACCAGTTCTATAAATATGAAGGTTGCGGAAACGATTTCGTAATTATTGATGAACGTACCGATTGGATTCAACTCACCGAAGAACAAATCACTGCCTTATGCGATCGGCGATTCGGGATAGGTGCCGACGGTTTATTATCACTCCGTAATCATCCTGAACACGATTTCCAGATGGTCTATTACAATTCAGATGGTAGCCGCGCTACCATGTGCGGAAATGGAGCCCGTTGTCTCTCTGCATTTGCGCATAAAATGAATGCCATCGGGATAAAAGGAAGCTTCCTGGCCGACGACGGAAAACACTCAGCAGAAATACTATGGATAGAAGATGCTGTTTCACAGGTAGCCATCAGCATGATTGATGCGACACCTGATTTTGTATCTGACGACCATGTTTCTATTAACACAGGTACACCACATTATGCCCTTTTTGTCGATGATATTGAGACCGCTGATGTGATAAATACAGGTCGAAATATCCGCTACAATCCACAATTCGAGCCCATAGGCACCAATGTTAACTTTGTCCAGATAACCGCATTTGGGATCGCTGTTCGCACTTACGAGAAGGGTGTCGAAGGCGAAACCCTTGCATGTGGAACCGGAGTCACTGCCTCAGCAATGGCGGCATCAATTCGTACAGGAAAAAATTCATTTGATGTAAAAGCCCTTGGAGGCAACCTGCATGTGAGCTTCGACAAAGATGGGGACACTTTCACAAATGTAATTTTGACAGGTCCTGCCCGGCTGGTCTATTCCGGTCAGTTCGACTTGCAGACTATCCAACACGACATAAGAATATGAAAGTCAGACTAAGGGCATTGGAGAAAAAAGATATCGACATCCTGTACAATTGGGAGAACGATCAGGAAATGTGGAACATCAGTTGTACTACAGCTCCATTTTCTCGTTTTGTACTGGAACAATACATTGAATCATCTCATCTCGATATCTACACTAATGGTCAGTTACGCTTTATGATCGAGACCACTTCAAAGACACCTATAACAGTCGGAATGGTAGATCTATACAGTTTCGAACCCTTCCATATGAGGGCAGGTGTTG
>Ga0209748_1001653_pt1 | contig 10958 bp, 10 predicted proteins | sample BarGraIncu00421A_FD_185490 | JGI IMG/M metagenome (GOLD analysis project Ga0209748, IMG submission 185490) | Arctic peat soil microbial communities from Barrow, Alaska - Barrow Graham LP Incubations 004-21A (SPAdes) (version 2) | ecosystem: Environmental > Terrestrial > Soil > Wetlands > Peat... | reverse complement strand
CCGGCGGGCCGGCGCGACGACCGGCGCCTGGCCGGGCGTCCAGCCCTTCGGCGGCTGAAAGGGCTCGGGCTCCACGGGCAAGGCCGGACTCAGCCTCTACTACCCGGCCCAGTTCATGCGCGAGCAGAGCCACACGATCGTCGACTGACGCAACACCCACTCCAGCATCCGGCCCTGAGCGGCACCGGCCAGCGCCCGTCCACGTACACGACCTTCATCACCGGTTCCCGACGCGAGGGCGAGCTCGATGGTCCGGAGGAGTTCGACCTGCTCCTGCTCGGTCCCGAGCAGCTCGTGACGCCCGTTGTCGTCAGCGTTTGCACAACGGGTCGGGGTGTGGGTCGCGGCGCAGGCTCCGAGGGTGACCGGACCGCGAACCACAATGAGAGAAGTGTCGCTGGCCACCCGGAGGGCCGCCGCGCACAGCCCGACCCCATCGCGGAGTCCAGCGAGGGAGGCCCAGATGGGCAAGGTCTACGAGGCCCCCGGAAAGCCAGGGAGCGTCGTCACACTCAAGCCCCGCTACGACAACTTCATCGGGGGCAAATGGGTCGCTCCGGTGAAGGGCCAGTATATGGGCAACATCAGCCCGGCCACGGGCAAGCAGTTCTGCGAGGTGGCCAAGTCCACCCCGGAGGACGTGGAGCTCGCCCTCGACGCCGGCCACAAGGCCAAGGGCGCTTGGGGCGAGGCGTCGCTCGCCGAGCGCGCCGCGGTCCTCAACCACATCGCCGACGCCATCGAGGCCAACACTGAGATGCTGGCCGTGGCCGAGTCATGGGAGAACGGCAAGCCGGTGCGCGAGACGCTCGGCGCCGACATCCCCCTGGCGGTCGACCACTTCCGCTACTTCGCCGGCGCGACCCGCTCGCTCGAGGGCACGATCACCGAGATCGACAAGGACACCGTCGCCTACCACTTCCACGAGCCACTCGGCGTCGTCGGGCAGATCATCCCGTTCAACTTCCCACTGCTCATGGCCGCGTGGAAGATCGCTCCGGCGCTGGCCGCCGGCAACTGCAGCGTGATCAAGCCGGCGTCGCCCACGCCGTGGTCGATCCTGAAGCTGGCCGAGGTCATCGGCGACATCGTGCCGCCTGGCGTCCTCAACATCATCACCGGCCCGGGCGGCGAGATCGGCAAAGCGCTCGCCTCGAGCCCGCGCATCGCCAAGATCGGCTTCACCGGCGAGACCGTGACCGGCCGCCTCATCATGCAGTACGCGGCGCAGAACATCATCCCGTCCACGACGGAGCTTGGCGGCAAGTCGCCGAACATCTTCTTCGCCGATGTGATGGACGAAGAGGACAAGTTTCTCGACAAGGCGATCGAAGGCCTGGTGCTGTACGCGTTCAACAAGGGCGAGGTCTGCACGTGCCCCTCGCGCGCGCTCATCCAGGAGTCGATCTACGACAAGTTCATGGCGCGCTGCCTCGAGCGGATCGGCAAGATCGTCCAGGGCAACCCGCTCGACACCGCGACCATGCTCGGCCCCCAGAACTCGGCCCAGCAGCTCGAGAAGATCACCGGGTACGTCGACATCGGCCTCAAGGAGGGCGCGGAGTGCCTCATCGGCGGCAAGCGGAATGTCCTGGGCGGCGAGTTCGCCGAGGGCTACTACTTCCAGCCGACGGTGCTCAAGGGTAACAATCGGATGCGGGTCTTCCAGGAGGAGATCTTCGGCCCCGTGCTCGCCGTGACCACGTTCAAGGACGATGCCGAGGCGCTGGCGATCGCCAACGACACGCTCTACGGCCTGGGCGCCGGCGTGTGGACACGCAACGGCACCCGCGCCTACCGCATGGGCCGGGCCATCAAGGCCGGGCGCGTGTGGACCAACTGCTACCACCTCTATCCTGCCGGCGCGGCGTTCGGCGGCTACAAGATCTCCGGCGTGGGGCGCGAGAACCACCAGATGATGCTCGAGCACTACACCCAGACCAAGAACCTGCTGGTCAGCTACAGCCCGGACGCTCTCGGGTTCTTCTGATCGGAGCGTGAGCGTCGACGGGCGTATCGCTGAGCCTCCGGTCGTCGCCACGCCGGCGGCACTCGACGCGATCGCTCGCATGGTGGCCCAGCGAGGGCCCCTGATGCTCTTCCAGTCGGGAGGCTGCTGCGACGGCAGCCTCCCGATCTGCTTCGATGCCGGCGAGCTCATCGTCGGCGACCACGACGTCCTTCTGGGTGAGCTGGGCGGCTGTCCCTTCTACATCGACGAGCGTCAATACGAGGTGTGGAAGCACACCCAGCTCATCCTGGACGTCGGTGATGGGGAGCCCGAAGGGTTCTCTCTCCCGGCGGGGGACGGCAAACACTTCATCACAGTGTCCCGCGTCTGTTCGCCCGGCGAGCCCGGAGCCCGACGGCCAGCGGGCTGACCGATCCAAGGGCCTGCCTCGTAAGTGACCCTGCCAGGCTTCATGCGGCCTCGGGTCGGACGGGGAGCGTGCCCTGCGCCCGGGCAGCACAGATAACGAAAAGGGCCCCGACCCGCTAGCCGGCGGCTTCGGGTTGTCGTGCTCGGCCCCGGAGAAATGACGGCGATGGGTCGCCCTACCGGGAGTCGCAGGAGTGGCACAGGGTCTGGGGGTCTTGGCTCGTTCTCGACCCGCCCCGACCTGTCGCCGGCTCGTTGCTGCACGACACGGAGCCCGCTCTTCTCAGCGTCGCAGTCGCATGCCTCGGGTCGCGCGACCTCGATGACCTGAACGCCACCCTTGAGTCCCAACGCTGTCAGCGGCTGAACACGCCGCAGGGGCCGACACAGTCAGCAAGACGGCCCCCCGACCAACCCACGACCTGCGCGCGTCGTGTCCACCTGTTGTGCTGCCGACGCCTCCGTCCACGCCTTGCCGCCCACGCTCGCAGCCACATTCTGAGGCAGTCGGCGTGGAGACGATGGAGCGGACCCGGGGCCTGAGTCTCGACGGAGCGCAGCACGGCGCGACTCCCGGTGACCTACGGCACTGGCAACTCGACGCTGGGCGGTTCCAGACTCGAGGGCGCTCACCGCATGGTCCCAGTTGGAGGTTGCCATGGCCACGGCCGTCGCATTGCGCCGGTACCAGAACTACATCGACGGGCGATTCGTGGACGCCCAGGGCGGCAAGACCGTCAAGGTGGAGAACCCGTCCACCGGGCAGATCGTCTCGGAGGTCCCGGACTCGTCGATCGAGGACACCCGGGAGGCGATCCGCGCCGCCGAGAAGGCGCAGGGCGACTGGGAGAAGCTGGCGCCCATCGAGCGCGCCGGGTATCTGCGCAAGATTGCGGCCGCGCTCCGGAAGGATCCCGAGCACCTCGCGCGGGTGATCTCCGAGGAGCAGGGCAAGGTTCTTGGCCTCTCCCGGGTCGAGGCGGGCTTCACGGCGGACTACATCGACTACATGGCCGAGTGGGCCCGCCGGCTCGAGGGCGAGGTCGTCACGAGCGATCGGCCGAACGAGCACATCCTCATGTTCCGGCACGCCATCGGCGTCATCGGTGGCATCGTGCCCTGGAACTTCCCCTTCTTCGTCATCGCGCGCAAGGTTGCACCGGCCCTCCTGACGGGCAACACGATCGTCATCAAGCCGAGCTCGATCACGCCGAACAACGCGGGCGAGTTCGCCAAGGCCGTGGCAGAGGCTGGGCTCCCCGCCGGTGTCTTCAATCTCGTCTGCGGGTCCGGTGCCGTCGTGGGGCAGGAGCTCGCCTCGAACCCTAGCATCGGCATGGTCAGCGTGACCGGCAGCGTCGACACGGGCGTCCGGGTTATGGAAGCTGCCGCGAAGAACATCATCAAGGTGAACCTGGAGCTGGGCGGCAGCGCTCCGGCCATCGTCATGGCCGACGCCGACATGAACCTCGCCGTCGAGTCGATCAAGGCATCCCGCGTCATCAACACCGGCCAGGTGTGCAACTGCGCCGATCGCGTCTACGTGGACAAGCGCGTCGCCGACGAGTTCACCGAGAAGTTCGTCAAGGCGATGAGCGAGACGAAATACGGCGATCCCCTCGTCGACGAAGGACTCGACATGGGTCCGTTCGTGAGCGGGGATCAGCTCAAGCTCGTCGAGGGTCGCGTGAAGCAGGCCATTGCCGACGGCGCCACGGTCCTCACCGGCGGCAAGCGGGACGCGGGCAGGCCGGAGGGCTATTTCTACCCGGCCACGGTGCTCGGCAACTGCCGGCAGGGTATGCCGATCGTTCGGGACGAGATCTTCGGGCCCGTCATGCCGATCGTCACCTTCGACGACCTCGACGAGGCGATCACCTACGCGAACGACTCCGTCTATGGCCTCACATCGTCGATCTACACGACGAACCTCGACGTCGCCATGCGCGCCTGCAAGGAGATCAAGTTCGGCGAGACGTACATCAACCGCGAGAACTTCGAGGCGATGCAGGGATTCCACGCGGGCTGGCGAAAGTCGGGCATCGGGGGCGCCGACGGAAAGCACGGCCTCTACGAGAACACCCGGACCCACATGGTCTACGTCTCGTACGACCTGGCGGCCGGCAACAAGAAGTAGCCGCCCGAACCATAGCCCTCGGGTCCCGGTCGACCGGGACCCGAGGGCTTCGAATCGGACTGCGTCGGGCATGGCCCGTCTGGTCTGAATGACCGTCACCGCGAGGCGTGAAACGGTGGTGCGGGCTCAACTCTTCGTGACCTGCATGGTGGATCTCTTCCGGCCGCGAGCTGGCGTCGCGGCCGTCCAGGTGCTGGAGCGCCGCGGCGTCGAGGTCGAGTTTCCCGGGGGCCAATCCTGCTGCGGCCAGTTCGCCTACAACGCCGGTCACCACCGCGAGGCCGCCGCGATGGGCCGGCAACTCGTGCGTGCCTTCGAGCCCAGCGACGCCGCTAGTCCGTCGGCCGACCCGCCGACGGTGATCGCGCTCTCCGGCTCGTGCGCGGCGATGATCAAGCACGAGATGCCCGACCTCCTCGAGCGCGACGCGTTGCAGAGGGGACGGACGCCGGCCACCGCGGCGCGCTGGCGCCGCCGGGCCGAGGCGCTTGCCGACCGCGTGGTCGAGCTCAGCGAGTGGCTCGACCGCCAGGCCGTGCCGGAGCCAGAAGGGGTCGGGACCCGCGCCGAATCGGGCGGCCCGGCTTCGTCGGGTGGCCCGGGATACGCTGGCGCCTCTGGCAGCTCGACCCCCCTGAAGGTCGCCAGCCACACCGGCTGCCACATGCGCCGCCTGCTCGGTGCCACGGAGGCGCCGCTAAGCGTCCTGCGCCGTGCCGGTGTCGAGCCCGTGGAGCTGGACGATGCGGAGCAGTGCTGCGGGTTCGGGGGAAGCTTCGGGCTGCTCGAGCCGGACATCTCCGCGGCCATGGCCGACGCAAAGCTGGCCAACCTGGCAACGGCCCGGGGCGACGGTGTGACCTGCCTGGTGAGCGCGGACCTGGGCTGCCTCATGCAGCTCGGCGGGCGCCTCGACAGGCAGGGGGACGCGTTCCCCATGCTGCATCTTGCCGAGGCCGTGGATCTCGCGGACCGGCATCGGCTCACGCCCGCCGACATCGAGCGCACCGCGCGCAGCCAGGAGGCGGACCCCGATGCCCGGTGAGCTGCCTCCGGCCGGGGCCACCTGGCCGGAACGGCGGCGGCGGGCCCTCGCCGACCCGGCGATGCGGGCCGCCGTGGCGAAGAGCACCCGCAGTCTCGCGGTCAAGAAGGAGGCCGTCTTCGCGACCTACCCCGCAGCTGAGGCGATGCGGAAGCGTGCCGTCATCGCTCGACGTGGCTCGCTGGCGCGCGTCGACGCGCTGCTCGACGAGCTGACGCGCCGGGTCGAGGCGCGCGGCGGGCACGTGGTGCGGGCCGCCGGCCCGGCCGACGTCGGCCGCTATGTCCTCGACGTCGCCCGGCGACGGGGCGTGCAGCGAGTCGTGAAGTCGAAATCGATGGCCACCGAAGAGATCGCCCTCAACGAGCAGCTCGAAAACGCCGGGCTGCACGTCCGCGAGACCGACCTTGGTGAGTACATCATCCAGCTGGCCGGCGAGCGTCCCGCTCACATCCTCGTGCCGGCCTCGCACAAGACCAGGCAGCAGGTCCGGGCCCTCTTCGACGAGGAGGCCGCCGCGTGCGCGGTCGACCCGCCGGTGGGCGACGCCACGCCCGAGCTGACCGCCTTCGCGCGGCGCCAGCTGCGGGCGGATTTCCTCGCCGCCGACATGGGCATCAGCGGCGGCAACTTCCTCGTCGCCGAGACGGGGACGCTCGTGCTCATCACGAATGAGGGCAATGGTCGGATGACCACATCGCTGCCCCGGGTCCACATCGCGGTGGTGGGCATCGACAAGATCGTCGCGACCTGGGCAGATCTCGCTGACCTGCTCCAGCAGCCCGCGCTCAGCGGCACCGGCCAGCGCTTGTCCACGTACACGACCTTCATCACCGGTCCCCGACGCGAGGGCGAGCTCGACGGTCCGGAGGAGTTCCACCTGGTCCTGCTCGACAACGGGCGCCACGAGCTGCTCGGGACCGAGTTCGTGGACATCCTCGCCTGCATTCGCTGCGGCGCCTGCCTCAACGTCTGCCCGGTCTTCCGCACCATCGGCGGCCAGGCCTACGGGAGCATGTACAGCGGGCCCATCGGCGTGGTGCTGACCCCGCTCCTGGGCGGGCTGGAGCGGGCGCCCGAGCTGCCCAAGTCGGCCTGCGCCCTGTGCTACGCCTGCGCCGACGCCTGCCCGATGGAGATCGACCTGCCCCGCCACATCCTGGCCCTGCGACGGACCGAGGTCGAGCGCGGGATGGAGCCGTGGTCGGACCGGCTGACCTTCGAGCTCTGGGGGCGGTTCTGGGCCAACCCGGCAGGCTTCCGCTTTACCGGCCGCATCGCCCGCCTGGGCCAGCGGGTCTACGTCCGGGACGGCCGGCTGAAGGGCGCGCCCGGCCTCGTGGGAGGCTGGACGGCCACCCGGAACGCGCCTCCGCTCGCCAGGGAGTCGTTCCACGAGTGGTGGGCGCGGCGGCGTGCCCCGAGGACCGGGTCGTGACCCGCAAACCCAGCGCAGGATCACTCGCAGAGGCGAGCGGGCGCGACGCACTCGTGGCGGAGTTCGTCGAGAGCTGGCGGGGTCTGGAAGGCGATGCCTGGATCGTCCGCGGCGGGCGAGACGAGGTCCGTCGCACGATCGTCGAGGCCGCCAGGATCATGGTCGAGGACGGCGGGCCGGCGACCTCTTGTCGGGTGCTCGCCTGGTCGACGGCCGACCTCGCGTCTCTGGACTTGCCGGGGCTGCTGGCGCAACAGGGCTGGGAGCACGTTCCCTGGCCGACGGGCGCTCGCGCAGGGGAGGCCGCCGCAGGCACCAACGGCGCGGCTGCCGCCGGTGACGTTCCCGGCGCTGAAGAGGTTACCCGGACACAGGCGGAGCTGGTGACCCTGGCCGCGGCAAGCGACCTCGGGATCACCACGTGCGCCTGGGCCGTTGCAGAGACGGGGACGATCGCGCTCTACGCGACGCCCGCCACCGGTCGGCTGCCGAGCCTGCTGCCGACGGCCCACCTGGCGCTCGTGCGCCCGTCGCAGGTTGTGAGGACCGTCCCCGACGGCCTGCGCCTCCTCGCCGAATACATGGCGCGGGAGGGTGACCCGCCATCGGCGGTGAACCTCGTCAGTGGCCCCAGCCGCAGCGCCGACATCGAGGGCGACCTCGCGGTGGGCGTGCACGGACCACGCAGGGCCGGAGTGATCATCGGGGAATGGTGAGCCCGAACCGGCACCCACCTTCGGCCGCTGTCCTGCGCCTCGCCCCCGAGGACGAGGTTGTGGTGGCCGTGACGCCGCTCGCGGCCGGGGACTCGATCCGCCTCGGCGACCTCGAGGTTGCCGTGCTTGACCCGATCCCGGCGGGGCACAAGGTCAGCCTGGTGAGGATACCGATGGGGGCACCGATCCGGAAGTACGGTCAGCCGATTGGCGTCGCGACACGGGAGATCCAGGCAGGGAGCCACGTTCACGGCCACAACTGCGCCGTCGGCGCGTTCGATCGGACGTACGCCGTTGCGACCGCCGGGGGCGCGGCGCCGGAGGCCGCGAGCGGGGGTGCCACACCACGCACGTTTCTTGGCTATGTGCGCCCCGACGGGCGGGTGGGCACGCGCAACTACGTGGCGGTCATCAGCATGGCCAACTGCTCGGCATCGGTCAGCCGTCGAATCGCGGACGGGATCACTGCCGACGAGCTATCTGCCTACCCGTCGGTGGATGGCGTGCTCGCGCTGACGCACAAGGGCGGATGCGCCATGCCGGAGAACGGCCCGGAGCACCTGCAGCTCGAGCGTGTACTGGCGGGGTTCGCACGGCACCCGAACGTCGCCGGATACGTCATCGTGGGCCTCGGGTGTGAGGTCGCCCAGGCGCGTCGACTCATCGAACGCCAGGATCTGTGGCGCCCCGGCGAGGTCGAGGGACCGCCCGTGCTCGTGATCCAGGAGGAAGGCGGGGTCCGCCGCACGGTGGAGGCAGGCCTTTCGGTGCTCCGCCAGCTCCTGCCGGTCCCAGCAGCCGCCCGACGCGTCGAGATCCCAGCATCCAGCCTCGTGCTGGGACTTCAGTGCGGCGGCTCCGACGGGTTCAGCGGCATCACCGCCAACCCGGCGCTCGGGGTCGCCGTCGACCTGCTCGTCGCCCAGGGCGGGACCGCGGTTCTGGGCGAGACGCCCGAGATCTACGGCGCGGAGCACTTGCTGGCGCAACGGGCGGTGGATCGCGAGGTTGGCGAGGCACTGATCGAGCGGATCCGGTGGTGGGAGGCCTATGCGGCGTCCCATGGGGCGACCATCGACAACAACCCCACGCCGGGCAACAAGGCTGGGGGCTTGACCACGATCTTCGAGAAGTCGCTCGGCGCCGTCGCGAAGGCGGGATCGACGCGGCTCACCGCCGTGTACCGCTACGCGGAGCAGGTGTCGCGTCGCGGCCTCGTGCTCATGGACACGCCGGGCAACGATCCGGTCTCTCTCACCGGGATCGTGGCCGGTGGAGCGACGATCTGCGCCTTCACCACTGGCCGTGGCTCCGTCTACGGGTGCAAGCCCTCGCCGTGCATCAAGATCGCGACCACTTCGTCTCTGTATCGCCGGATGGAAGAGGACATGGATCTCGATGCGGGCGTCGTCCTCGACGGCACCCCCGTCCAGGAGGTCGGGCGCGCCATCTTCGACGAGGTGCTCGCGGTGGCGAGCGGCAAGCGCACCAAGAGCGAGGCCCAGGGCCTGGGCGACGAGGAGTTCGCGCCCTGGATGCTGGGGCCGGTCCTATGACCGACACGTGTGTCAGCCGACGTGGCCGTCAAGGCGGCCGAGGAGACCAAGGGCATGCTCGCGATGCGCGGCCGGGCCGCGTACACGGGCGCTGAACCTCCGGCATCCGCGCCCTCCTCGATGACGAGCACGGTAGCCAGTCTCATCTTCAGCGGGGAACTTCACTTCGCCCTCGCGCCCAGACCACTCGTGGATGTTCCGACTTCCTCCGACAACGCCGCAGCAATCCCATGCCGGACCGCGCACTCCGTGCGACGTGGCCACCGCCGAGCCCGAGCTCGAAGCCTTCCAGGTCGAGCTCCGGGCCTGGGAAACCGTCTACAACACCGTCCGCCCCCACCAGGCCCTCGGCTACCCTGAGGGGTTCGACAATCCTGGTCACGCCGCTCGCCGATACTCGTGGATCAGGCCGCCAAGCACGTCCCTTCGTTCGACCGGCGTTCGGGTCGTCCGCCGGACCTGCGGTGTTCGGTCAGAGGCGGGTACGGCCAGCGATGATCCCGGACGGGGCCGAAGTCCACTGGGGCAAGTCGCGGACGCTCGACCAGATCGGGCTCACGCCCGACCTGCTCGCCCCGGGTCGGTTCGACCCCCTCCGGCCACGCTACATGGCGATGAATCGGGCCACCCAGGGCCGCGAGATCCGCAAGCTCATCGCGGCGCCCGACGTGATGCTGGGCAGCGTGCAGGCGATCACGGACGACGGGGCGCTCGTCGTCGTCTCGTACGCGGGTAACCAGATTGGGCCCTACGCCTCGGGAGCCGGACGCGTGATCGTCGTTGTCGGCAGCCAGAAGATCGTGAGGGATCTCGACGAAGGGCTGCGCCGGGCTCGCGAACTCGTGCTGCCCTACGAGGACGCCGACCTCCGCGCGCAGCTGGGGGTTCCCACCAAGCTCGCCAAGCTGCTCGTCGTCTTCGAGGAGCCACGACCCGGTCGGACGACCGTCGTTCTCGTGCGGGAGCCGGTCGGGATCTGACCGTCTCCCGTCACGTGGCCTGGCTTCGGTCGCGACGTGGTCATCGTATGAGATCCCGATGCTCTATCCGCGAGATGCGACGAGAGCCGCCCTCCGCGTTCGAGATGGCATACTCCTGCCCCTGACCCGGGTCGGGCATTCAGCCGCGACTCGCCTTCAGGTGTCTCTGGGGGGATCGTCGTGACAAAGCTGATCCTTACGCATGCCGTCGAGGACGTGGAACGCTGGCTGTCGTTCAAGGGCGAGCGGTCGGCGAGCATTGGGGCGATGGGCGGCTCAAACGTCGTCGACCACGTCGCGGCCGATGGCAGCAAGAACGTCGCCATCAGCATGAACGTGGCCGACACGGGTGCCTTCCAGTCGGCCCTCGCCTCGCCGCCGCCCGAGCTGGCGGCCGCGATGCAGCGCCATGGTGTTGTTCCGCCCGTGACCGCCCACGTCGAAAAGTAGCCCTCGCCGGCGACGGAGGTCGCTGCTGGCGGTGAGGAACAAGGAACGGAGCCCCGACCTACATCAGGCCGGGGCTCTTTCCGTGTCGGTCACAGCCTGGTCCGGAGGCGTGGCAACCCGAAGGTGGAATCGATCCGCCCCGGCGGCAACCGGGGCGGAATCAGGCGTGACTTCTGGAGCCGACACTCGGATTTGAACCGAGGACCTGCTGTTTACGAAACAGCTGCTCTACCGCTGAGCTATGTCGGCGCGGACA